>JAABUL010001589.1_pt1 | contig 41981 bp, 37 predicted proteins | sample 5559151 | NCBI WGS metagenome assembly JAABUL01 (sample SAMN10711876, study PRJNA513368) | rock metagenome | isolation source: Antarctica rocks | place: Antarctica: Victoria Land, Pudding Butte sud | reverse complement strand
TTCCCCCCTAACAGCATCATCCGCACTCTTCCCCTCCGTAGGCCCCTCCGCCGAATCAGGAAACAACTCCCTCCACGTCCCATCCTTGACTTTCGGATCATCGCCATACAAATGGACGTGATACGCGGATTTCATACCATCGATGCAGATGGTGCGTCGAGTATTAAAATCAAACATCGGTTTCGGATAGACGTTCATCCCCCCCTCTCCACCCATGTCAGCATCAGAGCCATCGCCTCTAATCAAACATCCCGCCTTCTTCTGATCCGCAACCGGCGCCTTCCACGGCTCATAAACATATTTATCCGGAAACCGCGCCAACTCAGGACAGAACCTTCTCACAAACGCTCCCTTCGGATCCGTCTTCTTCGGAAACGCAACGGGCGAATAACAGCGATAGAACTGCGAATAAAACGCCGTGCACGAAAGCCACTGCCAGTTCCCAGTATTGCACGCGACCTCATGATCGATGAGCCACTCCTCAAACACCTCCGCGCCGCGCTCCCAATCGATGTAGCAGCCGCCGCGCGTGAGGAAGCATGCCACGGCGTGCCGGCCCAGGTGGTGGATCCAGCCTTCGTGGCGCAACTGCCGCATCAGGGCGTCGATCCAGGGGAAGCCCGTGCGGCCCCATTTCCAGCGCTGGAACCATGTTTCGGCTTCGGGGGTGTCGATGTGGTGCGAGCCTGTGATGAGGCCGGTGGAGGGGTCGATTTTGGAGGGGAGGTGCCAGGGTATGAAGCGCACGTGGGAGTTGCCGTGGGTTTGGGCGAAGGTGTAGCCGAGGGAGGCTTGGGCGGCGAAATACATGTCGCGGAAGAGGAGTTGGCCGATTAGGTTTGTGGGGATGGTGCTTTGTTTGGTTTTTGGGTAGGTTTTTAGGACATCCATTACGCGCCAGTAGAAGAGGCGCACGCTCAGGGAGCCGAAGTGGTGGTGGGGGGAGAGGAGGGTGGTCGATTGAGGGGAGAATGCTGTAGGTGCTGTGTCCGGTTTGGAAAAGGTTGCTGTGTATTCGGTATTCGCGATGATCTCGTCGAGAGCTTTGAGAGCGATGGTTTCACCCCCTCGATGCTGGGTTGTGGCTGGTTTGAGACCCAGTTCCAAAAGAGTGGGAACGGCGAAATCGCCATTGGGGCCGGCAAGGTGGGTGTACGAAGTTTCGTTTGAGTCACGTTGTATGTCGTTGATATCGGGTTCGGGAGCCGGCTGGTCATGTCCGGAATCAAGGGGAGTATCGCCAGGATCAGGGAGAGATTCAGGAGTTGGTAAGGGTTTTGCGACTGCTCCGAGCTTTTCTGCCGCATGCTGCACCTGGGTAATACTCATTGTAGGTTTCTTCCCGTTCGCTTCCACTAACTTGTCAGGATCGTACAGTGTCCTTCCCATTCTAGTGATAACCTCAACACCGGCCTCTGTTGCCTGCTTCATAACGTCCTCGTCCCTTTCTCTTGCGTATGCATCTGTGTCTTTCTCAAATACCAGATGTGTAATCTTCCACGCCTTGAACAGCTTCACAAGAATTGTCTGTGGAGCTTCTCGAACGACAAACAGCTTCGACTTTTTATTTAGCCTTGTGATGGAAGCCGAGAGGTCAGATTGGCAGTCGAGTCTGTAGAAAAGCGCAATCACATTAGCGAATGCTCATCTGTCGTAACCGAGGGCTTTTCCATGAGAGAAAAAGGCAGAAAGTCTTACAGATACTGCCATCGGTTGGGACCAACCCTGGCACGGTAGACATAATGCGGGTCCCAGCACCATACAGGATAGAGACATTCGGGCTTCAGGTCTAATGCTGCTTTGAGCGCCGGCGAGTCATGCAGTCGCAGGTCGGTTCGGAACCAGTAGAGGACTCTAGGAGCTACAGGCGCCATCGCAGAGATATTGCGTCTACCAAAGGACAAATACTGCTGCGCGACGCATGAAATATGATAATTAGGAAGGCTGTCGGAAACGACTTGGAAGCATGCCAAAATGGGTGAACGCGCAGCGGCTCAAGTAACCACGGAGGCTTGTTGTCCAATATGAATGGTCTCAAGTGGGTTGCAGGGAGCGGGATACCGCAACAGGATGGGATTGTGGAGCGCTGTATTTCTCTAGTTTCCGTTCCTGGATGTCGAGTCATGATGAGATCGATCTCGGGGAATCGGGACGTATGCATTAGTGCCCGCCTTGGCAAGATCCAGACGATCTGATCTTGCAGCACCAAGCAGGGCAATCTGATAAGTCAGTCTTGCTTGACTTACTCATTGGCTCCATTCAAGCAACGGTCTTTACTTGTGCCCGAATGGTGATAGCAAGGTGTTCGTCCCGTTCCTGTCTTTGTACTAGTGGAAGTTCGAAGCAGCCATCCGCATGGCGTGCAACATCTCGCAGCACACGCCCAGTCTTCCCCTGGCTGCCTAGGAGACAGATGGTGTGTGTCTCCTAATCTCACTAGCCTCCTTCTCTCAGTACGTAGGATATGACAGTTCGTGCTTAGTCTACGAGACACGTGTTTGAGCAGATCGATCTGATCAGCATGTCCACTCGAACGGGCCGGTAGGTGGATGGGTATCCTTGTCGCTTCGTAGACTAGAGATTGTTCAGTGCGAATGTTGATGGCATCCGACCTCTTTATATGCTAGTCACGGATTTATTTGAGTTGTGATCTCCCTCAAGACCTAAGTATTGCCCCTGCTGCGTTGGTTGTCACTGCGCCAACCGAGTAACAACACTCGAGGTCTTTTTGGACATCTTTCCATGTGGGTTTCCATCAAAGACTGGGCGAGAACGCGCACACGTCGGAGCGGTGTGGCTTAGGTTTCAAGTTGTAATTAATTGCTGATGGACGTCTTCGGCCGAGATTGAGTCGAAACACTCTACTTTCCAACAGCGTGGTTCAGCCGTTGAATATCAAATCGTAGATCACATTTGACGTCTCTGCATCGTCCTCAAACACTTTGGAGTTTGAGACACCTTCATTTTATTGGCCGCTAGAATCGAACGTAGCCACTCATGGCCTGATGAACCTCTCCGAAGCCCGAGGCAGTGGTCAAACAGGGAAACAAATTCTGTAGTTGCAGCTGTCATACTCGCGTGGTCTCGGGATAAAATTCCATAGGTAGTTGAACTCGGATAGCTGCTTCAATATTTTCCGAATTTCACAGCCTCAAGTTCATTATGGAGAGTGCCGTGGATCGCGCCTCATTTCCAGCCGACTTTCTAGCTGAGACTCGTATGCCTGGATTCCTGTACCCAATTTGTGGGAAGTCTTTGCCGGGACGAGATCTCCCGGAATCAAAAATGATATCGTCCGTGGGTAGCGGCTGTTGTCAGATTTTCACAAAAGATGGGGGAACAGTCAATATAAAGGCAGTTGGCTGCCCCCACCATGGTATTCGATCTTCCCGTACGCTCTTCTCAGTACCTCTTGGCCAAGATATAGCTTGCGGCAAAGATACCGACACCGCTCTCACAATGCACGCTCGCTTCATTCCCCCAATCATCATTCTCTGCCTTGCCGTTATCCGCGCAGCTACCATTTTTCAAATCGCCGCTGACAACGAGGCACTTACCAAGATGGCCGATACTGTCGATGCCGCCATTGTAGAGATCACAGCCCAAAGCGGGTATCACGCAGCCCATGTATGGCTTAAGTTTAGTTCACCATGCATCTTTACCACCAGAACGCTTCCATCATTTCCACAAACAGCTGACAAGACTCACCAGCAAATCCCCAGACACTTATACAACCTCACGAGGGCGATAGGTACCATTGGTTATAATGACACACGAACGGACACCGAAACGACCTCAGATCCAGCTCTTGAAGATACTGTGACCCAGTCATACGGCCTGTTCACCAACACAATTGAAGAGTTGATGCTCGATCTCTCTGACAAGGAAACGATCTTAGCATCCTATTACCGGCGAAAGTCCATCTACAGACAGATCTTATATTTCAATAGTACCTTCGTGGTAAGCTGCTTCCAATAACCCCCTTCCTTATCATGAGACCCTCATTTCATTGGCGAGGGATGACATGACTCTCATAATTCTCGCAGAGATATTCCATTTTCATGCACGGAGTCGTCGGCGACGTACTACACCAGGACTTGACTCGCAAGGCCACTGCGAATGCGATGTTTGGTATCGTGAATGCGACGGGTAAATACGCGCCAGGTCAGGCGGCTTCGCTTGCTGAAGCATGAACATTGAAGGCATAACGGACGGGTGGACGCCTGGATGTGCACCAGGATCGAACATGAAATGGGTAGACTTGTTCCTAGTGAGGATCAACGTAATTTTGACTGATGTCCATTTTCAATTCCACATCATGACCTAACAACCGAGCCTGCTCCCGGATTGTTTCAAAAACTGACCAAAGGACAGCATCACCAAGCGTGATCTCTTTCACTATGTGCAAGGTGATGGTCTTCAATGTCCAAGGATGTTGCACCTCTCCGAAAAGCCATTTTCGTAGTACCCCACTGAGCATCTCAGGAGAAGAGATCGGACAGTAGAGCTCGAAATGCTGTAATTTCGGTGGTAGTAGTTCGTTCAGGTCAGCGGCCATGATCGCCCCGTCCTCCATGCCCATCAAGGCAGCCACTTGGATGGACAGAGCCGCTAAAGCGTGGAAGTGCCGCAGGCTACCAATGGTCCAGCCATCGCTGGCCCCCTTGCCAGTCTTATCTTTCTCTGAAACATAAATGGAGAGACTCCGCAGTGTGCCACTTAACGGAGACGTGGCCCCAGCTAACGGGGCGAAGGAAAAGACTTCGGGCTGATGCGAATTGTAGTTGGCAAGGAATTCGAAATGCAAATGGGTGAGATGTGGAAGCAAAGGGAGGATCCTGTAGAACGCAATTTGTACTTCATTGCCTTCGCTGTTGGCTTCAAGTTTGATGGTGAGCGCATTGATGCGGTTTTGAAATGCTCCATGGCTCTGATAGCCCGACGAGATCATTTTGGTAAGGCGCACAAGGTTTGAGCATGGTGGTGGTGGAGCGAGGCCTTTGAGCGGTCTTGGGCGTTTGTTCTGATTCGGATGGATGCGGTGCCTCGGAAGCTTAGGGGTGGCATACTCTTTGTAGTCGAATATAATGTGTTCGTATAGTAGTGGTATATTATAGAAGAAAACGGCTCGAAAGACATGTGCGGCACTGTTATGGTAATTTGGGAGAGCTTGAAAACCGAATCATATCACATCGTAGTTACATCTCATACATATGTACAAATACAGCCATGCTTTCATCCCTTCACCTTGCTCACTTCATCGCCTCCAACCCCTCCTTCTTTTCTCCGCCTAGAATAGTAGCCTCCTTCCCCTTCTCCGGTGCACTCTTTCCCATCCTCAAACTCGAACTCCGACTACTGTTCCCGTCAAGTTCCGACTTGACCTCCTTCAACAGTTCCTTCCCCTCGTCAATCTTCCCCAATCGCACAACAAGGGCGGTGTTCTCCCGCTGCAAGGCGCCCACCTGGTCCTGCAGAATATCGCGCTCTTTACTCACAACCTCCAATTCCTGCTTCAACTCATCTTTTTCTCTCGTCAGCCGGCTTTTCTCGTCCTTATCTTCAACTTTCCTTCTCTGCTCTGCAAGCTTAGCGGCTTCCTTCTGGCGTTTGGCTTCCAGCTTCGCAATTTCTTTCTTGTATTTCTCCTCCTGCTTCTGCACCTCTCTCTGGTGCTTTTCTTCGGTTTTCTTAATAGCTGCTTCCTCCTTCGAGGTAAGTTCTTCTTTGTCTTTCACTTGCTTCTCGCGCGCTTTGGCTAGCTTATCATTGAGTTGGCGTTTCCGATCGTGGAGCTTCGCCAATTCTTTCTCATGCGGAGACAGCCCAGCGGTATCCTTTGAATTTGAGGATTTCGAGGTCGAGGTTATCGATTTCATGGATTGGATTTCGTCTTCGCCGTCGAAGTGGTCTTCGGCGCTGGCGAAGGAGATTATGCTGGAGGTAGAGCTTGTTGTTGGGGAAAGAGGTGCGCCGTCAGTGGCTTTGGTATTATTAGGAGGAGTAGATGCTGCGAAACCAGATTCCGATAAGCCAGCGGTACTAGAGGCCATTGATGGCGATTGCTGGTGGCGTGGTAGACGGTCGAGCACTGCTCGCGGAGCATAGGTCTCAAGACCTGCGTATGCTGCACCAGCTACAGACGAGAACAGGCCTCCATGCTGTGGTTCTTGTTGTGGTGGTAGCGATGTCTCCAGACTCGCTGACTTCGGAGCCACAGCCGCAGGGGTTTCCGCATCCTCAGGTAAGCCGTCCAAACCAGCCAGATGACCGTTGGTCTCGTAGGCTTCAAGCTCGTTTCGCTTCTTCTCTTTAATATGATCCGTATCCCCATTTTCCAGGGCTTGCACCTCATCTTCCGGGTGTTCTTTCTTACAAGCCCAGTCTAGGAACTTGCTGGCGTCCGCTACGATACTTCCCGGAGTGCCTCGCTCGACCATGAAGCGTGGTACGCTCCCACCCGGATCACTTCGCGTGATCATGATCCATTCTACGGGATTGGTCTCGTCTTCCTCTTGACCATGTGGATTGTCCATCACTTCGCTCTTAGCACTGCAGCCCCTTGATTGAGCAAAAGATATCGTCTTCCCTCGTTTTCGGCCTTCGCGAGCGAGGTCTTCTGCTGCACCTGTTGATAACGTGTCCCCATTTAGTGAGTGCGCCGTATCTCCATTTACTGCTTGAACCGCTTTCCGTAGAGTGGCCTTGCTCTCAAGCGATCCATCTCTGGTATGGACAGTCCCTGGTAGGTCTGTCATAGATAATGACATCTTCTTCGACTTCCTAGGTATTTCGCGTATAAATTCGACGGATTCGTACTGACCCCTTATGAAGCCATCCCTAGGCGGGCAATCTGTATGTATGCAAGGTCTCGAGATGACCATAAAATGACGCGGGCTTTCGCTAAATCTGATAGATTGGGACTTTGTACCAGCTGATGCTGACGAAGAAGGTCGCTCAGGCGCAGGCTCGCTCAAAGCGGAAGAGGATGTAAGGAGTAAAGTGACGAAGTCTCTCGGTGTAGTTGGACCTGGAAATTGTGCAGATAGATGATACACTGCCAAAGTGTCAACCTCCAGTCGCCTGCAACATTTTGCAGGCGCTGATACATACCCTCAACAACGCCCACCCCATTGACCCTCCTCCTCTCCACTCTCCTTTCGCCTCCAATCCCACGGATATTGCCCTCCCCCGGCCCACCCTGTACCTCCAAAGTTTCCGGGAACTCTCTCTGCAGTCCCAGCTTCCACTTCGTGAACCCCAGCCCCTCATGCACGCTCCGTCTCGCAAACCAAGCCCCATTCCCATCCTTGCCTGAACACTTGTAAACAGCCATCCCCAAAGGATTGTCCTTGGCATTCAGCTTGATCGGCTTTCCCCATTCTTTCTGCAGCCCCACATTCGAGGGATTCAGAAGCTCTGAGCGAGCTGAGGAGGACGATATTTCGGACACATTGGAGGCAGTGGAGGCGGAGGTGGAGGAGCGCGGCCGGCCGGCGACGAGAGGGTCTGTCGGTGGTGGAAGCGGGACGGAGTCGATAATCGTGTGGGCCTTTTGGAAGGCCGTTTGGAGGTAGGTTATAGCGTCTGGTTCTGAAGTTGGGACAGAGGAGAAGGGTGTAGGACCAAGGGATTCTAGCGCTTGGTGGAGGGCGGCCATTCTGAGGCAGATAATTTATACGAGAAGTAATGCTGAGTTTCTTCTGGAAGGGCGAGTCTTAAGGCTTTATTGGGACAGCATTGGAAGATCAGGAGAGCCATATGAAGACTTCATGGGCTCGTGTGAGAGGTTTCATGAACTCGTAAATCATGGCAAAGTCGTTTACAAATATTGATCATGCCAGTACTTAAGCAGTAGGGCAAGTTTCATGGGGCGCAGTACAGCGGAGTCGGGCTGTAGTCAGCGGTGGAAGCGGGCAGTTTCTTGGGCTTTCTTCCGCTTTTCGCCGTCTGTTGATCACTGAGCGGAGACGGAACAAATCAGCCTTTGTGAGAATGTTCTGTATTTCACATTTTGATTACATAGTACAGAGTCCAGCCCAGTAGATGTTGCCCAGCATCCAATCGCTCCCAATCAATGGGAAGCTTCCTAGAACACAGTTCCAGGACAATAGGAGATGACCCTATCAACACCACGCATTGCCAGCTTCCACCATTCCAAGCTCCAGTGAGACCACAAAGAAGACCACAGATCCTCCCTCGACGTCCGCCACAGACGACCGTCGATGCGTGGTCCACCTTCACTCTTCTGCTTTCTGCCAGCAACGCTCGCAGCATTCCAGATGCCGCCCTTCCTATTAGGTTTTGTCGTCGTCTGCCACCATGCCAGCCAGTACACAGTACCAGAAGTGAACAGACGACAGGTGTGCGACCGCTGTCGGGATGGGGCAAGCCCCAGACTGCCCTCAAGCCGATACGCTCCCTGTAAGACGACGAATTAAAAAGAGCAAGACAGAGAGTCCAGAAATCGTAAGACGCTTTCCACCCATTGTGTTGCCGTGAGGCCATCGATCTTGTAAAAATGCTGGATTTCTCAAACCTCCCAAAATATTTCCGACCGAGAAGAAGCGAAGGTAGTGGGATCGGGTCCGGCCGATGGCGTATCCATGTTGAAATCAACAAAAGCAACGCTCGCTAAAACATGCAGGACAAATGTAAATGACAAAAAGTTGGGTATTCGGCGCTGGTCCGTGTCGATGGAGTCTATCATAGTGCCTGCTGATGAGGAGAATGCGTGTTTCGAGTCGTATAAGTCATAGCAAGTCGATTCCTCGTGCCAGAATAGGATCTGCTCGAAGTTCCGCCTCTAGCTGGAGAAACAGGGTCGCCATTCCGGGCGTAGTTTACATTGCGTACGAGATGGGCGCGAAGTTCTGGTAGCTATCCCAACCGAAGCCACCGAAGCCAGCATTTGTGCCACACGTCGGCGACATCAGCGTACTTGGCAGGGGCAATTGAGACATCTGCGCCGATGCGACTGGAAGGCTGTAGTACTGCGGTGGACTGGGGCTTCCAGTGTATGGGTCGCTGTAGGATGAGGTTGATGGTGAATTCATTCCGGGCATATCATCCAGGAACAAGCCTCCATCCAATCCTGCGTCCATACCCGCATCCATACCAACATCCATGCTCGTCCACATGCCGGGGTCGGACTCCGCTGACGTGTAGACAGTGTTTGATGGAGCATACCTGAATGTCTCTGGAGCTGTCGAGTAGGACGAGGGAAGCGTTGGTTGCCACCAGTTCTCGGCACCTGTTGAGCTTGGAAGGACCGGAGTTGGACGGACCACATCGACGGGTCGCGGTGGTGGCGGGAGTAGTGGGAGAAACAAGCCCATGATGGCGGTCTTGACCTCTTCGCTTCTCCCACAGAGCAGCTCGCCGGCACCGTCCTCCTCTAGTCCTTCTAGAGCCATGGCACTCGTGCGGTAGACATACTTGTTCGAGGCTTGAACAAAGTCCTCTTGCAATTTCTTAAGCTGAACTTCTTTCTCCGACCAGTTCCATGTGCTGGCCGAGGTATCCTTCGAGTGAACCTCTTTGTGATACTCTACCAGAGCCTCTATCGTTTCGGGCGTGAGCTTGAAGGCGACCTCATTTTGGGAAACCATATCGACGTGAACAATGTAAGCCTCAATAGAAACCATCTTGTAGTTGAAGACGGCTTCTATTAATGGATTTGAGTCCTTGATAAGTTCTGAGTCTGGAGCCTTGGGAAGCATGATCGAGCACAGGGTCCATATCGCTGATGGAGCCGAGAGCGTCTCTGTCAAGCACCGAAAATGTTGTGGTACACTATTCAGCGGCCTCTTGATGCGGTTTATCCTCTTCAGCGTAGCAGTCAACCATGGATCTACCTTGGTATTGAGTACTATGTTGGGCGCCGACCGGGTCGCAAAGGCAGCAGCGGAGGCGGGAAGAAGTTGAGCAGGCATTGTGGTAATGTCGTGGATAGGTGGGTTGTATGCGACAGGACGTAGAGCGGCTTGAGTTGGTTGAGGGAGGATACAGTCAAATGATGAAAATAGAAAACAAAAGGATTAGTTGGCGGTCCCAAGACAAGGGAAATAATGTGCACGCCTTCAGTAAAGAGGAAGAAAGATTATGGTTAAAAGAGATCGGTGGTGGCACCGAGTGGAGGATAAGGAGGGAGGTTATGAATCGGCGGGGAACTGTAGCATATTATATTTGGCGGAGCGATTTGACTGGTAAGCGCAGCCAAAATCACCAGAGACACAGGATTAAGCCATATGCACGTTTCGACTAGGACTTATGCAGCTTGTGCGCGCAGTAAAGCCAAAAGACCTGTTAGCAAGATACAACTGCGTTAGGTGCGCGCTCTGCCTTCACCCTTGTGCTCGCCTCGGCCAAAAGGCCGCGCCAGGCTAGACCTTCACAGCCCCAGGGACTCCGACGCGGTGGGTCCGTCTGCAGCTAGAAACAATGGCTTCTCCGTCCGGCGTGCTAAGCCGGGAATATTCGCCTTCTTGATCATCTATGATCTTGGGATCCACTATGGTTCGTGAGTATGGAGATTGCAAGTAGACGATCATATCTCCCATCAAATTGCGCGGCGATAATAGACTGAAGGCGATACCTTGGCAAAAGTCACATGTACCCTGCTTTCAGGATACGTAAATAGAAACATGCGTATCGATCATCCTTTCTAGGCAGCCTGGCCTGAGAGATGGGTTATGTTCGGTTAGATCCTGCGGCGAGGTGGCCATCACGTCTGCAGCAGCAAGCGCGGGCTTTTCCATCGTACGTTACTGGGTTCGTGGCGTGTCCTGCATTTACATCGCAGGTACGTGACCACCTTTGAATCTGCGTCATTGATCGCCTCTTTGCGAAACATATGGGAAGACCTCCTGATCACGAGGTGGATGCTGGCGGCAGCAGCACTATCGGGATGTGGGGGAATCCGCTAGAACGAATCCCACGGCGTGTGGGACCGGTATCATCTTGTCTTCAGCTCCACGTGAAAGGTACCAGCGGCCTTGATACTCCTTCCAGGAAGGGCGAGCCCACGATGCAGCTCCGAAAGGAAGTCATCCGCGTGAATCCTCGAGCTGTCAAATTTCGAAGTTGGGATGGTGGGATGGATTCCAGGCCAGTCGATGACCTCTGTTGAGAGGCGAGTTGATGGTGTGTCTGTGCTTGGGCCCAGTTTGTGAGGGGATTCGCTGACGAGGTTGCGGACTTGCGGTTGAAAGGGTGAGCTTGATGTTCATATCCCTGCTACGGATGCTGATTGGCCCGGGCATTTGATCTAGCTACTTGAGGATAGTCTCTACCTGCCATCTCTACATGGTTCCGAAATATCGATCTCAATTCCATTGCATTCTTTCTCTCATTGCACCCATTCTGTGTACGGTGGGACTCGACCGAGGCCCAACTGGTGGCGGTGAAAGAATAGGTCCGCATCTCGGCAGTGGCTGATGGCTGTGCTGCGGAAGATCGGCGATTAGTTGTTCTTTCTAAATAAAGCGGTTGTTGCATGACGCGCAATGCACAGCAGCGTTGTACTATACAGATTCGGCCAAAACAATATCGCGGGTGAAGCGCCGACATCGCTTCGGAGACAAAAGCACCTTGATATACATTCTGAAGTAGCCTAAATAGCTTCAGATCCATATTTCCATGAATGTGGATATCTACCACAGCCGGAGCTAATTGTCGATCTTCAGGCTATCGCCGTCACTAGCCGCCACGTTTTGTCACGAGTCTTCCGATACTTCTACGTTTTCGATGACGATTGGGAATTGCTTCCACTACGCTGAAACATGGTATGAATCTTGCGAGGCCTTGATAGACGTTTCAGACATTGAACAACGCGATGCACATGGGAGTCATGCCTGCATAGTGAATTATTGCTCACCGCCGCTAAATATGACTCACAAAGCGTAGCGTGTCGGAAAGAAAACGCGAACGCGCCCACGATATTTTGAAATCTGGTGAAATCAAGGATGACAATCGCAAGGCGGCGTCCTCATGGAACACCACAGCTCTCTCTCGGAAATATCTGACACGTCAACCGTTCGCCTAGTACACGCCAGGCAGGATTCTCCACGGAACCTTCTTGCGGTATTCTTCCCAGTCTTTGCCGTACTTCCTTATGCACTTCTCTTCGTCCCTCATCTCTCGATGTATGAGCAGGATCGCAAAGTACAAAACGTAAAAGTACGTAAATATCATTCCCCAACCTCTGGCCTCGCCCTGCTCGACCTGAGGGCCCCCAGGTGTGCCTCCGAAAATCGAACCGTCTGCAGGATGGGCAGAGTTTTGCTTGACTAGATACCCTGCGATGCCTGTCGGCAGACAGTATGACCATGCCATGATCCAGTCGCCCAGATAGTTGATGTGTCTTGCGGTCCCCCACCAGCCAGATATCAGAAGCTTGCTACCTGACTTTGTTTCCATATACTTCAAATGTGCGACCTTGGGATCTTTAGGATTAGTTCTGAATCGATTTTTCTCGTTGTTGGAGGCGCGGAAGATGTAATAACCAAAACCTTGTACAGCAAGCGCCCCAGCGATACCAGTCCATCCAAGATGTACTGGATATATTGCAAGATAACGAGCTTGCAGTGAATAGATGCATGGCAGCCATGCAAGGTCACCGAATGCAAGCATGAAGCCGAAACCATCGGTAGTAATGTCCATGGTTGTCAGGATAGCCGGCTCCATATACAGCGCATCGAAGACATACAATGCCTGACATACAGTGGTGAAAATCATGCTGTCGCTGACATATCCATAAAGCTTGTACTGGTGGGCAACAAAAGCCAGGTTAAATAATACCCAGCCGAGCATACCAGGTCGAAGCTCACAGAAAGCCTTGATATCGATGGTACCAAAAAGAGGTAGAGTGATCCTAGGGTTCAGCTCCCGGCCAATGAACCAATCGTATATTAAGTTTCCCGAATGTCCACCAGCTGCCAATTCTCGTTGCTCTTTGTTGGATTTCTTAACCGAAAAGCTTCGATAGTAGACAAAGCATGCAAGGGTGAAGGCGATGCCCAAATTCGCTGTGAGGATTTGGGGATATTTGTCCCAGATGAAGGTCCAGAGAGGAAAGTCCGGCCCTTGCAAAAACGTACCGACGCCGGCGGCACCAACAACAGCTAGAGCAGAGCTAAACGCTGTCGTGTATTAGAAATTTGACGGGTTTCTCAAAGATCCAGAGTTTTACCATTGAACTTGTATTTCAACCTTCCCCCGGACTGCAGCTCTACCCCCTCCGTCTCAACCCCAGGAAGCACAGATTGGAGCACCAGACTCAGAAAGTAGTACCCCAAGACCCATGCCGTGACCTTCGCGCTTGCCAAGTTTACTAAGCCAGGCCAACCAGTCTCTTCTTTCAGTCTAGCTACAGTGAGACTCCCAGGATGTAGAGCTGAGGGAATCGGACAGCCAGAAACATCATTGCATAGGAACGTTGCGAGATAGCAGACCAATGGGAGGCCAAAAGAGGTCCCAAAAGCTCCAAGTCTAAGCTGCGGTCAACATTGCTCTACGATCTAACAGAGATGTGTAGAAAGCTCACGGTCCTCCGAACTCGTAGCCATGAGCAGGCTCCGCAGGCGCCACAGACTTCCGTTCGCGTTTTGACATGTCAGGCAATATGACAGTCTAGCCAGGTATCACGCGTGCGGGAGTGAGAATGTGAAGGATGGAAGGAAGCTAACAAATGGATTACCTCACACCCTCAGTACCTTAAGTCCTTACTTCCAGTTCTTGGCACAGCAGCAGGGCTGAATGAACCCTGAGTAGCCGCTGTCGACTGTCAGCTTCGACCATAACCATTACCTCCTACTTTACCATCCATGATCACCGACAACATCGATGCAGCGTAGAAGGCGATCCGACGTGACAGCCCCATAGAGACACCGTATTGACGGAACCTTGCCCAGTTCATAGGCTATCATGCGCCATCAACTTCCCACTAGCCTCCTGTCCTTACTCACCTACACAGCCTTCGCAGCAGACTCCAAAGAGACCAAGCCATGCCAGATAAACAACCCCATCAATGGCAATTTCTACGACCTCAACACTATCACGGTACAGCCCTTGCAGGACCACAAGAAAGCGCACAAGGATGACCGGGATGAAAGCTGGCACGCACGAGGTTACGATTATGAGACAAATTTCACAATCAACTTCTGCGCACCAGTAATCGAGAAGCTGGAACATGTGGTCGGCATTAAAGAGAATTTATGGAGGAATGTCAGCGCATTCTATACACATGACAAGAAAACCTATTCGATAGGGTACGTTGCGGGTTATTGGCTCGGACAATGGATGGTCCCGTGTTGAATCAACACTGATACACGTGGCACATAGACAAGCCTCAGCAGAGCCCGTATTCCGAGGTCGAAGGCTCATCCTAAATTACACCGACGGCTCCCCATGCGGCGAAACTTCCAACCATTATCTCCCAAGGAAAATCACCAACGACGATGACGATGATAACAACAACAAGGATGATGAAAACCGCAAGCATCACAAAGGCTCCTCAGAGAAGGAAGTCACGAGACGGAAATCAACTCTCATATCCTTACTCTGCGACCGAGACTCTCTCGCCCCGAAAGCCCATCTCTACTTTTTAGGCGCCAGCCCAGACGAATGCGCCTACTTCTTCGAAGCGCGCTCGATGGCTGCGTGCGGTGGTGTCAGCGAAGCGCAGCAGTCTCTCGGCCCTGCCGGAGTGTTCGGGGTCATCGCCTTGATCGCAGCAGCCGTGTACGTGCTAGGCGGTATCGCATACCAACGTACCGTCATGCACCAGCGCGGGTGGAGGCAGCTGCCAAACTACAACCTCTGGGCGGGCATTTTTGGATTCGTTCATGTAAGCTTGGATTGATGTTCCCGCTCCCTCGTACCGATGGCTTCTATGGCTATTATACTAAGTAATGGTTCCCATCCAGGACGTTTTCATCATTCTCACCTCCTCATGTGCCCGCCTGATCCCTCGACAAAGAGGTTACAACCAGCTCCCCACCACTAGTCGCGGTCGCAGTTCTCGAGAGGAAGAGAATGGACTCATCGATCAGTATGACGATGAGATGTGATGTACTACATTTGAATGGATCTTTCCCACAAATTCTAGGGCGGAGGTGGTTACTCCAATTAGCGATGGCGCGAATCATTTGGGAATCAAGTACCTTGGGAGCATCGCCTGCGGGGTCATGTGTGGGAAAGGTAACTTAGACTGTACCAATATTGCATCACTGATCTGCCTGACCGGTACATGAAATGCATTCTTGGTTCGCATTTGCTGTTACAAGGACCGACATGAACGCAATCAGTACTCGGCGATGCTTTCTTCCAATTGGCAGCTCACTACATCGATGCTTTGAACCCTAGGACCGAGTCGACTTTCGTCACCCCAACCATTCTATCACCCCAAAACAGTAAAACTAGCCTCATTCCACCCATACAATACATCTTCTCCATTAACCCACTCCTCACCCCTCCCCTCCACCATAACATCCACTCACCCCTATCCCTCACCATCCGCACCCAAAACCCCCTCAACAACGAATCAGCCCCTTAGCCCTATCCACCCTACCCCTCCCCACCCCAATCCCCGTCCCATAATCATACCCAACAATCGGCCTATCGATCTTCCTAGGTGGCGGATGCACATTATGCGTACAACCAACACCCTGCCCACCTTTCTCCGCCTTTCCCTCCGCCTGAGCTTGAAACGCATGCCAATCGTCGACTCTGCTGCTTAGGTCATTAACAGCTTCAATATTCGATACTAGCGTCCGCTGCAACTCTTTTGTATTCGCCGCTTGCGCATCCTTCAATAACTGCATCTGCGCATCGTGATGCTCTCCTAGTTGCTGTTGAAGCTGCTGCTGGATGTGCATTTGGCTTTCGGCAAGCAGTTTAATCTGCGATGCGTTTTCATGACATAATTTCTGCATGCGTAGCATCTGTTCTTCACTGCGCGATTGGGTTTCTGCTAGCGATGTGATTTGCGAGGAGAGTCCTGAGAGCGTTTCGTGTAGCTTTTGGAAATTGTTTTCGATGAGGTTTCCGGCTTTGATTGTTGCCGTGTCTTCGAGGGCGGGAATGTTGGAGTTGGAGTTGATGAGGAGTTTGTTTTCGGGGTTTGGAGGTGAACATGGATATGGAGAGCTGCGGGGAATGGGGTTAGCTGTTGTGGTTTGGAAGGGTGGGAGGACGGACTCTGCGACTGAGTAGCCGCTTCGGATCATGATGTAACATGCTGGGACGTAGACTGCTGCTTTGGGTGGTGTTGGTTCGCTCATCGTGTAGGTACTATAAATGTCGCTCTGTTATGAATTAAGATACCTGGTTTCTTTTCTGGCTTTGTGATACGGAGAAACGCACTCTGATGGAAAATATTACAGATAGTAAACAAAAATCCGTATATGGAGAAAGTGCCCCTTGCATGGTGCGAAAGGAGATGTTTTGGAGCCTCCATACCTCATTCCAAGCACCAGAATGAAAGAAGAAAATAAATTAAGTAAAAGGATTAGATTAGTCTTTCTCCAAGGCAACTATTCCCACTGCCCACCTCTTATTACTGGTCTCGCAGGATCCCAAGGCCCAATGACCACATTCTTGTATCGCTGAAGGCCAATCAACCACCAGCTGCATCCCCCCATACCCACACTACTACCAGCTCCCCAGATGATAGCGCCAGCGAGGGCTCTCTTCCAACCCCCCTCCCACAAAGCCTTCTTGCTCAGTGCTGTACCCAGACTAGCACCTGCCCCTACCACCAACGCGAACGTCAGGATCAGATGACCACGCCAGCTTGTGTGCCTCAGGTGTCTCCTAAAGACTGGGAAGAGTCCGAATACCTCGATGCTAAATAGGGTCAAGCTGAACACGTGCGTTGTACTTGGCAGCCTAGATGCTAGCACTGTGCTGGCCATCAAGGCGGCGTTGGTTGATAGGGAGGCGGGAAATTTAACACCTACGCCACCACTGTAGTCGAAGAAGAATATGTTTATGCACATGAGCCAGAAGGTCATCGCCCAGATAGAATCAGAAGTAGTCGATTCAGTCAGAGATTTGAGAATAGGAGAAAGACCAAGAAGCGCGATGTATATAAGGACCGCGGATTTGGCGGTTGCGAGTCGGGATTGGGCATGCGGTGTGGTATTTGGCGCTGCGAAATATGTATGGAAGTGAGGGTTGGAAGGGTGATGTGAAAGGGTAGGAGAGGGTCCAGAGGATATCGAGGTCTGAGAGTGTGAGTGTGAATGCCCTTTTTTCGGTGAGAGATTAGAGGTGGTGAGGCTCAGACCGAGACCAATGGCTGAGGATTCACCGCTATTAGTAGAGGGCGTAGGGGCCGGTGTGCTGGTGGGAGAGCTGGCCACACTATGGGCTGAACCATTGATGGAATCTCCGTTGTGATTGACCTCTGCATGTACTCTCGAAGTCGTTTGATGCCCGACCCAGAAATCCCACATAATCCATCCAAGCACAGTGCCTGCGCTGCCCCAGCTTACGACCGACACAGGAGAGACGCGCTGTTGGTAGATTCCGACGAAGGAGCAGACAAAGATCGCAACGGAGCTTATATGCTGGACTATGACGGTGGAGTCTGCGACGAGAGGCCAGAAGTCGTAGGGGCGAAGGCGCGGGTTTCGCTGGAGGTGAGAGAGGAAGGTTGGAGGGTCGGTGTAATTATCCGGGTCTGTATTGGCCCTCATTAGCCCGATGTAAAGAAGAACATGAGGACTCATCAACTTTAGCGTACAGTCTTTCTGCTTCACCCATAGTAATTTCTTCCAGACGCCCTTTCCCCTCCGACTGGCACTACGCCCTCTGTCTTTCCCACGCCTACGTCGAGTCGACGCTCCAATCCCCGTACTCGTACTATCAACAGATGTAGAGCCAGCGTCTAGGCTTAGGTACTGCTCTCCTTGCCTTTGACGTGGAGGAGAATAGGCGTAGAAAGCATCTTCTGGGGCTAGGTGGTTGGGATCTGAGAAAGGTCGGTGGGGAACTGGAGGCTTCTTGAGAGAGCCATAATTGATATTAGAAGATGCTGGTAATGGTTGGGTTGGTGTCATTGATTGGTAGGAGCCTGGCGAAGCTCCATTGTGTTACGACTTCCCACCATCAATGGGTTAAGGTAGGTCGGAGATAGCCAAAGCCCAAGCATTTGCTTCCTGGAGCTAGATATGCCCGCTCACCGATTAGGACTAGCTCGGGACTAGATATCCTCGCATCATGACGAGAACTTCAATTGGACCCATCTCGGGTTTCAAAATAACTCGGACACTAGGACTAATTGAGCACCCACCAAGTGTCCGCCAGTAGCTGATATCCTTGGGGGTTGTTAGTGGTGCCTACTTCTATGGCCACAATCTGCTTCGTAGAGACTGACCGTCATGGTCACTCTCTATCGATAGTAGGCATCACTAATGGCCCAGCCGCCCGTCCTTGATGGCATTGCCGATCTCATGATCAGTCCAGACAATCCGTATAGTACCAGTGAAGCTGGGGGCAACCTCTCACAATATGCCTATCAGCCCTTGAAATATTCAGATTCGATAAGGCTTATCGAGCTCCAGCCAGCAATAATATCCTCTCTCCCTAGTCAACGGGCGACGCTAGAATGTCATCTCGTCGAGGCTCGCTTGTCCGTACAAGTTGATTTCGAAGCCATGTCGTATGCTTGGGGCGAGCCAAACTTTTCTGCTTGTTTATCACTTCCCAATGGCATCATAAACATCACGGCAAATCTCTCTGCTGCCCTTCATGCTTTTCGTCACAACACTAAGTCCAGGTATTTATGGGCTGATGCCGTCTGTATCAACCAACAGGACATCGTGGAGAAGGCCTCGCAGATTATACTGATGGCTCAAATTTATGGACAAGCTCGTTCTGTCTTGGTATGGCTTGGTCCTGGTGACGAGCGCACCGGTCATGTCTTCAGTCTGTTCAAACATCTCTGCTCTGTCGCCACAACCTATGGTGTCAAATCAAGCCATACAGAATCTGAGGATCCTACTGACGATTTATGGGAGGGACTCGACCCAACGATAGAGGAGAAAGCTCGGCTCAACAGTATTGCAAAAGACTTTGATTTCCACGGCATGGACGCTTTCTACAGCCTACCATGGTTTAAGCGTCTTTGGGTTGTCCAGGAGATCGTACTCGCCCGCGCGATACAGATACGATGTGGTGACTACGATATGAGCTGGAATGCCTTCATTACTGCGGCGCGTGTGCAATATAGATCTGTGAGAAGGTCGACTTTGTTGAATCTGCGCCTGCCCATTGGATTTGCATATTGCGTGCGTATTGATCAGACAAGGATCAAGTGGAAATCACAAAAGCCTCGTCAATTGATAGACCACATCAGGTTTCTCAGGAGCAATATGTGTTCTAACGATCTAGACCGCATTTACGCCTTGTTAAGCCTACGGGGTCCCGCTGACCCTGTCATCGAGCCCGACTATAGTATCTCTGTGGACGAGCTTTTTGTAGGAGTTACTATAGGCATGATGAAAAGGCCTTTTGATGTTTTCATTCTATATTATGCTGGTATCGCGCATCGTACTGGTGGTAATAACAGAGGGTCTGAAAACACCGTGTATGACTTTCAGACCCCTAATCCAGACCAGCTCTGCGTGAGAATACCCTCATGGGTACCAGATTGGAGGAGTCGAACCGTCTCGCGCTCTTTCTCCCTTGGTAGCGAGTTGAACACATATTCCGCAGCCTCAGCCGTTCCCTTGGAACAATTTACCTTTCACCAACCCGATGCTTCGAACTCCCAAAGGATTCTCGTCAAGGTCAAAGCCTTAGGAGTTGACACCGTCAAAGTCGGCCAGAATCTAGGTCACGCGCGCAAGATGAATCTCGAGCAGTTTCGCGAGATGATATTGCTGATCAAGGGTTTTTACGACCAACATCAGCACGAAGTGACTCAATACCCACCCGGGCAAGATATACTGACCCGTTTTGTGCAAACCATCACCGCCGATTTCAACGAGGTAGTGGCGCAAGAATGGATTCGCGATATCAAAACTACAAAAGAGCATGTAGACTTATGGCGTCAGTATGAGAGCACCCCTGTTCTGGAGCAGTCACTTACACCTGCCGCCTATTTCGATTCCAGTACTTCTGCGCTGGGTGGAGGCAATGTAAGAACAATGTCAGAATTGTATACATTCCGAGTCGCGATACGCACCGTTGTCCAGGACCGCCAGCTAGTCGTAACAAACAATGGTCGCGTTGGTCTCCTGCCCGCTATAGCGCAACCTGGCGATTGGATTGTCGTCCTGGCGGGTACGAGGGTTCCGTTCGTTATACGACCCACGGGGAACTTAAATCATGGTCAAGAGACGTGGTATATCATCGGCGACTGTTACCTGAACGGTATCATGTATGGGGAGCTATTCGCAGGTCATAAGGTTGATCCGTACGCCACAAATTGGAGGTGGATCTATCTTGCTTGAATTCCCAGGTGTGTATCTCGCGGCAGCCATCTTCAATGACCACCTGAATGGGGCTACAGACACATTTTATTATTCGGACGTGGGGGGTTGGGTAAGTGGGAGGATTGGGGAAGAGTATGAATCACCGAGCCTAGACTATATTCTTATCACCAATACCACCTTCTTTCAACCTCATCAGACAAAGATCAACGCTGTTCGGCCGAATGACATCTCCATCGCCCTGCACACTGAGATGGTCGGCCTACACAGGCATATAGACGTCGAGAGCTTCATCAATTTTTATCCTCTTATGCAGAGTAGGAAGGCGGCCTCATTGCAATGGCTAGAAAGAGTGTCGTTCTCAGATCCTCGTCATATCTACAAAGATGTGAAGACTCTACATCGCCTTACTTCTAACAGCACGCTGTCTCAACAGCTGAACGGCGCAGTGACCTGTCCGCTCGCATAAGCATCCACAATCTGCTTGATCGTTACATACGTTCCTGCGACGCAAATGAACGCTCCGGCCGCGAGTGTGGCTACGCTCAGTCCAGCCATCGGCCAATTCCGCCTCAATGCTTCCGCCCCTCCCTGATATACCCAGGCATCGTAGATCCAGAACGCTCCTGCTATCCCGTATGTATACCAACTCGCAAACAGACTCGCAGCGATGCCGATCAGATAATTGAAGATTGGAACTCCAATAGCGAGAACGAAGGCCGCTGCGTTCATTAAGACGATCAGGCCGATCCATACACTCCACCCGAGGGCGGTGTTGCTGTAAAGATGCCTACTCTTCCTGAAGAAACGCACAAATAATAGCTTGGCCGCCGTATGGGAGTACAAACTTCCAGCAATCAAGAAATTTGGAATCGCAATGCCGTAAGCCGCTTTCTCCCACTTTGGAGGCAGCGAAGAGAAAGCGGGTGAGGCGACAGTGGGGCCGACGTATATATATAAGACTATTGCGAATACGACATAGAAGGTCGTCGCGAAGATTTGCAGGACGTAAGCTGCGCGCATAGCATGCTATACGAGGTTTTGCAGTTAGCGTTGCCATTTGAGATATACGAGGCATGTTTTCAGATTTAGATTGATGCATATGCTCATGACATGGCGCGGTGGCAGGGACTCGATACCAAACAACGAAAAATATTTCCAAAGGGACGTACTGTTGGATGTTTCATCTCCGAGATAAGGATAAAGAACATAAAGTGTCCGGCATAAGAGAAGACGGGATTCGTCACTGAGATGAAGGCCGTCACGAAAGTGGTGGTAACAGCATTACTGATATTCGCCAGTGGAAATTCAATACCGGCGCCGACCATTCCAACGATACCGGCAATGATAATGCTGATGACGCTCGGTACGCTCAGCCAGCTCAATCGATCAAGAGTGCGCGGCAAGGCACAGATGAGCGTGGGGATGGCGAAGATGCCTGTGTATAACATAAGGCAAAGCTTTTTGTCTGAGAGGGCGCCGAGGGCTATTTGGCCGGCAAGTAATTGACCACCAGTTGCGAATACTGCAAAGACGATCGTGCCAAAGGAAAGGACCTCCCGGCCGATGGGCCCGAACAGGATCATGCCGGCATCTCCCATGTTGTGGACTAAGCAATGCATTAGCATTCGAAGAGTCAATGGCGAACAAACAAGCGAGCATCCCGAGCCAAGCCTTTCTTCTCCTGTGCATTCGATGAACCAAGAAATGTCCCTCACCTTCCGGGTGCCTCAGTTTGAACTGAATGAGGATCCAGCTTGTGAACAGTCCAAAAGAGCCCAGAAATACAATCAATATGATACCAGGGACTAGGCCTACGACTGCGAGCGAAGATGGTAGAGAGAGCATGCCATTGCTAACGATTTCTGCGATCATCAGCACCGCGACGAGTTCCCATGATAGGGTCTTGTAGTGGATCTTGTTAAAAACGTCAGTCGGTGCCGCGACGAGACAATCGTCCCGTGTGAAATAGGTCTTTAAACACAGCTGGAGTACGAACATCATGATCCTCCTCGTGCCCAAATACATCCGTATCATGGTACACTGCTTCCCTGGCAAACCCATCATGCAGGTCCTCCCCAGCCAGGGAAGGGGACGACACAGATAGCTCCTTGTTCTTCGACATCTAGCATGCAGCCAAGAATCCACGCTACCACACAGCTGCAGAGGAGTAAGGAAGGAGACGTTGTGACTGGGGGCTTTGACGGATATGTACAGGAGGGGCGGGGATGATACGCAGCGGATCTACCCGCTCTCAGTGCTAGTGTCGCCCAAAGAGGAAGGTGGTCAAGCTCCCCGAAGTCAGCTGTCTCCCTAATTGCAGTCGTCTCTGAAGAGCCGCTCGTGCGAAGCCTGCTTCCATGGTCGAAAACGGTATTTGCGGTGCTCACTCCTGCATGTTGAAAGGCTCACTGGCCTATATCATGGCAAATCGCGAGCAGTGCAAAAAGTTTAAAATATTACAGTCATCACAATGAACAGCATCACGTGATCAATTACCGGACATTCGATCCAGCAAAGTCATTGGTATCTTAAACTTGGGTTCTGGAAGGCGAGATGCTCCCACTGTACGATAGGCCAGCGATTCGTGAACAGGCAGCCTCCCTTACACCTTGTCACATTCCACTTATTTCCTCAGTCCCGCGTTCTCAAAAGGCTATCCACAACATTAACAGAATAAGCAGAGCAGGCCTGGCGATTACTGTGTCTTTCGACCCTTCTGTTACCCAAATGAGACTGTTGCCCCTTGTGCTAGCATCTCCTGCACCTTGCAAATCACAGTTCCCTTTACGGCCATTGGAGTCCTCGAGGGTTCTTTTTGTTCCATATTGCAATGTACTAGCATTGCGAAAAGTCGCAATGTCTTGGCCGGAAAGTATAATCGTATCACCCCTGAACTTCAAAGTGCATGGGATCCTGCTCTCAAGGGAATGAGCTTCGATCAAAGGAGAAAGACCGCGTGTTGCAGTCGCTGCAAAGCTTTCGGAAGCACGACAGAGCAAAAGAACGAAACGACGAACGAGCATTAGTCACATAGATCAATCGTCTTACAAAGGATGCCAATCGGATGAGAGGAGTCTGGCGCCCTCATCTAATGGGTCAAGCCACACCGAAGCGCGTGATAAAGAAGTCAAGTCAGTATCCAGGAGGAGACCAGCACATCCTACGACCAAAAGGATACTTCGTAAAAAAGCCTCTAACTTTCCAACGCATTCAATGCTCGGAACTCCTTACTGCGAGTGATAGCGATCATCTATAAGCCTACGATCACGAATTAGATACACGCCTTAGCCAGCCCAGCGTATGAAAAGCTTTCCACATTGACGCCATCAGGACGGCATATATATCGCCACCAAGCCACTCTACCACTCCTTCCTTCCTCAATCACTCATGCAGTGGCTCCCCTCTCTGTGGGCTCTCGCTTCCCAGCCCCAAAGCTCCACCCTATCACTGTCTTTGCAAAAACTCTTGGCTCGCCTACTCTAACAACCTCGTCTTGGCACTTTATGCAAGGACATGCTGCCCCTCAAAAACACAGGCGTAAGTGTCTTCCAGCAGCGACATCCCTAAAGCCATGAAGATCGGACACATGTGAGACCTTTCCAGCGCGGTCCGAGTGGTCTGAAATGGGTGAACTTGGTCGGCGAGGTGTTGATATTCGTTGCGCGCTTCGTCGCGCTCGGTACATGAATACTCAACGTCCGCCTCGAATCTCCCAGAGATGATGTTGTAGGCTGTATGAAACCTGAGACCTGCGAGCGAGTGCTGAAGTGGATGCGATCAGTGTTGGTATTGTTCTAGGTGTTGAGCCGATGGTGATGTCCACGTTGCATGCAGATATGTGCGGTACTGATTGAAGGCCTTAGTCGACACAACCTCAGGCTCTGATGGCGATGGCGCTGTACTCGACTATGAAATGTGTCTGGCGCGCGATATTGCACTACTGCTTTGTGACATTTACCTGCTGCTTTGTGGTGCGGAATACTGTGGAGCCTTGGAAACCATTGGCATTTCGCGTCATTCTCGAAAGCCACGCTGTGGAGAGAGTGAGGAAGATGAGCTTACTTGGCCCCTCAACTTTTTGGCCGGTGCTGGCTTCTATCGAAGCCTCCCTGTTCTGTGCACCAGTGCTGGGAAGAATGTGCTTTGGAAGCTGAGGTTCAAGCCGAGCCCTCCAATTTCCGCAAGCAATCACATTCTAACAGTCTCATATGAGACCATATTGGCGAGGTTTTCGGCATGATCTGATAGCTTCCTTCAGAAGTCGATATATTCCTTTCGATACTTGCTTGGTACGTAGTGCCGCCGCCGCTTTTGACGAGCACAGTAAGGTTCACAATCTGCTTGTGAATGACTATGCTGTTTGGCATATGGGAAGGAAGCGAAGGAGACTTGCTCGGATCATCTCGACTCTTTGAAGCGAATTTTTGCATAGCTGTGTCCGAGGGCCGTCAGTGAAAAACAACGGGTCGAAGATGTAGTCATCCCCCGTTCTAAAATAGTCCCACACTTGTACCATCGCATCCGATGAAAGTCGTTTGCCACGCTCAAAGTTCAAAATGAATAGGGCACTGTCCGTGGAGTCTTCTTGCATAAAACGCTTCAGTTCTTCATCAGACCTCTTGACCCGCTTTGCCAGATGTCTCATGCCGTAATTCATATCAGCCTCATGCCCGAGATGTTGCAGGAACTCAATCGAGGGCTGGCAGGATTGATTCTGGGAGCGAAGAGGTGCTGAAAGAGAAATTCGCTGACATTGCGGTGGATTTGAGAATCACCAAGGCCAAAAGTGAGGTCCTGCCTGCGCTTTGATTGCTGGTGTTGAATGAAGACGTGTTGATATTTATGATATATAAGATTGATCAGAATTAGATGTAAGACCTGAAATGCGCCTGCGCAAAGTGGGATATTCGATGTTAATAAATATTGAGTAGAGAAAAGCAAGACGTAGAGGAAAGGAAACAGTATATATAGCAAGAGCCAACCGATCAACCTTCCAATGAATGCTATTGTCCGGCTTCATTGAAGTGAAATAGGTGTCGTGCTATTGTCACGGATGAAGTGAAGACAGGCATCGGATCTTCGTCAATGCCAAGCGCTGCAGGCTCATCATATGTACCGCAACGGGTGGTCTTGGCACCATTCACTGTCCTGCTCCGCTTCAGGAGCCAGTTATGTTCACTCATCCTTACATGTCAAAGAGGCTCCAGTTGCTCCGAGGTAAGGGTGCATTTCCGGTCGTTTCAGGGGTATTGCCGGTCGGCAACATCCTTTCGCATTCAAATCAAGAGATATGATCAATACTATAGCAAATCGCGTGGCCACTGTAAAGGTGCCCACTATGTTACGTGCTGTGGGCAGCAATTGGTGTTGAGTATTCCAGTGGGAAGGTGGCGACCTAGTTCACATAGCAAGATGAATGTGCTTCCGAACAGAAAGTAGCCCTAATATTGAGCTGAATTGATAGATGTGAAGCTTGAACACACCCAAAACAGTGGTGGTCAGCCTCAGGGGATCACAAAATGCGTTGACGGCACCCAAGATGATTGTAGTATTATATCTTACATCGAACTTATCTCCTTAAGTTTAGACCATTTTGGGCCCGACTTGCAATACACTTTATCACGTCGTCTGACTTAGCCTCTGGATGAGTATTGTGACCCTCCTTTCTGTCGGACAGGGGCGCTCAATCATTGGGAAATGCTTTGCGTTTGATCCCAACGATGCTGCTTTGAACATGCCTTTCAGAAGAGACTGGACGTTTTGCAATTGCATGATGATTAAAACTTTCATCAACGTATGCCACTCCTGTGGTGACTCTACTTTATAATGGCCGAGATACACCTTGTCGCTCGTTTCTGATGATGGTGGTGACGGTATCGTAGCATCCAGAGTCTTGTCGTTCTCGGATGGGCGCCGTACTTCGTCGAGATACTTGTTGACGGTAGTCTCGCAAAGGTTGGTAAGATTCTGCGCTAATAGGCCAAGTAGAAGGATATATTCTGCACGCATAGAACAGTTTTGGCAATCAAGAATCGAGTTACAACGGCTCAAGGAATCCTTCTGTGATGCTAGCATCGAATCCAGTGTACCATTTTCGAACACCAGGCTTTTGGCTTCGAGCTCAATGAGCATTGTTCCTATAGTACGTAGACACTGACAGGAAGGTTCAGATGATTCTAATCGATCCAAGGCCTTTGAGCCAGGAGCGCTATCGGGCAAAAGAGCTGACTGTTCAATACCGTGCACGGAACCTGAGCTATCGGCAGAAGGCACAGAACGGACTGGATCCATTGACGACGATGGCGGATATGACTGATACCGACCAGATTGAGTGGCTGTCGCATCTGCGTTATGTTCAGCGCAGAACAAAAATGTAAGAACTTCTAATCGTACCCAAATCCCGACTACTGGGAGCGAAGTCAATGCTTGGCATTTCGTTGAGAAAATATCCATCAAGATCTAGATCTGGATAGCCTCCCAGGCCTTGTAAGTCATTCATCGGTAAGAACCCTGGTAGAAAGTCATTTGGAAAGGCAAAGTCGTCTTCAAGGCTCGTAGCCGATATTTCCAACCTATTAGAATCCTCTATGGTCTCTTCACGACTGGAAGTAGGTTCCATGAAGGTTTCTGGAGAAGAGATTTTCTGCTCAGAATGCTTTCGAATCCTACGGGGCACCTCATTCTCGAGCCTGGACGCAGTCGGAGAAGTCGGGGTACCTGTTGTTGATGTGGTATCGTCTTGACTTGGCTCCACACCATTATGTCTCTTTAGTCGCTTGGCACCTTTTCTGTTACCAACAGACGAATACAGACATGGTTTTGAAGCTTGTTGACATCGCTCACAGCTCTCTCTCCGACCGGTACACCGCTGCTGTTGTTTTGCATCAGCCTGATCCATTATATACAAGACTCAGAAGGTGAGCAACTTTTTTGGAGCGGCATCGCTCGCATGCTGAGCTACGTTTTAGTGACAGGCCGGCATCGTGCTGGACGAGTTGGCCATTGTCATTCTGAGCATCATAGCGTAGAGTCTGAAACATGCTTATGATAGCATATTGTTTGAATAGACGAGAGCGAACTATGCTTGCTCTCCGGCAGTGGTCGTGGAGTCATGGAGCCAGGCTAGTCCTATACGCTAGCCTTGTCCGGCTAATGGCCTTGGCAAGGAATCTTAGCGTATGATCGAAGCCAAATCTGTAGAGTATGTACGAAGGTCCACAACACATTTCTTCATCCCGAAAATTTGCTCACATTCGATGCTCTAACCATGATTTGTGACAATGCATCGGTCGAAAGCTTGAGACTGAAAGACCGACCCAGAGATGCACAATTGTCTCTTCTAGCTGGAGAATCTACCATGCTCCAAAGAAGGATCTTTCGAGGACATTACACCCTCCACGAAGATTATTTAGAGAAAGAGGAAAGCGGTTGGCTTAGCGTGGGACTGTTGTAGGAGGTCGAAGAAAGGACAGCATGTAACACATATGCGAAAAGGTGTAGTAAACCTGCAGTGAAGACCACTAGCACATGGGCTTGAAAAGATCAAAACACTTGCTTCTCGAGCAGAAGATCTGTTGTCAGACAAGGTAGCATAGTTGATGGTCTTGCACCTGAGATTGAAGACCTTCTGAGTGGTAACCTGCAGTCCCGCTTACCCCCGTCACTGTCCCTAGGTACTTAACAGTACAAAATCATATGTTGATCGGGGTCTTGCGTCCCAATGCTTAGAATACAAGAGATCGAACGGTTCCGCATCACGAAAACAAATAGCACTAAAGGCTTTCGGCTATGACAGGCTCCCTTTGAAGTTCGACATTGTGTTTTCAACACTAAACGCTAGTGAAGCAAACTCCATGAAAGAACTTTTGCGACAACATCTTGCGTCATTCACATCCTCAAAACCATGCGACGGCTAACTATAGTCATTTCACTTTCTAAGGACGACACACTCTGAGCTTCACCATTGCATATGTTGACAATCATGCCACCCGGCGACGAAGAAGCGTGGGAACAGCATTCACCTAACGACCAGCTTAACACCAACGGAAAGCGCGCATCCTCCGAGGACCACGACGAACAACCGGCAAAACGTCTTGCCAGCGATGATCGCGTGTCAGCTACGCAGTCCTCTCATTTAGTAGGGCGCTACCCACCTCGACATGGAGCCTTACTAACGCTCCCATTCCTAGCTAACAGTTGTATCAATCGAACAACACGACGCATCATCAGCAAGCGAAAGCGAGAGCGACGACTCAGCCCACCAAGGCTCCGACCACACAACCGACCCGCCCCAAAGATTCTCCCCCGATTACATGACCCAAAGCTACCCACAAGTCAACTTCGCCCCGGAAATGTTAAGGCGCACATGGTTCCACGTAGCCGTGGCAAGGAATCCAGACGGTCACTCCTATCAAATGAATCTGAAGGAAGCCATGGCTGCGAAAACCTTCAGCAATGGCGTACAGCGAAGACTCGAGCTGCTTGGGTATGAGATTGGGTCGGGGGTCATGGTGGCTGATCTTCACTGGATCCCGACGAGATCATGTTTGAGGGAGAATTCAGATCATGATGCTTTGATGTGGCAGGTCTGGGACTGGCCGGGTTGGAGAGGCGAGGGGGAGATGCCGTTTCTTAATATTTATTTGGTGCTTGAAGATAAAGTAACGGAGGTGGTGGTCTGATACGAGCTTTTGACTGTTGTGCGTAAGGATGGATGTTCCGATGCCGCTATAGAAGTTCTAGATGACGGTATACTCCTCTCATTCGGATCATCAGGGGCATACATCGCATGCATCTAAGCCCCAGCCAAGCCACGACTCCCTACGGCTTCCTTTGCACATGCCATCAGCCCCATGTGGCCATATCAGCCTTCATCGAAAATGCCTCTGATCCCTTCGCTTGAGGCTTACGAGATCTCATGTGTGATAGTCTGTGCCCCATCATCTTTCACAAATTGTGCATACCAGATCGAAAGTACGTTCATGAATCCCCCTAGACTTTCAATATAATCGAGCGAGGTCAACAGTATCTCAGTGTGATCCGGATTCACGACCTGATCTACTTCTGCCCTGAACTGAAAAGCAATTTCGAATGTATCCAAACCGATCTATCATTAAGGCCATACACGACTATCATAATATTTAGCTGAATTAGGATGTAATAGGGTCTGTGATATCTTCTTGCTCCACAGAGTCTACATCTTCGACTCAATAGTCTACTCCTTCCGCCAAGGACTGCCGGCTTCTGTAGTCAGCTACAGGGCTCTGTGCTCTCGCTAGCCATTACGAGACCGCTGTGCTATTCGCATACTCCCCTTTCTTTCCCGACGAAAATCTCTTCGGACCGAGAGTCGATCTCGCATCCGTAATGTCTCCATTGGCTGATGATGTCACGCGCCACTCTCACGTGGAACATCGTACGATCGAACATGATGCGTTCGAATGGCACTAACGGACGGAGAAGGCCCATGTAGTCGCCATGAAAATTGAATCGATGCTCGCGGTCTGCTTGCTCGATAGGCCGGTAGCTCGAGGTGTGGGTTTCTGTTGCGTTGGATCTGCCAGTCTTGATCTCTTTGTTGCTTACGACCAGGCCGCATTCCTACTAGTCATTAGATGATCAGTCAACTGAGCTGAGAATCGGGACACCAGTAGTTGCTTACTTTATCTCTGAGTACTACCGGCTGGCTGGGACCGCCGTCATCCTTCCCTGTGGGAGCCTTTGTAGCCATGACATCGGTCAGTCTGACATGCCATAACATGAAATGCCTCCTAACGTACCTTTCGTACGGCTTGTGCAGCTTCAGTGCAGTCGTTTCTGCTGAGCCCGCTGAGTGCTTCAACCAGCTGAGCTTTGTCGTATCTGGCTACTTCAGGTGCTTCTGATCCCTGAGTCCTCGTCAATCCAAGGTTATTGGTTCAAGCTCAAGGACTACCATGCTTTTCATGACTTACCCGCCGGATCACGCCTTCCTTCTAAAGTTAGATATCTTTAGGACGCGTGTTGTCTGCAATCAAGAATGGCCGAAAGGCGTGCGTTCCATATAGATATATATGATTTATATATATGATAGTTGCTATTGATGAAAAAGTTGAAGATGTCGAAATTTGAGAATGTTGAAGGGGATGTCTCTACCTTTGTAGATGCTGATGGATGTAGTCCAGTATTTTACGGCCGAGAGGCTTGCAACACTTCACTGCCTTCATGACATACAATCCCGAGATCGATATTCGAATGATGCTCCCTGAGCCACCTTCACCGAATCCGTCACTTTTAAATCCACCAAATAGTGATTTCTTACCTTCTTGCTACAAGTGACGCAGCATGAGAGAAAGCCTGATCTGGCGTGATTTCGTTCACCTTTTGTCGTTCAGAAAACGTCCTTTTCCTTGTTTAGAGAGAAAGCACAAAGCCATATAGATAGCGGTCGTAGGAGGGCCATCAAGGATTAATGATATGGACTGGGAGATGCTCTCAAGCGTCTGCGAGACTGGCTTGGATTTGGGAAATCGATCGAATAGACAATGCTGACCCCAACAACGAAATTTTTAATAGTTTTGATGAGTTCGGTCGTTCCAAACTGATAGCAAGAGTACGATTCGATTCACAAATCCTCTCAGACAACTGACTTGATTCCAAATTCAATTCTTGTGAACTTGCCCGAAAGTTCTTCACACTTGGTACTTCAAGAACATAGCTGGCGTCTTGTTCACAAGTATAACGGCAGTCACTTCTCACCATTGAACATCTACCAGTGGACAAGCCCTATGATACCATGATCCTAACGACATCAGTAAGGGTTTGAGTATTCATCAAAGAATGACGGAGAATGAAATGCTACACAGGCTATCCATCAAGTATTTTGGTGCGCCTTAATTTGACGCTGTCCATCGATTCCCAAGCCTTGGGGACATCATCATCCGCGCTGCTATCGGGGACCATAAGATTCTAAAAGCACCTTCGTACTAGCTTAGCATATTTGCGACTTCCAATATCACTAAGAAAACTACCACGGCCACAGACGTGGCTTACAAGAGACCGTCTGGGGTTTCTTGCCAACGATCACGTTTGCTTCTACGCTGCAACACGTATACCAAACATAACAATCAAAGCGTTTAAGCCAGTCACTGTGGTTGACAAGTGTGCGTGAGCATGTGATGGGAGGTACGAGAAGGACGGAGGGTGCTGATAATAGTAGATGAATCCATGAACTTCTTTGCTGTGGCAATCATAACATATCATAGGTTAATCGCAGGTAAGATAGAAGACGTAGTTGCAGATTTTGGTCCTTGAGTATCGAAAAAAGACTGTCCCAACACTGAAAGAGTCCGACACGAGATACCCAAGCATTTCACTTTCGATGCAGCGAATCCTCAAAGCCTCCCTTTCACAGAGCTCATCGCTGTATGACAAGCGATAATTCACACAATGATGGAGGTGTATGCCCAGGAGTATGATGAGGATGAATCCAATCGTCAACAATGAGTTCACGGGGGTTTCCAGCGACGGCTGGTCGGACGCGTGCACCGGTATCAATCTGGCTTGGACATCATTGCCCGAGAGCTGTCGCCTGCAGAACCTACTTGTCATTCCATTCTGTTGAGACAGTATATTGATGAAGCTGAGACTCGCCCTGAGACCTTGGATGTTAGCCTTCATCATAGCCTTGTGAAAAATCTGCGAAGATAATTAGGTGAATCGATGGAATTACCCTATTGGGATAATCAGAGCACGTTCAATTCCACGTCCGCACGTGTATCTCCTCGCAGACCTCTACAACAATCTGCATACCCTACTAGAGCACTCTACAACCACGCCACCAATACGATCAATGTGCCACCCTCAAACATCATCACAACTCCGCTCCTCCGCTCACCACCACGCCAAGCCCTCCCATCCAAAACAAGCCTAACGCCGATCCTAGCCTCCCACGTGCGCACACCTTCACCAACCTCTATCTCCGTACCTTAGCCTACAATCCTCCATCTAACCACACTTCCCAACTAAACACGACTCAACTACCCCCAACAACTCCATCGCACATCTCCGCTCCCGCCCGCCGCGTCCCCATCGAGCTCCACGTGTGAACGCCTTGGACGCCTGATAGGCCTCTCATTTCTCCGACGACAACTACTAAAATTCCGCTAACGAGACCTACTACTAGATATATCATCGTCAAGCACGAAATATCACACCATCATTCAATTTGTCAACGCACCACCATTATTTGTCAGGCCCGGTCAGGCCCCCCAAGGCGTGCCGTCATCTCAGCTCTTCAGCTCCTTTAGGTTTTCAAAATGGGATTCGGGAATGGCTGTGCCACCAACACGTGCGAAAGGTTGGTTGTTTCTTCAGCCAGGGGTAAATGATTCCGAATCCAACCATAGCTCCCGCCGCATTCATGCTGCAGTAAGTACTAACGGGGTAGGATGTTGGAAATCCTACGGATGCACATTCCGCATTGGACAGGTATTTCTGATGGAATGTTGGAGATATACCAACGCACGCACATTCCAGATATAGCGTCGCATTCTAGACTAAACTCCCTCGCACCCTTATGTATTGGTAAAGGAAAGGTTTAACGGTGGAGTTGGGTAAAGTTTGAGAGTTGGTAGATATACGTAGTCACGCGTTCTATTGGATAGGAGACATTCAATCTCAAGACTTTTTGTCGATTGTCATCGTAACTATATTGGGTATAATGGTGCCGAGAAAGATCATCCAACAAATGCCATGCCATGCCACACCGCTCGATCCATACAAACAAAGTCTCTGAGGCTTTCACTCAGGCTAACCACATACTCCTAACCCCTTGAAAATGCAACAGACCCAAACGCCCCCACGCTCAAAACACCTTCGCTCGGATAAATGCAATACACATCCAAGATGCATAGATTATCATCATAGACATTATAAATTAGTAAAGATCAGGCTAGAACCCAGTAATCGGATCACTGCTTAATAGCCACCCCCCACTGCAGCAACTGCGCACACCTCCCCCTCGCCTCCGCATCCACAGTCTCCATTTTCGTAGTACCGATATCTCCATTCGGCCCCGGGTTCTGCACTAACAATCTGTTTCCACCGCTGCCATCGTTCTTGCCCCAATCATCCCACGCCGGCGCGCCCTGTACGCGGTAGACGTTGGGATTGTAGGCTCTGATAAATGAGATCCAATAGCCCTGCATAAGCGGTATAATAGGTGCGTTGGTACCTTTATTGCTCTCGGGGACTGGACTTGCCCAGATGGCGGACTGTTCGGCTACGTGAGGGACGCCGAGGCCCGCGGCGATTTGGCCGGGGTCGGAGACGTTGTAGTGATAGTTCCAGTTGCCTGCGGTGGGGTTCTTAGTCACGTATTGCGCGGTGCGGTTGTTGAGGTCGAAGCCTGGGCAGACGTAGCGGAGGTCGCCGTAAGCGGCGGCGGTCGAGGACCAGTATTTGCCGGAGTTGGATTGGGCGTGGGCTTGTGGCTCGGGCGGATAGAGGGCTTGAATGGTGGAAAGTTGGGTTTCGTTGAGTTCGGGGAATTGCGCTTGTAGCCAGGCATTGCTGGCGTCCGCGGACATGCCGGCGCTGTGCGGGATGAAGACAGTACCTTCGTTGCTGACGTCACCGTAGATGGTGGGGAGTTTGACGAAGCGGCCGCTGTCGAAAAGGTTGAGGGTGTAGTCGGCGATGAAGTCGCGGTCCAGGGTGGGGTTGTAGGCGAAGAGTGGTTGCGCGGTTGTGTTGGTGTTTGGGAAGTGGTCGATTATGTTCTGGGTTTGGAGCGCGGTGACGTCCAGAGCTCGCAAGCAGGAGAGCGTGTCCTTGTTGTTGGCGCAGTTGGTACGCTTCACAAGAGCGTCATATTGATACTGCGATTCATCGACTGTTCGCAGGGCGCCAAAAGACTGAGACTCCGCAATGGAACCGTGGAAGAAGTTGTCGTTCCGGCCATTGTAAGCTGCGAGTTGAAGCGTTACACTTCCAGCACCTGCCGAAGCTCCCCCAATCACGACGTGGCCAGGATCTCCACCGAAGCTGGCAATATGATCATGCACCCAGTGCAGTGCCATACGTTGATCTTTCAGCCCGTTGTTGAGGCTGCCTCCGCGCATGACTTCGGAGCTGGCAAGGAAACCGTAGGCACTGACTCGGTAGTTGATTGACACGACGATGATCTTGCCGTTCGACGCCTGCACAAGACTGCTGCCATTTTGGGTTGGGTAAGCCATGTTGAAGCCTCCGCCCGCGATGAAGACATAGACTGGAAGCTTTGAATTGGCCGTGACGTCGCAGGGCGCATATACATCAAGATTCAGACAGTCTTCACTCTCGCCTCCCGAACTGGGGGGATCGTTGGGAGAACTCCGCGTTCCCATGCAATAATGACCGCGCTGTACGACATGTTAGCAAAACCTCATCAGTATTGGGAGAGATGGTAAACCTACCTGTGTGGCCATCTGAGTTGTGGAATTCGCAGTCACATTTTGAGGCTCGGCAAATCTCAGGTTTCCAAGTGGAGGTTGGGCGTACCGAACGCCCAACCACTGGCCGATGCCATTAGGATAACTGAGACCTTGTATCTTGGTGTAACCCAAGTCGATTTCTGGACCTAATAATCGTACCGGTGGTGGTGGGAGGGGACCAGCTGGTACCGTAGGATGCGAAGGAGAGTGCGCTGGCTGCTGCTTTGCTCGTGTGAGACTTATAGCGAGACCAAGGACCAGCCCGAGTAACAAGATAGCCATGACGGTGAGGAACCAGAAAAGTTTGGAGGACAGTATCCTCCGCCATAGCGGCCGTATATCTTTGTTCGCCGCATTGTTCGCCCCTTCTTTGTGGTCCACGAAGGAGGAGGATGAGCCATTCTCGGAGGCGTTGCCTGCGTCCCATTGGTGTAACATTGAGGTATTTTGGGCGTTGTCTTCATTCCATTGAGGCAAGGGACCCATTGCGGCCGTAACAAAGCAAGGGCTATGGAAAGGGCAACATTAGATCTTGGCGTAGGAGGAATAGCACCCTTGATATAACGCCGTGGCTTAGACCAAGGACAACGATTGGAAGACTACAAAGACCACGTAGGGTCACGGTCCAAAGAAAGGATGAAGGAAATGGCTTTGTACAGTTGCTGTCCGGACGGGGTGGGGAGGTAAAAGAATGAAAGCAAGAGAGAAAGAAAGAAAGAAAGAAGAGAATATGTGTAGTGTGCCGCCGGCAATAATCTCATTGGCGGTTGAGGCAGTGTAGGTCGTACAGTAGCGGAATGATGACAGTGGGTGATACTCCGTAGTGGGGATATGAGAAGAATTGACGGTGCAACGTGGTAAACAGGGGTGCAGGGGTACGACATGTAAGTGAACGAAAGTGGAGCTGGGTGAAGATTCGAGGCGCCCAGGGCTGAGAAAAGATGGCTCGTTCCCACCATAGACTCCGTAGCGTGAGATGGCCTAATTCGACAAGGGTATCATAGTCGTGATCAAGCTTTTGTTTCAAGCACTATTAGCTCCCGCTCTTCCGACGAATCATCTGAGACTTAGCCTACCATGTGGGGTCGCTAAGCCTGTTTCAGAGAGCCCGCAGCAGATGTGCCACCCAATAACAGCTTGACAACAGAGTGGCCCCGTTCCCAACCCAGAGGCTATTGCGACCGCAAAAGCTGCTGAAATTCGGCCCCTGATTCCGCTGGGCTGAGTTCGAACAAAGAACATTCTTTCTAAGCAAGCGGCCGCACACTAAGACAATTTGACTCGGCGAGGCTGACTGGATGGAAGGAATATATGAGACTTCACTCATCGTTCCCTCGATCCACTGGTCTCAAAATTGCCCGACTCAGTCTGCATTATCCCGACTGAGTATACTCCCCGCGCTCGACGGCAACGGGGTTTTTCCGAACTCGCGGATCTCTGCGTTTCCAAAGGTCACCTTCTTCTTGGGTTCAGTAAGGTCAATCTTGGATTCTTTCCCGTCTTCAATGCCAAGCATTCCTTGGACCGCGTCTATCAGTCTCGGTCCCTTGCGCGCAGGACGTTTCAGTATCGATGTGGGCTGTGCGACTGCGCCCGTTTCCTCTCCGGTCATCCTTGTAGTAGACACAGGGATCTTGGTCGCGGGTAGAGCTCCCCACGTGTTCGCTCCGAACCCAGCACTGGCACGTATATTGCGATGGACGTCTGGTAATTGATCATATCGTTCTTTAATTTCTGCAGTATCCGTCTCGAAGCCTTCACCAGATGCTATCCTGCTCGCCTCTTGAAATGCACCCCTAGTTGGCATGGCTTCTTTTGTCGGCAGTGCGAGATTCAGTCTTCGAGATGTCTTGAACTGGTCAAAGAATTTCTCGATGCCGTTTGATGATGTTGATGAGCCACTTGCCGCAGAGTCTTCGGAAAGTTGCGGACTGCCGCGAGCTCGATGTCGCTGTCTCAAGGCTCGCCTCCGGAGGAAGTACAGGGTCACGGCCATGATGACCACGCCGAGTACGACCCCAGCAGCGGCCAGCGCGATGATAGTATTTGAATTGCCTGACTTCAAATGCGAAGCTGTAGGAGCTGGACTAGGGGTCGTTGTTGGTGAAGCGGCGAGTGAGACCTGGGCTCTTGCTGGCGTGAATGGTATGGGTTGAAGAGAGACTCCTGCAGTCGGTTGATCAGTCTGCGCTAGTATTGCAGTCGTGTGTCCCGATTTGTCAATCAGGTAAGTGGTCTCCTGGAGCCATTCCTCTGTTGGTGGGACAGCTCCGATGTCGACGACGACTTGGTAAAGGTCGGTGTATATCGTTTTAGTAACCATGTCTGCACTGTTGACTTTTTGAAGGGGGAAGACTTTCGCCGTTCTATCGAAGTCTAAAGACGGACAAAGCTGACATGGGTAGAGCTGGTATGCCCAAGGTGGAAGATCGAGTATCGTTCGCGGTAAAGCCTAAAAATCATTACGCCCGTAATGATGGCAGTCCACCTGGCAGGCAGATGTCGGAGCTTGGCAGATTGTAAGCCAAACTCTCGGATGAACGACATGCGGTTCTCCGTTCGGCTTCTCAAACCCTTGGACATCTTCCGTGTTCTCCTCTGACTATAGCAACACATAGGTATTCATAGCCTGGACTTGGGATGGAGACCAGCTAGCTCACGTTCAAAGTCATTGGATAATCATCCTGAGAACAACCTCAATGCCGTCAAGCTGCCATCAATGTGATTAAACCATGAGTATCTTCGGGAACGCCAAGGAGAACTTTACAAAGCCCAAGGGCGCAATTCTCACTTGCAGTGGCCAAAAGTGAAGCATCTCAACCTAGGCACAATGGCTGGGATGTATCCAAAACAGGCGGTCACAGCGATCGACGATGAAGCCTCAGCAGCCATGTTTAGCAGGATGTGAAGTGCCTCAAGATACGCACGGGCGGGCGGCCAGTGCGGTCGTCGGTACGACGATATGTCGCGGGTACAATTCGTTTTCGATTGAGGCGTGGATGTGAAACAGAAACCTCCTGCGTTTCGGCCGCAGCATGCGGCCGTGGACGATCAGCTGCGCAGTACAACAGTAAGCGGGTCAACGCGACCTAGAGCCAGCGCCGCACAAGGATACTGTTCAAATGACACCGCCCGAAGATCGGTCGAACGTAGCAAACAGATGCTGTAATCAAGATTGCGTATGCATGGTGGGATTTGAAGGAACGTGTGAAGCCCAGAGCCTAGCCTATCTAGCTCTAGTCGATTCTGCTGGGAAAACCTTGGCGTGGGAAGTTTTGGTGACTTGGTCTTCTTCTCTGACCGCCACTCTGCTAATTTTATATTCAATCTTGTGACCACTTCTATGATGGATGGGAATAGCTCGTGCGCGTAGGATCACTCATGAAGGGTGATTCATAAAACATGCTTACCCCGTGTACGTTGCGCCTGCCACCGCTGGGCGCAGTACGGCACAAAGAACCATGGATACAGCGGTCATGCTCCATCGAAAACGGAAGCTTGCTTCGATCTCATGAACGTCAAACGACGCCATCCTTATACCCACCAACTACCTATGACACAAAATTCATTTGACCTATTCTTACCACCCTATAAATCGTGATCCTACGAGTTACTTTGTTTTCCTTGATCGCTCCTTTGTGGAAGCAGCGCATTGCGCATTACACAGAGATCATAGCCTGGTGCTGCTGAGCCAGCGCGCAACCGAAGCGGCGGAAACCCCAGGGCCTTGAACGCTCTGTAGACATCCTCCACCACCATGGCAGCCGACGAGAAACCTGACGACCTTACCTGCGGACGAAATACACGGTCTGAGGGGCCAGCTCAGACAGCCCACCCAACGACCAAGGTCCCAATATGGAGGCAACTACTGGGGATACAGCAGGTTCCGCCCGGTGTATCCAGCACGAGCGATGGGTCTTCAACAGATGGGTATGACGAGATCAAGGCGAAACCGGAGAAATGGAGCATGGGCGTTCTCAACGACAAGGAGACCGAAGAAGTGCCGGGTAAGTCGATATCGCTGCCTTTCTGTACTGCTGCATCGCCGCTCAAGATGAATAGAATATTCTATCTGGACAATCGGTCTTCTTCGCGGCTGGCAATAGACTGACAGAATGCCCGCTCAGGCTCGATCCTCCTCATGTCCAATACAAACCGCAACGAACCTCTCGGTTTACGCAATGCGCCGGCCAGAACGTCGGTTTCCTCCCTACCTTCTCCGTTCCCCCCAACTTCAAGATCCTCGAGTCAGAGGCCAACGAACCAAAGGCCGACAGCCGAGCAATTGGAGAATGAAAAGAAAAAGACCGCTGATGGGAAAATCATACTTCATCCTCAGCCGGATGATTCAATGAATGATCCCTTGAACTGGCCGATGTGGAGGCGAGATGTCGCTCTTCTTTCACTGGGCTTCTACTGCTGCCTTGGTGGTGGCATGACACCTGTGCTCGCAGCTGGATTCCCCAAAGTTGCCGCCCAATACAATGTCTCGACCCCACAAGTGGCCCTTACGACAGGATTATATATGATGGGTCTTGGCCTGGGCTCCGTGGTTGCATCGCCCACCGCAATTCTGTTTGGGAAGCGGCCAGTTTATCTTGTCGGCATATTGCTCTTCATTCTGAGCGCGATCTGGTGCGCTTTGTCACCTAACTATGCGTCATTGGTCGTTGCTCGGATCTTCATGGGTTTTGGTGTAAGCCCCGTCGAATGCCTGCCGTCGGCAACCATTGCTGAGATCTTCTATCTTCATGAGCGGGCATATCGGCTCGGAATCTACACTCTGCTACTACTGAGTGGAAAGAACCTGATCCCTCTGGTCAGTGCAGCTATCATTGAAGGGTTGAACTGGCAATGGGTCTTTTGGTAAGCACATGTTGGACGTTGCTGTCTTACGGCCCCGTACTGATGGCTTTTAGGATTGTCGCTATGGTAGTTGCCTTTTGCTTCGTACTCATGTTCTTCTTCGTTCCCGAGACCTTTTGGGATCGAACACCGCGGCCGCATGCGAAATCCCGACGAACAGGGTTGGTGAATCTATCCAAGATCTTCTCCCACAATGACGATAAGGCCGATGTCTCCACAGGCGGTGATGGCTCCATGGACTTGAGGAGACTCGCAATTGGAAATTCCGCCTGCGGAACCGGTCATGCAACAATTGCTCAAAGACGGCAACAGAAAAATGGTCAACATGTAGGGTTTGCCGAACCAGCTCAAGACTATAGTGAATCGAGGAAGGAAGCTGGAAAAGGCTTGGAAATGGGACCATACGTGAGTGGCCCGGTTATTGGAATGTCTTCAGCAGCTAATCCCATCCATATTCAGAGTCCTGAGATTACCGGTTCCACAAATGTAGAAGTTCCTAGGCCGATGACGCCCGCCAGTCACAGAGACGCACCGATGGTGGTCCCAAGAGGCGAAGGTCCTCAAACACCGGGTCTACACAACTTCAACTCGCCTTTCTATGCCACCAATGAGAAGCCAGGCACTGATTACATGAAGAACGAGCATGAACATGATGAAGCAATCCCAGAGACCCCTGGTTCTACCAGATCAGATCCTTCCGACCCTGCAACTCCTCTACCTGGAGGCCCACGCTATACTCATTATCTTCGAACGCAGCCACCAAAGACATATATGCAGACTCTGAAACCTTGGAACGGACAACTTCGTAGCGAGAATTGGTTTCTCGTCGCGCTTCGTCCCTTCATCCTGTTTGCATACCCGTCTATCCTGTGGAGCACACTAGTCTACTCCCTGAGCATAGGCTGGCTGATCGTCCTTTCCGAGTCCGTTGCTTCCATCTACGAAACTAGAGCAACCCCTGGGAAAGCCGGCTACAATTTCACCGCCCTTCAGACTGGCCTTGTCTACGTCTCTCCTTTTGTAGGCGGCATACTGGGAACAGCAGTTGCAGGAAAAGTCAGCGACATCATCGTCCGCTTTATGAGCCGGCGGAACGGCGGTATCTACGAGCCGGAGTTCAGGTTGGTCATGGCGATTCCAGTGACCATTGCAACCGTCATCGGTTTGATGGGCTTCGGTTGGAGTGCTGAGGAGAGGGACAACTGGATTGTGCCGACGGTATTCTTCGGCATCATTAGTTTTGGCTGTGCATTGGGTAGCACAACGTCCATAACTTTTGCTGTGGACAGCTATCGTCAGTATGCAGGAGAGGCACTGGTCACCTTGAATTTCTCCAAGAGTGAGTCGCTCCCTTTTTCTTTAAGAATCATGTTTGCTAATCATAATTACCTAGACATATTCCACGGCCTGGTATTCTCGCTCTTCTTCAACAAGTGGTTGGCGGCGGACGGTTCGAAAAAGACTTTTATAGCTATCGGAGGAATCCAGCTGGCTTGCTTGGCAACCACAGTGCCAATGTATATATATGGCAAGAGAGCACGGATGTGGACGGTAAGGAAGAACTTGATGGAGAAATTCTAAGGGAAGCAAAGATTGATTGAAGGAGCATCTTGGACATCTGTGAATTTTCAAGCTGGGAGCGAGGCGTTGGCGGCACCTACTGTTTGCATTCTGCATGCTTATCTAGGAAGTGGCGTGGCATTGACATAGCGGGGCGAGAGCGGCGTAGCAGTACGAGTAGCTGGCCGCAAAGGGTACTATCAATTGATTATCATTATCAATCCACACTGCAGCTTCATCCCTCGTGTTTCATCATCTGCACTATTCGGTGACAATCATGCAGCAATCGTTCACCGAGATCGAGGACTCTTGATATAAGAATAAGACCTCGTCAGTGAGCAACCAAGTCATGCTTTTCTTCCTTTCCCTACCATAACACTCACAATCCGAATGCGTACCGTTCTTCCCACCCGAGCGGGTTTGAATGAGACTGCAGGAAAGGCACGTTGTTGGGGTCCGGTTCTCCAAAGCCCGTTTCACCCAGTGATCAGCATCGTCCTTCAACGTTCTAAGAAGCACGTTTCAGGTAATGACCACCTCGCTACGGAGTACTTTGCTACAGGCCGATCCGTGCCTCGGTCGCACACACATCTTGAATGTCAGCGGCTTGCGATTACCCCAGTTGAATGTCATACATACGATAATGCGGTGGCAGGAC
>JAABUL010001588.1_pt1 | contig 41987 bp, 77 predicted proteins | sample 5559151 | NCBI WGS metagenome assembly JAABUL01 (sample SAMN10711876, study PRJNA513368) | rock metagenome | isolation source: Antarctica rocks | place: Antarctica: Victoria Land, Pudding Butte sud | reverse complement strand
CCCGCCGGGGCCGGCATTGGCATTTCTACCTGCGGGCGTGTTGCGGAAAGCAGGAGTGGAGACTTGCAGATACACATCACCCTGGTATGCCGTGCTGCACTGCGCTGTGCCAGATGCACACATGTGTCCTAGCAGCAGCCAGCCGCACGCCAATTTCACAGCGTCATCGATGCGTTTCTAAGTCATCAAGTGTGCTGCAAACCTGCTCTCTGAAACATGCTTGGCCTGCGTTTCAAGTGGACTGTGCGCACACCTTTCCCAGCGGCGGCCAGCAGGCCAGCAACTTCCGTGGAGCATCAGATGGCTTCCATACTGAAACCTTATGACTGTACTTCTGCCGCGCCAGGTGGACTTTGCGCACACCTTCCCCAGTCGCGGCGCGCCGTGCGACTTCACGGCGGGCAAATCAAGAACTCCGATGCCAGCCAGACGACAGCAGTTCCTGATGAAACCCATTCCTGATATCAGACTCCACCCTTCTGCTCACACTGTGCTGCTGCCATGCGAGGTGGACTTTGCGCACACATTCTCAAGTGGCGACGCGCGTCCCGGACGACAACTTCACATCGCTCAGCAAACCTTACACCTGTGGTTCATCAAGATGTTCCCTGGTTCCTCTTTATGAAACATGCTCTGCCTGCGTTGCAGGTGGATTTTGCGCACACCTTTCCCAGCGGCGGCGCCCCGGACGACAACTTCACGGCGGGCGCCAAGGCGCTGCTGCATGCGCTCACTGCCGTGCTGTCAATGGACGCGCACGACTGCCTCATGTGAGAAGGCAAGCGCAGCGCAGCGGACGCGCACGAGTCTCTCATGTGGAGCAGCCGCCGGCGGGGGCGCAACGCCACAGATGCGCACTGCAACGCCACAGAGGCGCACCGCAGGGGGCGAGACTGCCCTTCACGTGAACACCTGGCAGCACGTGCGCGGCCGTCTCCCGTGAGGCGCCATCCGACGGGGCCATCTATGGAAGCCTAGGAAGCCCTGCTACCTGTGGAGGCGTGGCACACAGCCCTGCTACCTGTGGAGGGGCGGGGGCGGCAGTTCCCAGCCTGCTTGGTGCACCTGTTGCACATGGATACTCTGTCTCTGCAGCACAGCTTGGACTGGGTGCTCTGTACCGTAGCCACGGGCATGATTCGCGCACAAATTTATTGTTTTATTGCTGCGCGAACGGATCTTAATAATTGTTTCGGCGATGCGCAAACCTGTGCGAATGGCGGATCTTCCAGAAAATGCATGAAACATTTCTTCGAGTCGCCAGAAAATCCATAGATCACCCCTAGTGTGTGTAAACCGCGTGCAAAGGATGTTGCCGACATATCTGCCGAAATCGGGCAGAAATGGGCTGCGAATAACCTGGCGGAAATTCCGGCGGCTGCTGCGCGTAAGCTGCAGAAAAAGCCCGTGACTACGGTAACAGAACGGTATCAATCCACTTGGAACAGCCTGCGAGTGCGAATTGAGAGATTGATGACCGCCGTGGAGTGTTCACTGCCGCGCTTTCGTGTCGCGCTCTCGACAACCTTTGATTCCAATATCGAACTTGACAATAGGCAGATCTCCAATGCCCATTATTTTCACCGCCCATCGGCCGACGCCGCCGGACACGGACAGGGTATTGTGCATTCACTTCTGCACTCACCCAACCGACGGTATATGCAATTGCTTAACGCCGTAGTCTGCTGGCGGGCCACTTGTCCGGAGAGGCGAACGTCGACAGTGATTCACATGCACCAATCGCTGATGCGGCAGCGGCATCACAGGGAGAAACAACCTTGCATCTGCGTGTCTGTGCACCGCTTTGGCGTGACGGACGTGCTCTGGAAGCGTTGTTCACCGCCAGGGAAACCCCTTCTGTTCACGAGTCCCGAGTTCCGTTCCCGGGGTTCAGTGGCAGCGGCAGTGGCAGCGGCAGCGGCGCAAAGGGCGCCTGCCGTATATGATGGAAAATGCAGATTTTTTCACCGTGTTGCAGTTCAAGGCTCCTCACGACTGCTGTGTGATGAACTCACCGTGCAGGGAACTCGACCAGGGAAGGCTGTCAAGCGATCAGCAGACTACTGGGGCACAACAAACACCCAGGCCCCTAGGGCGGCGGCGGCCTTGATCGATCAGCAGTGTGCGGTGCGGCTGCGGCTGACTAGAGCGAGAGCCTGAAAAGGCGTCATGGTCAGGTCTAAATCACTAAATGACAAATTGGGTGCCCACAGAGAGCACCAACGCCATGTGTGATGATTTGTCATAGTTTATCGACTTGCACATTCGATTTGCCGCCAGTACATTTTCCCGCGGAACGCAAAACCCTGCTCTCCGCAGAAGACTGCATCTTTATGCAGCTCTTGCCGTGTCACACACGAGCTCAACCCCTGCAAACCTTCGAGCTTTGGTAGTTGTCAGAAGTTCACGACACCTGCTGCCTGCCGAGAACCGCAGGCCGAAACTGGTGGAGGATGGCACCGACTGAACCGAGGACGGCTGTGGTGACTGGTGCCACTGGGTGCGCATGATGGCTGCACAACATACGAACAAACAAACCAAACTGAAGCATGTTGCAGCAGCATAACTGCCGTTGCTGCTGCGCGTGTGCCTTGTCATCAGGAACACACATCAGCATCGATAACCGACATCCACATCGTTAGTGCTTGGGGCAGCTCCAGCCAACCACTCGATTCATGAGCAATCAGAATCATAATCTCGAAGAGAATAGCCAGCCATGACCTCAGGTTGCCCTTCACCGCCCACGATGTAATCCCTGCACCTTATTCCACACCAGGGTGGGCGCTCGTGGCGGCGGTGCTAGAGCGCACTAGGGGTGCAGGACCTTACTTATCACCTGTCAACCTTCCTTCCAGATATGCAACTTGTATTGCCGCAGGATACAGGGGCGCGCGCTGCTGGAGGTGCTGGAAAAGCACGAGGAGTGGCAGGATGTCATCGCCATCTCGCGCCGCCCTCTGACAGACATCAAGACGCGCGCCCAGCACCTGCGCTTGGACCTGACGGACAAGCCCGCCGTCTCCAAGGTAGGATCTTCAATGAAAGATTCTGGCTTGTCAACAGCATGCTATGCGCCCTCAGCAACTGCGCCTGGACGTCACATACACAGAGTCACTGTTTTACGAATATTGCTCCAGTGCTTCAGTCACTGTGGCTTCTCGATGACACCTGCAGCTTCTGATTCCGGCTGCTCCTGTTGCTGCCGCCCACCTGACGGCTGGCACATGCCGCATGCCGCTGCCCTGAGCTCACCAGTAGTGCACAGGTCAACATGTGCATGCAGGGCATCTTCGTTTTGCCGCCAAATCGGTTTTCGCCCTGGTGCAGGCAATCAAGGACGCGAAAGTCAATCCGGCCAGTCAGGTGTACCTGTTTCACTTGGCGTTCAGCGGGTGCGGCCTGTTTTGTTCCGCTTCCTTCCTGATGAAAACTCCAGGCTGCGGTCTACATGCAAGAGGGGCGAGAGATGCACCGCAGCTCACCCCAGCTGCCAATCCGCACACAGGGTTGAAGATTTGCACTACCAACAGAAGCATCGACTGCAGCAAGCATGCTTCAGATGTGATCGACTGTGATCACTCATCACTCAGTCGTGTGTACTTCAACGGCAGTGACATGACGAACATGGACCCGTCAGTGGCGACGATGCTGTCCAATGTGGTGGAGAGTCTGGAGGAGGCAGGCGCACCGCTCAAGCACGTCTACTTCACCGAGGGCGTCAAGCAGTACGGTAAGATGACCTTGACCTTGATCAAGATGTATACTTTATCTCGGAATCTTTTCAGGTCCTGGAGGTGTTGGACGCAACAATGGCGGCTGCGCTGGCAGCTTCGCGGGGCATTCAGATCCTGCGCCACCGGGCCGCAGTGCAGTCAAACCCCAGCTTCTGAAAATGCACGACGGCTGGGACTGGGGCTTCAGCCAGGCCCCCGAGCCAGCGCGATATCGGAGATGAACTTCTCGTATTGCTCTGCGCGCAGGTGTGCACTGGGGCGAGACCAAGACGCCCTTCGACGAGAGCGACCCGCGCCACCTGCCACCCAAGTGAGCCATGCCAGATGGACCATCATATACTCGCCCATCCACCCTGCAGTAATGTCCTAGCCATTCGCAAGATGCACCGGTGTCGCAGTGGCCCAATGTGCAGCAGCAGTGCTTTGGCGCACATCCTGCTTGTGGGGTCCCGAGCAACCTGGTGCATTTGCAGCTCTGCCCGCTTCCCTACCGGCACACCGGCTCTCCTCCCTCGTGTGAAGGGCATCATCTGATGTGCTGCCCAGTGCAGCTGGCGTTCATGCAATGCTGTGCCGCAGCTCCTACTACAACCTGGAGGAGTATTCCGTGCCGCTGGCGCGTGCTCAACAGCACTTTCCAGGGTTCAAGCCTCTAGACGATTCTTGATGTCTTTCCACTGTGCCTCAGCTACTACTACAACCTGGAGGACTATGCCATCAAGCGCCGCGCCGACGGCGCCCCCTGGACCTGGTGTGCCCTCCTTAATTCCCTTCAGCATTCCTTTTGAAAATTCCCTTCAGCGTTCCTGTTGAAATTCAAGGGCGTTTTGGCTTCTGGAGTGCTTCCATCGTTTTCCCCATGAAGCGAGATCTGTAGATAGAGATGGTGGAAATGTGTGTTTCATCGTCCACTGCTCGATCCCTGATCAGCAGCCAGGCTCCGGCCACAGTTCGTGTGGCGCCATGCTGCAGGAGCAGCCTGCGCCCGGGGTGCATAATCGGTTTCTCGCTGGGCACCACCATGAACCTCCTGCAGGTCGTCTCATTCGCCTCCCTTGTACACGTTGATTCAGATGTGATTCCGCGCAAACCATCTGACACTGTTTTTTGTGCAACTTTTTGTTGAGAGCGTTTTGTCCCACGAGTCCTGATCATGTCCCACCACGACTTCGAGACCCGACGCTGCCTCATAGCTGACAAAGCTTCACCGTGCGGCTTCCAAACACGCAGAACATCGCTGCATACGGCGCCATCTGCAAGGAGCTGGGCATCGCCATGCGGTGAGCCCCAGATTATACAAACTCTAAACATTCCCCACCGTTTGCTGCGGACTCACCTGCTGAGTGTTACGCCAAATGTTGGTTTAGCATTATCAGCCACTCAGCCGTCGTCATGTCCGAGCTCGATGGCTCTTTCCGGGCTCGCATTCATGATGGCAGCATCGGCATCTGGGCGCCCTGTTGCCCCAAGGAGATCCTTCCAACGGCGCACCTCACCGTGCTTTTCGTGCAGCTTATCCGGCACCCGGGCCGCGCAGCAATATGTGCAACCTGTTCCAGATTTGGAATTGCTCGAACAATGCTTGCAACATCTTCCGATGAGAAAATCAGAAAATGCTGTGGTGCTTCTGTGCAGCTTCCCCGGCACGACTGCTGCGTACCACGCCCTGACGGAAAGCGTGGATGCCCGGCTGGTCATGAAGGCCGCGCTGTACACTGCCACCCACCCTTTCGTGCGACTACAGAAAACGGGCTTGTCCTGCATTCTGAATTCGTCCCTGCATTCTGCCCTCTCAACATGCACGCTGTGAAGTGACCTGTACACCTTGAAAGCCGCAGTGTACGCTGTGACTTCCGGTGTGAATCAGCAGTCTTAGAGTCATCAGTGCACTGCGGCTTCCGAATCGAACCGGCAGTCTGTCATACAGCAATATTGTGTGCAGACTTCAGAGACCTCCATGAGTTTCGACATGTTTGGCGCAGGCGGCCAACAACGCCTACAACATCAACGACGGTGCGCACTCTAGCTGGCCTGCCCTTCACCTGGTGCTGAAGTGCAGGCAGCCTACATGCTGTTTTCGCAAACCAGCTAGTTTGTGCAAACCAGATAGTTTGTGAGTACAACAAGCCACGGATATCTAGCTGCGGGGAGCGATGTTCTGCGTATTGTGGTGCAGGTGACATCTTCCGCTGGGTGCGCCACTCGCCTGTACTGTCATCCGCGCCACACAGCTCCTGTGCCGCCGGATGCGTATGGCTTTCTTGCAGGGGGTCGCCACAGCTTCCAGCACCGTTTGTGGGACTATTTGGTATGGCAGCAGGAAGCAGATATGCAGAATACTGTAATTGGCGCTTCCAATGAGGGTGAAGCTTCTGTGTGGTTTCTGCAGGAGGAGGTGTGGCCTAAGATTGCAGCATGGTTTGGCAATGAGGCAGGTTCGTTTCAATTGCTGAGGCAGCAGGGACCACGCATTGTTCACGTATTGTTCACGTATTGTTCACGTATTGCTCATTTCCAGGGCTTGAAAATCTTGTTTCTTGAAAAATGCGCAACGGAAGCTGCTGCTCTGTGTCCTGACATACTCGGGCTCTCTGCTGCAATGCGTCTTGCAGATGCAGGAAGAGAGAAATTTTGCCAGACTTGCAGGACCGCCGCTCAAGGTCCCGCTGGCCACGCTGATGCCCAAGAACGCCGCCGTGTGGACCGCCATGCAGAAGGAGCACAACCTCAAGGTGCGACCTGTGTGTCACTCCGCAGCGTCAAGTGCCCACAAAATATAGAAGCAAACTTATATGGGGGAGCTGCCTTGCTTAAAAAGACATGGAGCAGCTTACCAATCACTGCATGCTGCCACCATGAACTGTTTGTGTGCAAAGCAAGGTGCAACACCTGTTCGTTCACTGCTTTGGTTGCTGCAGACCTGCAATCGATGTTCATTCGGTTCCTCATTAGTCACTGTTGACAGACAAATCCCCGCTTTAAACCATGCCCCTGAACTGTGAGTGCTCAAAGCAGCCTCCCGGAGCCTCGATTTTCAATGGACGATATAAACCGCAACGCTGCGGATAATTTTCAAAACTACGTATCCACACGCAGATCCAGATGCCGCTGGAGGAGGCCGTCAACTTCGAATTCGGCGACGTCACATTCGGCGAGCGGAAACCCTGGCTTTTGAGGACTGCATGTGCCGGTGTGGGTGTTGATGTCACACGGTGCCGACCTTTTTTGGCGTACAACAAGAGTAGCCGCAGGGTGCTAGGTGCACGGTGCGTCAATGAGCGCTGCCCGCATGCAGAAGAATGCGAGAATGACCAACTACGAGTTCACCGATTGCGCGTCGCAGGCAGGGAGTACTCCTGCTTCTCCAACACCGTCAAGATGTGCGCCGCCCTGATTTCTCGACCCCGCTGCCTGCATCTCAGCCCCCGCTGGTGCCAAGGGGGTGCCATGCATGCGCCTGCTGCGCCTCGTGCTCCCAGTCGAAGGTTTCGGAACGAAACCCTTTGCCTGTTGGCCTTGTGTGCCCAGCTGCGCGTGACTTGCGACCTCAACTCCCTAACACGCACACTAGCAACAGTATGTGCCTCCTGTCGCGCTGCACAGCCGCCAGGCGGGCTTCGACAACCATGTGTCAACGGCGGCCAACTACATAGCGCGCCTGGAGGAGCTGGTCTACCTGGGCTTCATACCTCGCTACGCGCCCAAGACCCACCAGCCGGCGCCGCCCGATCGCATCCTGGTCAAGGCGCAGGTACGCTATTTTGTTACATCAACAGACCCTAAAAGGACAACGAACAACAGAGGTCCTCAGGCGCCCAAGACCCACCAGCCGGCGCCGCCCGACCGCATCCTGAGCCTTGACCAGCTGGTCAAGGCTCAGGTGTGGCAATTTGCTTAGGTTTCATGTGAAGAAGCAGGAAGACAAAGAGTCCTCTCATGCCCGAGACCCACCTGCCCGCGCCGCCAACCGCATCCTGGTGATCAATCAGCCGATCAGCCGTACAAGAGAAATAGCTTTGATAATCTATGCGCACACTAGACCCGTTCGAGGATATGTTTGCCGACCGCGAGCAACTATCTGCTGCATGACATCCTGCAAATGCTTTGTATTGGCAAACAGCCGTGCGCTGCTGTCTGTCCTGTGACATCTCACTCTCATTATCTTTCGGCGTGCAGGCGCAGCCGGCCGGCACACTGTCACCACCAGCATCCCCCACCAAGTCGCCCAAGAAGGGAAAGTCGCCGCCCGGGTCGCCCAAGGCCCAGAAGAAGTGATGTGGCATGTTACGGCGCTGTCACTTTGCAAGGTTCCCGAAAGCTTTCTTAAGACTCAAGTCGCTGGAGTTGAGCTCAGAGAGGTGGATAACTTAGACTCCGCATCCGTCGAGTTTTTGCGGACCTAGGTAACCTGTCCTACGGTATGACCAAGTTGTCAGGCGGCCGTCGACACGTTGTCGTTTGTTGCTGCTGCGGTTTCTGCACCGCCGAACCCAGCAACACCTGGCGGTATATTTCTGCCGCTGCGCCATTGAACATGAACGAACGGAGCCGATGCATGATGGTGTCTTGCAAACATCAGGCAGTAGATTGACATGCCCGAAAATGCGGAATTACAGCTACACCTCGTTGCTGAATGCCCAGCCGGCCGGCTGGGCGGGCTCGACGATGCGGCATGGAGCAAGGCACCCGCAGATCTCATATCCGATCCTGCACATGCCGCAAACAGTGCTTCCTACTTCTCGGAGCATGCACACAATTGTCCGAGGCAGGCGAAAGCACCAGACTTCCGTTTGCACAAGCTGGCGGCACACCCCGCTGCACCTCTGCCGTTCGAGCTGAGCCTCGCAGCTGCGGAATATTTGGCGGCACAAGCGAGAGGACCATGGCGGGAGACGACGGCAAAGTGGCTTTGATCACAGGCGCCACAGGCAGGTTCCTGTTCCGCAGCCTTTCAAACCCAAAGCTTTCGGCATTTGAGGCCCTCGCAAGAATTGCCAGCCAATGCCCAATGCATTTCACACTGGAAAACTGCATTGAAGGTTACACAAAGGTTTTGTGTGCACAGGCATTCAGGGCCGGGCGCTGGTGGCGCTGCTGGACCGTGAGGAGAAGGTGCCTTCTTACTATTTCGCATTCCCTATGCCTGTCAGAACGATACTATCACAAGTGATCAGCAAGGGATTCTGCATACCGCCTGCCAATGCGCAAACTCCGCCAGGACATCTACATGACAGCGCTGCTTCGGCATCACAGCCAGGGTTCTGACCTTGCTCAGCTCTTGCACCGCCACACACAGGCGGATGAGGTGAATGAGCCAAATCCAGCGAAATATCAAATGACTTCATGGTGGAAGTCGAACTCAGGTGACGCTTGTCTCACAGGAGTGGGATGCCGTCTACGCGATCTCCAGGCGCCCTCTGGACTACGAGGTGCTGCTTTCTGAGACCCTCCTACGCAACAGGTCACTTGACGTTGCATTTGACTTGCCTTCTGATCCTCAGCCTGGTTATGCACCCATGCGCGCGGCTGCCGGTGCCGTGCTCCGGTTAATGCACAGCATGGCAGGTCACCAGGTGAGTTGACGTGGACAACAGCAGACATGAACGCGACATGCTTTGATAATCTTTATTGCAAGTATGCAGGTCAAGCGCACCAAGCACCTGAGCGTCGACCTGTCCGACCCTGAGGCCATCAAGAAGGTGATGAAATCAAGAAGACTTCGTTGACATTGAACAATGTGAAGCGTATCCCAGAGCCGCCCATTCTGAGCTTTGTTGTCATTCCTGAATGCAGCCTCCATGACATGCAGCGGCCAGCTGGCTGGAGCACGGACGCAGGCTGGCGCATCATCGAGCTCTACAGCGGCACCTCATGACGGTCGCAGAAGTTGCAGAGTATCAGGCATGCATTATATCGTGCTGGGGCGCAGGCGCTGAGCCAGGTCGACCTCAAGATCACGCACATTTACCATCTGGCCTTTGCTGGGTACAACGTTCCTCTGTCTCTGATATCACTCACTATGATGTGCCAGCATGCCGGTATGTGCAATGCGCAAATCAGCAGGCCTAGGCCAACACATTACTAAAAAATGTGGCGCACATAGCGGTGGCAGAAACATTTGCCCAGTGGGCCTTCAACTGCACCAGTAGCAAGATAACGGAACACACATTCGCTGCATCCTGACGGCCGGCTGCGCCCGCAGGGACACAACCAACATCGACGAGCGCGTGGCGCAGTGGCTCAAGTATGTCGTGGAGGGCGCCGAGGCGACGGGCCACCCGCTGAAGCACGTCTTCTTCCAGGAGGTGCGCACACACTAACCAACTCCTTTTGCAAGGCGCATTGCCAGATAGGATGCTGGCTGTATCGGTGCCATAAAGGGTACTGGCTGGCGCCAAGGCGACGAGCCACCCGCTGAAGCATGTGTTCTTCGAGGAGGTGCGAGCGCGAAGGGTGGAAACGAGTAAGTTCGTCGCCTGCAAACGGACTTTTACTCGAGCACCTTGGTGTTCCGCACATACCTGCCCTCCACAACGTGCTTTTATGCAATGGCGCACCCAGGTCAATGCAGCTTCAAGTGAATGCTGCCAAGACAAAGAGCGAGTGTAAGTGTGACAAAGCGTTTTCCTGCACGGCAGGGCAACAAGTACTACGGTAAGGGGTTGTAAAATTCATCTTCACGTTTCCACGACAGCTTTTATGCCGCTCCCATTTTGGTGTCGTGTTCCTCCGTTGCCATGACGTCAATTGCGTGCCGGCATCAGCAGTTGCCTTTATTGCGCAGGCGTCCACTGGGGGCCGCCCAAGACGCCCTTCCGCGAGGACGACCCCCGCCACCTGCCGCCCAAGTGCGCGTCTTTTCGCTCCCACACAGCAACCACGATCTCTGCAGAGTTCTGCATTGATTCTCCTGCACGATGTGCATGAAGTTCGAGTCTGTGGACCGCTGTGCAGCTACCGGGACGACCTTCCGCAGACTCTTTTGGGGACTGATCTCCTTGGAAGTACCATGCGCGCAGCTACTACTACCCGGGCGAGGACTACCTCATCTCCCGCGTCTCCTCCGGCGCCGCCTGGACCTGGTGCCGCCTCCGCTCCGCCAATCCTCTCCTACCGATAAAACTCAATTGCAATTTCACTTCCATCCATGTCTCTTGAATTTGTGGCACAACGTGGATCAACCTTCTGCCATGCCTCATCGTCCGCCGCCTGCCATTCATCGTGCTGGCTTTGCGGCAACCTTGACCGTCTCTTACCCCTCAACTATAGCAGGAGTGCGCTGCGCCCGGGCGCAGTTGTCGGCTACTCGCTGCGCACCGTCATGAACCTGCTGCACGTGCGCGCTGCTTCCTGCTTCCTGTTCAATTGCGAGGAACATTCGTGGCTCGTTTTCCGTCTGGGTCAGGTCCAACGTGCCGATGCATCAGTCTCTGCTCTGTTCACAGCTGACAAGCAATTGTCGACAATGTCAGTTGTGAAGCTTCAGTGTTAATCCAAAATGCAACCATGAGGTCTCGGATCCTGACACGCAGACCATCGCGGTGTACGGCACGGTGTGCAAAGAGCTGGGCGTTGCCATGCGGTGCGCCTTAAAATTAAATTGAATTAATTAATAATTTAAATTCAAATAATTATTTAAAGTTTTTTTTAACTGCAAGATCCCTGCAGTGGCAGAGCAGCACGACCTGAATCTGTGGGCGCACCCACCCGCCATCCGGCTTGACACCGGCGCCACGGCATGCCGATTCACGGCACGGATGCTCATGCCATCTAGCCCAGAAAGACGACGTACTTGCTCCTCCACAGTGAGTTTGTGCAAGCCTGTGTGCAGGTTCCCGGGCACGCCCAAGACCTACTACGACACGGTGCAGGAGGTGAGGCAACAGTAAATGTGTGGTCGAGTACAGTATCTCCCAACATGGTATATCAATCCTGTGGACCAATACTGGCTGCAGCCGCCTCAAGTCCAGCATATTGATCTGTCCATGTTGCCGCTCTACATTTAGGAGTCGCACGCATTAGCACGCCAGTTTCCTTTTCGCACCCCCCTTTTCGCAAAAGTTCTCTCCTCGATCTTCATGTGCTTTGATATCGATGATGCAGGTGGCGCAGAGCAAGCTGCTGATGCACGCGGCCTTGTTCACGTCCACCCACAAACGCGCCGCCAACAATGCCTACAACTGCAGCAACGGTACGCGTGCCTATTTTCGCACACATCACACGGCAGAGTGGACTGTCTGGAGAACATTTGTTTCGGTTCCTTGCCGCACATTCATCACTTGCAGTGTGGACGTTCAGTGCTGTAGCCTCGGTGCGGGTGGCATCACAGTGAACACACTCTTCGTCTTCTGATAACGCGATTGTGTGTTCTTCAACAGGCGACACCTTCCGCTGGTGCGCTATCAGAGTCATGCGGCCACCTCGCTGTGCCGCACCTGTGTGCTGAGCCAGAAGTCGCGTAATGCTTGCCGACATGATCGTGATGACGCTGCCTTGTAGATGCTCTGCATTCAGTTCCGGACACCCTCGCAGTCGGGCGGCATGACGCGTCGCCAGCAGCTGCGCTTCAAATAGCAGTGTATTTGGTTTGTGGCGCAGGGCGCAAGTGTGGCCCAAGCTCGCGGCGTGGTTCGGCAACGAGGCAGGTCAGTCTGGCAGGACACTGGCTGCATTCCATAGTGTGATGTATTCCAGCGCAGTGTGAGGTGCAAGTGATGTGCCGCGGACCTGACTTTGCGGCGCCTAGTACAATCACTTGCCGGTGAGTCACGAACCGTAAACCTGGCAGACCCTGAACAATTCCTTTTTGCCCAGGGCCGCCGCTCAAGATGCCGCTGAAGACGCTGATGTCCAAGCACGAGGAGACGTGGACCGCCATCCAGGTGCGGCCGCTCAGGGTTTAGGTTCTAGGCCATGATGCCGCCAGTAATCTTCCTCGATGGTGATGCGCTGGCTGGAAAGAGCTGCCTGGGGTGCCGGATCTGATACCGCGAAGGCAAATTCACCGTTGCAATTATGGCGCTCGTTTGGCCGCGCGTCTAATACCATGCCACATGCACAGGAGAAGCACAGCCAATCTCTGAGCAGTGGGTTCCATTGCATCATGAGTTCCTGTCGTCGAATTTCCGCACAGGAGAAGCACAACCTGTCGCTACGCAAGCCGCTGGACGAGGTGGTGGATTTTGCCTTCGCCGATGCCATGTGAGTTCGATGCATGAAGCCCCCCAGCGTAGCTCGCCATTCCATGCCTGTTGACATGGAAGCAGTGACAGTGAGCAGGCTGCAACACATGCCCGTGTTGATGGAACGATTGCACAGACACTGCACCCCACACCAGTGTGCTGCAGCGCTGCTGCAATGCCTCGAAGTCAACATGTGTGTTGCTCACCATCCTCCAACAGGGTACTCGGATTCCCTGACCTTGTTTTCCGCTGTGTTGCTGCAAAAGGTTTGCGCCCGAGTGCGACATCTTCTCCGACGTCACCAAGCTGTACGCTTTTCCTGCTTCCGCCTTCTTGGCTCGCCACACGCATGCGCGCTGCGAGAGCCGAGTGTTTCCCGCCCTGAAAGCTGACCGAGCCACATGCTTTCCCTTGCTAATGTCATGCTGCCAGCTGTGCGATGCCATGAGCCCTGATCAGCCTGAGTAAGTGGCTGAAACGATATCAAAACTCTTTCCTGGCCCTGCAGGCGCCAGGCTGGCTTCGAGGGCATGAAGGTGCGGTCTAAAACTCCGAGAACCTGGAGCCATCAGTTTTCCAACCCAGCATCACCCCGACATTCTTACGCATTCCCGGTTCCATTGGCAAGCGCAGCTGTCGTCAGCTGTCAAAGGCTGCAGCGCATGTCTGACCTGGGCGTTGACGTTGCCCACGCACGCGGCATCGAACCCTACAAGTTTGAGCTGATCCATGCTTCAACATTTCTCTGCAGCTGGACACCACCACGATGTTCTACCACGAACTCAAGGTACCGACGCGCGCTTGCATGCAGTGCCTTCGAATGCCATGTCTGACAACGACAGCAACTCATGTGTCACTCATGAGCCAATTCGAGGCGCAGTCTGCTGACCAAACATAAGCGTGATGCAGGACCTCGCTGACAGAGGCCTCATTCCGCGCGGCGAGGGCGCCTTCACAGCGGAAAAGCTGCCGCCCGCCGACAAGGTGTAGTTGCTTGAAATATGAAAGTCGCATCAGGACGAACGGCATACTGACTGCCGTGAGCAAGCGCCAGCGCAGCACGACCCTGAGACCCATCTGCCCTGGACAAGTCGCGAAGCCGTATCTGCATTCTTTGCAGGTGCTGGTGGAGACGCAGCGCCAGCCCTGACTACTCTGCTTCCTACCACCTGCTGGACGACAAACACTAGCGCCGGTGGCCTGGCGCAGGACGATGAAGATGTGACGATGGTGTGATGGTCCAGCCGGCAAGGCCGATGCAGAAACAAAAGGAAGTGCCGGCGGCACACGAGCGCTGCTAGCTACTCCAGTTTGCTCACGTTGATGGACTTCGACAATTTCAATTTAGCACGAAGTTGTGCGTGAGTGCTTTTGAGTGATAATTTGGCTATCGACTTAGGGTGCGGCTCCGCACTTTCAAGATGCCATACCTCGGTTTGAATTATGTCTTCAAATAGCCAAGTAGATTCGAGACGCAATAATGAGACCATGGCCATGGTGGCTGTAGAACAAGCTGCTGGGCGGCAGCGCCGCAACTCCAGCAGGCCAATCGTTGTGTTTTGTCGTCCATGCTCTGCCACTGACGACCACGACTCTGACGACTGCACAGGCGATTGTATCTTGTGCGCATCATCGCATGCATCATTTGTGCAGCATCTCCGGAGGCTCACGGACGACGCCTTTCCCGACTGCTATCGAACCACCCGGGATGATCGCTTCGGATGCGGCTTCTTCCTTGCATCGGATGTGGCTTCTGGTGGCACTTCCTGCTGATCACAAGCTTGCATGTTAAACAGCATCACGGATCCCCTCTGCAGTCCTGACCTTTCGTGCGCTGCACCACCTTGCTTGCTGCTTGTTGATATCATTCCATTTTCATATCGGGCTCTTGATGCACATCGAGATGCATCCCGATATGAAAATGGAATGGACGCTGCTATGCGGCCTGCTGATGGCGGTTTTTCTGGCGGAGGCCGAAACTTTCTACGTGAGCCACAGCCAGCAGAAACTCTAGCTGTTGCGAGTCTGCCCCATAATGTAGGCTTGTCCGTGAGGATCAGCAGCACTTTGAACGTGGAAACTGCAGCTGCGAAGCGAAATGGCAGCAGTGATTGTGATCTGGCATCATCGTCGAGGTCAGACCAGAAGCCCCCGTGCAAGCACACACTCGGCATGATCGTCCGCACTTTCCGCTCTGCTGCAGGAGGTAGAGGGATTCACGCCAGTGACCGACTTTGACGGTGCGCCGTCATGGGTGTCTGCCAACTGATCGTGCACACAGATGACATCGTGTTGCTTGAAGGTGCAAGTCAAGGTTAAAGTTGCAAGGTGTTTTCGACTTCGGAAAACAGTGTGGATGTTTTTTTGCCACTTAGTGTGATTCCTCTGTGCTGATTCAATAAAATTGCAGGCTACTAGGAAGGCCCGGCCTACTCAGCGCTCCCCAATGGCGGGGAGCGTCAACCCTCTCCTGTTTTCAGTGCTACTACACTGCAGCACCTTTGGACACCATGTCTTGCCCAGCTCCACCTCAAACGAACTCGAGCGACATCGCAAGGGCGGCACGCTCCCCTTGACATTGTAGTTTCGTTAATTTACTAATTATAGAATTGTTTTAATGATTCGACATTTGTACCAATATCTAAAATATAACCACGGCTAGAAGGCTTGCCTCTCTGAAAGCCCTCACTGTCGCAGGTGGCCTCCAGCAGCATCGCAACCATCGCGCCGCACCCGTGCGCTACTGTGCTGCCCAGCTGCTCCTGCACGATGCTGCATCATGACCTTTTAATATCATGCATTTTGACATCCGCCTCTGCAGGCAGCCAGTGCTGACCGGAGTTGACTGCCGCCCTTTGTTCTCCATTCATCTACCAGCTATAGGTTCTGCATGAACGGGACGCAACGCCACTGCCCCATCATCCTGTCCCAGGTGCTTCGTCATGCTTTGGCCGCCCATGCGCAGCCACCTCGCCAGTACCCTGCTGGGTTGTTTGTCTTTGCATACACAGAGCAGCTATTTGCACGAAACGTGAGAAAGTTGACATCATCTCAATGTCTCATCTCATCTCCCTCTTGCAGACTCCCAACTGAATGTTGCAGGAAGTGCCTTGCTTGTGGCGCCTCCGAAGGCGCCTCAACAGAATCTGGATGCTGCTTGTCTCCAACATGCAGGTCCAATACCCAAACGGCTTCTCCCTGCCGGCCGCAGCCAATGCGCTGCACGGTGGCACACCAATTTGAAGCCAAGGCAAGGCAAATCACTTGATGTCGTCTGCAGCCGTGCGCGTTCTATCTGCAAGACTGATCCTCCAGAAGCACTGCGATATATCTATATCTATATCTATATAGAGCGAAAGCAGCAAGACGGGATGTTAACATTAAGTCAGTACACATGGCACAGGCAGTGCCTCAACACCACTGCTGGGTGGTTCCTGACCGCCCCAGACGAGAACGGGCACGTCGTCTGCAACCGATTCGAACTGTCAAATGGCGGCCAACGGGTGTATCATCCGCTCCCTTCTTGTGGCCCCTGACGCTGAAACGGCACCCCGTCCCTTTTGTGAAAAAATATACCCGCATTACCCGCCGTCCCTGCGTAAACACTCATTTGCAACTGCCAACATCACACAGAAACTGACAGATCGCCAGCTGATCAAACGTTTTGATTAAGTTTGCTGTGTTACGCCGGCAGGTGGATCTCACCCTCCAGCCTGCTCCAAACCAGCAGCCCGCGCATGCGGCATCGGATGAGCTGAGCCCTTGTTGGCATCAAAGGCTACATGTTTGCTTGGAACTGCAAGCATCGATCTGGTGCTGTATTATCCGAACGCTGACTGAAGGAGTGTCTGTGAGCATGCTAGGGAATCGTGCAGGTGCTTCTTTTGGGTTTCTAGATCTTCTGACATATGGGCGGCGAGCGACACGCACAAACCCCACGACTCTGTACAAATGAGCCAGCCAGCCGTTACGTACGCCAGTCCTACACTGCCCAATATACGAGCTGCCTGGCTCATGCGCTGCCAAGCCATCATCCACAGTGGCATCCGGCCGCCCCAGCTGCGACTTCAGGAGCGCTGCCGTCAGGCTGGCATCGCATCGCTTTTGCACAGTTGGCCTCATTGCTTCTGGGTCGTGAGCCAGGTGCGCAGTCCTCCGCCATGGCCTCTGGCCGCCCCAGTCTAGGCACAACAAAGGCTTCAAGCGCCCGGCTTTCGTTCTGCCAGCCAGGCGCGTGCATCGTCCGCCGTGGCCTCCGGCCGCCCCAGCTGCCACTCCAGCAGCGCCGCCGTGCAGCGCCCCAGCTGTGGGCCGCCCTTCTTCATACCCATCGCCTCCATAACCTGCAGACACCGCATGACGCAGTGTGTGCTGCATTGTTTTACATGCCTGGAAACATGCCTGAAAGCACAAAATGTTCGGGAAATCTTCTCATGTTGCGCCCCAGCTGCGGCCAACCCTTCTTCATGCCCATCGCCTCCGTCGCCTGCAAGAGATTACGTGACGAAGGTGTCGTGCGCGGCTGTTGCACAACCGTCACGCTATCGGAGATTTTGCGTGCTACACACCAGAATACCATGAAGTGTCGACCGCCCTGGACTGCCTTTCTGCTGGCATCATAGCAAGCTTCACTGACAGGTGGATGAAGCTTGCGGCATCGTGTGAGTTACAGCAGATGTTGCTTGGTCAAAGTGATAGCGCACACCTGTTTGCCGTCCAACAGCGGCTTCACCAGCCAGGCTCGGTCCACGCCAAAGGCGTGAGCACTGCCCCTAGCAATATTTGATGATTGGCGGCATTTCGAGTAGGTGATGGTGCTTTGTTCATGGTGATCGTGATGGCACGCACCTGTTTGCCGTCCAACAGCGGCTTCACCTCCCAGGCTCGGTCCACGCCAAAGGCGGCGGCTGCTGCCTCCAGCTCCGCTACACAGGCCACCCTGCAGCAAGATGCAAATGATTGGGGTGGGAGACGCAGACAGAGCAAGACGATTTGAGATGTGCCGCTCTTCATGCAGCAGCAATCTTGTGGGCGCAGCCAAGACCAGCCCAAGATACCACCTCTTCGCCAGTGCAGCCTCGCCGCTGCCGCCCGCGGCCGCGCCGTCTGCTGCGCGGTCGGCTGCCGGCTGCGCTGAGGCGGTGCCACGCTCGCCTGTGGCAAAGGAAATCGAACTGGCTGTCATGTGGTGCTGGAGCAGGGTCCTGTGCTCAGCTGCAGTCTCGGCCAGCTGGTATCATTAACAAATGCCACATCCACTACCCACTCAGCAACGACTCGACACTCTCAACGCACAAATCGACAAGGCGGCGCAGCGCGCAGCACTGTGTTCAGAGGCGGCGCTGCTGGCGCCGCTGCCGTGCTCACACGCCAAGTGATACATTCAATAGTTTCAAGGCTTTGGAAGTTGAGCAATGGATCTACAAGACGCTACAAGTTGCACCGCTGTGGTCGGAGGCGGCGCTGCTGGCGCCGCTGCCGGACTCGACGTCCAGTGACACGCTCGGCAGTTTCAGGGCTTGGAACTTAAGCAAGCGACCTACAAGGGGCTACATGTCGCACCGCTGTGGTCGGAGGCGGCGCTGCTGGCGCCGCTGCTGGGCTCAACGCCCAGCGGTGCCGCGGCGGGCAGCGACAGCAGCGGCGCGAGCGCGGCGCCCGCCCGCCACAGCCCCTGCAGCTTGCGGATCGCCAGCCCCAGGCGGCTGCGCAGCTCTGCTGGCGCCGCCGCCGGCCCTGTGGCCTGCGTGCAGGAAGTCTCTACTGAGTTCCGGGAAGGTGTTGATTCTACGGCTTCCTCTGTGACGATTTCTGCACCGGTAGTGCCAACCCCAGACGCCCGGCACAGCCCCTGCAGCTTTCGGATTGCCAGCCCCAGGCGGCTGCGCAGCTCCGCCGGCGCCACAAAAGGCCCCATGGCCTGCAAGCGGACACGAGTATATCTGGATGAGCTGCTACTTTGATTACAGATAAAGTCGATGAACAAGATGACCTTCAGCTGTAAATCTGCTTTGCAAGCGGTCCCAGCCTGCCTGGAAGATGAGCAGGTTGCAGGCGGCCGAGCAGATTCTACCATCGCCGCTTCGCATCCAGTCGGCGTTTCGTACCCATCGCATATGGATATCATGCAGGCGGCAAGCAGGGCGCACCTGCAGCGCTGCGTGGATGGCGGCAAACTCGGGCGCGGCTTCATGCAGCGCCACGACCTTGTCCGGGTAGTTCTTCGCAGGCCACTTCAGCGACTCCCTGGCGGCAGGAACAGAGACGTGTCAGAGACGAAATTCAGTCCATTGAGCCTGCGCGAATGTTGCAACGCGACCGCTTCACGTCTTCATCTCATGCAGGCTTCAACGCGCATTATGATTCATGAGGGATTCAGGGCCCTGCAGGAAGCAGGAAGCAGGCATGGATCGCACCTGACGATGTGTCTGGCTGCCGAGCCGGCGGTTGCCTTGTGCCGCTTGCCGCCGTTGGCCGGCACCATTGCGGCGCGCAGCGGCAGCAGCAGCGCCGCCAGCAGCGCCAGCTTCCTGTCCTCTGCCGGCAGCGGCTCCTGCAGTGGAATTGGTCAGGATGACGATACCAAAAGAATGAAGAGCCTGTTACCGAAACCACTTTGGCAGCAGCAGCGCCGCCAGCAGCGCCAGTTTCCTGGTCCTCTGCGGGTAGCGGCTCCTGCGAAGGTGATGGCGAGTAAAATTGGCGAAAGCCTTGAAAGGTATGGGATCGCCAAGCCGCAGCGGCGGCAGCAGCGCCGCCAGCAGCGCCAGCTTCCTGACCTCTACCGGCAGCGTCTCCTGCAGAAGCGTCGACAACAGCCTCGGTCAGTAAACAAGAACCAAAGCATACCTGCAGGAAACAGTGTTCCAGGACCACCGCTATACATGGCAGCAGCTTTATGCAACATATACGATGGTATCAGCAGGGGCTCACTGGCATGCAGGCGAGCATGGCCAGATGTCCATAGGCCAACAATGGTGAATGTGTCTCGGTCGGAGAAGGAAATGCCGCACCGGGGGCTGCCACGCGGCTAACAGCTGCGCCGCGGCGGCAATGACGGAGACGCAGGGCGCGCCAAAGCCGTCGCCGAGGGCGGCTGCCAGCGACGCTGGCGGCTCGAAAACGGTGGGAAACAGCCGCAGGCGGTGCACCAGCTCCATGGCCGCCACCGGGTCAGGGCCTGGCAGCAATAAGGAGCAATATGCTGACTTGAAGGAATGCTGACATGGAACATCGCTGATCTCACAGTAGCTGATCACTGTAGCTGATCTAGTAGAAGCACATCGCTGATCTAGTATGGGAACCGGTTCTCACAGTATGGGAACCGGTCACAGTAGCTGATCTCACAGTGGGAACCGGTTCAGTAAAAGTTTGGAATGCTGCAACTTGCACGCCCAAAGACAGGTGTGACTACAGACGTGCATGAATGCGGATGCAGTTCGCCGCAGGACCGCATCTATGCCATGCGAGCGGCGGCAGAGCTTGGAAACTACCTTCGAAACACCCCTTCAGCTCGCTACCGAAGCGTTCCCGGCTGACCTTGGTGGCCAGCGCATCCCGCACCTGCACAACAGGCAGACTCAAGATCAACTTCATGTCAGCATGCAATAGCGGAATTGAAATCTTGCTGAGGTGGTGAAACACCCTACTCGCGGCCCAGGGGGCGGTGATGAAATGCAGGACAAGACGTGCTGCGAGCTGTGCAGGGCACAAACACATCGCTCGCGCCGTCAGAACAATTCAGCAGTTTGCAGTAGCTTTGCAAGAGCATAATCGACAGCTCAGCTCAGGGAAAGCACAGCATCGATATTCACTGCCACCCATCATCAGCACCTTCGAGATGGATACAGTGGCAGTGGACGTCAAGTGGCAGAAGGAAACATTCAAAGGCGTCGAGATTGATATGTCGCAGCCACCGGTGGTGTTCAAGAACCAGCTCTTCTCGTTGACAGGTGCACTGCAGATGTGGCTGCTGCTGAAGGGTCATTTGAAAGCCTTCAATTTCGGCGATGCCGGAACCTCCGTTCGCGACATCTGCAGCCATTAGCATTGCCACTGTGACAGCTGGTGGTACAGGCTGTTACATAGGGCGATCTGATGCATACTCCGAGCAGCGGCGCCGGGACAGCGGTTGCCGTTTCGGTTTCATGCCGCTGCGCTGTAGCTCCATCGGCATTGGCTCGACACCAGAGGAAGTGCTGCAGATGCTCTCTGAGCTATCACCTGCCAGCCTGGCTCACACCGCATCTACTATGCCGGGCGCACCATGCTGCTGATGGTGTTGCCACTGTGGCGTGTTTCGCAAAGCAATGTATTGTTTCGAACAGGCGTGGCGCCGGAGCGGCAGAAGATCATGGTGAAGGGTGGGCTGCTGAAGGACGACCAGGAGTGGGGCAAGGCGGGCATCAAGCCCGGGCAGAAGCTCATGATGATGGGCACCGCAGACGCTGTGCCGCAGGCGCCGACCGCCAAGCAGGTGGGCATTGTTTCACAGGGTTTCTGTTGCCTGCATTAGCATGTTATAAGCCGTGTGGCCAACCCCATGCAGTGCAGCTGGCGGGAGGCATGATGCTCCGGGTGTCAGATGGCCTGACGCCAGCCAAGTGGGAACAGAACCACGGGCAGGAGTGTAGCGGCAGGCGCAGACTAAACCCTCCCGCAAACCCCGCTCACATGTTGCATTGCAGGATTGCAATTGAGCCGGAGGACGAGCAGGATGTCATGGGGCTGACCCGGTATGGCAGGTACCAAAATCGGCCCCGTTTCTCGAATGTGGCTCGTGAAGTTATCCGTGAACTGCTGCAGGTGTTCGTGGAGGACCTGCCGGAGGACGAGCAGGACGTGACGGGGCTGACGCAGTACGGCGCCGGCCTTGACAACCTGGGCAACACCTGCTACATGAACTCTACGCTGCAGGTGTGGCAGGCTATTCAAGGTTGAGAATTTAGCTATCGGCCTGCCAGCATCGATCCTCTGGTCATTCGAAAGAGGCCCCATGCAAGTGGGTGCAGACCCAGGCAGACCCAGGCAGATGCGATGGATTTGAATTGTATGGTACTCAACTACATGGAGAGCACTTTCAAGGTCTGGCATACAAACTCGTTCCCCAGCTCTCTACCGCGTCCGTAGTGCTTCTACGGCGTGCCAGAGCTGCGCAACGCCGTCAGCAGCTACGTGCTCGGAGGCGGGCCAGCGGCAGGTGGCGGCAGCGCCGCCGGCCCGCGCGACAGCCGGCTGGCGGCGGCGGCGCGGGACCTGTTCAAGGACCTGCAGCGCAGCGCGCAGCCGGTGCCGCCGCTCGGCTTCTGGATGGGTCTCCGGGAGGCGTACCCCCAGTTCAACCAGCAGAACAATCAGGTGCACTGCTGACATCCCATAGAGTCACGCATGCTGCTGTGTTGCATCCTCAGCTGTCCATACGTGGAACACACGCGGCACAGCTGTACTCGAGCCATGCTGACCATACTGCGTGCAGTGACGCTGTGCAGCGGGGCCCAGAAGGCGCGCCCAGAACTTTCGGCAGGCGCCCTGAAAACATGTCAAGCGATGTGCGTGCAGGGCCAGTTTTCGCAGCAGGACGCAGAGGAGTGCTGGACGCAGCTCATGTACTCGCTGCGGTCAGTGGTGAAGGTACGCCGCTGCTGTCAGTACCCTCCTTGCAAATGAGTCATTTTGGGACACCAACATTCCAAACCATGTTGCTTTGACTGGCAGCCAATGCCCTGACACCCAGCGGGTATCTCACAGTGACTTCATGCTGTGATTCCCATCGAACTTGGTGCTTGAAAAACTGTCTTTCTGAACTGTTCTTTTGTGTGATTCTGCAGGACCCAGCGCAGCCAGACGCCTCGGTGGTGGACAGCCTGTTTGGTGTCAAGCTGCATACCAGCCTCAAGTGCGAGGAGAGCGGAGAGACCATCGAGGTGCGATTCCCTGAATCCTGTCGCAGCCTGCTGCAGTACATGAACCGCTGTCGGAACCCAAAGCGCCACTGCTGCTATCAGGGATCCACAGCAAGGAGTGCTGTTCTCTGTCACCTCAATGTCAATGATGTTGGAGAGCACACCCTTCAGGCGGCCGCACGCTTAGGATATCTCTAAGTTTGATGTACAGCAAACTAAGCATGCGTGCTGATGGGTTGCTGCAGGAGGACACGACAGCGTACAGCCTGAAGTGCAACATCTCCATCGATATCAACGACCTGGCAGCCGGCATGCGCCTCGCCCTCAAAGACGACCGGGAAAAGCGGTGCGCGCTCATGTGCATGATATCCACCCTCCTCTGCTTCTATCGCATCGTGCTGAAGTACTGGCATTTCGTGCTTCGCTACCACCACCAGCCATCCCTTCTCGTCATACTTGCTTGCTGCCCGACGGGTCAAATCAACAAACACCGCCGCCGCCAGCCTGCGCACTTTCGTAAGGCTGAAAGAAAATCATGACATGCAGGTCGGAGGCGCTGGACCGGACGGCGCTGTTTGCAGGCGGCAGCAGCGTCGCGTCGCTGCCGCCGTACCTGACAGTGCAGATGGTGCGCTTCTACTACAAGGCCGACGTGCAGCAGAAGGCCAAGATCCTGCGCAAGGTGCGCGTTTCTCTTCTCTCAAACTAGTTTGCCCACTGGTGATGCTGCGGTCCGCTTCGTGATCAGGAGGCCGGCGTGCAATGTGCAATACGTTAGTGATGCGTTTCGTACACAGCCGTACACCCTGTGCCCGGTAAGCCGCCCCTAAACCCGAATTTCTCGGCCCTCCTGAACCCCCTAAAACCTTAGCGGGTTGCGAGCGCAGGTGGGCTTCCCGCTGCAGCTGGACCTCTACGAGTTTGCGACGGACGACCTCAGACAGCAGCTGGACGGACCCCGCTCCACGGAGGCGGCGATTGACGACGAGCGGGACACAAAAGTGAAGCGTCAAAAGCGCGAGGCAGTGAGTCAATCTCTGCTTTCAAGCACAATGTGTTACCACCCTCTTTTGCTGTTTGCTCAATCCGATGATCTTGAAAGGAGTGCCCTGCCGGCGATCCACTGCGTGATTCTGACTCATTGCTCAAGCCAGAGTCTGCTACTTCTGCAGGCTGACGAGGCCGACGCCAAGGCAGCAAAGGCCAAGGCGGACAAGAAGGCCGGCGGCAGTGGTACGGCAAAGCCGGCGGAAGCCATCGCTGCGGCGACGGCTCCCACGGTGGCCGCCGTCGGCACCGGGGCAGCATCAGACGCGGCGGCGCCGCAGGTGCTTTTATGGTTTTTACCAACTTTTCGGGAGAGTTTCTACCTTGAGTACTACATCTTGCTTGAGCTGCCATTGATAGAGCTATACACAGGTTTGTTGTTGAACCCTGTTCCTGCTTTCTGCAGGGCAGCGACGTGGACATGGCGGACGCCAGCGGCGCAGAGCCTGTCAGCAGCGCGACGGCCGACCTCAAGGCCAAGCACGCCGGCCAGAAGACAGGTGAACCTTGGCATTTTTATTGCGGCATGTTTCCTGTGAGATGGCTCGAAGGCAGCCCAATCTGACATGTTGCCATTTCAGCCTGGCGCCTATACGCCTCCACCAGCACATGGTAATGGCTGCGTTCTGTGCCGAAGCACTAAATCGCCACTTGCAGGGCGGTACGACCTCGCGGCGGTGCTGACGCACAAGGGCCGCTCGGCAGACTCGGGGCACTACGTTGCCTGGGTCAAGCAGTCCGACGGCAAGTGGATCCAGTTTGACGATGACAAGGTGAGGTTGTACGATTTTGCCGGTCTAGCCGGTCTTTTCTCCCAATAAACTGGTAGAAAATGCCAGCACCTTGCACATCCTCATGACAGCTGCGGGTTCCTTTCTCTGCAGACCTCCTCCTCATTCATTTCTTCCATGTGTGCCTTGCGGCATGGCAGGGCGTAGGTCAAGCTCAAGTTCACCTAATAACCTGGCGCGCAGGTCATCGTGCGGAAGGAAGAGGAGGTGCTGTCGCTATCAGGCGGCGGCGATTGGCACATGGCCTACCTGCTGCTGTACCGCGCCCGCACTGTTGCCGCCTGAACATCTGGGCTGCTCGCATGAACAGCTGAACGATGCTATTGCATGGCGTGCCACTCTTGAGTTTGCAGTCGCCAGACTTGTGCGTACTGGCCTCACCTGGCTGTAAACGTTGAAAGTCGTCTGCTGAGATTTTGAGACGTATTCGAGAGGAAAGAGGGAGCTTCGCACATGTAAACTCGCATAAATGGTCGTCAAAACACGCACCTCTGGCAGCGCTGCAGCCTCCACCAGCGAGGGATCCAGCTCGAAGCCGAAGCGCGCAGCAAAGCGGATGGCGCGCAGCACCCGTAGCGGATCTGCATCATCCAGAACACGATGCATTGCCGTATCAGCAGCGCTGGATCGAGTGAGGATGTTTCTCTGCACAGTCAGATCTGGACGGTGCCTTCGTGCTGTCGCGGCAGCAGGTCAACAGCATCAAGTCCTTCTGCAGTCCCTAGCTCCGTCTCCTCTGAAACCCGCAGCTCGTGAAGGACCACCACGCCGCCCGTCTACCCGTGAAAAATTTGCAGCAGCTGCCGGGGCACCAGCACACCTTAAAAATCCTCCTTCCTTTCCTGGCATCCACAGCAGCTTATGTGCACACTGCATGTTTGCGCAAGCGCCTCACTGTCCATAAACATGCCGCGTGGCTGCAGCGGCGTGCGGATGACGCCGGCGACAACCCTATCCCTACCAGTGAGCACACCCCTCCTTCTCTCCTAACATCTCCACGGTGAGCCCTCGCCAGATTGTCTCACCGTCCATGAACGTCTCGCGCGGCTGCAGCGGCGTGCGGATGACCCCGGCGCGCATGTCCTCCAGGCCGCGCCCCGTAAAGTCCTCCACAGCGCGCGTCTCCAGGTTGTAGAACAGCGCATTGATCGTCAGGTCCCGCCGTGCTGCGTCCTGCAGAGAGGAAAGTAGTATAGATGCTGACGCACGGTAGCGTGACAGAATTCTGTGGTGCAAAGGCCAGTCCTCCACCGCTCTCGTCTCCAGGTTGTAGAACAGCTCGTTGATCGGCAGGTCCCGCCGCGCCGCATCCCGCGCAGCGTTTCGCAGAAGGGTGTCACGTGTCCGCACAGCGTCGCAGGGGGGGCTGGACTGGAGTGGCGTCATGCGCACATTCTGGCAGCGGCAGCGCATCAGGCCCTGCCGTTGTGCTGCGCAGCACTGCCAAGACACCAAACACGATGCACTAAATGCCCATGTCGAGCTAAGTCGCGCGGGTGTGTCACAAGTCAAAGGATGCCAGTACTGCTTTCCTAGGAACAGAATGGCATGGTGCTGCACACCCTGCCTCGTGTCTTTGCTCAGTGGCGGCACAACACTTTGTGCTACAAATCATCACTGATGCGGCGTTTTGCTGCATCAGTGATGTGTGAGGCCAGGGCGGTGCTGTCGACCTTGCATCTGCAAGAGTGGTTGTGAATCACGCTCACCTGCTCTGGGGTGCCAATCTGCACCTCGCCCGGAATGCGGCTGTCCTGCGTGTACGTCTCCGATCGCAGGTTGACCAAGTCCAGCGACACGCCGTGCACCTGCATTTGCGAGAAGGGTGAGGCTCAGCTCGGCGCCGCAGATCTGGTGCACATCACCGACCCTCCTCATTTCCCGCTGAGGCCGGGTTGCCATGCCAGGGGCATCTCATGGAGCCCCAGAGCTTGGCAGGGCACAACGGCTGATGCCGGTGAATTAAGCCAGGACCAGGACAGGGTGCAGCCCCTCCTCGACAGCGACTGCACGCCACATGCACCTAAAACTGCTCCCACACACGCCAGCCGCATGCACGGCTGTGCATGCCGCGAAACTGCGCCATAGCGTATCCATCCAGCATGTGGGTCCTTGATCACGTATCAATGCCACGTTTGAAGCAATGATTTCAGGCTGTACATGCATTTGGCAATGCCGCCGCCGCCGCACCGTGATGCGCGCCGTTTCCAGGTGCTTGGACTGCTCCGGGTTGCTCTCTATGACCACGGAGCGGCTGATCTCGTCGTGCGCCTGCTCTAGGTGCGCCTGCAGCGCCGTGCCGAAGGCGGCGCCGGTGCAGGTGTCCAGCGCGATGTCGATGTCGGGACTGTCGGAGTCATGGCCCAGCAGCTTGTCGCGGACCCACCCGCCGGCGCAGCGCAGCTTAACAGAGTCGTCCAGCTTCTTGCTGGCCGCTTCCAGCGTCTTGAAGATGCGCTCCTCCTGCTCCGTGGGCACGATCGTCTGCCGCACGGCCGGCATCCTGCGCGATGCGGATGCGAAACTCCGGAAGCTGGTCCGCTGCGGTGGAGCGTGCGTCGACAGTCGCGCGGCACCGATCGGTCTGAGGAACGCGGCACCGAACCAGGCTCGAAGCGGCAGCCGGCGCAGCACCGCGGCCATGGAGGTGCAAGCAATGCAAGAATGGCGGAAATTGGGGCGCCCTGTGTGGTTATTACCAGCATTTGGCGGGGAAGGTATCGAAATATGTGAGACGAGGCAACGTCCGCCGCCAGACCAGCCGCTGGTCACGTGCGAGTCACTCCGGCCGCGGGAAATGCTATCCACACTTTTTCCACCAAGCCTCGTCCTGGCTTCTGCCCTCCCACCTGCGCCCACAATCGATCCCCTTTAATTCGCGCCGCTCAGGATCGCAGCCATGGCGACGATGACTTTCGCTCCCCGTGCCTCCGTTGGCGTCCTGCGCGGCTCGGCGCGGCCCAGCGCCTCGCGCCAGACAGCACCCACAGCCCGGCTGGCAGCCTTCAACGGCGTCGTCTCAGACCGTGTGGCATGCATTCACGGCAATGCCATGTTCCAGGTGAGCATGCTGGCGATGATGAAACGCATGCATGCGGGTGCTGCGCCTTGTGTGGCGAATGAACGCCGAAAGATGTGGTTCAAGGAGCCTATGAGCCACAGGCAGTGGTCTGATGCTGGAAGCGGATCTGAACGTCGGACTCGAATGCTTACGGACTCCGTTCATCATTGTTGAATGTCGATAGCCACTGGTGCATCGATCAGGCGTCCTGCAGCAGTGTCCAACCCTGATCGCTATACCCGATCTGAACTGTCGCACAGACTCTATCTTTCGGGAAAGCGGTTTGCGCGATTCTGAGTGCCTGACACTCTGGCTACGTGCGGGTTGTTTATAGTAGCGGCAGCGGATGCAGCTGTGCGCTTTGTAAGATGTCCTTCAGGCTCGGCGGCGGCAGCAGAGGATACACTTCACTGATGTCGATGCAGCATGTCGCAGGACCTCGAAATGCAAAGCTGAGACCTCACAAGTCGAAAAAATAACTGTCATACCACCCTCAAAAGCATCATGTGCATCCGCGTGCAGGCGCCGGCGGTGAAGGGCCTGCGCGCAGCGGCGCGGCCGGCGCTGCGGGCGTCCCGCAACGCCACCCGCCAAGTCACCCGGGCGGAGGGCAAGCTGAACCTCGCCGACCTCAAGAAGTCTGACCTGGAGGGCAAGCGGGTACGCGCCAAAGTGCAGCTGCATCGCAAGCTATGAGCGTGTAGATGTTCAACCAAGGGGCGCCAACCCCGATGCCGCCCAGTGCGTACGAGCCCCGGGAAATGCAATGGGCAGCGGTGCAGGCTGTCCATGTCGTGCCACGTCCCGCGATCTCCGCCAGCAGGCCCTTTGCCGCGGCACCGACCGACCTTCACTGCTCTGCAGCGTCAGGGAACCTTGGCCGCCCCCGCGGCTGCCTCGGCCATGAGCATCCCCAATCGAACCATTCGACGAATGTGCATCGTCAAAGGTGGCAAAAGCACATTGCGATATGTGTAACTCGAGAGAGCTGTCCGAAAAGCAACCATGCTTTTGCGCAGGTGCTGGTGCGCGCGGACCTGAACGTGCCGCTGGACAAGAACCAGAAGATCACGGACGACACCCGCATCCGGGCCGCGATCCCCACCCTGAAGTACCTGGTGGAGAATGGCGCCAAGGTCCTCCTCATCTCCCACCTGGTGAGTGCCGCTGCAACCGCACGCCTTTGCCCCCTTGTCCTTATGTGGATCTGCAAGGCGCACTGTAGGGACAGCACAGCAGGGACAGCGGAGTTGCAAGCAAGGCGCGCGGTGCTCGGGGGCCCGAAGGGACAGCTGCCTTGCCTGCGTGTCACGCGTCACTGTACGAAGCGCCGCTCCCTCACCGTCCTGGCGCAGGCCTCCCAACCATCCTCTGTTTCCAGACCCTGCGCTGTGCTGCCACAGGGCCGCCCGAAGGACGGCCCCGAGGACAAATTCAGGCTGACGCCGGTGGTGCCGCGCCTGTCCGAGCTGCTGGGCACGCATGTGGAGAAGGTGGACGACTGCATCGGCCCGGAGGTCAAGGCCGCCGTCGGCAAAATGCAGAACGGCCAGGTGCCATGCGCCTTTCTCAGAAAGAGACGGTCGTTTCGAGAGATGCCAATGACTGTGAAGGATACAGTGGCCCTGAGGTCGAGGCCGCCGTCGCCACATCCGTTTGCGAGCAGCGCTTGCATATGTGGAAAGACGCATCTGTCGCGAAAGATACACCTCTCCTCCTTGTTGCCACATGCCCCAGGCCGCAGACGCCTCTCACTGATGCTGTGCGCGCTGCGTGCACGGCTGCATGCGCCGCCTAGCTTTGGCCACGGTGGCTCTCCAAGGGGCCGACGCTCAGTCAGTGCTGCTGCATGCCGGGCTGCGCGACCAGCAGGTGTCATGAGCGCCGTCGCACTGATTCTTACAATTGCCTGCCAACAGTTTGCTGGCGCAGGAGAACGCGCGCGCCTGCATTGAAAATGCAGCTCCGATTTGAACGAAATCAAAAGGCAGCTCCCTGTCTCCGCCTGCAGGTGCTTGTGCTGGGGAACGCGCGCTGCTGCAAGGGAAAGGCCTTCTTTCTGATCATGTGTGGAGGAAATAGACATTGATTTTTTTTCCCGCATGCAGGTGCTGGTGCTGGAGAACGTGCGCTTCTATAAGGAGGAGACGAAGAATGACGTGGAGTTTGCCAAGAAGCTGGCGGCCAACGCCGACGTGTTCGTCAACGACGCCTTTGGCACGGCGCACCGAGCGCACGCCTCCACCGAGGGCGTGACCCGCTACCTGCGCCCGTCGGCTGGTACGCACCCGCGGCCTGCTCTGCCCTGTGTTGCCGGACCGGTCAAGAGCGCGACCTGGTCGAACGAGTGATGCTTCTTTGCGGTTCACTCTGCTGCCAGGCACATCACCAGTCGTAGTCCCAGCAGTCGATTACATGGCGAGCGGAGGAGCGGGTGTCGATTGGTGATGTCAGCGCGAGAGCATGACTAAACAGCGTGCGTGTATCCGTGCGCAGCCGGCTTCCTCATGAAGAAGGAGCTGGACTACCTTGATGGCGCAATCTCCAACCCGAAGCGGCCATTTGTCGCCATCGTCGGCGGCTCCAAGGTGCACCAATCGTAAACCCTAAGGCCAACTGCACCCAAGGGATGGCAGTTGCAGATTTCAGGCTCGAGCGCACTGAGCGGTGCTGAAGTCACACACCCAGGCCGTCGCGCCAACATGCTGCCAGACGACTGAGCTGTTCGCGGCGCCCGCTCCTGCAGGTGTCGTCGAAGATTGACGTCATCAAGACGCTGCTGGAGAAGGCCGACAAGGTCATCATCGTCGGCGGCATGGTGTTCACCTTCGACAAGGCCCGCGGCTTTGGGGTGAGCATCTCCCCTCGCACTTCGTGTTTGCAACTGCGTGTGTGCAACGAAGGGCACTCGCGCGTTCTTAGTCAAGAACCTGCATTGCCGATGGAGCAGAGATATTTAGCCAGCGAGGTTCTGCTAGCTTCCTGGCTGCAGTGTCCACCAAGGCCTTGTGCCGGTGCTGCGATGCTGCACGCCGTCATGCGACAGGCAGCGCGTGCTGCCATCTGGGCTTTACTGTCGCCGTGCCATGCCATCCCAAATCTTAGATCCTAACGCCTGAACCCTGCTGCAGGTGAGCCTGCGCTGGTGGGGGACGAGAAGGCGGCGAAGGACCTGCTGGAGAGTCCCGGCGACAGGATCGTCTTAAATTCCCTGAGGCGCTACCCCTGACACTCCAACCTCAACACTCCAACCCTGCAGGTGGGCTCCTCGCTGGTGGAGGACGACAAGGTGGACCTGGCCAAGGAGCTGCTGAAAAGCGCGGGCGACAAGATCATCCTGCCGACGGATGTGATCGTCGCCGACAAGTTCGCCGAGGACGCCAAGACTGACACCGTGCAGACCGGCGACGTGCCCGACGGCTGGATGGTGCGCTTTTGCTATCCACTGTGACTCCTTCTTCGCTTGCGCCTTCCTATTTATCAAAGACGCTAACATCGCGCTTTTCCTGTGTGTCGCTGCGTGCCTGACGGCTGGATTGTGCACCCTCGCCTTGTGGTGCTTTCAACACCGTTGCTTATCGTGTACATCACGATGTGGATAACGGCTGAATGGTGCAGTGAATCGTGTGCACTCTCTGCTGGCCACGTGCATGCATGGACATGTCTGTGCGCTGCAGCGCCACCCCATTCAGCCAAGGCTTGTGCGCTGCCGAGCTGCCACTGCTGCCTCAGCCACGCCGCTGCCGCAACGGCGTGGCTGTCTGCATCTGTCGTTGCCGCCCGTCCAGACCTGTCCACTACGCTGGCTGCAGGGCCTGGACATCGGTCCTGACAGCGTGAAGCTCATCCAGGACACGCTGGCTGACGCAAAGACGGTTCTCTGGAACGGTGCGCTAGTGTCCCGAGAACCTTGCGCACCTTTCCTTGCCTGTCACCATGCTGCCAGTTCGTGCTGTAATCACAAGCGCGGCCATGCCACAGAAGGTATAGCCTCCATTGCAGGAACTGCGCATGCGGCGACGCACAGCTCAAAACGATGATGATTTTTTTTTTGAAGGTTTGGGCTCCTTGCAGGCCCTGCGGGTGTGTTCGAGATGGAGGCCTTCAGCAAGGGCACCTTCGCCATTGCGAAGACCCTGGCTGAAATCACAGAGAAGGTGCGCCAGTCGGAATTGCCTGTGGGCAACACCAGAACACTAGTCGGTAGAACATTCGGTAGAATAGTCCTGCCACATCGCACTGCTCTCGCCTCAGCTACCGAGTCCGTGCTGGGACGCAATCCCACCGCGCCGCACTCTGATACCTCTGAAGATGGCCCCGATCAAAGCAATTGCAGCCCATTTGAATGCAGGATCCTCGAACAAAACCCTTGTATGTTTTGTTCTGCAGGGTGCCATCACCATCGTGGGCGGCGGCGACTCTGTGGCAGCTGTCGAGCAGGCCGGGCTCGGCGACAAGGTGGGTTTGGGGCTAAGAGGATATTAATAACCTGCCGAGGCTTCAGATCTCGCAGACAGTCACAATGGCTGCCTCTCATCGTGCACCCCTTCGCCTCTTGGCGTCGCGGTGGCTGCTGTTGGACGGATACCCTCCCAGACATGCAGCCCTTCCTGCCGCTGGGCACCAAGCAGGAGCGCGCACGGATTGACAGCTCTTGTGTCTTGTGCGCACGACCCACACTCCGTGTCTATGATTGCATCTGTGTCATGCTGTGCAGATCTCGCACATCAGCACCGGCGGCGGCGCGTCGCTGGAGCTCATCGAGGGCAAGACTCTGCCAGGTGTCGCCGCCCTGGACAACCAGGAGGTCCACGCTTAAACCCATATAGCGCACTGACAGCACATGCTGATGGGCCACGCTCTGAGGACGGCGCGGCTGGCGCTGCCGCCGCTTGCGGCAGCGTGGTGCGCGGCCTGCGCAGCCCACAGCAGCCAGAAGCGGCATTCAGCAGGCAGCAATCTACCACAACGTCCTTGCGAAGTGTTGTAGCCGGTGACGGCGCCAGTGCCACCAGGTGCCAGCTCGCATGTCATTTCCCTCGTGAGGGCAGCATTGAGGCGCGCCTGGTCGGCGGCGCAGTGAAGCGGCCCCGTGTCTGAGTTGTCCTCGGCACGATGCAACCAGGATTTATATAGGCTGCAGTTTTGAGTCGCGGCCTCTGCCGCAATGTTTCGATAAACCTCCTGTCTAGGTCTGGGGCGCTGGTTGGTTTAACTATCGTGTAATTCCATTGGCAGCTTCCGACTGCACACGTGCATATGCACACACTTGAAACGGTGCACTGCAAAGATCCCGACTAGGCGTCCTGCGGATTTTCCCATTCGAGCAGCGTTTGTCCTGAGAGTCCGGCTGCAGGCTGCACGGTTCCCCCATCTAGGCGAGCCTTTCATTCATGGACATGCCACACGCATCGTCCGGCTGCACTCATTCACGTCGCCTCTTGAATCGTTTGGATCCGCAGAGCACTGTCATCGCAGAGGCGTGCGAACTCCGGACATTACCGGCTCAATTTCTTGTAATCTGGTGCACCTCGTGACTACACCTCAGGCAGAGTTGGACCGAGCCCGCAGCTGTACCCTGGTCGTTGCAGCATTGCAGACATGAGCTTCCCGCTCGAGCTTCTGATACCTGACAACGCGTAAAGAAACGTGCGAGATCATCGCTCTTTGGCTTCAAAGTTCGTGCCCACAGTTGCGCTGCGGAGCCTCACGGCAGGAATGAGGTCGTCTGGGCTTTCAGTGGTGGCAGTCACCCTGCTGCTGCTCGCAGTCAGGTCAACTGGTGCAGACGAGCACAGTCACAAGGTGGGTTCCGAGCGAGCTGTAGAGTCCAGCTCCTGCCGAGCAGGGTGCCCTTGCTCGAGCAGGGTGCCCTTGCTCGAGCAGGGTGCCCTTGCTGGTGAATGCCAATACATCTTCTGGCACACTGCATGCCAGCGCGGGTCCTCCATGTGCTGGCCGCAAGGCGACATGCGGCATGCGTCCGTGCCACTGCTTGTCGCCGCTGCTCTGCCTGACGGACGCGTGGTTTTGCACAGTACAAGGTCGGCCAGTCACTGAGGCTGTGGGTCAACAAAGTGGGGCCGGTGAGCACCTTGACTTCTGGACTCTCCTACGATGCAATGATGCTTTGACATTCCCAAATGCGGCGTGCTGGCGCACCTGGCCGTGAAATTACCCACGCCTGGCAGTTGTTGCATGCTGCATGCATCACCTTGCCACCACAAGAATCTGGCTGCTCGCTGCATCTGCGTCGAACACTGCTGCTGATCGGCTCATCGCTATTTGCTGCTCGTTCCCAAGGAATGCCGCTGCGGCTCTGATCAAACCACCGCCGCATTTCTGCCGCGCAGTACAACAACCCGCAGGAAACGTACAACTACTACTACCTGCCCTTCTGCAAGCCCACGGGCGCGGGCAAAGCGGCGCACAAATGGGGCGGTCTTGGCGAGGTGCTGGAGGGCAACCAGCTCATAGACTCCCAGCTGGACGTGCGCTACCGATGTGAGTGTCCTGATACGCTCATCAGCCGCTGCCTGGCCTCTGCATGGCGCCTGCAAGGAAAGTAAGATGATAAGTGCCAGGGTGACACGCTGGGGCCGGCACTGCTGGCAGAATGCAGTCGGGGCAGCACCAGCAGCGCAAAGCGTTTGCGCTGGCGCCAGGGAGCTGGAAGCGCCACTGCACGCTGCCCTACAGGGTCAGATGCAAGACAGGGCATCCCAGCAGAAAGCCGTGCGATGGCAGCACCTCCCTCCTACTTCCAGCGCAGCTGCAGAAAAGTGGGCCCACAGCATGCGGCGTATTAAGGGGTGGCTGCCTGGCGGAGTGTTGCCTCTGCGGATGCTGGGGACTGTATCGAATGCACGACAAGAGCAACCGGCAACCGTCCGTGATGTGCATGCTTCCTGCTGTGCAGCGGACGTGCCAAAGAAGACCATCTGCACGCTGCCGCTCGGGCAGACGGAGGTGACGGCGTTTGCCAACGCAGTGCGCAAGCACTACTGGTGCGTGCGGGACACTTGCCTCGAGTCCGGGCTCGAATCTGCTTCCAGCGGTGTTGCTACCCTCTGCTCTGCGCGTCAGTAAACTGCATGTGCCCACTGCTCAATGGCAGTCAGCACGCATGCTCCCGCTGCTCCTTGGCGGCATGCCAGGCAACGCTCGTTGCTTTCGTAGTTCTCCAGGTTCTCTCAAAACATGCTGCGTCGCGCCCAGGTACGAGCTCTTCATCGACGACCTGCCAGTGTGGGGCTTTGTGGGGCCGCCGCCAGAGGAGACCAAGGATGACGACAACATCTACATATACACGCACAAGGCTTTCGACATCAACTACAACGACAACCGGGTGGGATTCATTGGCCACCCTGGGGTTGGGCGCATATCTGAGATTCCACACGTGGCGAACCTGACCAGCCATCATGCAGGAGCCAACTGACGAGCCGGCCGCAGCCGCCGAGCGGTGTTGGATGCTCGTGTGGTCGTGGCTGTGTCGCGAATTGCGTCTCACGCCTCTGGCCCGCCCTGCCTTGGATCACACCGCGCAGGCCATCCAGGTGGACTCCGCTCTGGTGACTCGCCTAACGATGCTCTGACTCGTTCACGCCGCCCTGCCGCGCGCAGATCATCCAGGTGAACCTGACGAGCGAGCAGCCCAAGGCGCTGGCGCCGGGCGAGACGCTGGAGTTCACCTACAGCGTGCGGTGGGTGCCTACGGCGACGCCCTTCTCGCGCCGCTTCGAGCGCTACCTGGACTACAACTTCTTCGAGCACCAGGTGCAGCGTTTTTTAGTTGCCGTGTTGAATCAATACTAAACAAAAGGGTCGATCGCCTGCATGCTGTGATGTCCTTCTTGCAGACTACCACTTGTTCGAGCACCAGGTAGGGTTTCATCTTTCCTGCGTGGAACCATAACTACACATCCTGGTTGCTTGAATGCTGTGACCTCACGAGCACTGTTTGGGCTACAGCTTCTTGAAGCACCAGGTGTGGTGCTCCGAACCTCAACATAGCAATGAATTTCTGTATTACTGCGTCCAACATGTTTTGGTATGTCTTGGCGTCTGCCAAGCCATCCATCCAGCTGCGGTGCTAGGTTCTGAAGGGTGATCGCCGTCTGAAAGAGTACGGGCAGGCAGTCACATAGCTTTGGGCCCAAATTGTTGGTGTAACAGGCAACAATGCACAGTTGTCAATCTGTGTATTGCAGCCGGTGACAACGGGATCGGGGTCCTGGTGGAAGTCTGCATTCTCGCTAGCCTAGAGCGGGAGTTTCACTACACCGGCGGCACAGACTAACCAGTTACATCTGATGCTGATGCCATGCAGATGCATTAGGTCAGCTTCAACAGCTGCATGGTAGTGCTGTTCCTGACAGGCCTGGTGGCGATAATTCCCGCACAACAAACAACCCTGATTCTGAGAGCTGAGGCGCACTGTTTCACACCTGTGCAGATCCACTGGTTCGGCATCTCCAACAGCTTCACGATGGTGCTCTTTCAGACAGGCCTGGCATCGATTCACCCAAGGAACCTGAAACCCCTCTTCGAAACCCACTACAGACTGAGCTCTGGACGCGTTTCTCCCGCAGATCCACTGGTTCAGCATCTTCAACAGCTTCATGATGGTGCTGTTCCTGACGGGCCTGGTGGCGATGATCCTGCTGCGCACGCTCAAGCGGGACTATGCAAAGTACACGCGCGCGGACGAGGACGACATAGAGGCCCTGGAGCGGGACTCCGCCGAGGAATCCGGCTGGAAGCTGGTGCACGGCGACGTGTTCCGGCCGCCGCGCCACCCCGAGCTGCTGTCCGCGCTCGTCGGCACGGGTGAGCTTTTCGGCTGTTGCGGCTGTACGTCAGTGGAAGGTCGACTAAAAGTGTATATGGTAGGTTTCAGTGCAAGGTGAGAGTCCGTGGCAGTCCAATGCATGGCGGTATTTGGGGACAGGTAGGATTCGCTGGAAGTTCAACACATGGTGTAGCACAGTGGACGTCACCCAGCGGTGACTCCGCAGCAGCCCTGGAGAAGGTGCGCCAAGCTGCCTGGCTGCGGCGGATGTGCGCTGTGGCCGCAGCATATCCGTGCGTACACGGCTGCCGATTGCCTAGGCCGCCCCTATTGCGTGGCGTCTGCTCTCGTGCAGGCGTGCAGCTTGCGCTGCTGGTGGTGCTGGTGGTGCTCATTACAATCGCGGGTACGTTGTTCGAGGAGCGTGGCGTCATCCTGACCATGATCATCCTGGTGTACGCGCTAACCAGCGTCGTCGGCGGCTATGCCTCCGGCAGCCACTACGCCCGCTCCGACGGCAAGGTGCACGTTTTATTTATTCACAATTCCATACGCAACAGAAGACATGCATATAGTGAACAGCAATATTGACCATGATGATCATTACGCACTCACGAGCGTTATCGGCGGCTACGCCTCCGGCAGCCACTACGCCCGCTCCGACGGCATGGTGGGCTTCATGGAAAGGACGTCCCCAAAAGAGATATGCACAGCCAAAACTCGCTGCAGCAATGAAGCCGACTGAGACGCCCTAGAGGCACAGCCTCTGCAGCCCTGTTGCAACCTCTGCAACAGGGCTGCACTTGTCAGCAGAGCCCTGCTGCCTCGCATCGCGCTCACTTGGGTCGTGCTGGCGCCTTTGCAGCAGCGCCTTGTCAATGCTGTGTGCGCTCTCATGTCGAACATGCACGCGCAGACGTGGATCAAGACGATGCTGCTGACGGCGGCGGTGTACCCGCTGACCTGCTTCGGCATCGGCCTCGTGCTCAACACCATCGCCATCTTCCAGGGCTCCCTCGCCGCCATCCCCTTTGGCACCATGGTGGTGCGTGCCCATTGCTGTTCTGTTTCTGGCACGCAAGATCGTGCGCCCTTGCTGCATGGACGATGGACGCTTGGAACCCAGGAGAGGTGCAGCCCGTGAAAGCTGTTGGCTGTCCTTTCGCCTGGGCTATTTCGAACTCTTGCGTCACGAGGCGGCCCGGCTGAGTGGGTTGAGGATCCTCTTCGGACAGGTGATGGTGCTGCTGTGGAGCTGCATCAGCGTGCCGCTGTGCCTGCTGGGCACGGTCGTCGGCCGCAACTGGGCGGGCCTGCCCGACAACCCCTGCCGCGTCAAGCGCATCCCCTCCCCCATCCCCCAGAAGCAGGTGGTTTGCTGAACCTTCACGCTACAGCCTCTTCAAGTGTTGACGAGAGACTGTGTGCATTGACTGCTGACCAGCATTCAGGTGTTCAGCTGAGGTGAGAGAACGTCACACAGAGCAGCCTGACTGCATAGGAACCTCAGCATTCAGACGCCCGTGCTGCTGTCTCACGAAGATGATATTTCTCTGGCTGCAGTGGTACCTGTCACCCTGGGCGATCGCGTTCATGGGCGGCCTGCTGCCCTTCGGCAGCATCTTCATCGAGGTCTACTACATCTTGACAGCGTACTGGGCGTTCAAGGTGACCCTTCAAGCACCCTGGAGCACTTCGACACCAGGCAATACATCCTAAACACCAATCCTACACACCAAACAAACTCCATGCGAAATCCCATGCAAGCTCGCATGACACACGAAAACGTGTCGAGGCAGCACTGTGCCGCGTGCAATGAAGCACTGATGTGTGCCTCATGTTTGCCGCTTCGTGCTGCTGGTGACCGCCAGATGCACATTCGGATATGAACACGCAATCAACTGATGTCGTCCGCTGCCGTGTGTCAGGTGTACTATGTGTATGGCTTTGCGCTGCTGGTGACGCTCATCCTGCTGATCGTGGTCGTGTGCGTCAGCATCGTCGGGACCTACTTCCTGCTCAACGCAGGTGTGACAGCCCTGCTTGTTTGTGGAACGTGTTTCCTCATGCAGTCCCCACGCAAGTACGACGTTGATGCCCCACGTGCTTTTGTGCTCCTCGGTAGCCGGGGCGCGCAGCAGCGCTCTGCTCAAGACGGTGGATGCTGGTGCTGGCATTCAACAGCGAGCAGCTCCTCAGCGAGCATGCCCGCATGGGCTGCATTCGTCTGCGGGCTGTTTACTCAAGTTGCGATGGTGCACCCCTGCAGAGAACTACCACTGGCAGTGGACAGCCTTCAACACAGCGGCGTCTACAGCCGTCTATGTCTTCATCTACTCGGTGCGCACACTGTGGATGCTTCAGCCGGTGGCCGACAGTCACATCGGCACGCACATTGCAACTTTGCTGGCAGCATTCGAAAGGCGAGAGACTTCGGACTCCAATTAACATACATGTCTTGGCGCAGATACACTACTTCCACACGAAGACAAAGATGACCGGCTTCTTCCAGACGTCCTTCTACTTTGGGTGCGTCCACTGCAACCTCGATCTGAAACACATCAGACGAAGTGGGTCCTGATGTCAGCAATTGCACGAACGGTTGCGTACTCTCCTCTGCTCCTGCGTCCTTGACAAAACTTCCGTCCAATATTCCCTACGAGAGAGAGAACGCTTCCCAGACGACATTTCTCTGCCATGTCCAGGTACACCGCCATGTTCTGCCTGGTGAGTCCGTCATCTGCCGGGGCGGCATCTGCATTCATGGTCACATTTTGACGGGATTGCATTCTTCGTCTGTCAGCACTGATTGACTCGATGACTGCCGGCTTGCACAGCAGTTCTTGACTGTACACCGTGTGCTGCTGCAGGGGCTGGGCATCATGTGCGGTGCGGTGGGCTACATTGGCGCATCAACATTTGTCCGGAGGATCTACCGTTACATCAAGGCGAGCATTCGATGAATGCAACTCATCAGGCCATAAGTTCAATCATAAGCTATTATTCCGTATCAATCCGTGCATTCATCAGAGCAAACATCACACTTTACGTTCACATGCTGTCGGCGTGTCTTTGCTGGCGGAGGAGGGCTCGTCTTGATCCCTGCTTGTATCCTGCTGCAGGTGGACTAGGCCTGGCGCCGCGGGCATTAGAAATTGGGCTTTCGGCAACGTGGCAGAAAGGTCGTGTTCGGTCTTGGTACGACGGGAAAAAGTGGTTTCAGCAGGCCCCCGCGACTGGCTACAACCTTTGCGGCGGCGCACCGTCTCTGTTGTGGGAAGCCTGAATCCGCTGCGGTGCCGTCCGCCATACCCAGATGATTGTCTTATTTTGAACTATGAGGGCTGTGCTGTTCGACTCGGAAGGGATGTGGTGATGGTCTCAGCACGCTCAGAGGATCTGCATGACCATTGTCTCCAGTCGTCTCCAACCCATGTGCTCCATCTCACGAGATGAGAAGGGTTTTGCGTTGCAGTAGCCACAATCGCGAGCACCGCTCGAGTCAGAGTGTGGCCCCCGGCAGCGTGCTGCCATGCTTGAACCACCTCATCGCTTTTGCATTTGATTATCTAGGGAGGTCAGGACACAGGGATCAGCCAGGCAGCAGTAACCATGGCCGCTACTGGAGTGATGGCGTCTGGGATTTTGGGCGTAGCAATCTGCGCAAACCAGCGCGCAGGCGGAAGGGCTGCGGTGCCTAGCTGCAGTGGCTTCGCACACACCGCGAGGTGCGTCTGAGACGTTGTTGCTGGCCAGTTGATCCTGAAACCCAGCCACAGCAAGGCTGTCACCACCTGCCTGGAGCAGCAACCCAAGGAGCGTGCAGAGCGCAACCGTTAATCTGCAGTCCGAAGCAACAATCCACCCGCAGACTCGGTATCGACCGGCACCCGGTGCCGCACGAATTTTTGCCAGTGGCGAGCAGCGGAGCGAAGCTGGGTAAAGTAGTACGCTGGGTTTGGCGTGTTGTTACCCCGCGATCAGGCGTCGCGCGCTTGAACGCATCAGAGCCGCAAATACCTCCCCGTAATCAGAGTCCACCACAGAAGCACGAGCGCCACGGTTTAGCACACCTACGTCGGTTAGGCTGGTGCTCAGCGTGTACATCTGGTTGAACAAGGCAGCTTAAAATAGGGCAGCATCTGGGGAATAGCATACACAATGCATCCGTGCTGCTCTCCCAAGGCGTCTGTGAGCGGCGCACTGCTCAAATCGGCTGCACGACCGTACACGCCCGCCGCGAAGCTGGGCGACAAATGCTGCTGCCTAGTCAGACTCGTGACTGCGCTGTGACTCAATTTGCCTCGAACTTAGGGCAGTCGTAGTTTTGCTGCACTGCGCTGCTGGAGAAGCTTGTGTCAAGTTTAGCAAGCCCACGGTCAGGCCCTGCCACCTTGATCCTTTCATCAGTTGGGCAGCATCCTGTCCACAAACTTCACTTTGTTGCAGTGGAAGGCAGCATTCGGATACAAGTGCCGTGCATTCGCAACAAGCTTCTTCCAACACCTACTTAAATGGATGTGATTTTCTCCCTGACTATATGGATTTGCTGGCCATAGGACACCCTCCGCCGCCAGGAGCCCCGCTCAAGGCGGCCTGCCTGCGGCGAGCGCCAGCCTGAACGGAGGCCGGACCAGCCGGCATGTCTGCAGGTGCGGCATACGATCACTGGACGCCTGACATGATTTGCCTTCTGTGGTGGCATGCATGCATGTTTCGCATAGACGCAGGCATCCAGCGTCGTCGTCGTTGTTGCATGCTGCCATGCAGACACGGCGCAGCGCCGGCACAGGCCTGGAGGACAGTACACTACTCTGACCGCCTGCTTTCATAGCTCACAGCAGTTCAGCTGACATGGCGCATTATCGCATCGCGTGTATTGGGACTCTGTGTACATAAGTGTGTTTTCCTCCTGCCCGAGTGGCGATGGCTGAGGCCGAGTCGGCCAAAGCTGAGTGGCGAGAACGGGGTGCGGCGGCGGGAGGATCCCCCAGCTGTTGACGCACTGGTATCAGTGTCACAACCAAACAAGCAATTTGAACCATTGCAGGGCAGAGACGACGGAGGCTGAGGCCGATGCTGAGTGGCGAGATCGGGGTGCGGTCGAACGATGCAGGAATCCCCAGCTGTTGACGCACGGGTACCGCCGAAAGCCGTCATATCTTCAAAAAAACCATTTTGGACCATTGCAGGGCGGAGACGGCGGAGGCGCAGGTGCCAACGCTGAGCGGCGAGAACGGGGTGCGGCCGGAGGCAGAGATCCCCAAGCCCAGCATCAAGATCGATAACGAGCACGACCCCTTTGCCACCATCGTGTGCATCGGCTACGGCGATCGCCTGGGCGAGCTGCTCGACACGGTACGTCGGGAACCGGGATGAGGGTTCAATCTGCTGCGAAGGGGCGCTGTGTCTTCACATGAGGTCACATGGCAAAGTGCATCGACGCTCAGCGCGCCGCGGGGGGGGGGGGGGGGCGCGG
>JAABUL010001587.1_pt1 | contig 41990 bp, 83 predicted proteins | sample 5559151 | NCBI WGS metagenome assembly JAABUL01 (sample SAMN10711876, study PRJNA513368) | rock metagenome | isolation source: Antarctica rocks | place: Antarctica: Victoria Land, Pudding Butte sud | reverse complement strand
CGATAAAATTGGCGGGCCGCTGCGCGAAAGCTGCGAAAATTGGCCTCGAGGCGCGCGAAAGCTGCGCGAATCGCTTAAAATAATTCAATTTTCGCCGCTGCGCGAATCATGCCCGTGACTACGGTATACCTACTCAGGGCCACGTTCGCATCTGCGCGCCACTATCGCTCGCTCTACTGACCCACTTGTCCTGCTGCCGTTCTGAATATGGCTGTGCAAACAGCAGCTAGCCTGGCGCAGCTGAGGCTGCTGCAGCTGCCACTTTCTGCTTAAAGTGCACAGCGGCGGCCGCAGCAGGAGCGAAGCCACAGGATGTGCAAGTGTGGCACATGCCGCGACCGCATGGACGGCCGTGGCCACCAGGTTGCCGCATGGTGCACCGAAGTGCTGTCAAGCTTGAAGGAAGCACAGGCATATGACGCAGAGGAAGGAGGCTCTGCATGTGGCTGTTATTCACACACCGTTCTGCGCAATGTGCATGCAGTACTTTGGATCGCGATCAGAATCTGCAACCACACCGAGATCACCCTGTCGCGCTTGCATGCTCGCTGAAGGCTTACACAAACGCCCCCACGACCGTGAATAACTACACATCTGAACACTTTAGCGCCAGCAGCAAACATGGCATTCGCCGCAACCTCCTCGACGCTCGCCAACAAGGCTGCTCTGTCCGGCACCACCCTGCGACGCAGCGGCCCCTTCACTGCGGCCCGCGCCGCCCCGCACAGCCTTGTCGTGCGCGCATCGCAGGTGCAGCCATCACAGCCCCAACCTGTCAAGAGATCAACGTCGGCGGGCTCTTGCACTGAAGCCAAGAGGAAGTTTTGGCTCTGTCGAGTCACCCAGGACAGCAAAGCACGCTGACCTGGGCTGATCACCATTCAGCTGGATTCTGCCTCAATGTCATTCAGCGTTCAGACACAATAAGCACCCACAGAAGGTGCCCTTGGACCGGATCATATCAAGAAAGTGTGCGGACTTCAGCTCGTGAAAGCCCGACAGCAGCCCAAACAGACGATTCGTGCGTGACCTTGTGGACATTCCACTGCACAGGGCCCTAAGGATGCCGCCATGAAGGTCTTCGGCGCTGTCGCCGCCGCCCAGCTGGCGCTGCTGCCACTCACAGGTGCACATCCATGGCAACGTTCCTGGCATGTGCTGTTCTGACTCACTTGAACCTGTCTTGTAGTCACTGTTGCCTGAATCTGGTGCCTAGCTTTCCACCGCGCATTGTGTCTTACTCAGTTCTCCAACATATCTTTGCGCAGGCGCGGCGGTGGCTGACACGCTGCCCATGACGTGGAACACCGCGGACCTGCAGAAGCAGGTGAACCCGACATGCTTTGCATTTGATCCAGTATTTCAGAATGCAGAAGGACCGCCTGAGCAAAGCACTTGGGAAAGCGAGCTGAGTTGCGCACAATCAAAGCAGCACCAGAATGCCGCAAGCATCGAAGCAGCACTAGAATGCCGCAAGCAACTCGGCTAGCGCTCTGGGGCTGATGCGGCCTTCATGCCGCTGGCGCAGGTGTTCTTCGGCTTCGGCGAGAAGAAGGCGGCGAAGGTCGCCTCGAAGGCGGGGGACGCTGCGGACGCCGCCGCCTCGAAGGCGGGCGACACCGCAGACACCGTCGCTAAGAAGGTGGGGTTGGATCCGCATCGCTGGGCGCTCGTACTTGTCTGCGCCTAAGCTGCATCGAAGAACAGACTGCTGGCTGGAGCCGCATGAGACGCAGGCTTTCCTGAACTCCGCTTTGAGCAGCCCTTTATCACATGTCTCTCCGCTTTGTCTGTGACGGAAGGCTTCCTAGGTTGATCTGTCTGGACTGTCATCTATTTCACAGACTCTAAGTGGAGACTCTGGCATGCAGGGGGACGAGGCGACACCAAACAGCTTCAGCATCTTTGACGCCGACAGCATGACACCCCGCCAAAAACGTATTCGACCATAAACCTTTCACTGAACCGAATTTGTTCAATCTACGCGCAGGCGGACGAGGCGACGCCCAACAGCTTCAGCATCTTCGACGCCGACAGCGTGAACGACGCCCGCCAGAAGCTCAAGCAGAACATCGACGAGGCGGTGGCGCGGAAGGACGACCCAGCCGAGCGCGTTGTCTCCGTCGGCAAGCCCGGCGAGTCCCAGGAGGTGCGCGGTGGATAATTTTGTCATTGCACACCCACAGTCCCAGGAGGTGCGCCCTGATGAATTTGTCATTAAACACTTGCGTCAGCCTCTGCGAGGGGGCCTAGTGCGGTTCTGGTCCGACCTGGTGATGAGGCTTTGCTGTGCCCCCGCGTTTCACAACAAAGTATATTTGATCTTTATGCACTGCCTGCTGCAGGAGAACGCGGAGCGCATTCGCAGGTATTTGCTGATGATACGAAGATATGACGATGTGATAATATGATGATATGATATGCACTGTTTTGATATGTACTCTTGTGTATTGATTCCTTTTTTGCATTTGCAGGGAGGCGGAGAACGGCGCCACCAGCATGGGTGATGCGCGCGCGCCCACCAACTGAGCTTTTGGGAAGGCTGCAATACAACCCTCCATGTAGGGTGGTGCTTGCACCAGAAACGCCTGCTCGAATACCCAATGAGAGATGTCAAGCACCAGGCTTTTGACGTCGTCATTTGTGGCAGGCGCCTTGCAGCTGTATCATCTTTTCTATATATTTTAAAGTCTTGCACATCATTCGGAGTCGAGCGTCATCAGTGTGCCACCAGCGTGTGATCGGGTGTCATTGTGTTGTTGCACCGCCAATCAGGCTGCAATCTGACGTGCACGAGAATGATGATGCATCCGATGTACACCTACAACTTTTACTGCGCCATGTCCCACCCGCACAAAACCAGTCACTTCTCATGCACTTGTCATGCACGCTTTTGGCCTCGACCATGAACCGTCTGTTGCACCCTCCTTCCCAACACGTGCTTCAGTCGCTGTCATCGCTGTCGCTGCCGAGGTCCGCCATCGTCTCCCCAGGTATCGGCACCACCTCTTCCTTTTTGTCCCAGTCCTGCGCGCATAAAGACGCGTTGACTTTGACTTGCAGGCCCAGTGTGAGCACTTGAACATGGCAAACGTGTTAGAGTAGGTGTCATGGCACCAACTGCAAAACTGCGCGCCCGCGCAGCAGTATGCGCCGGGCACACCCGTATGCGCAGGCTGTTCCGCAGGCTGGCATGAAGCGCAGCGTCTCCCGCATGGGTGCCTCCGGCAGCGAACATACGTGTTCAGACTCATGTGTGCAATATATTGGATGATTCGAAATCGAGTGCACCTTCATGCGCAGGCCGCTCTGGAGGCTGGCGTAGTCGTCTTGCAGCGCGTCCCACGCGGGCGCGTCGGGCGCCGCGGCCTGCTCTGACGCGGATACGCCGACCTTTGCCGCCGGCGGTGCCGCAGCCGCGCCGCTCGCGCCCGACTTGCCGCGCAGCTCTGCCAGGAAGTCCGCCTTTGTCAACTGCTTGTCCTGCGAAGGGTTTGGGCGATGCGAGTCAGTCGATAAAGCAGTGCTGTAGACGACACTCACACCGAGAGGTTGGCTTGCTTCGGTTGCTAGCTATGCTCTGGCAGGCGGCTGGCGCCAGGCCTGCGCCACATGCCGTTGGCGTCAGGGCTATGCGCTGCCACGCGTCCGACTCCTGTGCCTGCACTTCATGACTTCACACAGTTGTACAGTCCAGCCTACAAGTTTGGACCATGCTAGACGAGCATAACAAATGCACCTTGGCGCGGCCACCGACGGCCTGCTGCTCGGCGTGCTGCTTCTGCGCCTTGCTCACGGCGTTGAACAGGCGCACCACGCCCCGCCGCGCCGTCCGGATCATCAGCTTCTCCGCTGCGTCCTGCTCCGGTTCCTCCCCCTTCCTGCGGCAGTGCAAAGGACCGCGTGTGTCAGACTCTCGACGGTGCGCAGGCGAGCAGCAGCAGGCTCTCGACATTACTGTTGGGGCAGGCAGGTGCTTTTTCGACAAGAAGTCGCCCGCAGCAGGGGTGGCTCAGGTCTGCGATGGCCCCTTTGATATGAGCTTGTTGCATCGGTGGAACGGCTGGCTAGGCGAGATTGGGCATTGCGCCGGGGCTCCTACCTGGGCACTTTGGTGTGGCCGCGCTTCCGCATCTCCTGCCGCAGCAGGCGCGCCTGCCGGTCCACAACCTCCAAGGCCTGCTCCTCCCGCTGCCGCTTCAGCACGCTCTTGCTGCCCTGCAGGTGGTGCATGCAGGCGCTGCCGTCGACTGCAATGGATCCACATTACATGCATGCTTCCCTGTGTGGCGCCAGATGCGCGTTCACTGCACACGTTGGTGAGGGCTCGCACCGATGTCGTGTGCTGTTGCGAGGCCATGAGCAGAGGACAGGGGACAGGGTGCATCGAGTCTCGCCAAGACCCCTCAGCCCACGCAGTGCAGCGTAGTGCAGCATTTCGCACCGAGAGGATGGCCCCACCGGTGTCGTCCCGCGGGCCACGCGCCGCCTTGGCGAACGCCTTGGCAATGGCCGCGCCCTTGTCCGACGACTTGAAGGGTCCTGCATTGTCCGCCGGCGCCGCGGCCGCCCCGGAGGCTGCGCGGACAGCGGTGCCTATGCTGGGTGTCCGCCTCTGGCCACGAGGTGCAATAAATGCAGGACGGGGCGCCTGCAGAAAGCTGTTAGTTTCTCCAAAGAGACAGCTGACGTTGCCGTCCGGAGCATTCTGCGAGCTATCTGCATTGATTTGCATCGAATGACAGGGGCAACGCCCGGAGTGCAGGTCCACCGACGGCTGCATGCTCACCATCGCGCGAGGTGCCTGCGGTCGCGCCGCCAGCCGCGATGCCGACATACTCGTCGCCGCTGCTCCCCGCATCGCCGCCGCCTCCCTCTGCCCCATCTGCTTCATCGCCGCTGTGGTCCGCATCGCTGCCGCCTTCACCCGACACATCGGCACCGCTGTCCAATTCGGTTGCCTCATCGAGCTGCTCGTCGTCGCCGCTGAAGCCCGACGCCTCGCTCCTGTCGTCGTCCAGATCTGACTCGTACTGCTCAGCTGGCGCTGCCATGCCGGCGCCGCCTGCCGCCTGCCACGAGCGGCCGCCGCCTGGGTGCCCTGCCAATGTCTTTTAAGGGGCGTTGCCTGGTGGCGCGTCTCGTCGGTCTCAAGCAGTCAAATGTACTTGAGGGCAAGATGCTTTCGAGACCTGCTGGTCCTGCTGCACTTGCGTGGTCAGCTGACGGTCGCACAGTCGGCAAAAGTTGTGCAACTCGGAACAGCCGCGAGCGCAATCTGTGTTACCTCAAATTGTAGTTGGGAGTGTTGCGAGGCTTGCAAATGAGTTTTGTATACAGTAGCTTCGCGCTGCAGCACCTTCCCTCCGAAGTCAGCGGTTTGTGCGCCTGCGTAAAGACACGCTGGACCATGGTCTTTTGCGCCTTGCCACCGGCCACAGGGCAGCATTTTACGTTTTGTTGCCTTTGTCACAAATCATACGTGAGGCATCACGAAACGCATCGACTCAGCGCAGCAGTGGCACTGCCCCGACAAGCAGAGGGCATCCAACTGTGAGACCTAACGCCCAGCCTGCTGCGAAGCGGCCAGCAGGGCCAGTGGACACGCTCGTTCAAGAAAATAGTTGCACTTACTTTCTCCGACCGGCTTGCGGTGTGCTGGCATCGAAGCCAGGCAACATTTCGTCTGGAGGTCACTCCAGTCACCAGGACATCTCTCCTTGTTTGTGGGGCTTCACACCTTCACCCTAGTCATGGGGCTCTGCGGCCCCACAGGTGAGTGCATCGGGTCGTGTTGACGGATGCTGCCTGTATTGAGCACATATCCAAGGACAGGATATGTGGGCCGCGCGCTGAGCGCACCCTTGCTTGAGCAGGCTCGATTGCGTGTGCGCTGATCTCAGCGTTCGGAGCAATCTTCATGGCTGCAATAGCCATTCTCTTGGCCAACGACTACCCGTAAGTAACTCCCCTGCTCATGCCGCATCCTGCCGCGTGTCACATGCCAAGGACGGGTGTTTGCTCACGCGCATCGAAGGCCATCAGGGCAGCGTCCAAAATCCCTCTCGAAGACACGCTGTGCTGCTGAGCTCTGATGTCAAAAAATGACGGCGGCAGGTACCTGGGCGAGTGGATGGTGCGGGACGAGCCCTACCCAGCGCAGCGTGATAAGGCTGTGCACGGCGCATGGCTGGTGTCTGCCGTCTACGGCGTCCTGGCCGTCGTCTGCGGAGTCATCTTCTCCTACCATTCGTACCGGTGAGTCATCTGTGAGTCATTTGTCAGCGTTTCAATTGCTGTCTGGAAAGCACACCAAGGCATTTTGTGACGCCGCTGCCAGCACCTCATCGCCTCGGAGGTCAGGACCTGACACTGATGGTGGTGTTGCTCCTGTTGCAGGGCGCCTGGCTACCAGAAATTGTGAATCGCAAGGCGGTACGTCAGGCATGACCGCCGTTTAAAAGAAGCCTGACAGGGCCTATCCAGGAGACCGGGCGGATGACGCCAGCTTCCATGCTGCGCCCCTCAAATCACATGCATTGGACGAATTGAGACGGACTTGTTGACAGTGAACGCTGGGAGGCTGAGGCTAGACTGCCTCGCCTTTCCTGCTACATAGGTAATTCCTTGTTGGCAGGACGGCCTGAGTAATAAACTGATGACTGGCGTCGGACTTGCCTGAACTCTGCCTCCATGCACGCGACTCTGCCTCCAAACTCACATAAATGCAGCCCAAAGTGTGCATCACGCCACTGAAACCAATGGCCACCATTCGACCGACACGAAACCACACAACCTCGCAACATCCAGAACGCATTTCTTCGAGACAGCCGCGTCAAGTCCATACCATTGCACCGTCACCGCCGTGGCGCTCCGCCCATCGTCGCCTCTGGCAGCCGCTCAATCGTGAACTTGTGCTGCGCGATGTACATGATGGGCACTCCGGGCACCTGTCGGCACCAAAACATGTTTCGCATGGGCATTCAGTCTTGCGACGCTGGCCAGGAATGTGAGCGTCTCAAGGACGGCATGGTGCTCTGCAATTGATGGCAGCCTCATGCCTACATTGCTGCAGCAGAAATCACAGACGTGGCAGCGACACAAAGGAAGCAGCACCTTGCGGATGCGGCGCCGCAGGTCGCGGTCACAGGTGGCCACGATGTAGCACTTGTGCTGCCGAATGCGCTCGCAGATGCAGTCATCCGCGTACGTGCCGCTGTGCATGCACGGCAGCACCTCCAGCCGCGGGTCCTGCAGGTGCATCCGTAGATATCTCAGCAAAAGAAAGAAGATGGCTGCATGTGTGTGCTCATAATGAACAGGAGATGAGACAGGGAGCGCGTGAATGCCTCACAACTGGCAAATCAGCAAATTCAGGAACCGATCTGAATCTGTCGAGCCACGCCCGTCCCACCTTTGCGACTTTGAGGGCGACGCGGTAGTGCTGGCCCAGCTTCTCGAGCTCCGCCATGACGCACTCCGTGATGCACGGCGTGCACTCCGCATACAGGCAGTCCATCATGCCCTGCACCATGTCGATCTGCGGGCAAGGGCATGTAGTGGTGTTCATAATGCTGCGGCGGCTTTGGAGACGTGCGAACACATGCCGCGATGCGATACATATAAGCCATGGCTGAAACTCTGGTCACGCCTCGATGCTGCCTTGATACCAGTGACTCCTTGCCAAGTGCAGCAGTGCTGCGCTGCATCTGTGCACTGTGCACTGCCAACAGACGACAGATATACAAACCTTGTTTTTGATGGCGAAGTTGATGAAGTTGGTGTCCACTAGCACCTGGTAGGGCGGCCCCAGCTGACTGTTATATTGGAAGAACAGCGCCGTGGAAACCTTCTCCCTGCCGCCGATTATGACGAAGCCGTCAGCTAGGGCAGTCCCCATGCCGACAGTATTATCATGCATAGCCATTGGCGAGCATACAAAACCATCAGAGAGAGGACTTACACATGGCGGACTTCCTTCTCCTTGGTCTTCTGCTTTTCTATGGCCATGGCATCCCTGCAAGCATGACGGCGGCACTGGCTGTGCCGCCATGCATGGCCATCCACTACGGCAGATGCGACAGGTGAACTCAGCTGAGCTGGAGTTGGCAGTAATCACAGCCATCAGTTGCAGTGTACATTTGCAGAGTCTCACTTCTTTGCCTTGAGGTCCTTTGGGTTCAGCATGCGCTTGACCTCAGCAAACTTCCTGGTCTTTCTTGCTTTGCTGCCCATGCTGCGAGGCCGTCAGACAGAGATATATGTGCTCGAGACCAAAGCAGTTGAAGTCTGCTCGGAGGATGCGCTGGCACGAACGCTGCACACACAAGAAATTGGATGTCGCAGCTTTGGGTGTCTCAGCAGGCGTCGCTTGAATCGCCGTAGGACTGCAGAAGAATTCTTCAGAGTGTCTTTCGATACCAATGCAGTCTGAATTCTTGGTGCACTCTGTGAGCGCGCAAATGGCCACTTTGCAGCCGACATGCACGAGACAGGGCCGGCTCCGACATGCACATTTTCAATTTGCAAAAGCTGAGGGACGACGCGCTCATATTTTCAACTCCGCGTGACACGTAGCAAGCGGCCAATCGGACTGCGGCACCACATTTGCTCGCCTGCAGGCATGTGCATGTAGCGCACCAAGCGGCAATGGAGGAGGAGCACCGTGAGCTTGCAGTCAGCTCACGCCTGTGCGTCAAGAACCTGCCGGCGTACGTGGACGAGGTCCGACTCCGGGAGCACTTTGGCGAAAGGGGCGAGGTCACAGACGCTAAGGTCATCCGCGCGGGGTGCGTACCGGCTGTGCAGCGTTGCTGTTGCTGCTGTGGCAACGCACAGCACTGTTGCTGATGCAGCGCTAAGAACATTTTCACTCTTTCCGCTAGCATCACTGTGACACGAAGCCCACCTCACATGGTGAGCAGCGCATCGTTGCTGCACCCCGCAGCGACGGCCACTCCCGGCAGTTCGGCTTTGTCGGCTTTAAAAACGCCGAAGAGGCGCAGGCGGCGCTGGACTACTTCAACAACTCATACCTGGACACCAGTCGCCTCAGCATCCAGGCGAGCATGAGCATCTTGGGGAACCAGCACTGCCTGCTCGCCTGCCCGAATGCGGCTCAGGCCATCCGCCGTGGGCGCCTGGCTGCAGATGCCACACAGTCGTGACGGGCCGTTCACACATCTACGAGGGCTGCAGCACATGGGCAAAGGCGCGGCAACGCCATCTGTCTTCTTCTCGTGCAGTTTGCATATCAGCGGGGTGCCGCAGCGCTGCCGCGGGCATGGAGCAAGTACACTCCGGGCACGACGGCAAACGCCAAGCTGCAGCCGCACGAGGAGCCGGCGGCGGCCGAGGAGACGGAGCAGGGCAGCAAGAAGGACAAGAAGAAAAAGAAGAGCATGCAGCCGGCAGAGGGTGAGTCAAACCGCACTTGCCCTCGTGTGTGTGGTGGTTGTGTATGCTGTGCACCCACTCCACACTCCCCTTGTGGCTCAGAGTCGTGTCTTCTTGGCAACATCCGCAGCCAGAGCACAAGGCACACTGCGGTGAGGGTCCTGTCTCACAAGTTTGTATTCCATCCACGTGCACTCAAAATTATGATGCCGTGCTATTGCAGGCGAGGATGACGGACAGCTGCAGGAGTTCCTGCAGGTCATGCAGCCGCGGCGGAAGACCGCCATCTGGTCCAACGACGCGGAAGCGGTGGCCTCCGGCCGCGGCCAGCCTGGCGCCCAGCAGCAGGTGGGGATGGGAGCGCATGGGACTCGGCACACAGCACGTGCCAAAAGCTGCACAGCCTTGAAACGGAGAGCAGGACATGGTACAGGAACGCAAGCATTTGGATGCAATATGCGCCTCTGCATGTGTGTGCTTGGCATGCAAGTTGCCGCACAATGACGATGGTTGCGGAGCTGCATGTGTGCCAGCCTGCTGCTCACTGCTGCCGCCTTGCCCCGAATGCACAGGCCAAGCCGCAGAAGACCAAGGCGGGCGCCAGGCCGGATGGCGGCAGCTCTGACGAGGAGGATGACTTGTACGAGGACCTGCCTGCCGCCGCGCAGCGGGCCGCAGGTGATCCGCGCCTGCGCTGTTCGGTTGCGCCTGACGGCCTGTGGGCTACCTGTGCTGCTGCTGTGTCCTGCTTTGCACACCTGTGTGGACCTTGGTCGGCGGGGACCCTCGATGCCCAAAGAACTGCAAACCGACACAGGCATCCAGCAGCATGGTGAGTGACATCTCCTGCTTGAGGCCCTGTTCCTTCCCCTGCAGGTGCCACCGACGACGAGGCATCGGAATCGGAGGAGGAGCAGCCCGCAGCGAAGGACGCGGCGGTGGTTGACGTCGGCGTGTCGGACCTCGATTACCTGCGTAGCCGCATGAAGAGCTCCTTCGGCGCCGATGAGGCCGCTGCCGGGCGGGGCGCCACGGCGGAGGCCGCTTCCGGCTCTTCTGAGGACGAAGGGTCGGAGGAGGGCTCAGAGGAGGAAGTGGAGGAAGCGGAGCCGGACACTGGCGGCAGCGATGAGGCGGCGGAGACTGCGGAGGCAGCGGACACAGACGCCGACGATGAGCGCAGACGTGCGGTCTTGTGACTTTCTCGGGGATCCTCGGGGTTGCTTTCAGGGTTTTTGATAGGGATCTGCATGCGGTGGCCGCGGCTGGGAGCTGCGCGTCTGTCGCCCTCGTTGTGTCCGCCGGGGAGCTCCTGCCCATGCTTGAGGCCTGCAGCAGTGGCCAGTGCATGGGCTGCATAATAAGCCCACCGGATTTGACTGTTCGTACCGTCTACGCAGGCTCTGGCGAGGGCGCCGGGTCGGCGCCGCAGGTGGTGCAGGCGTCAGAGGCGGGCGCCGCGATTGCGGACACCGGCCGCCTGTTCCTGCGCAATCTGTCGTATGCAGCCACGGAGACCGACCTGACGGAGCTGCTGCAGCCGTATGGCGACGTCACCGAAGTGCACCTCGTGCTGGACAAGTGCGCTTTGCTCAATCCCCTGGGTGCTCTTCTTGTCAAAACGCGGCCTTCTGATGACGTTGAAGCACTGAAGCACAAGTGCATAGCAGATTACCTTGCAAGAATTGTGAACTCCAGCTGCTTGAGACCTTGCATCAGATAAGGGCGCGATGCAGTGTGTCCGGCACACAAAAAGAATCACATTACTCTCAACTGCAGGGCGACAAAGAAGTCCAAGGGCATTGCGCTCGCGCAGTTTGCGGAGCCGGCAGACGCAGTGGATGCGCACGCTTCACTGGACGGCACTGTGTTCCAGGGCCGCCTGCTGCACATGCTGCCCGGGCACCGCCGGCCGCCGGGCCCAGCGGAGAAGGAGACAGCAGAGGTGGGAGATGTTGTGAGCTCCGGTTCACTTGCCTTCTCGGGCATCGCGGGCGGCCCCACTTGAAGCTCGCCTGTCCTCCAGCCGGAGGCGGCGAAACATTGCCGCCCACAGCAAACAGTGCACCTCTTCTGCCACTCGTACGTGCACGTCAAGCCCTGGCCCCGTGCGTATCAGACACCCGTCTCGCCCTGCAGGCAGCCGGCGGCGGCTTCCAAGGCGCAGCGCGAGGCGGCCCGGCGCGCCGGCGCTAGATCACTTCACACCAACTACAGCCCGCACTGACAATCCCAGCACCTCAGAAACTTCCTGTCCTGCAGGCGGCCGGCGGCGGCTTCAAGGCGCAGCGCGAGGCGGCCCGGCGCGCGGGCGCGGGCTCCCGCATCGCCTGGAACTCGCTCTTCATGCGGCCCGACACGGTGGCGGAGGCGGTGGCGGCGCACCTGGGCATCACCAAAGCAGAGCTGCTGGATCCCTCTGCGCCGGACATGGCGGTGCGCCAGGCGCTCGGCGAGACGCAGGTCATCGCCTCCACCAAGTCCGCGCTCGGCGATGCAGGTTGGGCACGAATATGCTGCCATGAATTTTCGAGATTTCAGCCGGAAAAAGAGCGCGAATTCCGCCATCAAGTCTGCGCTCGGCCATGCAGGTGATGTCTCGCCTTCATCATTTGGCCGTCACCATTCAGGAGACCTTCTGCCTTCGCAAGCTCCCACTGACACTCGAGAGATGATGTCTGGCCTTGGCTGTCTCCTGGACACTCGCAATGTGTCGCATCTGAAGATGGGCAGACAGCAATCATCCCGAGCTAATCAGGCAGCTGACCACCGCTGGCTCGGCTGCAGGCGTGGCGATTGAGAAGCTGGAGGAGGCGGCGGCGGCGTCCGGCAAGGCGTCAGACACCAACTCGGTGGAGCGGTCGCCCACCACGCTGCTCGTGAAAAACCTGCCGTACACCGTCACCCAGGCGGAGCTGCAGGTGCGCCTAAGAGGATTGAAACGGTATTGCTATAATTTAATGAGCAGTGCCCTCAGTGGCTTGCCATTCTCCTGCACAGAAGCCTCATGGTACAGCATCTGCACAAAGGAGCCATGCTGATCAGATTCCGCCAGTTCACAGCTGCAGGTGCGTGCGAGACCCAAAAAAACAAGGTTGTGGTGCAAGGCGAGGCACACAGCTGCATTTGCGCTGTTACGTGCATTTGTCGCCCAGCTGCCTGCTCGAGAGACTCTGGAGCTAGCATACAGCACACACAAGAGGCCTTGGCAAGCGTGAATGACACAGCGTGCATGGCAGACGCATGGGTGCCAGAAGTATGCGCGGCAACACGGATCTCCTTTCGCCGGGCGCGCAGGAGCTGTTCGGCCGCTTTGGCGACATCGCGCGCCTGGTGCTGCCGCCGACGCGGGTGCTGGCGCTGGTGGAATTTTTGGAGCCCGCCGACGCGCACTCCGCCTTCCGCGGCCTGGCATACCGGCGCCTGCAGCACGTGCCGCTGTACCTGGAGTGGGCGCCGCGCGGCATCTTTGCCGGGCCGGCCGCCGCGCCGTCGGCGCAGGTGTGTGCTGTTAACGCGCCACGCTGACACGCGATGTTGCGGCTTTGCGAGGCTGATTCATGTTCGGCAGCGGTGCGGCGACGGGAGCGTGCACGCTTTGTGCGCCAATAGAATTTGCCTTGGGCATGTGTACATTTCTGTTCCAGCGCGCATCATCAGGCCTCGCATTGTGTCTGATGTGCGTTCGCGTGGGTTGCTTGGCAGTGCTGCTGCTGCCCAAGTGCCAGAGACAGGTGTACACGCCCATCGTGCATGTATGGTCGAGCTGCTGAGGGATGTTTCTGCGCAGCAGGTGGGGCAAAGGCCAAGGCAGCTGGCTGCGAGGAGGCGGTGGCAAAGGCGGTGGCGGGAAAAGAGATAGCAGCACCTGTAGATACTATTCGCTCAATCTGACTCCTATGTCGTGCAGGCCGACAAGGCCAAGGCAGCTGGGGGCGAGGAGGCGGAGGCAAAGGCGGTGGCGGAGACAGAGATGGCGGTGGACGAGTCCGAAGCCGAGCCGCAGATGCTGTATGTCAAGAATCTGGCCTGGAAGACAGGTGTGCGGATGATGACGGTGGTGACATCATGCAATGTGACCCCCTGTGTCGGCATTGGAGCACTGTTCCTTGCTCTGTGCTCAAAACAGCTGCTGTGCTGCAGCTCATGCTCGCCAGCATGGCCGCCGCCAGCCGCCTTTCCCTTCTTCGTGCGTTGGACCCATTTGCTGCGCACCCCATGCGTTGCGCAAACTACCTGATTGCACAAGGTTTCGAGGGCTTCGCTGCAGCAGCACATTCGTTGCGACTCACGCACTTGCTGGCTGCAGATGACGCGTCCCTGAGGCGGCACTTTGACAAGGCGGCATCGGCCGCCGGCGGCACCTGCCGCTCTGCCAAGGTGCGTTGAAGCGCTTTTGAGCAAAGAAAGATCCGCTTGCAGTCATGCGTCGCACAATACGCGGACGAAGAACAAACAGAAAACAGCGGATGCAGGGGTGTGCCCCCAGCGCGCCCGCTCTTGCAGCCGCCGCCAGTGCAGGTCAACAGCCTTGTCAACTGCCACAACATGAGGGATCCCATATCTTGGCGAACCCATATCTCAGAGGAAGCATATGTGGCGTGCGCAGGTGGCGATGCGGCAGGAGAAGGGGCCAAAGGGGGAGGCGCTGTCCATGGGCTTTGGCTTCGTGGAGTGCTCCTCGGAGGACGTCGCCAAGGCTGTCCTCAAGCGGCTGCAGGTGAGCTATCTTATGCCCTACAAGTAACCCTGCCCGATAAAGAGATTTCTGCGCGAGCACTTTGCCGTGTCCCAGGCAGGAGCAATGCCAAGCCAAACCCACTATACACATGCGCCATGTCTTGCACGCGCCCATGCCTCCAGGAACCGCTGTGTTCACATCCCCAGCAAGCACATCCTCAATCTCAATGGCCGTCACCCTGACGTGAAAGTGCAAGGTTGGAATCGCCTTTTGACCAGGCTGATTCAGCGTGTTGCTGTCACAAGATCACTGTTGTGAAACACGCAACTCGCAACCAGCAAAAATGACCGAAAGCATGCCGGTGGGGGATGGGGAAAGAGTGCTTATGTGCCTGAATGAGGCCCGCGGCTCGGACGGTGGTTCTAAGGCTTGGTAAATTCCAAGTCTTACACCGTTCTCTGGCTACTTAGCAGCTTTTTCCCCGGCATCAACCCGTCTCTCTCTGGGATACACCTTGCGATAATCTACACATCATGCATGACATCATGAAACTGCGCAGGGCTCGGAGCTGGACGGCCACAATCTGAAACCTGAGAGTGCCCATATCTTGTCTGCTTCTTGAGCTGCACTCAGCAGCGATGCTGTCGCAAGCGTAGGGCTCGGAGCTGGACGGGCACAAGCTGCTGGTGCAGCTGAGCCAGCGAAAGCGGCTGCCGGAGGGCGCCGCCAAGGCTCCCAAGCCCGCCGGCGACAAGGCCAACGCCACCAAGCTAGTGCGCGCATTTCACAGGGCAACCACGCCGCGGCACCCCGCCCGCCAAAGCAGCATATCCGGCATTCCTGCTCCGATCCCTTCGCGGGATTGTGGAGGCTCGGGCACCAGTGCAATGCCTCTGACCTCAAATTGCGTCTGTCTTTTGCGATCCAGCATTCATGAATTATCATGCATTGCAGGTGGTGCGCAACGTGGCATTTGAGGGCACCCGCTCGGACATCGTGGGCCTGTTCGGGCCGTACGGCCACATTAAGAGCGCGCGCCTGCCGCGCAAGTTCGACGGCACCCACAGGCGCGTGGCCTGAAATTTAACCCTGCCTCAGTATTGCCGTGTTACTGTTTGTTTCCCATCCTGCCCTAAATCTTGCATCGTGCCCCTGGCTGTTGCATCGTCCCTGCTTCTACCCTCTACTTTCGGAATGGAATTAGCCTGTCGGCATCATCGCCTCAGCTGCGCATGTCAATTTTGATCAGGACTCGCACACATTGCGACATGCAGGCGACTTTGCGTTTGCAGACTTTGCGGCTGAGCAGTGCAGCATTCCACAGTTGGCCTATAACAGCGCGCATTCATGATCATTAAACTAGAATCGAACCACAATTGCAACCGCTCGAGCGCCTGTGCAGGGGCTTTGCGTTTGTGGACTTTGCGTCCAAGCGGGAGGCGCAGACGGCGCTGGAGGCCGTAGCGGGAACGCACCTGTACGGCCGCCGCCTGGTGGTGGAGTGGGCATCGGAGGACGCCGGACTGGACGAGCTGCGCGCCAAGACCGCCGCCAAATTCCACTACGACGATGCTGGTGGGGTCTTCACAATTTTCGATGTTTGAACTGTTCTACTCCAATTGCTTTCGACATGTTCCACTCCAATTGCAAAACGTGCGCGCAATGACACTCTCATAGGTGTGAGTGAATCGACGGATGTAGTCGCGCTGAGTCGTGATGACGCTGCCATATTCAAAATAAATCCCAGCTCTAATGCAGCCTGCGTTCGTGCCTGACTAGTCAAGTGGGTAAGACAGTCGTCGAAGGGGTCTCAACTTTGACTGGTGGAGCCACTACCTGATTGCATGCAGACGATGCGGCGGCGACGGCAGGTTCTCGAAAGCAGAAGCGGCTCGATGATGATGACGAGGAGGCGGCGGCGGCACCGGCCAAGCAGAAAAAGAAGAGGAAGAAGCAGAAGTAGGCCTGTCTTGTGTCTTCTGTTGGTTGGCCCGTGTGAGTTGGGGAAGTACAGTGTTTTGCGTTAGAAGGCGGACTGTGAGGACGGTTTGGCCAGCTGTGAGTGTGCGTCAGTGAAGATGTCAGGAGCATCTTGGCTTAGATCAGGTGCCTTGCGGACAAATGCATCCCACACAACAAGTCAACAAGTGCTAGAGTGCCGGACAATTTGGCTGTCGGACACGGCTCAGGCTTTGCAACATGGTGGCAAAGTGGATACCTACCTATGTGCGCAAGATTCTTGCAACGACTTCAACACAGAACCAACCTCAACGTGAACAACAAAATTGCTGAAGCTCATGTTGTACCGTAGTGTACAATATGATCTCATCAGGAGCTTCAACAAGCAAGGTGCGTGAGGCCGCTGAAAGCCGGCAGAGTGTGCTCGGCTCTCTGCTGTTACTGTCTGCTGCTCTCTGCTGCTCGCTGTTGCAGGCTTAACATATTTCTGACTTCGACCAGCTTCCCACGGTCCGACCACAGTTCGAATTCTCATTCCCGGGAGCCGAGCACCTCATCATGCAGCTCCTCCAGCGCCGCGCTGAATGGCGTCAGCGGCACGCCGAGCGTCTCCAAGCGGGCAACCGCCATGGAGATGTCCGCCTGGCGGCAGCGGTGTACAAGAGACGTCACAATAAAGCACTGACCTCCACAGCAAAGCATAGCACTAGATGCCGCAACGACACATGCAGCAGCGCAAGAGACGGTTGTCTGAAAACGGCGTGTGATTGTTGAGGATCTAAATAGTCTAACGACATGCCGGGCTGGCGACGCCGCGGGCGACGGACGCGCTCGGCACCGCGATGATCGTGGACTGGCCGTCGAACGCGTATGCGTCCGCGACTTTCAGCGCCATGTCCAACCGGCTCAGCCGCTCCGGGCCGCCTGTTTGAGGGGCAGGACGAATTTCAAAAGGGGCTGCCAGATGCCTAGGCTGCCTGGTCTGCAGACATGGTAGCGGGTATCAAGAAGCAGGTGTCACGAAGCAGATGTCGAGAAGGCGTGCAGAGAAGCGTCGAGCGCGCGCACCCATGTTGTACAGGCTGTGCTGCAGGCTGTCTGCTTTGTCCACGACTGCCCTGACGATCTTCAGGATGTCCTGCACGACCACACACTGCTCCCGTCAGTGCTGCTGGCACAGGACCGTGCAATGCATGGCACGGTTGGTTCGAGGGCGGTCCAGGCGGCGGCGCCCCTGCGACCGGCAACGACTCTGCTGCGGCAATGCAGAAGTCTGCAGACAGCGCCTGCACTCAGCAGCACAGCACCTCCTGCACCGTGTTGCCAGTCTGCCACAAAGTGACCCATCAGAGAAGCCCTGCAGTTCTGTATCAAATACGGAGCACCAAGCCCAAACGCCGCGCATCAGGCAGGTGCTTCAGCAGAACAGCTCATCAACCTCTGAAGTCTGTAGATTCGCACCTGGACGTAGATTGGGGACCGGAACTCGTCGTCGAAGAACGCCGTCGGCTTGCCCTCCTCCAGGGAGGACACGATGAACTGCAGGAACAGCATGCGAGACACCGGGGTGGAGCACTGCGCGCCGTAGATGATGGAGGAGCGCAGGATGACGTGGTTTCGCCACCCTTCCTGTGCGCAGGGGAGCCAGGCTCAAGGTGCTGCACACAGATCGGCTGTGCGCGACAGCCCGCAGCGGCAATGGCGATGCAAAGCCGGACTGGCATGCACCACTGCACAGGCGCTCGCTGGCACGGCGCATACGCACGAGTTAGGTTGTGCGTGTGTGTGACCTGTGTGCGGTTGATCTTGACACCTGAGCACGGGAGGCTTGCCTGTATCAACATCTCTGCGTCCCGCTTGGTGCGGCCGTAGACGTTGACTGGATCGCAGGCGTCATCCTCGTTGAAGAGCGCCCGTGAACCGTCAAACACCTGGCCAGACAACAATGATGACTGAGACAGAACAAAAATTGTGCGGATGAGGGCAGGCGCAGGCCATGGGTGTCCGTGTAGATGTCATGTGGAAATACCAGACACAAGCGACGGACCTGGTCTGTGGATATGTGCACAAGCAGCGGCTCTGTCTGCAAGTTGTGCTTGTGCCAGTCCAGGCACTTCAGCAGGTGCTCTGGCACATTCACTGCCCTGCGATGCAGCAAGAAGCTGCGTGGTCTTGCGCTGATGCATCCGGTAGACACTGGTTTGAAGTAACCCAACATAGTGTACCAATTGGGTTGCACCGCGCTGCTGCCGCAGGAATAATGAACCACCATGAACAGAGGATATCAGCTACCGTCATGCAGCAGACCTGGCGGTCTTTTCGTCCTTTTCGCACGCGGCAGGCGACGAGATGGCCGCGCAGTTCACGACAGCGTCCAGGGGGCCGAATCTTGCAAACGCATCCTGCAGGCCCTCCCCCGATTTGAGGTCCACCTGTAGAAAATGGCGAAACGCAAAAGCGTTACCACAAGCGCGTCATGTTGGTGAAATTGCATCGCAGGTGGACATGCATAGCAACATCAGGCAGTATGATTGATTGAAAATTGATGTAGTTCTACTGATCATCACCCAGAAGGCCTTGACGTCAGATGCAAAAGACGCCGGCGCAATGCTGCTGTGGTGAGTGAATGCCACCTGTAGAAACGACGGAATGCCTTCAGCGCACTTGCAGGTGCGTGGCCTTCAAGGCTGACAGTTAGAACTGAGAGACGGAATGTACCAAAATTTGGTTCCGACGGTTGTCACCTGATCAGTCTCGGCGAAATGCTGTACCAAAAATTGCCCCAAGTAGCCGCTGCCGCCGACAACCAGCATGCGCCTGCCCATGCTGGACTGATCGGCGTGTCTGGAGCCCAGTGTCTGGTTGTCTCTGATCTGATTTCTCTCTGTTGTCCGCTGCGGCACCAATTCGTCACAGCTGGGCAGACGAACACAACAGAGCCTGTTGAGTGATCTGGAATTGTTTGCTGCCTGTGTGCTAGGTACACAGGCAGTAACAATGGCCTGTGTGATTCATTGCTTGTACTACTATGATTTCCAGCACGTCTGCTGCTCAGTGTTTGCTCGATGCTGCACCACTGAGCTCGTGTATTGCGCAAATGTTTCGGCGGGTGATTTGCGATGGAACTGCACCAATTGACCAGACTGGAACCTGCAGGCCGTTTGCCAATCAACCGTTGACGTGGATCAGTTCGCGCTGCTGCGAGCTACACCAAAGATGCTCTTCATGTGGAGCTGAGCTTCGATTTGCACAATGCTAAACCCTGAAGCCGCTCAGACTCTGAGGCTCAGAGTGCAGGACTCTATGCAGCCTAGCTTCCCCTTTCTGAGCGAGGCCGCGAGGGTCTCGGTGGCGAGCTCACAACGCCCATCGACACCGCGCTTCCATCCTCTTAGCTTGCCTACGTACCTTGCTCAGCGATCTGCAATATCGCCGGCGGCGTGCGTCGGCTCCTTTCGCACAACCGCAGTGGATTGTGTGTGTGGATTTGCTGCCAATTCGATAGCAATCGAGCTGGTCCGGGCTGCAAAGTACACGAGTGCCACACACAGCGTCATAGAAGCGCACCCAGGTGTCGTCGAGGGCCTCAACTCCATTGGCAGGTGTGTACTTGCACCGGCACCTTCAGGCTGTTCGAAAGCCGATGCCTTTATGTCCGCCCGGGACCTAATCGTCTGCTTATATTATTCGATTGACATCAATCTTCGTAGCCGTTGCTGCGTGATTGCTGCATTCGGATGGTCTGGTGCAATGCTTCTGAACCGCTGTTGCGGCTTCCCGCGGCCGCGCGCGTTACACGATCCTGATAGCCAGTCGCCCTGACGTCTTCGCTGTCATGCAGTGCAGCTGATGGACAGCTGAGCAGGCCGCCAGCGAGGCGCGGCGGTGAGCTAGGGCAGTAAAATGCCGCAGGACGGCGAAGCACAGGTAGGCGCGAGTGACGCCAATCCCCGCAGGGCTGCCAGTCCAGGTGCTTCCTGTGACTCGGCGGAGCGAGAGCGCAAGCGTTTGAAAGCAGAGCGCCGGGAGAAGAAGCGGTCCATGCGGGACGCGCGCGCCGCGGCAGGCGCCGATGCATCTCCGGCCGCCGAGGGCGACCAGCGCCGCATGACGGACGCACGGGACAGTGAGCAGGTGAGTGTCAACCCTCTTGCCTCAAGCATCCTTCTGCAGGAAAGATTCAGCATCTAGAGCCTAATGACACCCTTCGTGGACTGCTGCATACTCCAGCTATGGTGCATGACCAGCATGATCCACTCGACACTACGGCTCCCGTTGCTATATAGCCCGTGGCGGCCGGATCTGTAGATGCGCTTGCGACCCGGTGGCCATGCGCTTTACATGCACCATAATAGTAACCGAAGGCGTTCAAGGGCAGTGTCTGACGGTGTCAAACTCAATTGTCGAGTTTGCGATAGTCTCACTGTGGCTCTGTTGCATGATTGTGCAGGCGCGGCCGTCCTCGGGCCGGCGGCAGCACCGGGAGCGGGGCGAAGAGGCAGAGGAGGATCGGGCGCGGCCACGGGACCGTGATGTGGACCGTATTCGGGATGCAGACAGGTAAGGCAGCTGACTGATTGTAAGCTCTAGTTTTGACTCAGAGCATGTGGCCCTTCCCCCTGTCTACACTGCATCAGCTGTTGCTGAGAAGTGTTTCTTCCTGCGACTGCAGGAGCCACTCACGGCACAGGCACCGCGACAGCAGGCGCGACACAGCCTCCGGCTCGCCCGCGGCGGACCGCAGCCGGCGGCTAGACGCCGCCGCGCGTGACGCGGCCCCACGCGACAACAGCCACGACGCCCGGCCGCGGGACAGCAGCCGGCCGCGGCGCGACGATGCCGGCGCTGCAGCGGAGCCCGACAGGCACCGCGAGCGCAGCCGCGGCCGCAGCGCCGGCCGCGACAGGGATGCAGCCGAGCGGCGCGGCCGCGACGGCAGGGCGCCACGCGAGTCTGAGCGCGATCGCGGCCGCAGCGCCGGCCGCGAGGCAGCCCACGACCGCGGCCGCAGCGCCGGCAGGGACGCTGGCAGGGAGCGGGACGCCGGCCGCGAGCGCAAGCGGGATCGCGGCCGCGAAGATGGCGATGAGGCACGCCGCGAGCGCCACAGGGACAAGCGGCCGCGCGAGGGCGATGACGGCTGGCGGGCGGCGGCGGCGGTGGTGCCCGGCACGGAGGCCGGCGGCGCCCGCGACGACGCCGCGCGAGAGGAGGAGGTGCGGCAGCTGGAAGCAAACGCCGAGAAGCAGCGCAAGCGCGCTGAGGCCTGGCAGGCGATGCAGCGCGCCAAGTCCGCCGGTTCCGCCGCCGCCGCCGCTGAGCCCGAGGAGCCGGCGCAGCAGAAGAAGTGGTCCTTCGACGACGAGTCGGATGACGAGGAGGAGCAGCAGCAGCCGCCCTTGGAGGCGGCGGCGGCGGCGGCGGACGCCTTACCAGCGGCCGGCGCGCCCAACGGCCTGCCGCCGCTGGCGGGCCCCGCAGACATGGACACCGAAGAGGTGGACCCGCTGGACGCCTTCATGGCGGAGAACGACAGCCGGGCGGCGGCGGACGTGCAGGCGGCGCAGGCCGCGGCGGCCGCGGCGGCGGCAGCAGAGGCGGCAGCGGCAGCGGAAGGGGAGGACGAGATCGACCCCCTGGACGCCTTCATGGCGGGCCTGCCAGAAGCAGCAGCGGCGCCCGCGGCGGCAGCTGCGCCGGTGGCGGCAGCCGGCGCCGTCGAAGCAGCGCCCGAGGCGAACAGCCAGGCCGGCCCGGCGGCGGCCGCCGGCGCCCAAGCGCCGATGAGGCCGCAGCGCAGATTCTACGAGTCGGACGAGTCGTCAGACGACGGCGAGCGGGACTCCTCCGACGAGGATGATGAGGTGCGCACAAGTCCGGCACTGCACGAGATCAGTTCTTGTTTCTGATCTGCGAAAATAACCTTGCTGTACACATGCTTCCTCGTATCCTGTCGTTTGCTTGAATGGCTGCTGCAGTATCTCGAGACGAGCCCGCGATATGATTTCGTACCTGTTGCGCAGGCCTGGGCGCGCAACGTGCAGGCGGGCAAGCTGAGCAAGGGCGACCGGCTGGGGCCCGCGGACCACTCCAAGATCGACTACCCGCCCTTCCGCCGCAACTTCTACATCGAGGTCCCCGAGCTGGCGCGCATGTCGGAAGAGGCGGTCGCTGAGCGGCGCAAGGAGCTCGACGGCATCAAGGTGCGCAGCTCAAACTCCAACGATAAGTGCAAATATGTTTTTATCTAGGCCCTTTCTCCGGGCTGGGCTCCCGCCACCCACTCCCACTTTGATCCAGTATGGGCTGCGTGCATGCCTCTCAACGTGATTGTGTGTTGCGCTTGCGACCAACAAGCAAAGACACGTGTGATGCGGCATCTGGCTAAGAGTGGATGGGTGTGTGCAGGTGCGGGGCAAGGACGTGCCGCGGCCGGTGCGCAGCTGGAACCAGTGCGGCCTGAGCAGCCGCGTGGTGGACGCGCTGCGCAAGGGCGGCATGACGGAGCCCATGCCCATCCAGGTGCCAGCTTGCTCATATCTTTGTGGCTGGAAACTGTCTTGAAATGAACTTGACAAGTCCTGCCAAGCTGCTCTTGTCTGATCGATTGGCATGCACAAGTTGGCAGGTGCCAGCATTGCAAAGTCTTCGACGTGGCTCTCTGTCGTGCACCAAAACAGCGTGTACAGACAGGCGGTATCGAATCCGAGGCTCGGCTCGGCATTTATTCCTGCTTGACAACGTGCTTTCCGTGGGTTGCAGGCGCAGGCACTGCCGATAATCATGAGCGGGCGCGATTGCATCGGCGTCGCCAAGACGGGCAGCGGCAAGACGCTCGCTTTCGTGCTGCCAATGCTGCGCCACATCAAGGACCAGCCGCCCCTCGGCCAGGTGCGCGCCTGTCTGACCGAAAACGCCCTAGGCCCATGTCTGGCTGCAGATCTTCCTGCAGTATTTCCCATTTCACAGCTCGTAAACAAAAACAATATTGGTGATGTCCGCCTTGGGCAAGGCGTTCCCGATTCCATTTGCCATCGAACGGTGGCAGCCTCGAAAGGTTTCAGCGCAGCCCATTGGCTTGATGGAAACCCCACCTCCTGTGCAGTATTTTCTACACTCACGCTGACACATCGAGCTTTTCTTCCGGCAGGGCGATGGCCCGGTGGCGCTGATAATGGCGCCGACACGGGAGCTGGTGCAGCAGATCGGCAAGGAGACCAAGCGCTTCACCAAGGCGCTGTCCCTCAACTGCACCTGCGTCTACGGCGGCTCCGGCGTCGCCAACCAGGTGCGCGGTGTCTGCGCCTTTCGTGCATGACTTGCATTCTTGAGCACGTCAGAGTCGTGCGAACGAAAAAGTTGCACAGGCTTGCCAGCCTCGTGTTCTGGGACAGAGGCCTGCACAGGTCAGGTCTGGCGATGTATGTCCACGTGTTTGTACCACCGAAGGACAGCACCAAGAGCCAAAAAAGCGCCAACGAAACCTTGTGGTTGATCTCCCTGCAGATCACGGAACTCAAGCGGGGCACGGAGATGGTGGTGTGCACGCCCGGCCGTATGATCGACATCCTGGTTACCTCCGGCGGCAAGATCACCAACCTGCGCCGCGTCACCTACCTGGTTTGCGGCTGGCCTTGGTTTCTTCTGACAACTTCTAGTTGTCCGATGCATGCATCATTTGTGAATTGCCGCGCATCAGTTCATTGCTGCAATGTCCGGTCCCTGGTGAGATCGTGTGACACCCTCGTCAGGTGTATATTTGATTTTACGTTCACCCATCGCAGGTGCTGGACGAGGCGGACCGCATGTTCGACATGGGCTTCGAGCCGCAGATCACGCGCATCGTCAACAACATCCGCCCCGACCGCCAGACCGTTATGTTCTCCGCAACATTTCCCCGCCAGGTGCGTTCCCCGCTGCACTCGTGGCGCTGCAAGCTCGGCTTTCTTGGTTCTGTGCAAGTCCTGCTGCAGAGCATGCTGCACGTCTGAGTGTCCTCAACACATCTGCACTGCCTTGTGGGGCCATCGCCAATATGGGAGCCGTCCTTTCAGTCGAGACCGAGAAAATGCTCAAAAAAGGGCGTGCAGGTGGGGAGGTGCTGGCGCGCATGGTGCTGCAGTCCCCCATGGACAATAACGACAATAGCACACAGGACATTACAAATGCCCAAAACAACACACGTTCACTTGCATTCGCATGCACAGGTGGAGGTGCTGGCGCGCACGGTGCTGCAGGCGCCGGTGGAGATCCAGGTGGGCGGCCGCTCCATCGTGAACGCCGACATCACGCAGCTGGTGGAGATTCGCGAGGAGGACGACCGCTTCCTGCGCCTGCTGGAGGTGCGCCAGTTCATGAAGATGTCTCTACATTTCCAGGTGGATTGCTAGCATCTGAGACGCTGCATGTTAGAGACATTCAAGGGTTTTATCAATCCCTGGGCACCTCCAGGGCCATATCTCTCCTCTGATGTAGCCTTCTTTTCCTCGCTGTCACTCACTATTGACATACTCAAACTTTCTGAACCCGGAAGTCTGGTCTGTGCTGCGCAGGTGCTGGGTTCCTGGTACGAGAAGGGCAAGGTGCTCATCTTCGTGCAGAGCCAGGAGAAGTGCGACACGCTGTTTCGCGACCTGCTCAAGGTGCGCACCCCCCTGGCTCTACAACCTCATTCGGTCTACTAGAGAGGCTCGCGCAGCGCTACATGACTGCACGTCAAACCGCAGAAGCGTGCACAGCTTGAATATGCTCTGCTGTCACGTCTTTGCCGTTTCCTATGCTTGAACGTCCATCACTGAGTAGCCGACTTGCTGCGTGCCATCACACGTATGAGCGCCATTGAGCTTGTGCGCAACATCTCTGCTGCAGCAAATGTCACACATGTACGAGTGAATGTAGTCCTCTGTGCTAGAGCCGCTCCGTCCCCTGCCGCGCAGAGCGGCTACCCGTGCCTGTCGCTGCACGGCGGCAAGGACCAGAGCGACCGGGAGTCGACCATCTCCGACTTCAAGTCCAATGTGTGCAATGTGCTCGTCGCCACCTCCATCGCCGCCCGCGGCCTCGACGTCAAGGATCTGGTGCGCTATTTCTTCTCAAGGATGAGACCTCGAAACCAGGATCCCCAAGTCCCCAGGCCTGGCCGCTGCCCGTGCCTGCAGACATGACACCGCCTGGGCTCACTACCGTTGCTGGTGAGGTCTCATTTTCACAACGAATGGGCAAGCAAGGGCCATCAAAAGTGGTGCTGTCAATGATGTTGCGCCAACATGACACTCAGAACAGCCGCACATGCAGCCAGCAGGCAGCCCCAAGAAGGCAAGGGCTGCGCTCTGTGCAGCTCTTGTAGCGGCCCAAGAGCAGCTGCCTGCTGCATACCCAATACATTGCACAGATATGCATACCCAAGAAGGGTTCGGAGATGACACGTTCACCCCCGCCGCCCTCGGAGCGCAGGTGCTGGTGGTCAATCACGTCGTGCCCAACCGCTACGAGGACTGTGTGCACCGGGTGGTCTCCTGCATATTTGTTGATGCCAAACTATGACAACAGGGTTTTCACTCCTTGCCGCAGGTGCTGGTGGTCAACTATGACGTACCCAACCACCACGAGGACTATGTGCACCGGGTGGGGCGCACGGGGCGCGCCGGCGCCAAGGGCACCGCCATCACCTTCATCGCGCCTGGGGAGGAGCGATACGCCCCCGACCTCGTCAAGGCGCTCACCGAGTCTGGCGCGCCCATCCCTCAGGTGATGTACAACCATGTTCCTCGTACTTGCGATACATTTTTGTGGGTTTTGAAAGTTCACTGCGCCTGGCGAGCAGCGCTACATGCCCGAGCTTGTCAAGGCGCTCATGACATCCGGAGTCCGGCGCCCCAATCCCCCAGGTGTGGCATGCAATGACAAGTCGCGCACCCTGCCAGCACTGCAGCCGGTCGTCCACTGTTACCTCTTTCTCTCTCACCTGGGCTCAGGATGCTGATGTCTCCTCGGTGGTCAGTGCTGTGGCGTCAGGCCGCCTCCTGCACACAGCGTGCACCAGGCACCGTTTCACATTTGGGCTTCAAACCATGTTGTTGTGCTTGCGCAGGATCTGGCGGCGATGGCGGAGTCTTTTGGCGTCAAGCGCAAGGCGGGCACGGCGCAGGCGCACGGCAGCGGCTTTGGCGGCACCGGCTTTAAGTTCGATAAGGCTGAGGACGACCGCCACCAGAATGAGCGCAAGGCAAGTTTCTCTTAAAACCTAAACTGGTACCCCAATTCATACCAGCCGGTTGCAATTTTGACAAGGACGTTTGCCACCAGAACGGAGCACAAGGCGGGCTCCCTCATTTCTGAAATGTTTCCCTGATACCCTGCTTTTTAGTGCCGCTGCTTGTTAGACGCATGTCTGTGGGCATATGTATGGGTCGTCTGGAGTCTGCATAGAGGCCTGCATTACGACGCGATGCCGTTTCTGCTGGCACTGTCGCGACGATCAGACCACCAGATGTTGCCATTGCTTCTGTGTCAGCTGTTGCCTCGGAAAAATCTATAGGGAAACTCGGAAGAAGTCGCATTTGCTGCAGGATTAGCAAAAGCATTTCTTCCATTGACGTCAAACAGCGCTGTAATGTGCTATCACACTGAAGAAGGACTGATGACATACCTACCGACTTTTATCCATGCTGCAGGGCATCATCAAGGAGTACGGCCTAGTGGAGGCGAACGAGTCGGACGACGAGGGCAAGGAGGGGCAGCCGGCTGCAGAGCAGCCGCCATCGCACCAGGTGCCTGACAGATAGCTTTGATGATTGCGTAGAACAAAGGCTGAAAAACATGTTGCAGTGAGTTGCCGCACTGAACGCCGATACTCAAGATGAGCCTGAACGCGAATGACTGCTAGATCTCATGTTTCTCAATGCAATTTCTCTTGCTGCGTCCAGGCGGCGCCCACGACGGCTGAGGAGAGGGAGGCTGCGGCGGCCGCAGCCGCGCACCTTGCCACGCTGCCACCCGAGGTGAGAATACCTTGCACAGTGCACAACGCGCAACGGCGTTGCCCTTTGCTGCCCTGGGGCCCATTGCCCGCTCGCATGCTGTCCTGGCTACTGATCAGCATTCGAAACCTGCCGACACATTGGTGTGCTATCCCGTGACAAACGTGTGACAAGCCCCGCAAATGACAGGTGTGGTGCCTACCCGCTTGCAGGTGCGGGCGCAGATCGAGAAGGCGCAGGCGCTCGCCGCCAAGATGTCCGACCAGACGACGGTGAGTGTGCTGCCGCTGCCGCTGCTGCTCTATGTGCCATGTACTATGCGCATGGACATTAAGGATGTTACATGTTCTCTTGTGTCTCGCCCACAGTGCACCTTGTGCTGTCCACAGCGCAAATGCATGCGCTGCCCTCACAGCCTCTGTCCCTGCCCACTGGACTGCTGATCTTCTCTTGTCAAGCTCAGCATTCGTCGTCGTCTCACACACTGAATCACAACCACATCCATGTGTGTCGCCTGCGCAGGTGACGCTGATGGCGAGCGGCATCCGGAAGGTGGTGCCCACGGTGGCGGGCGGCGCGCCCACGGCGCCCAAGCCGGTTGCGCCCGTCAACCCGCTCATCGCCGCCGCGCAGGCAGCCGCCCAAAAGTTTGCGGAGCAGGTGCGCGCTGCAGGCCCTCTGCTTTGTAATGTTGCAAATGTCGATGCCTCTGCTGGTGAGGCAGGCCTCCTTGCCATGTATTGACACGCCCACAACCCATCTCTACATCGGGGGGCTGCTGAACGAAAACGTGCGCGTATGGTTCATTCATTGGGCATTGACCACGGTTGCAGATCAACCCACTGATCCTGTTGTGGGGCGCCGCAGGCGGGCATGGCCTTTGCAGCGCCGTCTGGCGCGCCGGGCGGCGCTGGTCCCAGCAGCAGCCAGGACATATCGGCGGCCGCGCAGCAGCGGGCAGCGGCGCTGGCGGCCAACCCCGCGGCGGCGGGCGTCTTCGACCCCTCCCTCCCCCACTACGAGCAGGAGCTGGAGATCAACGACTTCCCGCAGCACGCGCGCTGGAAGGTGCATGCCGCAATCTGTGACTTGCCGCATGTCATGCTCTGGATCTCCCTTCACTTCCTCCACTGCCGCAGCCGCAGCCTGCCTGCCCCTGCTCCTGCCTCCTGACAAAGCGCCTGCCTGGGTCCGCATCTGCATCTGCCCGCGCTCTGCTTGTATGCTGAGGCCAGCAACCTGGTGGCGTTGCTGCCCGTGAACGTTCAGTGTCAAGCCCGCACCCCTGAAACAAGCCTCGGACAACCTTCACGACTGCTGCCGCAGATTACGCACCGGGAGACAATGGCGGGCATCACGGAGCTCACGGGCGCGGCGGTCACAACGCGCGGCATTTACCTGATGCCCGGCCAGAAGCTACAGGAGGGCGAGCGCAAGCTGGCTCTTCTCATCCAGGTGCGGCAAGGAATAGCCTATGCGTATGCGTATTGACTGTCATCAACCATCTGCCGGCCTGCTACAGTAGAAAATAGGCCATGTCAAGGGGAGCAGGCTGGAGATGCCTGAATATGTGGCAGGACACATAACCCGTGGCGCTTTCTTCTGAATGTTGCTCGTTTTGTGCAGGGGCCGACGGAGCTGACGGTCAAGCGGGCAAAGGAGGAGATCAAGCGCATCCTGGAGGAGACGACAGAACGCGCGATGCGGCGCGAGCAGGGCGCCGGCGGCGCCTCCCAGGGCCGCTACTCCATCATGTGACGCGGCAACGAAGCGGCAATGGCCCCCGCCGCAGGCGAGTGGCGATGCCTGCTGTTGCCATGGCCCTGCTGATCGACAGCACCCACATCCACCTCTGAGCACATCCTGTTGTGCAGCGAGCAGTACTTCTTGAGTCATTAAAGCAACTGCAAAGTGCGCTTCACATCATAGTACTCTGTTACTCTCGAGAAGAGCACGTGTGGTCATGCAGTACCCAGCGCTGAGACAACAAACCTCCTCTGCCGTGCAGGGCGCTGGCCTGCTGCGCTGGAGGCGGAAGGCGGAGCCGGGTCCACGTCTGCCAAGGTTTGGGGCTCAGGGCAAGGGTGCGGTGCAAGGTGGCATCACTGCACTGCTGCCCTCCAGACCACACGGAATGCAATGCTACAGTCCACACTGGTCTCTGCACTGGTTGGCTGTGGTGTCGCACAGGGTGCACACGTCGGGGGTGAAGAGTGGTGGCGCACCGGCAGCGGAGCGGCCCTCAGAACCATACCTGGTCGACGGCTCTGGGTGCAAGCTTTTCGCTGCCAGCTTGCACGTGAGTTGCGCCAACTTCGCACCCTTGACGCACTGCCCTGCCATGTGTGTGCCACTTGATCGTGTGTCCGTTGTGGTGGCTCATGCAACTGGCCCTTTGCGTTGCGCAGATGCAGAACAATGGTCTGCTGGGCTCTGGTGGCTCAGCGGCTGATGCTCCTCTGTAGCGTCGCTGCCGGCTGGCTGCGGACCTGCAGCAGTCATGTATTATCGTGCTCTCAGGCGGGTTTTCTGTCTTGCTGCGTTTTGCAGCGGTTTTGGCATCTCTCTAGGCTGTGTCATACCAGTCTTGGTTGTTGTGAGCGGGCTGTTGTGAGCTCGTGCCAACGAACAAGTCCTGAGTCATTCGAGTCTCAAGGGTACCCATACAGAAATCTGCCGCACCCGCCCAAATGCATCATGATCTCTGCTACTTGCCACACTTGCGAGCTTGTCTTGCATCTTTTTCAGATGTGTCACTACCATGTCCACATGTCTCTGACAACAGCAACATGGGACAAACGTAGTTTACAGATTGGCACAAGATACCTAGCGCAGGCGCTCGATCTGGGTGTACAAAGCATTGCTCTCGTTCATCCCTTTCTTGCTGTGAGCAACTTCAGAGGGCACGCAAGTCACTGAATCGGCCGGCTCACGGCCTCAAAAGTGCGCTTGCGAGAGGACAGGGCAGTCGTGCTTGCTGACTCAGGCCGCAATCGTTCTGCTTCCGCGTCACTTTGTAGCTCCTCAGCTGCCAGCCACCGCCCCAGATCCGAAAGCTAACATATTAGTTTACTTCTTGGCGGGCTTAGCCAGGTGCTTGCGGTCGAGCTTCGCCGCCGATGTGTCGCGCAGCAGGAACAGCCGAGCGGCGCGCTCTGCAAGGCTGCCGCCAGCCTTGAGCCCTGCCGCCTGCAGCTGCGCCTTTAAACCCTCCATCCCCAGCACCTCCAGCGCCTTGGCATCGGCATACTTGCTCCAGTCCAGCTCCGCTGCCGCATCTGCTACCGCCTCATCTACTGCCGCCGCTGCGGCGGGCGCCGCGGCCGCCGGGGGCGCAGCTTCTGCCACTGGCGCGGCTTCCGTCACCGCCGCCGCCGCCGTGGGCTCGGCGGGCACGTCCGCCGAGCTGGCGACCTGGCCGGGCGAGGCCGCGGCGGACGCAGTGGCCACGGATGCGCTCGAGCCGTTTGACGCAACAGAAGCCTCCCGCGCCGGCGGGGACAGCGCCTTGGGCGACGTCACGGAGCCCTGCCGGTCCGCGGCGCCGGCCACCGCGACAGAGGCGTCGGCGCCGAAACGCGCAGCGGCCGGGCCGGTGGACCGCGGCCCCCGCAGCGCCGACTTTGCTGGCGCCGACGCGGCCGCTGCGCCGGTGGCCTCCACCGCCGCGGGCTCCAGCGCCGGCGCCGTCGCAGTGCCGCCGTCTGCAGGGCCGGCCGCGGCAGCGGCGGGCAGCTCCTCGGCGTCGCTGTCGTCGGAGTCGCTGTCGGACATGCTGTCCGCATACAGCCTGGCGCGCTTGGCGGGCTCCTGCGCACGAGCAAAGAGAATTTGTTGTAGGATTCATTGGTCACCAGGCATATTGATTTGGACGGCCGGCCAAGTTAGAGGAAGAGGAGCTGGCAGCAGCAGGTGCACCAGGCACGCTCATGGTGAAATGATTCAGCAGCCCAGCAGGCCTCGACCTGCTTTGTAGTATAGCACCTATGTGCAGCAGACTGGTGATTGTGCCCCCAGTGCTGGCAGCGCATCACACATCATGCAGCGTTTGAGGGACCAGCCAACGAGGGCTTGCCAAGTCACCTGTGCGGCCGCGGCGCCAGGTGCGACCTCGCGCTTGATGCCACGCGGCAGCGCCGCCACCGCCTCGCCCAGCGTCTCGTGCACTCTCGCCATGCCTGGACACAAGCAGAATCAGCATGCACACCTGGTGGAACCTCATCATATCTTTGACTGCGCTTTGCTTGTTACCACATCAGCAATCGCAGAGTAAAACAGAGAAAGGCGGAACCTGCGTTGCATATAGATGCTGGAACTTGTACTGTTTGCTCACGCTCAAGGTATGTTTCCGCACCTGAGCGGTGCTCCTGGCGCACGGCGTCCACGTCCACGGCGCCGCGGGCGGCGCGCTCCGCCGCCTTGGACTCCGCCTTGATGTGCTGCAGCGCTACTTTCTCCAGCTCCCGCTCCTTTGCCTCCGCCGCCCACTCTGCAGCAGAGGTGGGTATCGTTGAGCTTCTTCTTGACATTCAGCAGATCAATCAAAACTTCGAACCTGTGCCGGCAGGAGACGCAGTATGGGTGTGAGGTTTGTCCGCATGCATCTGGCTGGCGGCCTCCTGGGCGTCACAGTAGACCTTGAACAGGACATGACGAGCATGGTGGTGGCATGAGCTAACCTGTGAGCTTCTTGTCGGCGTTCACGTGGCGCATGCGGCGCCCGCTGAGGTCGCGGCACGCGTCCGTGTTCTGACTGACGGTCGACCGCGCGCCGGCGCGCAGCAGGGCGCCAAAGCCGCCCTTTCCGCCGCGCAGGCGCAGCACCAGGTGCACCGTGACATCGCGCCGCAGCCCGGCCGCATGCAGGGTGTCGCCATCCCGCAACTGCCTGCCCGCGTAGACGAGGCGCTGCTCCGCCTCCGCGACGCCTGGTCATGCCATAGAGTGTGACGTTAGTGGTGCTGCAGCAGCATTGTCTCGAACTGGACACTCAGCAGAAGTCGCGAGACATTCTGTCAACATCCACTTCTGTGTGTGGAACCAACCGCCAGCTCACCATGACGTTCCCGCAGTTGGCTCTTTAGCGAGAGAACCGTTGCTGAAGGCTCTGCTTGCACCGACAGCGTGCGGTCCGCGCGCACGAACAGCTGCATGTTCGCGCGTTGTCCGAAGTCAGTTACGTTCTCCTCCGCCTGGCCAAGCCGCGCGCCAACGCCAGCAGCCGTTTTACCTTTGGTGCAAGATTCGGTCGCAGCCTGAAGTAGGGAGGCGCTGGAAAGAGCGAGAGAGGCTAGGAAAGCGCGTCTCACGTGAACAGGGGGAATAGCATCGAAACCGGTGCGGCGTTACGGGACTCTCATGAGGTGTTCTAAGGCAAGCTCACTGGTCTGATTTGTGCCTGTAGTAAGCAGTGCCATTGCCTGATACACCACCGCCGACGGTCCTGCAGGCATTGCCATGATCCGAACCCACGTCTTCCCGGCGCTGCCGGCTACAGGTCAGACAAGCAGTCCAGAGCATGCCAGCATCGCATCTCCAAGCATCCATGCATGCATACGCTCCGTGATTATTGCCGATGGACCATGCCATAGTGTATTCGTGCTTGCATGCTGCAGATGCGCAGCAGGAACAGGAGCTGACTGCAGAACAGGACCTGCTGGCTGCTGTGGGCTTCACGCACCGCATGTACAAGCACGCGACGTCCAGACCGTTAGGAAACTACTTCACGGGCGTCATGGCCGACACGCAGCTGTACAGGTAACTGGCGCTGCGAATTTCGGATTGCCGTGCTGGCAAAATGCCGCAGCATGCACGCTGACAATCCCTGACGGGTTGCCTTGCCAATCCCTCTGCTGTGGGCTAGTAATCAAAACCGCTTCTGCATGCGTGCAGGGGCGACGGCACGGATCTCGGGCCGCTCACGAGCATTTATGCATCGAATGTGAAGCCTGACTTCAGACCGCTGGACCGCCGCGCCACGGCAGACGCCTTCACCCTGCAGAAGGGCAAATACTCACTGCCAGAGGTGAGCGAGCTTGAAATATCATTTGCTGCATCACAGCCATCGGTCGTGGAGATCCCACATGCATTTGTTGCGCCAGCTCGTTCTGTCGAGACACGCCATCTGTGAGCATACGCGCTCTCCTGTGAAGTTGAATAGCTGCTCTGTGGGACTTGCCTGCCTGTGCCAGGCTGACAGCTAGAATAATCTTGGAGTTCAGGAGTTTTATTGACGCCGCTGTGCAGGCGGACAAGGGGCAGCAAGTGACGTGCAATGATCTGTTAGGCACAGCGGTCGCGCCACCGCCAGCGCAGCCCGGGGCGGCCCGTATCTCGGTGAAGCTGGGCGGCAGCAGCGAGGTGAAAAGGGAGAAGAAGGCGAAGAAGGAAAAGAAAGAAAAGAAGGAGAAGGAGGACGACAAAAAGGTGGGACTGCGATACCTGCGCTGGGTCCAGTTGCTGCAAGTACAATGCTCGCTGTCACATTGGCGCTTGTGAACTCCCTCTGACATCAACAGCATTGTTGCGGTGCTGCAGCGGAAGCGGTGACCAGTCGCGCAGTAAGGTGGGCAGCTCCAGCAACATAATGACGCGGTGACAGTGCTACCGTTATGCGGTCTGAGACAGGTAGGCCGCGCTGTCAAGGCGCGGCGCGACTGCATACGCAGCAGCTTGTGTTCTGGCTGGCACGACATGTTGTCTTGGTGCGATGCTTCTGACCAACAGCGCAGCCGCTGTGCCTGCAGGGTGTACGCTTCTGTAACTAGCAGCAGGCCCAGCACCTGTTGCGAATTAGCACCTGCATTCGTTTGTTCCGGCACTACTGGAGCGGCAGGTGGGTCGCAATCTGAACTTGCCAAGACCTTGTCCTCTCCAGCTAGAGACAGCAGCATGCATAAAAACATCATGCATGCCGTCTTGGTGCACATCAGGACCAGGGCGGACAACATACACTGTAGTGCTGTGTGCAGGGTGCCGGCAGATCAGGTCCCAAGTACCAATTCAGGATGCCAGAGGAATTGCTGGCAGAGAGAGAGGGGTATTACACGACGCCAATGAATGCAACTCGAGCCCGCAAGGAACAATTTTTTCATAGATGAGTTACCATGCCGCAGGTTCCAATTGATCTTGTGTCTCTCAATCGAAGAGTCGTGCAACGAAGACGAAATCCTGAGCTAGCGCACTCTCAAGCTGTTTCTCAAGGGCGGTCAAACAAAGAGCGTCGCCTTGCAGACTTCAAAAGGCACCCGCGGTCCACAACTGATCCCTTCGTCCCTCCAACGCTGTCCCCCAACCCCTTCAACGACGAATCTGTCCCTCGCGAATCAGGCCTTCTGCGCCTGCAGCTGCTTGGCGATGTCGGCCGCAAAGTCGTAGCCGAACTCCACGCACTTGCCAAGAGCGACGCCCGCCACGAAGTTGCCGCCGAGCATCACGCCCTCAAAGTCGGCCGCCTTGAGCTCGCCCTTGACCTCCTGCGGCAGTCGCGAAAGGGCTCTGTCGAAGGATTCTGTCAGGCGCAGCATCATCGCCTTCAGTATTGCGTGCATTGCGGGCATCCAGGACGCGATTGCAGCGGCAGGTGCGGTGTAGCCTATCATAGTGCCAATGTCGCCCATGCACAACTGGGCGGCCGATCTTTTGACGAAAGCTTTTAAACTTTAAGGGGGGCGCACGTCCAGGACGTCCATGTGGTGAACGTTGAACTGGGGGATGGCGCGCGGCCATACGCGCACGCCCACTGTCTGCGGCGCCGGCGCGTCCGGCTTGATCAGCATCTTCCGCAGGTCCTTGTCCACCTGTGCATGGCAGTAAGACCGGTTGCAAGTCGAAGACGACTTGGACAGAAAGTCAGCATGCTTCGATAAGTGTGAGCACTGCGTCTAGCGGCAGTGTGCCGCACTGGTGGCAACAGGCAGGCACGCCAGCTTCCTGACATCAGTCTCCGACACCTCGCTCGTGTCTCAGGATCAGGATGCTCGCCCTGGATCTCTGAAACCGCAGATCCATGTCATAATAGCTTGCGGGGAGTCAAGCCCAACATACGGCCTCAAATGTCGGTCACATGATGTTCCAGAGAGTGATCAGGCGTGCACTAGCGTGTCAGGGTTCACACATCCTGCAGCACCTGCGCAACGAGGTCCTCGGTGGACTGCTCGGTGATGCCGCGATTGGTGGCGCCGCCGATGTAGTTGAGCAGGAGCTGGCGGCCCGCGGGGGCGCGGCCCGGGAACAACGACGACGAGTAGATGGTGCCCAGCGTCGTGATGCCCTGCGTCCGCGGGTGCAGCTGCCCGAAGCCTGCGCCGAAAACACCTTTGCTAGTGTTGGACATGTGTTTTACGTGAGCGGCAGCAGGGTTTAAGGGGCCATGGATATATGGTGCCCAGCGTCGTGATGCCCTGCGTCCGCGGGTGGAGCTGCCCGAAGCCTGTGGCAGAGCTCACATGTTAGTGAACATGTGAGCGGTGCGATGCAAAATGGCGGGGTTGAGATGTGAGCTGCAGGTGATACCCAGCGTGGTCACACCCTGCATCCCGCCAGTGCAGCTGCCCAAAGCCTGCGGTGCGGGATGTCTGCAGCAGTTTGATTACAGCGCTGCGGCGCCACTGCACAGCTGTTCAGGCGCGATGCTGCGCCTGGCGCAACGCCAGGCCTGAACGACAGATGTGCAGAAGAGCTTTTCCATCACCGGACATAGGATGCACAGGAGGGTTTCAAGATGTTTCATGCCAGCTGCGCACCGGGCAGCTGGCCGGATGCGTCCTTGCGGTCTTCCCGGATGGACGACAGCGGGTAAGAAATGGACACAGCCGCCACCGGCGGGTAGTCGAACTTGCGCAGCGACTCCGCCGCGCTGGCCGCCTGACAGGGCAACGACAGTGTTTCATTACGATGAAATTGATCTTCGAACTCCTCGTCCTAACCTCATGAGCGCCACTCACGCCATCAAACACGAGTGAATACAATATTCATGCAAGAAACATCTGCACACCTGCTTCTGCAGCAGGTCGGCGGCGACGTAGGCAGGCACCGTCAGCGCCACGCAGCGTGCCTTGAGCGTCTTCTGGCCGTCCGGCGTGTCGTACGTCAGCCTGTACGCGCCGTCCTGCTTCTGGATGCCAGTCAGCTTCCACTGCACCCTGCGGCGCGGCAGCGGGTTCGGGGTCAGCCAACCGCAGCTGTCGTCCGCAATGCGCCGCTACAGCGATGGAGTCTCCCGCGCCTGACACCCCAGGCTCCACTGGACCCCATGATTGCGTTCTTTCTTTTGTGACCAGCCTGTGCACATCTGCCGCATGCTACCATGAGGCACACTGCCCATCACCTCATGCCAGCCAGCACTGCCCAGCTTGCCGAGCCATGAGACCAGGGCTGTGACAACCAGCAGCCATAGTCGCATACTTTCAGAGCGCCTGATGCGCTCGGCGTTCTTGGCGGCGATGGCGCGCGGCAGCGGCTGCAGCAGCAGTCGATATGAGTAGTGAGGGTTGGTGGGAATAGGCGCTGTACTAGCAGAAAAGTACCTGATGCGCTCGGCGTTCTTGGCGGCGATGGCGCGCGGCAGCGATTGCAGCCCCCGCTTGAAGGAGCCCACGGTCTGGCCGGCGGGCTTGGGCGGCAGCCGCGCGTCTCGCGGTGGCGGCGGGTTCGCGCGCTTCGCCTGGATCTGCTTGATGACGCCGGCCACGATGCTGCCGCCTGCCTTCTCCAGCGCGTAAACCTGTTGTGACGGAAGACAACCTTCAGGAAGTTCAGAAGACATATCGGTTTGGCGTTCAGATATCAGGTTGCTTTCCCGCCGCCCGCCTTCTCCAGCGCATACACCTCCAGGGTTGAAAATGCACATTTGGTAATGCAACAGGAAGGTTTCGTCAGCTTTTCTGCCGCCCGCCTTCGCCTGCGCATACACCTCCAGGATAAGGAATGGGTTAATGCTAAGGGCAACATTGCATGAGCTTCCAGCCCCCATTGAAAGAAAATCCTTCAGTATAATCGCACGCAGTGCATCGGCGGGGACAAGGTCCAGACTTGGTTTCTGGGCCAAGTGTCCACACTCCAAGCTTGTGCTGTGCTGAAGCAGGCCGCTGATGCTGTCTGCAGCCAACCTTGCCAAGGGCGGCCTTATGGACAGCTTGGAGGGGTTGCCGGCGTACACGCAAGCCAGATACAATGCTTTCTATGGAAGCAAACATCGCAAAGCACCCACCTTGCCAAAGGCGGCCTTCATGGACAGCTTGGCGGGGTTGCCGGCGTACACGCCGCTGCAGAAGGGCTCGATGAGTCGCTCAAACACCTCCGCGCCCAGGTTGCGCCGCACATACTGCTCCACGCTCTCCTCGTAGTCTGCGCCAAAATGACCAAGATGAAGAATGACGTTTACGAATAGAAGGCTCAATACTACGGAGACGTAAGAGTTGACGGCCTCTTCGTAGTCTGCACCGGCACCGTGAGGCGCTGTCGCGACGTTGTGGACACTACACTAGCTTCGGCTATCAGCCTTGTCAGCCTGCTGATTTTTCCAAAAAGAAGATGATGCAGTGGCCCAGAGGACCCGTTCATGCCTGCGCGCCAGGTGCACGAGTGCACAGCTCGTCCGCAGCCCTGACAGCGGCTGCGACTGCAGGCGCCCCAGTACGCGCCCCACAGGGCTGCGGATTCTGGCCAGCGCAGCGAGAGATTGGGGGCCAGGCACCTGGCATTGGCTTCTTGATGCCGACGGCGCCCAGGCCCGCGCGGATCTTGCCCCAGAAGCTGAGCAGCTTGAAGGTGAGCACGTCGGGGCCTGAGGGCGTCGGCAGCAGCTCGCCGCCCCAGTACACGTAGCGCGGCGCCGTCGGGTCGCCCAGCACCAGCTCGTCGTCAATACCCGCGTCCACCTGCGGCGCCAATACCAGTTCAATCAACAATTTCTCAGCAAAGCCCCAGTACACGTAGCGCGGCGCCGTCGGGTCGCCCAGCACCAGCTCGTCATCGATGCCCGCATCCACCTGCGGGGTGCCAATATAGAAGTTAGAGTTTACAATGCGACTCAAGCACGTTTCCCACAATAGCCTCAGTACACGTTGCGCAGCGCCGTGGGGTTGCCGAGCACCAGCTCGTCATCGATGCCCGCATCAACTTGCGCCAGAAGAGGAAGTTACAATGTGGCAACGACAGCTGCAAGGGTGCGTGAGGGTCATGGCGCCGCCCACCACCAAGCTCGTTGTTGATGCCCGCGTCCACCAGTACAATACACGCGAGTGTTTTGCTGTCGGTTATGCAACGTGATGTGTAAGGGCGGAATTGGGAGAGTCGTAGGCTCCACAAGCTACCGGCAACAGCACCATGCAGCGACCAAGACGGCCAAAACTGCCCGCATCGCGCTTGTGAACGCCCTGCCTGGCGCACACACATAGATGCACGATTGCGCATGCAGCAGCGCCGCACGCACCGCGGCCTTGAGCATGGCGTCGCTGGGCTGGAAGCTGTTAGGGCCCTCCTCCCAGAGGTAGCCCTCCTCGTTGGTGCAGGTGGTGATGTTGCCGCCCACCCGGTCCCGCCCCTCCGTCAGCAGGAAGCTCACGTCCGGGTGCTCCGCCCGCAGCGCCTGAAAATTGGAAAAAAATGGTTCTTTTTACAGCATCTGGCATATGAGAATGTGCAAATTAAAGTCAAAGGTGTGGGCGCCGCTCCGTCAGGTCACGTCACGTCCGGGTGCTGCGCCCGCAGCGCCTGCGTGCATGGTATCACTTTGCTCAGGTATATGGAAATGAGCAGTCGACAAAGGAAAGTTTACGGCCTGACAGCTGTGGACCGCCATAGCAATCATAAGGACGGCCACGCCGCCGCCGCCGTCGCGGACGCTGTCGTGCCACGTGACACAACTTCGAATGCAGGTGGTGCTTCGGAATGCAGAATGTGCAAGCGGCACGGGACGTCGCAAAGCTGGTGGTAACGGCTTGCAAAACGCTTGAACGATTGTAAAACCATATTCCGCACTGAAACGCGCAGCACATGTTTTTGAGGGAAGCAAGCAGTCACCTGGGCGGTGACCAGCCCAGAGATGCCTCCGCCAACGACCACGCAGTCCAGCAGCGCGCCCTCATCCACTGCAGCGCTCTGGGATGACGTGCTGGGCGGGTCTGCGATAGCCTGGCCAGCACGGATGAGCGTGCATTGCCGCAGGCGAGCAGCGCCTTGCGATTTTGCAAGCTTCTTGGCGCTGGATGCCCTCAGAGGCTTAGCTGGGGTGTGCAGCAAGGCGGAGCCTGATGCTGGTGGGGCCGGTCGCCTCTGCATCCTGCTGTGTGCATGGTGGACAACACTGTTGCTGCACGGAAGTGTCTGCGCCATGCTTGCACACTGACAGCGTCTAAGGTGTTCGGCACGTTGCTGTGAAAGCTTGGTAGGATGCAAAGAGGTGAGTGTTACAAGGAAAGGCGTGCTGGATTAGATATCCGATTGTCGTGCCCCCCGTCGGCAGACAGGGTTTCCGAAAACAGCAAGCGAGGTGAGAAGGAGGTGACAAATGGTGACGGTACTTTGGGTGGCAGCGAATTATTATTCGGCGGCGGTAGCAAGCTGGGCACACGCCCTCTTCCCGAAAAATCTAATGCATATGTCTCCTGATGGTGCGGCCGCGTTGCAAAGTTTCACCTATGCATTTGGCGGCTTGACACACAGCAGGTCGACGCGGTGGACAAACCGCCGCACCGCCAATGCAGGTTTTCAAGAAACGCAAATTGGCATTGCCGCTGTCGCACCATCACACAGTCCCAAAACTAAATGCTGGAAGCGACAGTGTGTTCATGCGTGAGCAGCGTGTCAACCCGTTGACGATCGATGTCCTGATGTGCTTGTCGCCGAACGCCGCTCATCAGCGTCAAGAGTGACGACTGTTGCCATTCAGGCGACACGGCGCAGGCGCAGGACGTCCCATGCCAGGCCGTGCTTCCAGTTGGAGTAGACGTTCTGCATGCTGACTTGCACGCTGCCGACCTCCTTGAGATCGACATTTCCAAACGCTGCTTCGAACCAGCCAGATGAGTTGGTCGTGAGCTGCGCCAGCATCTTGATGTTGTCGGGCGAAAGCTGCTGGCTGTGTGTCGATACCGTCTTGGACTGCTGCAGTAGACGTACTTCGACGTCCAGGCCGAAACTGCCGTAAGAGCCAACGTCGGGGACTTTAATGTCATTGAACCGCCCAGAAAGCAGGTAGCGGCCAGGGGCCACTGCCTGCAGCACCACAGGAACGAAGCTTCAGCTGCAGGCTGGACGAGAGGAAATGTGTTCACGCTTCTGATGTAGCTGCCTGCCATCATTTGCGCTACTGTCCGCATGGAGCGGACTGTTGGCTGCGGGCAGCGGCTGCGGCTGTAGTTGCGCCTCCGCCATGAACCACAATCGCGGGAGATGCATCACTCCAAACTTGGTGTGGAAAGATTGGCTTGCCTTTAATAAAGTCAGTTCGTCATTTTCGGCGAAAACGAACCTGGAACTCGCCGCCGACGTCGAGCCAGCAGACTTCCTCGAGTACGAGGGCGCGATCGCTGCTGCATCCCGGCAGCGGCCGCCTGGAGAAGTATCTGTCGTCCTCCGTGTAGGGGCCACACAGCTGGTCCGCTGTCAGGCGAGGACTGTTGAGGGCCCCGAAGGCACGCATCAGCGTCTGCAGGTCTGGCCGGCAGGACGGCACCGCAGCGGCGCCAAAACGCGCCTGCATCAGGCTCTGCCAGCCGGAAGAGCCGAGTGCAGCATGCGGTGCCTTGCTGACAGCCCGGAAGCTGGTGATGTCCTCGGTCCTGCGATAAGTGCACAGGTCCTCATCAGGCGCTTGTTTTGTTTGCTATATATCAGTGTGTTCGGCAATGCAGGTGGTGCAGTGTCGCAACCCACACAACACGGGGATCTGCAATGCAATGAATTGCCTGCAGTGTGCGTGAAGCATATGGAAATGCACCTGCCGAGGAAGCTGGCCGCATGCACCAGGAGGTCATCTGGCAGCGCATCTAGCTGCAAACCGCCAGCGGCTGCGGCCATGATGCCCTCCTGGCTATTTGACGAGGAACTGCATCCTCCTGTCATGACGGAGTCAGACGATGCACAGCTGACTTCCGTGTGCGAGGAACCTGAGAATGACCTGCCAGAATCATTGTGCGTAGACGCGCAGGACCCCATCGCAGACGCGCAGGACCCCATCGCTGGTCAACAGGCCAGTCCAATGAGGGATTTACAAAACCAGCCTTGGATGCTGCTCTGGATGATGCTTTCAGAGTTGTTTGGCGAGAGGTGCAGCAAACAAGCTTCGTCCGGGCGAACGGAAGATCCGTCGGCTGGTTTGCCATGCAGCTATATATTCGACACGCGGTGCGAACATCATCGCCGTCGTGATGCAGTGCGTGCACTCCACGTGGCGGCAAATGTGGCGGCAGACAGAGAGACTCTTTCTGGTCCATTTGAGAGAGAGAGAGATATTACACTGTCCCAGCCTCACTCAGGCTGATTAGTGAGGCTCTGAAATGTGGATTGATCAAGATGACGGAGTGCGACAGCACTTTCAGCATTCTGCTGAATACCTACCAAATCAAACGAAGTCGCTTGCTATGACAATTTGCCGCCAACTTTCGTCGTCGCCCCCGGCGCTACCATCTGCCTACGTGTACACTGATCTAAGTGCTGAAGACTCAAGCCTTGAGACTGACTGGAGCAAAATTGTGCTGATCCTTCACTCAAGGCGCTGCAGGCATAGGCCATGCAAAGCCGTGTTTCTCTACCAGTGACAGGGGTGGTCCCAGTACCCATACTTGGGTACTTGTAGTATGCCGTAGTATGTTGCTGGCATACTAGGATGGCGCCCAGGTACTTACAGGGTACTGGGCGACCGCAGTGGGGTACTATATGTCCCATCTGCATACTTCGCCTGGGTACTAGGTGCTACTGGGGTACTGCAGGCCTGCCTGGAGGTACTTGAAGGCCTACTAGGACCGTGGTGG
>JAABUL010001586.1_pt1 | contig 42046 bp, 44 predicted proteins | sample 5559151 | NCBI WGS metagenome assembly JAABUL01 (sample SAMN10711876, study PRJNA513368) | rock metagenome | isolation source: Antarctica rocks | place: Antarctica: Victoria Land, Pudding Butte sud | reverse complement strand
GCATGCGGAGGAAGCAAACCACCTCGTGAAGTGTGGATGCGGAGAGCTGTATGGCACGCAGAAAGCATTGTTGATGCATCAACGCGAGGTCCAGCATGACCACGTCTTATCTCACACCAAGCTGGAAGCGTCGTATGATCAGCTCGGTGAAGAGCTCACTGTGGCCACGGTATCGGATCTATCACCTCGGCGCCCTGCGGATACGCCGGCCTTCGTTTGCTTCTGCGGCGATGAGTTTGACTTCGTCCAAGAGCTGTACGAGCACGCGACCGAAGAAGGCCATCGTCTCAAATGCGGCTGTGGGCATCTCTGCGGCTCGAGGAGGTTGATTATCCAGCATCAGGATGGCACGGTTCACGAGGAGAAGAAATCTGTTACCACGCTCGAGGCTGTGAAGGGGCTACCAGGTGGAAATCTCGCCCTGCCCGCCATCACGCACGTAAGTGGTGAATATCTCAAGCCTTCCAACTGCAACAGGTGCCCAGGTAGGAAATTCAGGAATGCAGCAGCCTTGGAACAGCACAACAAGGACATGCATCCGTCGACTCCCGCTCCAGCGCCCGCAGTCTTCTCATGCCGCCACTGCCGACCGAAGAAGTTCGCCACAGCTCGGCAACTGAGGGAACACGAAATAGAAAAGCACCCCAGCTGTCCGGTATGTTACATGGAATTCCACGACATCTTCAAGAAGGAATACCAGTTGCGTACGGCGGCAGATGTCGCGATCCCGTTCAGCTCGGCACAGACGCAGGTCTTCCAAAACCAACGGGCCACGATGCACTGCCACTGCGAGGAGCACAATATGGCTTTTTGCTCCACCGAGCTGTACAGCAAGCACTGCATCCAGCACAACGAGAAGATGCATAAGAACACTCAGGACTGTTTACGCGAAGGCGGATACATATCCCGGCGGCGTTCGTACGGGTACGAGTGCAAGGTGTGTCAAGAACTGCAGTAGTGCAGCAGCAGCGTGGCTCTGTCCTGATGGACTTCGGTAACGATCTGAGGAACAGTGCCGAGCGTGCTTGTTGTGGGATCATTTCGAAGAGCTGTGAGGTCAGTTGTGGTAGCATGCCGGCCGATGATGGATGGGTTATGGCCTGGCTCGCGGCGAACGCAGTTGCCCTTGTCCAGTCGAGACGTGGAAGGCGATGGTTGATTAGCTCTTAACGTAGGATGTGCAAGAGCTCTTCCCAAGTTGGTGACTCACTTTCGCTGTCTTAACGTTAGTTTTTATATAACACTAATTCACTCTCCTGCACGAGAACCACAGCCAAACAGGCCATGCGAAGGAGCAGCACCATGGCGACCGATCAAAATCTGGAGAACGCCGACATCGACAGGCTAGGGGACAAGCTCAGCAACTTGCAGGTCGCACCCACAAGCACACCGTTCACCTGCTTCTGCAACGAACGCTTCGATTCCAAACACCTGCTGTCCGAACATGCTACAGTACAAGGCCACCGATTCAGATGCGGTTGTGGAGAGCTCCGTGGCACTAGAAAGCAGCTGACCGCCCACCAAAACGAGGTAGTTCACGAAGCAAATTTCGGGCAGGCCAATCTGGAGGTGTTGAGTAGCATGCCCTCCGGTGAACGGGCGTTTCTAGCGCTCCTACCCCATCCACCACCTGAGGATTCCTTGAGATGCGAGTTCTGTCCGAAGAAAATAATCATGGCGGGCTTCACCCTCCAAGACCACACGCGAACTATGCATCCATGCTGTCCCGTATGCTCGGAGCAATTCCACGATGACGAAAAGAACGCAGACGACCCTCGCTCGACACAGCAGCACCTAGTTGTGTACCAAACGGATTAAATGCACTGCTACTGCAAGGAGCATGAGATGGCGTTCAGTACCGCCGATGCGTTCGAGAAGCATTGCGTGGAGCATGATGTGGAAGGATATGAGCCACGTCTGAAGTATGTCGGCCGGCATATCGGACGTTGCCTCGGGCACCGATGTACGGAGTGCGATGAGACGTTTCCAGGTCGGGCAGGATTGAAAGGGCATAGACCGTGCAGCAAGCGTGGCGAGGACGAAAAGGTAGAGCCAGGATATCGGGGTCAGTTTGTTTTATCCTAGAAGAAGGACCGCACGAAGTGACGATGGTGATGGCGAGATTGACGACCGTTGAGAGTCAGATGTGCGGTGAGATTGGAGTGTTCTGTTCGGCTGTATCGGTCGTTGTACTTTAACATGTGACAGCCGCTAGTCGCTTAGCGTAGGAATTCTAGAAGGTGCTGCGAAACCCAGCGTTGCCTTGTGAGTTGGGGATCCATCCAATCCTTCGCAGGTCCATCAGAATGAAGTTCTTCCTTCCAACTGCCACGCCTTGAACTCCACCGACAACAATCCGGAGAAGCAGCGCAAGATGTCCGGCAACCAAGATTCACCACAAGTCCGCGATCTAGGTGAAGAGCTCAGCAACCTGCAGATCGCTCTCAGCAACCCGCAAGTCACTGCCGGTACCTCGCAGAGCACTGTCAGCGATGTGCCAACCACTCCTACCAGCACACAGACCGATCCCAACCCTGCGACACTCGTCTGCTTCTGCGGCGATGCCTTCGAAACCATCGACCAGCTCCGCGGACATGCAGTCGAGAAAGGCCATCGCATGAGATGCGGGTGTGGAGCGCTTCGCGGTTCGTGGACGCTCATGAAGCAACACCAGCACGAAATCCCGCACGCAGAAGCCTGGACGTCGACAAAACTGGCGGCCCTAGACGGGGCGTCCGCCCACGAACCATCCCCGCAACCCCTGACCTGCGTTTTCTGTCCGGGCAAGAAATGGACCAAGCCGGTAGCCCTGCACGAGCATCACAGGCTCTCGCACCCACGCTGCCCGACATGCTCCACGGTCTTCCATGATATGAAGGCGGGCAAGCAGGTGGCGCGCACTGCAGCAGACCAAGTCACCGCACACCAAGAAGCGGCGGAGCATTGCTACTGCGCAGACCACCAGATGGCGTTCAGGTCCGTCTTCGCCTACGAGGAGCATCTCGCCCGCCACAGCTGGAAGACGTACCAGGAGCCGCAAGAGTGTCCGGGACAGCAACCGCATCGTCGTTTTGTGCACGAGTGCGTGAGTTGTGACGAGAAGTTCAGGAGTGTGGAGGCGTATCGTCGTCATCTGGCTTCGGACGCGCACACCCAGAGCAAGGAGGTGGTAGGAGACGATGCCTAGCTTGTCTCATCAACGGAGGAGGAAAGCTGAACGACAGTGGCGATGTGTAGACACAGCGAAGGGATGGAAGCTGCTGTCGTAACCGTCCGGCTGTTCTGCCGTCCTGGCTTTGTCTGGGAACAGCTTGAGCTTGTTGAGCCGTTTGGTGAACAGAGCTGGGTGATATAAGACCTTTAGTCCTGTCATTCCAAGAAGTGCCTTCCTACTCATCACCATCTCCTCTATGCCACGTAGGAGCTGATTACATACCGCGTCCTTCGACTTGTAGACATATCCCTCAGGCTATCGAGGAGGAAGTGCTGTTACCGTCCGGCTCAGGCCCATCCAAAGTCGATATCAGCCTACGCTCATCTCTGAGACACGACCAAAGGCTCTAATACAAGGTCGAGCACTGTACCGACACCACTCCTGTACGGCCAACGGAGAACGTGCAGATCGGCCTCCTCGACGGAAAGCCTCATGTACGGGTTGCCATCCACGATGCATCGAGCAGTTCGATTCTTGGCGGGCCTGTGTGCCACATCTGGTGTTGGTGCATGGCGATGAAGTGAGCGAACAGCAGTGCTGGTATGAGTTCTGGAGTCCGGAAGCTGTGGCAGATTGTGAAGCTTGAGGATCATCAGACGAGGTAGAAGTGCGAATCGACATGATGTATGTATGCTTCTTGGTGAGACGAACGGAGTAGAGCCGTGTGCTGCTGGGCGCTGGCCATCCTTTGTCGATTTGCATGTGACAGCCGCTAGTTGCTTGCAGCTCTGTTTCGCGTATCCTCACTTCAATCGAGCTTTGCAGATCCTTCACAAAAGCTCTCTTCTTTTTCTGACACGCCACCTTTAGGACTTGTCGAGGTCCATCTCACGAATCGGCGCAAGATGTCCGGCAAGCAGGATTCACAGCGCTCGCTCGAGGTGACTGAGAAACTCGGCGAGCTTCAAGTGTCCCCCAGCAACTCCCCAACCAGTGCCAGCAACGCACAAATTGCCGCCAACACCATGCAAACCGCGAGCAGCAACACTCAGAACACCCCTGCCACCAAGCCCTTCAATTTTGCGAATGTGCCACGCACGGCCATCAGAAAGCCCATCGATTATGCCAATTTGCCAATCCTGTGCTTCTGTGGCGAAACCTTCGAGCACTACCAGGCATACGATGTTGTAAAGAGCATCACACGAACTGCTGCGATGAAGCGATCCATGGTGGCGATGTTGCACCCAAGAACCTCACATGCCATCTCTGCCCAGACAAGCTCTTCACCACGGCATTCCAGCTCCTACAACACGATCAGGCGAAGCACCACGCCAATGGGGACCCAGCGACAGGGGCTTTGACGTGCGAGTTCTGCTCGGAGGAGACATTCGCCAAGATGCTAGACCGGGAAGACCACCACTTCATGAAGCACCCCAGCTGCCCGGCATGCTCGCAGGTGTTCCGTGACCACACATTCGGGAAGAACGAATTCCGCGCAGCACATGAGCACCTCGCCACCCACCAGTGGCGCGAGCAACACTGCGTCTGCGAGCATCACCAAATGGGTTTCCGCACGATGGAGGCTTACGAAGAGCACTGTGCAGCCCACAATGCGCCAGGCTACGGAGATCCCCATTACCTCCCATCAATCACTGCCATGAAAGCCCCCGGGATCTTCCAGGAAGGCATGGAGCGTGCAAGCTGCCCGAGCTGCACGAAAGTGTTCCTCGGCGAGTGGGAGCAGCACGGCTCATTCCCAGCGGCTGGTGCAAAGGATCCTATGGAGAGCGCAGTTCTTGTGCGTAGCGCACAGGCAGCGCTGGAAGCGCATCAGGAGGAGACAGCGCATTGTTGAGCCCAGAAGGACAAGATGGCGTTCGAAGCAATGCAGGCGCATATGAAGTACTGCAAAGAGAACAGTTTGGGAAAAGATGGGCGTCCTCTGGGCGACCATGAGCCAGAATGAGTTCGTGCACGAATGTGCTAAGTGTGGGAGACGCCGCCGTCGAGCCAGTCTTATCATGGAAGGAGGATAGCGTGGAATCTGACGGTGTTCGAGAGACGGTAGATGATGCATGTGACTTTGTCTTCGCTCGATCACGCTTTGTAGATGCGAAAACAAGCTCTCATTCGCAGTATTCCAATCCAGAACCCATACGCATGTGACAGGCACATTTTGCCTCATTGCCAAGCGATCTGTTGTCCCGACGTCACTTCATGAAGCCCGTCCATTCGAGTTTCTTCCTCGAACCCAGAACGATATTTCCACTTGTTCTCAGTTATCATCGCATAACAGCACACGATGTCGAAAGCTCTGGAGCCACGAGAAGCCGGCTAGCTGCACGAAAAGCTCGAAGACATACAAATCAGCACCACCAAGAAGGCCCGCGTGTGCTTCTGCGGCGACCACTTTGACAACCTTCTACTCCTCTACAGCCACGCGGTCGAACTCGGCCACCGATGGAAGTGCGCCTGCGGGCACATGTGCGGAACACAACACCAGATCAGACTGCACAAATATGACGCTCATAGGCAGGAGATTTTCGCCCTCACAACCATCGAAGCATTGAAAGGACTGCGAGGCGATCTCGGCGTCATCAACGCCAATATCGACATGACACATGCACATGCAAAGAGCGTTTCCCGCCCGACGTGTTCCGAGAAGTTCTACGACGTCTGGGAGGAAGACGACCAGTCGCAATCCGCAGAGGACCGAGAGCTCGTCGACACAAAGGCCGCGCTCCTGGTGGCTCGGGCACGGGATGCTCTGAAGGCGCACCAGAAGGAGATGGTGCACTGTTTCTGCCAGGAGCATGATATGGCGTTCAAATGGACTGAGGTTAACGAAGATCACTGCAGTTGGCACGACGGGAGAACCGAAAGGCGCCTTGAAGGCTACCAAGACCAGCAGGAACTCAGGAGAGCGACGCCACTGCATCTTCCTGCTGCGCGAGAAGCTCCGGGCGAAGATCAGGACAAGCCTCAGCACGACTTCCAGCAAGACCGCGGAGACATGGCTGCGCGACTGGCGAGCATGAAGGAGGGCAGAGCCAGGGCTCAGGAGGTCGCGATGGAGCGTGCAAAGGTCACTGTGGATGGCGGCGTCTCCGCCTCGCAGCTGCGTGCTCGGACCAGCTCCGGACCTGCAAAGGCGGCAACCGGGTCTGAGCAGCGGAAGCGTGGCTAGGGACGAGGATGGCTCGGTACCGAGCTAAGTTCGAAAGTGGCGAATATCGTTCTTGAATGCTTCAAGGTGAAGCAGTGGAGTTTGAACCATCTCGAGTCCAGCAAAGCAACCACGTCACCCAACTCCCACAAACTTCTCCATATTTCATTTGGCCTTCCCAACCACCTCCGTAGGCAACACCCCAACCCCTGTCGCCCCCGTCCCAGCCCCAGCTGACCTTCCTCCCTCCACCACCTTCCCCCTCCCAAACAACCTCCCCACCCACACCCCAGCCGAACTCCTCCCCACCCACGCAGCAACCGGCGCAACAGTCCACCTAGCAAAACACGGCGTCCCCCACACACTAACTACCAACCTCACCGGCAACAACAGCTTCACCACCGCCCACGCCGTCGCCAACTCCACTACTATCCTCACCCCTCCCTCACCTTTGCCGAACCATTTCCCACCCCTCGAGTCGTTTTTGAGCCAGCCTTTCTTGCGCAGGTATTTGCCGAATTTCTGCGTGCCTTCGTGGACCCATTTGCCTTCGCTGATGTAGGGGGGGAGCCAGTTGGAGTAGTGGAAGAAGGCGGTTAGGCCGACTAGGGGAAGTATGGCGGTGAGTTCGTGGAGGAGGAGGAAGGATGTTATGTGGGAGAGCGGGGCGGTGCGGAGGGGAGTGGTGAGGTGGCGGAGGAAGCGGGGGAGGCGGGATTCGAGGCGGGCGAGGCGGGAGAGAGTTGGTGGTGGTGGTGATGGGGGTAGGGTTGCGAAACGGCGGATGAAGGAGGGACTGAAACGTCTCTGAAGGGGATGGGAGGAACGGAAGGTTGTGCGTAGCATCGTGAATGTCGTTATGGTAGTATTGAAACGAGCGTTACCAAGTGTTGGTGTGTGATCATCTCGCCATATTCAGACATCTACAGCGCAACAGGTAATTTCCGTTGCCATCACCTCCCTTGAAACTGGACGTTACCTAACGTTCGATCAGCATTCACATTCACAGCCAAGATCCACTAGTTCTAGCGCCCGCTGTCACCAGCCAATGGCCGCAGAAAGCTGAAAACAAGGGTCCACAGAACGAGTCGTGTCTCGTGAACATACAATACTGGAGACGTAGGAAGAGCACTGCGTTGTCTGGCTTTCTTGGTCAGATCCACTGTATACCACTTCCCTCCGCCCACCATGCTCACCCTCCTCACCCTCACGACCCTCTTCGGCGCCCTCACCGCCCTCACCTCCGCAACAGCGCTCACATACAAACTTGTCCCCAACGAGAAAGAGTGCTTCTACAGCTTCGTCGAGAAGAAGGATGCCAAAATCGCCTTCTACTTCGCTGTTCAGAGCGGGGGCTCGTTCGACAGTACACACACCCAACAGCACAGTCCCTTTGTTTGCGGAAGCGCAAGGCTAATATGGGATAGTCGACTACTCAGTAATAGGCCCCGCCTCGACCCCAGGCAAAGAGCGCGTGATCATGGAAGGCGAGAAGGAACGACAGGGCGACTTCGTCTTCACCGCCACTGATGTTGGCGAGTACCGCTTCTGCTTCGATAATTCGGTGTCGACTTTCACTGACAAGGTTATTGATTTTGAGATCACCGTACACCTTCCCCCTTCCCCTCACCCCAATCTGCACTCGCTGATCTGACATGTGTGACGAGCAGGTCGAGAACGAATCCCGCGCCTCTCTCCCGCAAAAGGCAGGCGCCAACCCCGAACAACTCGGCGGTGTTGAGGAGACGGTCACGAAATTGTCTGGGCAGATTAGCACGCTTACACGACAGCAGAAGTATTTCCGGACGAGGGAGAACAGGAATTTCAGTACGGTGAGGAGTACGGAGAGGAGGATCTTTAACTTCAATTTGATCGAGGGGGGGTTGATGGTTGCAATGGCCGGGTTGCAGGTGTTTGTGGTGAAGATGTTCTTTACTGGGGGTCGGAAAGGTGAGTCTTGTTTTGTACTTGAAGGGGGAGGAGATGATGTGCTGACGAGGGATATCAGGGTATGTGTGAACGATGGGATGAGGTGTATGGTGGCTGGTATGATAGTGTTCAAAAGCACTCTAGCCAGCTGATATGTTGGCAATGAGAACTCGCTAGCTGTTTGGCAACCTGATCAGACGAGGTGGTAGGTCAAGGATATCGAGGAAGTTGATTATTCGAGAGCCCCCTGTGCGACCACATCTGGTCATGACTCTTATCTCCGAGGGTAGAGTGAAACGCGACCACCCAAGTTCGGATACTGCTGTAGCATCGATTTTGCTCAAGATACGGGAACTGGAAGCAGATAGTCGCAGATTCCATCTCACAACAGATCTCCGCAGCGCTTACCACCCCATCCTCACTCGGACTTTCCTCCCAGGTCTACAGGCAAGTGTGATCTGCGCGTCTGCGAGGTCAACAACACTTTACCTCCAAGCATCTTCCTTTCTTCCTTCTCATCATACCATACGCTGTTCCATCCATAACTTGCTTCATCACAAGGCAGTTTGTCATCATCATCTTCGAGAACAACTTCAATATCAATAGCATCAGTACCAACAACTCCACCGCAACCATGCATTGCCTCTCCACCTTCTTCGCCGGCCTTGTCTTCGCTGGCGTGGGTGCTGCGGCTCCGACTCCTGCTCTCACCAATCCGCCCGGTGTCGACTGGTCCATGTGAGTGCTGAAACATCACCACTCCATCGCCTTTGGGATATTCGTGCTGACGGTGTTTGATCTCAGCTTCCCAACGCCTGGGCTTGATGGTGTTATGAAGCGTTCTACGATCGACCCAACTGGAGCTCCGTATGTCGCACGATCCTACCACTCTCTCGCCTTCGAGATCTTTCTACTGACAACATACGATCTCAGCATCCAACTTGTGAGCATCGTCATCGTAACCATGCCTTCTCCACCAGACCATGCGGAAGGCTCCATCTACCTCATCCCCGAACCAACCGTGCAGTCCGTGCGAATTGGCCTCGATCACCCAGTGGCTCTACCGAACATGTTACCAGGCACTCAGGCGCAGATACTTACCATCCAGCCTGAATCCGGGCTCAACGTCGATGCGGAAGATGTGTCGTGTCAGACATATAGCGACGTTGTACACAACCTCCTTTCCTCATCCTTCCACAACAGCAGGTCACGCTGACCTTTGCTTCCTCTTTTTCAGAGCGCCACACAAACTCTCGGAGCAAGTTTCAATTCCTGGGAGGTGTTCGCCCTCGGACATGACGAACGGACCCCCATCGCCTCTGTGGTGTGCAGTTACGATCCCACTGTCCGATACCCACCTCTCGTCCGTCGAGACGACAAGTACTCCACCCCCTTCCTTCCTCAAATCCTCGCCTCCGAGATCACGGCACTAACAATATCCGACCCCAGATTCCCGAGTGTCGACCTCATGGTAGTATCAGTCCCAAACCCGGAACGCTCTCCAGACACCTGGGGCTCCTCCTACCCCGAAGTCTCGGTTGTGCCAGCCATGCTCGGCGTACCAATCCCACTGGACAGCCAGATCGATGATGTCAAGGTGATCGAGCTCGCCCTGGTGCCGGGCTCCGGGGTCAAGGTTCCCACAGAGCAGGTGATCTGTCAGGTCTACAGTGATGTGGTACGTTCACAACATCCGCTCCTCCCTCACCACAGCCACGAACGCTGACACGATCTCTTCTTTCTCCAGAAGGGCAAGCAACCCCTCGGCGACCCATTTGACATCCACGGACCGTCTGGACCATTCGCCAACATCCCCGTCGGATCAGTCATCTGCCGCCGCTTTCTCTCCGCTAAGCCTAGCGCTCTTGTCCGCCGAGATACCATCCCGAACCAAGCTAGCCCTTCAGACACTCCGACCCAATTAACCCATACTCCGCGAGAATCTCAATCTTGTTCGCCATCCCAAGATCGCTGGCCAGCTACCTAGAGGCCGCCCAAACCATGGGCTTCCCTCCACAACCAGACTCCAGCATCAACGTCGACATGAACCGCGTGGTCTGTCAAGCATACAGCGACACGGTGCTTTATCCCCAGTCAATCTTTCCTCCCGACAGGCAGTCACGCTGACACAATCTCTCCCATCGACAGGCGGCCACGCACGCCCTCGGAGGCTCCTTCGACGCCAACACTCCAGCTATCCCTTTCGACGACGACGCTCTTGTTGGCGCTATTGTGTGTGGAATCAGGGAGCCCGACAGTCTCGTCCGCCGCGACGACAAGTCCGCTCCTACGTCCAACGAATCTATGTGGTCCATCCTTTTGGGCACCTACCACGGCGTCGGCCTCCACATCACCACCAGCCCCCAAGGCGCCTCTCCACCCACTGTCTCACCATCACCAGTCGAGATAGATGTTCTTACATCCCTGAACGGTGTCCACGCCTCCGCCATCGCGCTCGATGCGGGCGTGCACCCCAACGTGAAACTCGGAAACGTGGTCTGTCAGGCATTTAGCGACTCGGTAAGCTGTTGTCTGCTGTCGTGACAGCTGTTCGAGAAGCATGGTCTGGTGCTGACGAGTCTCGTGTTAGGATGGGCGAGCGCCGCTCGGCGCACCGTTCACGAAAGACCAAGAAGTAGTGTTTGGGACTGAGCCGGTGCCGGTGGGCGCGGTGTTGTGCTGGCAGGAGTGATAGCGGAGATGATCGCTGGTTGACCGATGACGGGCGGAGGAGGGTATCAGGGCGTTGGCGTTATTATTTTGAAGCGGAGGAACCTTTGGGGGCGTTTGCTTTTGCTGTACCTACCTAGTGCTCGGACTTTGATCGACTGGTTTGAAAGTGCGAAATGGGTATCACTGTTGTATCATTGTAGCTCGCTCATGCTCTCCGCCCCGCATCCATCTTTGCTGCTCGCAGTGAGTGAACCTGTCCTCGGGGAGCAGCAACGTACCCTCCTCACACACCACCATGATAGTAATCATACACACAACCCCCCCAAAACCACAAACGACCAACCAACACCTTGCTAAACCCACACACCCAAAGCAAAACCACCCCTCACCCCAACCGATCCATCTCCTCCCTCTGCCTCAAATACTCCTTCGCCAAAGCATCCCCACCCAGACTACTCAACGTCATCCAATGATGCGCCACACACATGGTCGCCGGATCACACCTCGTCGGATCCTGACTCTTCCTCCACTTCCCCTCCAACTCCTCCTTGAAAACATCTCTCGGTCTGCTCAACGGCGCGATAATATGGTCCATCAGTTCCGGGTGCGTGAGATACAAGGTCGCAAGCTCTCGTTGGGCGACCGCGTCGCCTTCTTTGGCGGTGATCTGGAGCAGCGAGGCGGCGTGGGACATGGTGTACTTGCCAATGTCTTCGGCGGACGGGGTGCGGCTCGGGACCGTGAAGGTGGCGGAGTCGCGCTCTTGTTGCGCGGTGGAGGAGGTGCGGCCAGGGCCGCGGTTGTTGGAGTGGTAGGCAATGATGCTGTCGGCGGTCTCGACCATGAGCTGGCAGGCTTCTTGTTTGATGCCTAGGATTGCTATTGTGGCGTTCCAGAAAGCCTTGCCTTCGGGCGTTGACGAGAGGGTGGTCGATGGAACGAGAGCGGCGATGTATTGGAGGTCGCGGAAAATCGTTGGCGGACGTAGCTCGCTGTTCGTGAAGAGCCTTCGGAAGCCATCTACCATAACGTCCAGCGAGGTAGTTGTGTATTGGGCCTCTACCGGTAGTCCGCGAAGAGCTTTTGTCCGTGGATGTGCTGGTTCCGATGGCCGACTCGCCATGTAAGGCTTCAGGAGCGTATCGATGTCGGCAAGATACCGCAACTTCGCGTAAGGATTGCATGTGGTCGCAAAAGACAGCAGTAATCTGCGAAAGGCGTTGTTGTAGTCGAAGCGGGAGTCACCAAGTATCATTGTATCAGGCGAGCTCACGCCGTACAACCTTCGTCGACTTCGCAGTTGCTTCTCGCTAAGCTCGCCTCCTAGGCCAGTCCAGAAGGCGCAGTCGGTCTCGCTGCCAGTCGCGAAAGTAGCAAGCATTAGATCACTGAGCAGAAGACTTGTGACACGCTGCCGGACTTGTTGCCTCATGTGCTCAGAGCTTGCAGCTGTCCCTGTCTCTGCGGGGCGAACGCGATATCCGTAGTACGGGTGGCCATGCGATGATCCGACACTCGTGGCACTCGAGGGAGACTGGGTGTCTGTTAATGCCGGTGACCAAAAGGGGCCAGAAGACCTGTTGGTCAACGTTGGACTTCGAGTATCGAGGTAGTCTCGAGAGCTCCTGGCCGATAAAGGGTGCGAGGATGCACTCGAGATGGAGTCAATGCTCGGAGGCACGTTGGTTTGCAAAGAGAGAATATCCACTCGGCCGCTGTTCGGGTATGCGGGGAAGAATGGTCGAGGCGAGCTACTCTTGGGAGTAGATGGGTCGGACAGCTGGCCTCGAGCAAAGAGAGTACTCGACCATGTTGCCGCACTATCGGAGGTGAGCGTGTCGACTGCCTTTCGGATCTCCAGGCAGAGTCTCTGCAACCGCTCTTCGCCTCCGCACAGGTTTTCAATCGCGTTCCGTTTCATCCAAGTTGACAGAGCGCTCGATTGGTCATCGCTCAACTTGTTCGGACCTCCGTGGCCCGCGGGTGCGCTCAGTATCTCCAGAACCTGTGCCTCGGTCTTCAAGTGGAATCCATTGGCAGGACCTTTTGAGCCGTTCCAGTGCCTCAATGGTGGGCCCGACTGGTTACGATTGGAAAGCTTGGCCTTGCCCATGACCTTCAGCGCAGATGCTACGGAGCGTGCTTCATCGTATGCTGCAGAGGTCCTTGCTTCGGCAACGTACCACATCTTGTCTCGAAGCAGTCCTATGGACTCCACACGACTACACAAGGATGTAGCCTGGGCCTCTGCGAGCGCGAGGACCTTCCGGTAGGGTTCGTGACACCACTGCGCTGCTTCGAGAGCCAGGCACAACGATGTTCGTTTCTCGGTCTTGATACATATGAGCAAACCCGTCAGAAGTTTCATAGCGTCTTCTCTATGCAGGAGTTGCCGGAACCGTTCGAGTCGCCGGTGCCATGTGTGAGCGGCCACAAAGTCACCACGATTGTCGTAGTTGGCAATGCGATCCGCAAAAGCCTGGAGGATGCCTTCATGCACATTGTCCGGCTCCCAGCCTTGATCCGAGGGATTGCCTGGCCTGTCATGCATCGAGGTCTGATCAGTAAGAAGTTCCTCCAGAGCGGCTTTGCAACGGTACGGATCGACCAGTGTGTGCGGTGACAATTTGCCATTGCACAGATCTTCAGAGCCAAGAGAATCTAAAAGACTTTCGCGACCTGTGGAAAGTTTATCGGACCCAACGCTGGTGTGGAGCATACACCAGTCATGGAAACCAGATGGAGCTTCAAGGGCCTGCAAATCTTCTAGGGCAGAACATGCATCACGAAGCTGCTCGCCTTCCAGTACATTCAGTTCCAGCTTCAGATCCGAGCTCGGAAGTTCCTGATACTTCTCCGACAAGACAATACCTGTGGGTATGGAAGGAGAGCAAGAAGCGGTATGGAACACCTCCATCGCCGGGCCTGGAACTTGGAAGAGCGAAAAGCCAGAAACTGATGATGACGATGAGTGCAGCCCAGATCGAGACATATCGCGATCGGATGGAACATTAGCCAGAGACTGAGGATACAGCGCATGGACGACGGCGGTAATGTTCGCTGCGGTCAGTGATATAGTTGTCGCGCGTTGGGTATGGAATGAAGGGCTGTCCGTGCTCTGAGTGTCAGGTCCTGGTCTTCCGACTTGGTGAGCTTCGAAATGGGCAGCGACCTCGTGCACCAGTCTCTTGGTGTCTGCAGAAATGAAGGCACCGTGTTTCCTATCACACCGATCAGTTGAGGATGGGAAAGGATCGAGAGTGAACCGGTTACCATGGGTGCGCTACTTCAAAGACGGCTCTCTGGCATCGACTGGCGACTTCACGAAGTATACGCTGGCGGGCTGAATCCGCCATGAAATGGTCCGAGAACAAACCGTGAGCCTACGGGAAGTTAATCAATTGTACTCTGGTATAAGAAGATGGGAGTACCTACTTCTGGCAACGCCATGACATCCGGCAAGAAAGACATGAAAAGCCAGCGGGTGAGTACAAAGTTCGGAAACGCTTGTTTGTGGGTAGGCGAGCTCCCCAGCTTTTGAGAAATCGCGAGACACAGCGACCTGGCGCCCTCTGGTACGAGGTTAGCTCCGGTTGGGTCAGCAACCAGAGTAAGTAAAGCGTCCACGGAGTCCTGGTAGTAGGCTTCTATTCGGTTGTCGTCCTCAGCATCACGGTCAGTCCGCACTCCAGAACGGATTCGAAAGCTCTGCTTGTTGACTTGGTCCAAAAGAGGAGTTCCGCGCTGAAGCATGCCATACATCCAACGGTAGAGACGCTCCTTTCCAGGCCAATCTGACGACACAGCCCATAGCTGAATCACGGCTGGTACAAGCTTCTCACTTCCGGGCTTTTGTTCCAATATCAGCTTGGCGCAGACTGTAGACCAAATGTCCGTAGCTTCGGCATCCCGAGCCAGAGGAGTGTACGAGAGTCCACGCACGGCTAGAACAAGCGTCTCCAGAGGGCTACCAAATTCCGAGGATGCTAACAGCTCCGTCTGGCTGTCGGCCACGAACCCAAGATATCTGGAAGCTCGGGAACTGGTCCTCTGAGAAGATCCGAAGATCGAGTCGCTGGACTTGTTCAGGTTCTTTTCGGGTAGGAGTGCCTCCAATTCCTTGTGGGACAAAGATGTTAGACGTTCAGCGATGAAGTGGCCATCACAGCGAACCTTGGAAAGAAAGTCCAAAAGAAGGGTCCGGGAGCTGGGAGGTAGCCTATCCAGGGGCGAAAGGGGATAGCCGATGCATCCATTTTCCTCGCTGGCAACAGGCTCCACAGGCGAGGGAGAAAACGCAACGCATCCGGCTAGAGTGTCGTGGAGAGCGTTGAACAAACTGACGAAGCTATGTTTGTCCTCGGCTTTGATACACTCGGCAAGCGTGCGCTGAATGGAATATGTAAGATGCAGTAAACGAGATGCGCGCGCAGCTCCCAGACAGAGTCGGTGTAGTTCGTGCTGCTGTTGTAAACATTTCCGGCGCTGATATCTCTCAAGCCGCAAGAGCTCAGCGAGGTCAGTTAGGGTCGGTACCTGTCCGAACAATTCATCCTGGCTGAACTCGGCCTTCGACGGCTCTTGCGGCGGATCGATCGAAGCTACCGGAGCTTCGTCCAGCCCAGACGGATGGCATTTCACCTTGCTTGGATGGTCGTGATGGCCAGAGTGAGAAACCTTTAGCGGCTTGATAGCCATGTCCAGGTCCGAGATAGAGTAGGAGCGGCGTGGTGGAGGGATGGGGACGCAGGGGTAGTACGATGTCCCATCAAGAGAGGAGTTGTCGAGCGTGGAGGACCTCGAAACATGGCGGAAGGTCGAAGGTGACACAGCTGCACGAACTCGCCGTGTTAGCGGGCATGTATGGTTGACAGATGCTGGCAGCGCTGCCAGCACACACTACAGCAGCCTGCTTAAGGGCCGGGAGCTGCTGGCACGATGATTGGCCAAGGTGGTACAGCGCAAGAACGACGGCAGGATGGGAAGAAGACATACAGCGTGGTCGTCGCCTCTCATGTTCATGTGGCGAGCCAATGTCGAGCATTGCTGGCTGCTCGAACGTGGCGTGGTACAAGATATGTTCGAGTCCGCGCTCAAGTCATGGTCGCAATTTGCGGCTTCGCCGTGTTCCGCGGTGACCTCAGGTGCGGCGTAGCTGCATTCCGCGATTTCGAGAGGTGCCGGAGCCAGTAGATGCGCAGGAATACTTCGATGCGGACAGTTTCGTGTTCAGGCGATGAATGAGTTTTCGCTTCCTGGACGTTCGAGTCGAGATGACTCTGGAGCGTCGAGCTCGACGATCACGAGCCAACGTTGGAGGTGCTCGTGTGGGATGCCGACAAGGGTGGTTGTAACCAATCAACGTCGTACAGTCTCACAGCTGCCGGTTCTTTTGAGCCGAGTGCATAGAACACGTCGACACGCCCGGCGGGCGGGATGCGCTACATGACATTAGCTTTCGACTGCATCCTCTAGTGTGTGAACTCGAAAGCTGATGCTGGACGAGTCCACGAGATGTGGTCTGATTCGCCATGATTTTGGAGACTCAGAAATATGGGCGGCCACCCTCATGCGACCACACCGCTAGCTAGATATGGCAACCACGATCTTGACCACAGCGACTTGAAATGAATGGCTTACGAGCGACCAACATATCTCCAAGAATAAAAAATTATCTATGCGGCGAAAGAATGCGATTTTTGAACGTCTCCCACCCTCCTACATCATCTGTTGTAGGGCTCTCAGGTGGCAGGTCTGCCTCCGGAACTGGTGCCTCCAATTCAGATCTTACCACTGCATTTGACGCCTCCAGCTCGTACCTATCCACCATCTTAGTTGCTTCCTGTACATCGAAACGTTGGGGCTGTTTTAGATTGATGTCTACGGTAAACACAACCTCTTCCATGGCTTCTTGCTTCGAGATAGTTGCGGTAAGTGTCTTTCGTGGAGCGGACCTTGGACCCCATGAATCAGAACCCCATTGATCGTAACCCCACGCACTCGAAGACTTCCCAACAGTCCGCTCGTGTGTTGGAGTTATCTCGTGCTGGAAATCCAGAGGTGTCCAGCGTTCCTGGGACCCATCATGCACACGCTCGCTGCAGAATTTGCAGGGGAAAATGTGGTGGGAACACGCCGTTGAATAGATCCAGGATCTCGAGAAGTCGTCTTCGGTCGGTGATCCTGCGCACAACACGGCTCGAACACGGAGCGTGTAATTATGCCGAGCTTCAGTTCACAGTTGAGCACGGTCTCGAAGATCCACCCAGTTAAATCCAAAAGCAACAAAGTAGCGAGTTCGATCATCCATGGAGGCTACTACGACCCCAGCTTTGACAAACGTTTGTAGTCCAGTGTCCAGTATACGACCGACTTTGTCCCATTCGCCATGGGTTGCAAAAAAAATTGAACGTTCTTAGGCCTGATCCCATTTGCAGTTGGAACTTCAGGCCAAAAGACTCCGGTTCGAATGCTCGAGATATCTCGACAAGTTCCCGTTCTCGGTCCTGGAATTCCCGCGTCTCCACCGTGGTCAAGCGTGTGTCCACAGATCTATGCGCGTCGCCGTGGATTACGTAGTAGTCGTTGCGCTTTCTATATTTCCGCAAGCGTATGGCAGCACTCTTCTGGAAGTCGGTTTCTAACCCGCAGTTCAACACCGCTAGATACTCTTCGGAGCCGTACCAACGTTCTCGACGCACCACAGGCAGGGATATCCGAAGCCCTCTGTTCGTCATCTCGAAGGCAGATGGCTGGCCCCATCGGACCATGGTACCCGAAGCCGCGAAATCGTCGGGTGACTTGGCTAACAGCTCACCGCCACTGCTACGTTCCCAGGCCAGTATCGAATGATCGGTTGAGATTTTCATGGTCTCTTCCTGGAGCCTTGTGAACGCTCGACTCCCTTCGCTATAGAGAAGTGGCATGTTGACACCAAATACCTAGCGAGTCTGTAATCTATCTTTTTGCTCCCAATTGTGTTGTATGCTCAATCGTAAGTTACGTACCTAGCAAAGAATAAGCTTGATCCTCCAGACGAGTGGTTTCTCTCCTGGCCGCCCAGAACATGCGCGTAGCGATACTCATCTCGGACACGACTCTAGAATCCGAAAGGACCGCAGCGTCGATCATTGTGATGAAGGCAAGCCTATCGATGAGCTTGCTTCGCATGCCAATGAGGTCCCATCGCTCGTCGTAGAATTCAATCAGCTGCGGGGCTAGTAGTTCTTGTAATTTACAGCCCCTGGTAAACCATCTACTGTAACGACGTGCCGGCCCGTTGTAAAGGCCATGCCGATCGACATCTCTCGTAAGCCACGCGGTAGTCACGAAAGGCGCTGTCTCGCGGTTCGCAACATCAGACAGATAAACTTAGCAAATGTCAGCCTCAGCACACCACCGGTACATATAATTTATGGCTATAGAGGTTAGACAGTGTTCGGAGGTGAATGTGAGATTCCTTCGAATGTAGAACGAACCTTCTTGGAGCTCGGCCGAGCTAGTCTTGTCTATGCAGCCTAAAGGGTTCTTGAGCAGAGGACGTCTACACCGAAGCTTCTTCATCCGTGGGACTCACAGGTATCAATCCAGATGTGACGGAAACCGCCTTTCCGAGCCAGCACGCAAGCACCGTCAATCTTTTGGAACCCTTTCTTATCCTTCGTCGACTGCACATCGGTGATCGCATCCTTCATATCCTGGTAACTCACTTCTTCGTCTTCCCAAGTGTGCGAAAGGATGGCATATTTCGGAACTGTGTTTTCGTAAAACTCTTCTAGTATGACTGTGGACGTGTTGAGTTGTCGCATCTCCTCAGCAGTGCTTTGGCTGAAGCTTCGAGAGGGTAGAAGGGTGAAAGCAACCTACGAAGTCAACGCAAGGCTGTGAAGCTACATGTATCTCTATCAGTAGCGCGTTGTGGCGCGAGCGATGCGGGTGGACATAGACTCTTGCTGCGGGCTGATCTTGACGCGGGTTGATTTCTCCAGAGCACATGACATTACATGGCCGCGAAGTGAAAGGTGAACATATCTGAGGTGTACGTGTACATGTACATGTCCGAGGGGTGAAGGTCGATCTGGAGTCTAAACTCAAATTTTGACTGCACGTGATTGCGCGTGTCGGCCCCACTTTTTCACGCGCCGACGGCATCAGATGAAAGCAACTTCGCACTCACTTAGTTCCTTCCTCATACAGCCTTCTGGCACTCACAATCGCTCAACATATCCCAGTCTTTTCTTTCTTCTAGTATATCATGAACATGCAATATCACCACAGAAAATACTCTAAGCCATGCCACTACCATTCTCCGAAATATGCACATTGCTATCTAGGATCGAGGAGCTCGAACTAAGCGACCCGCCGTTCCTCCGAGCAGCAGAAAAAGCAACCCACGTGAAGATGACCATCGAGTCATGGTTTAAGTCGCACCGGAAGCCAATCAATGACCTGAGCGTGCCTGATGCTGTTGCCTTTCTATCTACCTTACTTCCGGAGCGGCGAACTGACCGAGTCTACGGCGTACAGGCTACCAGTCTTTGTCGAATCCTGAGCAGATGCTTGAGTCTCAGTGCTGCCCGGACGAAGGACTTGCACGCGTACAAGACCGCAGGCCGCGGCGACCTGGGCACCTGCGTTGAGAGGGTACTGGCTGCTGGAGGACCGCCAGCTCTGCCTCATGTTACCGCGGTCGAGATTGACGACACGCTCAATGAACTGGCCAGCCCGGGCAGGTCCTCAGCGCAGTCTTTCACCAACCGGCCACCAGCGTCTTCGAAGAACAAGGATGGGCCTCTCGGGCTCGTGTTCAAGCGTCTGGCTCCATGGGAAGCGAAATGGATGGTGCGGCTGATCCTGAAAGATATCTCTCCCGTCCGTCTTGAAGAGAAGACGGTTCTCAAGTGCTTCCACTTCCTCCTGCCTGATTTGTTACTGTTCCAGGACGATCTTGCATCTGCCATTGGTCTCCTTCAGAAGTCGCTGTCAGACTACCCAGCAAGCTGCGATCCTCGGTCTGAAAAGCTGCATCGCCTGAGCGCACGGTCTAAGCTGAGACCTGTTGTTGGAATCAAAGTCGGGAGGCCAAATTGGACGAAAGCCAGGAGTATCGATCACTGCATGAAGAAGGCCGCCGACCATGAATGGGTACTCGAGAGGAAGTACGATGGAGAGTACTGCGAAATCCATATCGATCTTTCTCGGTCTCCCGAGGTCTCAAAGTGCATCACCATCTTCTCGAAGAGTGGCAAAGAGTCTACGGCAGACCGTACTGGTTTGCATCAAACCATTGTTCAATGCCTCAGACTGGGAACGCCGAATTGCAACATCAAGCGGCAAGCAATTCTGCTGGGAGAGATGGTGGTCTATTCTGATACCGAACGTCGCATACTCCCGTTCGAGAAGATCCGAAGGCACGTTACTCGCTCCCGGTCGTTCATCGGGGCAGATTGCGACTCTCTGCCCAAGCCCGACGAACACCTAGCGATCGTGTTCTTCGACATATTGCTTCAAGACGACGAAGTCGTGATGAACAGGCCTATCGTCGAGCGCCGGAGGTGGCTACGTGAGATCTATACTAAGATCGCGGGTCGTGCTTTCAGCTCCGAGTGGAAGATTGTTAACTTCGCGGAACCCTCAACAGCGAGAGTCACGCTCGGGAACCAATTCGCAGCCTCCATTGCTGAAAGATGCGAAGGCCTGATCATGAAGCCTTGCGGACTTCCGTATTTTGCTCTGGAAGCCGGCGTCAATGGCCGGCTGCAAACCTTCATGAAGGTCAAAAAAGACTACATCGACGGGCTCGGAGATGAAGCCGACTTTGCTGTAATTGGTGCTAGCTACAATGCTCAGCAAGCAGCCAAGTGTGGTTTCCAAAATATGAAGTGGACGGACTTCCACCTTGGATGCTTGACTAACAAGGACGACGTGTTGCGTTTTGATGCTCGACCACGATTCCGGATTGTTGGCACGATACAGCAAGACTTTTGCATACTTCGACCGGTCTTGCAAGCCGCAAACGACATTGGACAGTTTTGCGCAAAGCCATACGACTCCAGCGACTCTTCGTCATGCCAATTCGATGTTGACAGACCTCCGAAATCGATTGATGTCCTGTTCGACAAGCCTTTCGTCTTTGAGGTTCTTGGTTCGGGGTTCGAGAAGCCATCCAACTGCGACTTTTTCATGCTTCGGCACGCACGAGTCAAGAAACTCCATCAAGACCGAAGTTGGGAAAATTGCGTTTCCTTTGCTGAGCTGCAGAAGCAGGCAGCTGACACGAGAGCTGCGCCTGTCGACTCCGAGTCTCAGGAGACGAGGAAGTGGGTGGAAAGGCTGACGAAGAAGTGCAGGAGGAAGTTCGAGAGGCAGAGGACCAAGACGCCTTCGACTGTCCGGACAACAGCGTCTGTCACCTCTTCCGGTGCAAGAAGTACAAGCTTCAAAAGCGTCAAGGCCACGAAGGTCACGGTGCAGGAGATCGATGCCGACGGCACTACCCTCGATGGAATTATGCTTGTCGCAACCACTTCTCCGAAGCGCAAGCGGCCCTCTGCCGACACTCTCGAGACACCATGCCCAGACCCCAAACGACCACGACCCTCACCTCCGTCTAAGCCAAAAGCAACGCCATCACTTGCTCGCGAGCAGGCGGTACGAACACCAAGGCCACTCGCAGACATCACCAACACCGCCAACCAATGCTCACCACATACATCACCACCCAAACCTTTCCACCCAGCGAAGAGACCCAAAACCCAAACCCCCCTCCTCAACAACCTCCAGCGCGCCTTCCCGGCCCGCAGCAGCCACTCCAACAACGCCCCACAACGCCCACACCCCTCATGCTCGCCCTCAACCTGCCCCCTAGCCAACTCAGCAATCTACCTCGCCCCCTGCATCGCCCGCACACCCTACATCACCCACGACCTGCTCCGCACGCATACCGACATCATCATCGTGCCTAGCTTGGACTACTGGGACCGAGACGTGCGGCTGCCTTCTTCACCCATTACCTCATCACCGACGGCCGTCTTGTCACTAGTGGGGGGTGGTGCGTGGCAGCCTCCGCCCGAGGTCGTCGGCGAGTCCCAAGCGTATGAAGGGATGAAGAAGATCGTTCTCGTAGAATCGAAACGGAGACAGCAGGTTGAAGAGATTGTGGCGCGTTTGGAGGTGTTGCAGAATAAGGGGTGTTTTGGCACGGGCCAGGCAGGAGAGGGAGAGGGGGTTGAGGTGTGGGATTGGCGGGTTTGGGAGCGGTGGGTTGGGCATGGGGTCGATAAGTCAGAGGAGGTAGGCAGGGGGTCTAAGGACCGAGGGGGTAGCAGAGTCATTGAGGTAGTTGAGTAGAAGCAATGCGAGAGGAAACTAGATATGGTTTAATGGTTGGTGTTGGGAGTTGGATTGGCATTTTGATACCCGAGCGCGGTCGAGCTCATGCGGTGTTATTGGAGCGATATTGGAGACTGCTGATATCTCCGTCTTGGATAATGGTATTTCTCTGTTCATCGCGGACAGGCTTTAACGTCTACACAAGTTCCAAAACCCCTTCCTCCCCAAACCGTCCCCTCACCCCTAACCTCACCTCGTTCTCCTTCCCACTGCCCGCAACAGCCGGTCCTTTTACAACAATCTCCCCCTCCGGCGTCGTGCCCCCAACCTCTGCATCGTTCTTGCCCAGCAGCTTAATCTCCACCGAACTAAGCGGGAGTCCGAAATGGCCCTGCATTGGACCACCGTTGCTTCTCCTTGTTCGGTAGTCGAAAACATGCGTCTGCGCCACCGCACCCGCCACCTTCGACGCAGTGAGCGCATAGCATATGCGCGCTCGCGTAAATATGCGTAGGTCGGAGAGTATGGCGGAGCTCAGGGGTGGTGAACCGCCGCCGATCCGCTCCGAAGTGAGGATCAGCCGGAGCTTCCCTGGCTGGGAAGCTGTTTTACTTGGTGCGAGGAGTCGGAAGATGAGGCTATTGCCATCCGGCATTCGTCCGGAGGCCAGGGTTTGGGAGGAAGTGTATTTCGCTATGTTATGCAGCACTCCCTTGGCCGTCTCGTCCTCCTTTGCGTGAAGTTTCGCCAGTGTTTCTGCTGAGGCGATGACGACGGTGGGGTTGACGCCGCGCGTCGCAAGAGTGAGATCGACGCCTGGCTCGGCGACGGAGGTGATGGCGAGGGAGGCGTGGGTGAAGAGGGTTGCGAGAGTTTGGCAGAGGACGTAGGGGATGCTGAAGCTTGAGGCTGGAAGGACAAGGTCGGCGGGGTTGAGGCGTTGTCGGGAGGGGAGGGCGGAGATGAGGGCGGCGGTGCCTGAGACGAGGTTGGCGTGGGTGAAGGTTGTGATGTCGGGGGGTGCGGAGAGGTCGGTCAGGTCTTGCCAGACGATGGTGAGGTCGGCCGGGGTGGGGAGGTCGGAGTTGGAGGGGAGCTGTGGTTCGGTGGTTGAGCCTTTTTCTTCGATGACGTCGTGCCATACGCTGACGTTCAGACGGTTCTCGGCGAAGGAGGGGACGCCGTTCCAGTCCATGTGTCGGCTGGTCTTTTCGACTACCCAGGTTATGAGACGAAGGTTCTGGCATTGTTTGACGACGTCATCCAGTGGTACGTTTCCAGCAGCACAGATCAGGCCGTCTGCAGATGTAGACTGGAGTAGCTCGTAGATGTTTGGGTGTGGTAGGTTGTAGGGAAGGAGGACAGGTGTGAGGCCATAGAAAGAGCATGCTGAGACACATCAGCATATAGTAGAAATTGTCAAAGGTAACATTGGACATACCAAAGACAGCCAGCAAATACTCGACACAATTCGGCAGATATATGGCGACCTTCGTAATTCCAGCCTCCTTCAAATGCTTCCCCATGACGACAATCTCCTTGGTCAATTGTTCAACATCATGCTCCACCACCTCTTCCTTGCCCATCACCGTCATTATACTGCCCTTGGGCACACCGTCCTTCCCACCCTTCATCACCTCCCGCCACACATCTCTCAGATCGCCATCCTTGCCCGCTGCCCATCTCGGTGCTGACGCATCTTTGACACCCAAGCCGGATCTCAGTGGTGTGTCTATAGGCACTTCAGGCGAGCGATAGATGGCACTTTCATTCTTGTTCCGTACTGAGCCAATGGCAGATTGGCGGGCGAGGAGGAGGGGATGTGTGTCGGGGTCTGAAGGGTAGAGGATGGGGTAAGCGACGAAGGCTGCGATTACTAGAGCGAGGATGGTGGTGGTGAAGCTCCAGTCGTAGAGGAGGGAGGCTAGTTGCGTGTCGAGCTGCTCGAGGATGTTGCCCATCTTTGCGGTATACAGCAAGAAGAATGGTGTCAGATGTTGGGCTCCAACTCATATCTCGGTCGTAACTTCCTTAAACGCCCATGTCGATTTGCGGCGGGACTAAGCGGCGCCAGTGAACCTTTGCGGAGCACTTATTACTACAACAAAGACAATGGAAATGCACTAACCACTAACATCCACAGCACAGCTTTCTCCAGATGCGCCTTGCACTACACGAGCAGTAAGATCAGCAACAACGACAGCAATCAGCCAGACAAGCAGATAAACAATGTCGACCACAGCGCTGGTGCGCTCATCCTCCTCCTCGAACAGCCTGACCATCCAGAAGCCAGCGACCCCTGCAACTACGTCGCCCATCGTCCTGCCGAAGCTCAACCTGGTCCCAAGACCATCCTCAACACCGATCAAGGCGCCTGTATCGTCAACACAGCAACAGACCACGCAACAACAAACACCCACCTCCTCCGCAACCTCGACCCCAGGACGATGGCAGCACCCACGCATGGACGAGGTCATCCGCCGGCAGAGCGCCTCCAACTTCGATAACAGCAACTTCCGCACCATCGCCTATAGTGTCGTCATCCTCATGCTCTCATTCTGGCTCCCGCGCCTGTAAGTCCTCCCATCCTACGTCCACTCATATCAACTAACTCACCTTCCAGAATACCAACCCAATACACCGCCCCCCTCCGCCCCTACGACACCTACACCCTCCTCGCTCTCCGCCTTCTCATCCTCGCCAACATCTCCCTCGCCAGCACCCCTCTCTTCCGCAAACCAGACGCCTGTGAAGACATCCCCCTCGACCCCACCCAACGCGCTCGTCTCGGACTGCCACCTCTATCGCGTCCCGCAACACCAGCAGAGCAAGCTCAGTACGTCACTCCACCCCGCTACTCGCGTTCAAACACGCCCCGAAACAGTGGGAGTGGGCAAAGTCTTCGTGCACAAGCGAGTGGGAGTCCGGGAGGTGGGTACGGGACGCCGATGTCGCCATTTGGATCCGGCACACAGCAGAGGAGGGCGAGTGGGAGTCCGTTGACACCTAGTGGAACGCCGAGTAATGCGGCGGCAGCGGGGAGGAGGTTGAGCTATAACCCGCGCTCGTCGCCGCTGGGGTTGAGTGAATTTGACGCTGGTGGCACGCCGACGAAGGTGATGGGGAATCCGCGGGCGAGCGTGGGGTTGAATAGCAAGTGGCTGTATGAGAAGGGGAGGGCGAGTCCGACAGGGCCGAGCGGTGGTGGTCGGGAGGCGGGGTTTGTGGGCGGAGGGTGGGGCACTGGGAGTGTGTTTTCGTGATGGCTGAAGTGGACGTGGACAACTTGCAGCGTATCGAGCGTGTAACACATTAGCTGTATCGCGTAGAGCTAGCTATCAAGCTGCTGGCCTTGAACAAATATCTTGGCTATTCGAAGACACTCCCAACCGACTTCAGACTTCCACTATCGCAACAATGACAGACAACATCGCAGCCACTATCACACTCGAGACGATTGTCGTAGAAGAGATTGGAGACGAACAACGATATCTCTCAAGTCGAGTGTTTAGCCCGAGAACCCCGCCTTCGCCACGACATCTCCTCCAATACACTGCATTCATCGCTCCCACTATCATCCCATCTCTCACCCGAGTCAACGATGAATACTTCCGATTCCCATCTCGCACTCTGCTGGCGCCACTCCTCCTGCCACCCCTGCATCCACTCTTCCCATTCCTGCGGCTGGTGTGCCGTCTCCAGCACTTGTGTGCCAATCTCATCCCTCCTGGATCCCATATGGAATCCAAACTGTTGCCCCATCTGGGACGAAGGTTTCGAGTTACGCACCCGAGCGCTGGGGTGTAAGTGCTCTACTACTACTTTCTTGAGTATTGTTGTGACGGTTTTTGCTACGTTGCTGGCGGTGCTGGTGGGGTGGTTTGTGTGGAGGGGGGTAGTGCGTGTGCATCAGACTGTTGGGTGGGGTGCGAGGGGAGGGACGGAGGTGCTGCTGGGGCAGGGAGATGGGAGGGTTTCGCGGGGTTGGAGGAGGGGAGGATAGGGGACGAAGGGGAAGAAGACGGAGCAGGAGGAACGGACGGAGCGGTCGAGGTTGTTAGGGTGAGGGTGAGGAAAGGTTAGGTGTGGATGAGGTGGGAGGTGATTGGTGACAGATGGGAACAAAAGGACGTGCTGGGCGCCGTGATTGATTTCTATGGATCATGGCCACTGCTCTCCGCTATCGCTACGACTATGGAGACGACAGGATAGCGCTGCTGGTGCGAACTAGACTCCAGCCGACGGGTTTCTGCCTGAGATGGCGGATCGAGGGAACTGGGAGCACCGCGGGATGCTCAGCTGCCGGTTAAACAAGTTGCAGGTCTCCAGTCTCGGATTCTTGGAACGTCTCGCATGGCCGCAGACAGTCGATGAGATCGGGGACCGCTCGATGGACCGTCATGATGGCATAAGGACTTGGAGAGAAGTCATCTCCTGTCCCTCCAACAGTGTCTACGTCCAACCCCAAACCCGAGCCTCTCGTCTCCCGCCCACCATCGACCTCCGGCCGCTAGAGATGCGCTGGCTCGCTCACCTCAGCATACGCATGCCACGAAGCTCGGTAGTAGCATGCTTCCGAAACCGGCGTCTGGTTTGGCTCTCGGTGGGCTCTCGTGATGCCACACTTGATAGTCAAGTCGTGGGTGGCCTCTGTCGTGGTCCTATCCCGCTGTGAGTAATACCAGTACTGTCTGCGAATAGTCGGTCACGGTCGGCGTAGTGGCTAACTTCCCGCGGTGGGCTAACTTCCCCAGGAATTACCGTTAGCATGTGCAGAAGCCAATGTTCAACACTGCTCAACCCGAGCAGATCGACGAGGCGCTGGAGCTTGCTAGCCGACCCGGCCGAGAGTCTGGTTTTGGCTTGGCCGTTGACCACTCAGACAACTTCGAGGACCTCGTAATGGGTAACGATCCTAAATAACGCCTTGATGATTGCTGCCTTGATGGTTGCTGCCTTCGCCTTTGCGTCTCGTAGTGATCTCTTCGAAAGCGCCGTGATAAGCTCCTTGGCGATGCTCAGTATCGACGGAGCAAATGGGCGTTTCTATACCCCGTACAACTATAAGTTACTGCAAAGCTCTCCAGCTTTATCAATATCGGTCAAATGCTCGTGCTGCGACAGGCGGTTGTCGCTGCCGCTGCCGAAGGGAGTGAACCTTTTGATGCCGCCCGACGCCATTCAGCAGGGCGGTGTCGCTTCGGTCATGATTCGCGACAACACGAGAACAATCGGTTATGTCAAGTGGTCGGAGGACGACAAAAGCCTTTCGTACAAGGACCTCGAGCTTTCCATCAGCTCATGCTGCGAATTCGTTGAGACGCAATTCCGCTGCGCTCAGACTCTGCTCGCCGAGCTTCTTCTTCTGGGTAAAGACGAACACCTAGTGGATGTATTGCCATCTCTGCCGCTACATAAAGGTCGAGTCAATCTATGCGATGTAAAGATTGGTTGGAATTTCTTGCAGGACTCACGAAATCGCGATTTCTCCGCGCCGCAGTACTTGGCTTATACGTCGAGTGCTTTCCAATGTGCTTTTTTGGACGACTTTACTGCTCCGGTCTCGGCCAACACAAAGCCGGTATGGCGGGCAGAGCCTGTCAGCCGCTGCAGAAGGAGTCTCTCACCTTTCTAGAGGCGCTTCTCGTCTTGTCCATCTCACATCTGGCCAGCTGGCGCAGACCTCTCAACAGTCAATCAGTCAAACAATTCAAGGCGTTGATCTTGTTTGATTGGCTTGTTTGACCTCGACGTCGTTGTTTGACTGACTAAGTGGTTGGACGGCTCTTGTTTGACTGATTGACTGATGTTTTGGTAGCGGTGGAGGCTCTAGCTGCTCGGCGATGGTACTGGTGGTAGCAGAGGTCAATCTTTCAACGTCGGTGAAGGTGATGATAGTGCAGTTTTGAGTAATAAGTCAAAGGCAGCCTTGCCATCGACAACGCCAGTACGCAACCAGCTCTTTACGCACTGATCAGCCTCAAAAATATCGCCTTTGAGGCTGTAGCGGTCCTCCGCAACCATCTTCTTTGCGCAGCTGAAGGCTCGTTCACACTCAGCGCTCATACCAGGTGTTACAAATAGCGTAAAGGGTAGCTTTGCAAGCATTGGATAGAGCATCTCACCGCGCTCTCGCCACCACGCCAAAGGGCGCTCTTCGTAGCCAGTAATATCGAGCGTTGCCTTCAGAAAGCGCTCCAGTTTATCCTCTGGAGTATCTGCGCTCTTGCTTTAAGGTACGTATGAGCCAAATGCCGCTAGCCAATGCTCATCATTAGAGTCTTCAGCCTCTTCGTCGTTTGTCGAAGGTGGTGAGGGCGCGCACGCTGGTGAAGGTAACGTATTGGTTTTGATAGTATCGAGGGCATCAAGGTAACTGCGCCAGTACTGACGAATTGCTTCCTTCGCAGTATTGTAGACAGGGTGTCCAACAATCAATCAATCAGTGATTGGTTCAGTTTGATGATTGCTGGGATTGTGTAAGCCAGAAATTTGATTGATGGTTTCATTGGCGCTAATCGATTGATTGATTGATAGGCGGCTGTACCTACCCGATTAGGTAGTCACGTGTAGCCTTGGCGCGGCTCCTTCCCTTGAGGAAGGACGTTTTCTGGTATGGAGTATTAGCGTGTTTGATTGATTGCTGGACTAACTGCTTGATTGATTATGATTACTGGGGGAGGCTGATTGATTAATTGATAGGCTATCAATCAATCCAATCGTTGATTGTGATTGCTTGTTGAACACGCTGATTGTAGTCGCGATAGCCGCCAACGTTCTTCTTCCACTGACGCTCGTACCAAAGGAATCGCTTGCCAGGATGAAGAGCGACAGCGGCGCGGCATATCTTCGTTTTGTCGGTGAGCTCGTAGTACTGCTTTAGTTTCGTAAAGCCGGCGCCTAAGCAGTGCATGTAGTAGTCAGTGAATAGCTCTGGATCCTTCACCGTCTCCTTTCCGCAATCTTCAAGGATGTTGAAGAGATAATCGAACGCAGGCAACACCTCCCAAACGCAGCCGTGACTGCCTTCATTACCATGACCTTCAAGGCGCTTGGTGATACGGTGGAAAGGGTTCAAAAGGTTCTTGAAATGACGTAGCTCCTCCCAATCTTGTTGGTCAAGCATGTCGTCCTTTAGGTTGTAATGAGTATCCTTTGGCTTTTGCCACCGAGCGGAATAGAGGGTAAGCGCTTGCTCTAGCTTTAAGGCCCTCTCGATCATGGTATAGACGCTGTTCCATCGTACGCCAGTATCCCTTTGGAGGCGGAGGCATCTGCAAACCTCTATAAGCTCATCAGCAACCTCCTCTTGCGCCTTGGTGAAGGCGAGCGCGCGCTGAGCAGAGCGAGTAACATAGACGACGAGGTTGTGAAGCTTGCCAATTGCACCTTCCTGGCGCCAGATTTTGTATTGGTCAAGGTTGGTGGCACCGTCAAGCTCCTTCTTGAATCCACTGAGTCCTTCACCGAAAAGGAGAGCCTTTACAACAAGATTGACGACATGGCCGAAGCAGCGTAGCCGCTGCTCATCGACGTTGATAGGGTACTGCTGCGCAAGTGAGCGCATACAGGTGTCGTTATTGTCCGCGTTATCCATCTGAAAGGCGCCGAGCTTGTTGCCAATGCCGTAGTAGTCGATGCACTGCTGGAGTGCTGGTGATAAATCCTCCTCTCCAGCGTGACCTTCAAGCGGCGTAAGTGCTAGCAGAGCGTGTCGTTGTTGCTTCTCCTTATCAATCCAGTGACCGACAATACCAAGTAGCATTAGATCGTTCGGTGAGCTCCATCCATCAAAGGATATTGCAATTCGACTACGAGCGCTTTGCAAGCTTGCTTTGACGTCGACTCGGCGGCTCTGAAAAGCGCTCATTATCCATGCGCGTACCGTATTCGCCTTTGGCAGCAATGCTTCAATATCCTTGCTACTGTGAAGGAGGAGGTCGCGAAGGAAAGAACTCTCTGCTTGGCTAAAGGCCATGTCGTCGTGTGTAATCCAGTTAATGAACTTCTGCTGCCAAAGCTCGGCAGCTCTAGGGCTGCTTGGATTACAAAGAAAGGTAGCGTTTGTGAGAGTGGTTTGCTGAACGGCTGGTCCATCTCGAAGAGGACCATCTGCTCCGATTTTGTGCTCTGCTTCTAAATGGTATGCTGCGGACGAGGTACTAGCGCAGCCAAAAGGAGTCTGCTTTCGTTTGGTGTCGTCGCAGTACTTGCATACCCAGTATCTACCTTTGAAGAGGCTGTCGCCTATCATCTTCTCTACCTCCGTACCATGCTGAAAGACCCATGAGATCTTGCTCTCGCCAACACTGCGTTTGGTACGCGCTCTATGCTGATATATACCATGTTGAAGAAGATGCCACGTTGGCTCGAAGAGCAGTCGCTCTTTAGCAGGTATCGTCTTTCTTCTGGCCGCAAGTCCATCCTTATTTGCTGGCAAATCGCTATCAGAGGCGCCTGACGGGATCTCTGTTGGTTCTACAGCCGTAGGTACTGCTGGTTGTGAAGGTTTCGGTTGATTTGGAGGCGCGAATGGCAAAGTAGGCTGGCTGCTTTGCGGCGGAGGTTCTGTACGTCGGCGCTTTGGAGGCGGAGGTCGGATGTTCGATGAATTAGGCTTTGGGTATTAGTGTCCCTTATTCGAATTTGTGAGACCATAACTCGGTAATGGTGTTGATGTTTAAATAGCCATCGGACATTTTTGAACCTTTCAAAACATACGCGTAGCCGAAGAACGCGCAGAAGGTGGCGGAAAGCCTGCCCGAATAAGTAGATCTTATCTAATTTGCTGCGGCCCGCTTGAGCTAAAGCCAATCAAAGGCCGTAGAGAATCGGAACCTAACCCTCACAAACACCAAAACTCACAACTACAGTACATTACCACTAATCAATCAATCAGTCAGTAATTGCTACAGTCAAGGCCTTGTTTGACTGATGAAAGTGCTCTAAAGTCTTTGCCTGATTGACTGACTGAATCAGTCGATCAAACAATTAACGCTCTCCATGCCTGACTGTTGAGAGCACTGCCCCTCATCAACGCCAACAACCCATTCGGCGTTTAGTCCGAGATGAGGTTGTTTCAATGTCCGACGATCAAACTCGCGCGTTTTATCTTCTCGTCTTTGGTATCATACCACCAAATACCGAAGAGGGAAAAGAGGGTGCTGTTGCCGAAGACAGCTGTCAGTAGTACACGGAGGAGCTGGAAGGATCGGGTTGCCGGTGAACCGAATCTCCGGTGATCCATCCTCTGTCACACCACCCAAACCACAACGTTTGCACTGCTTGACTACCGAAATTGTCTTCTCATTCTTGGAATACGCCTTTTCTCTTTTATATCGCCAAGAAGTATCGACCTCTCAAATCCTCTCCTCGTCCCTCCGTTACGTAGTAAGCAGCCAGTCTTTACAATCGTTGTCACAACTTAACCTGTCGCTTTCTTGACGAGCTACGACTCCATCGACTGCTCAGGTCAGCGGTCAGACTTGAATCGTCACAAACCTTGAGCCTCATCTTCCATTCTCCAGCAGCATTTCTACCCCTCAAGCAAAATGCGTTTCCCCAACATCGACCTCGCCATCTTTCTTTTGCCAGCGGCACTGGCGATGCCCACTTCCAGTCCTCGTGCAGCTCCCGCAGCTATACCTCCCTCGGCGTCCCACATCAAGCACAAACGCGGCATAATAATGCCTCTCGACGACTCCAACACCAACGACAAAACGTACTACGTCAAAGCTTTCACTCACGAGTCCACCCCAAAGATCAAGTGGACGGCCAACTTCTGGTCTGGACGGCCGGAGGGTCTGGATGCTAGCATTCATTACATTCCCCAGCGCTACAATGTCGCACCCGACCAGTATTGGGTCCAGAACGCGGAAACAGCGATCGAGAACGGCACGGGACACTTCTTCAGCTTTGGCGAGCCTGGACTCACTGCGACCGTCCCTTTCGATGGGCAAATTGGTGCCAACTACTGGAAGCAAGAGATGCAGAACTGGACCTCCGAAGCTCTGGTCGGCGCGCCTTGCATGTTGACTAGTGAACAGGACTTCGTTTGGTTAGAAGACTTCCTGGCAAAATGCACCGGCTGTCCCATCGGTTTCATCGCGATCCACTGGATCAACACGCTCGACGCTGGCGGGGCGCCATCCAGCATCACGAACTTCAAGCAGATCGTCGCCAGAGCTATCGGCATTGCCCAGAAACTGAACCCTCCTGTCAAGGTGTGGGTGGACAATATTCAAGCGTCTGGAGCATATGAGGATACGACGGCTTTTCTGAGTGGGATCATTCCTTACCTGGAGCACACCGAGGAGGTGGAGCGGTATGCGTATTTTGGGCCTACCAGTGGGGACCCGTCGTCGCTTTTGAACGCGGATGGGACGATTTCGCAGCTTGGACGGTTTTTTGCGGACTTTGATTCGTAGGACTCGGCAACGGTGAAGAGGTTGCGTAGGTCGGTATTGCAGCATGCGGTTTCAGCAGCAGCTGAATCGGTTGGGGACGCACCCAACATCGTTCTTAGACGGTGCGACGCGGCGGTTGTCTTCACTTCTTGCTAGCTACAGCATCTAGCTTTCTTAAAGGCCAGTACGGGATGAAGCGCAAGGAAACTCGCAGCTGGTCGACTTGTCGAGAAGACGCTCGCCCTAGTTAGTTCCACCCGTTAGTATTTGTTGCTAGCCCACCACTCCCATTTCCCGCATCACCGAGCGCGACTCCTTTAATTGGACTCGTTTCAGCTATTGTTCTGTTACGGCGTCGTTGAAGTTCACACATTCAGTCCCGTTCTCACGAGGTTCTCATGCTGCTCTGAACAAAGCTTCGCTCACTTCCCCAACAGAATCAAGACGACTGATGCCCCGCAGTCCGAGATCAATTAGCTTGCATCATGGTCCAGCAGCCACCTCTACGTCTCTGTTTGTCCGTTCACCGCAGCCTGACTCAGCGGCGTCGCTTCGTAAACCTTTACATTTACATCAACAAGTGCTTCATGAACGAGAACCTCGAGCATGTCCACGAGGCCATAAGAGCTTGCTAGAGACATGTCTTCTACATGCCCTCGTTGATTCACATATATTGTCTACATACAGATTCTTCTTCTAGACTAGATGTGCTATTACGGAGGCTAAGCCCTTTATTACTATCTCTACTCTAATCTACCCCTCTCTACCGCCGTAATTACTATTAGTAGGAAATCCTACTAGAATCTCTTTGTCTTAGTAGGGACTATTATCGTATAATACGTATAGCTTAGACTTAGACTAGCTAAATTAAGAAATTTACTCTACTAGAGTCTAAGTATAACTTCCGCTTTATAACTAACTTTTCCGTAACTTACGTAAATCTTAGCCGATTAGTATAAAACTTAGCTAATATATAGCTTATATATATATATATTAACTTATATATAGATTCTTCTAATAACTAGACTAGTACTACCTATTATAAATAGCGTTAAGACTTTTTTAATTTACCCTTATTAGTTAGAATAAGGGCTTAATAAAAGAAATAATAAGATATTATTTAATATTCTAAGAGTTTTATAGTATAACTCGGGCCTCTAATAGCTAATTAAGCTTAATAGCTATTATTACGCTAAATATAATACTATAAACTTTAAAAATTACGATTCTAGTAAATTACTAGTTATTAGTCTAATAATAGCTTATATAACCTATAAACTTTATATAACCTATAAACTTTATATATCCTAAATATAGTATAGATTAATTATATATCTTAATTTTATATCTTAATCTTTAGTAATAATAGATATATAGTAGTAATAAGATCGATAAGTACGTAACTTTAAAAATAGATATCTTAGTAAGTATTATAGCTATTTTAAGATCTAGTAGATAGAATACTAGATTATATACTAAAGTTACTAAAAACGCTAATATAATAACTTACTTATATTAATATAGCCTTAGATAATAGGTCTAGTTCTACTAGTTAAATACGCTAAATTTAGAAACGCTTATATCTAGCTATATATAAGTAAATTATAATATTTTAAGTTATAATACTACTATATAAGTACCGCTTAACAAAATAGCTTATTTAGATTTTTAATAAATATACTAGTTTAATAAATAAAATAAAGGCTTAGTAGTAGAAATAGGAAAAGTTTTAGTATATCCCTATAAAGTTAACTAGAAAAGTTAGTATATATATATAAAGTTAAGCTTAGACTCCTCTAAAGACGTTATAGATATAGACTACTTAAGTTAAAGGTTAGGAACTAAGCTTACGTAGCTATACTACTATAGTTTTTACTAAGATAAAGAATCTCTAACTAAGTTAACCTACTTTAGCGCTAATAGCTTAGTAATAATCTCTCTCTACTCGATATAATTATCTAAGGCCGTAGCTTTATTAAGCCTCTTCTATATAATATCGATAGTAGGAATAGATAGTATTACTAAGCTAAGATAGTTATAGCGCCTACTAAATATCTAACTATTATAGGGGTTATTCTTACTATATAGAGTAAGTATACTAGTAAAAGGCGTACTAATTAAGGCTACTAAACCTATCTACGAGTAAGATAAGTAAGATGCTAAGCCTATCTTATATTATCTATAGCTAATAGTAAGTTAACTTACCTTATATATAAGAGGGTTCCTATTTTAGTACGAGATAGTACCTAGAAGGATAAGTAGTAGCGTAAAGAACGATAACTTAGTATTAGGATAAAAGTAATTAATACTAAGTTACGATAGAAGAGAGAATCCCCTTTTATATAGGTACTAAGGCTCTACCTAGCGTTATATACGCTCCCTTTCTAGCCGTTATCCTTAGTAGTAATAGTAGGTAATTCTATATTTTTCTATAAACGTAAGTCCCGTATTTATAGTAGAGTAGTATATAGTAAGGCTTAGCTACGCCGTAGCTACGCTATAAGTAGTCGTAGAGGGTAACGGTTTAGTATTATATTTACTAAAGCTCTTTAGAACTTTAATATATTTCTAATACTATAACTCCTCCTATATACTATACTACCTTATATATACTATATTACCTTATATATACTATACGATACTACTACTAAAACTACGCGTAGCGTAGCTATATCGTATAATATTCGTATATATAAGGCCTAAGTATATTACGAAGTACGTACTTCGTACTATACTAGAATATACCTTCTCTACTACTAGCTACGTAGTAGACGCGCTAGAGCCCTATACCTCTACCTATACTTACTACTATATAAGTATTACTAAGAGCAGTAACTATAGGAAGCCTAATAATAGTATACGCTATAGTAAGTATATCTATAGGAATTATAGTAGTTACTAACTTATATATTTTTCTATATAAATAATATTCCTTTATAGTACTAATCGATCGTAGATTCTAAGTAAGTTAAACGAGCGTTATAAGCGTCTATACTACCTTTACGACGTCTATACTACTATTATTAGTAGAGCTAGCCCTACTCCTTATACTAATCCTACTATCCTTACTTCTAGCTTAAAGCTTACGCGTATATAGCGTACTATAACCCTCTACTTATAGTAGTATAGGTTAATCTCTACTTATACTAGTACGTTAATAAACGTACGTACTAGTAACCCTACTACTACTACTAACTACCTTTCCTTATTATTACGTAAGTAGACCCGCGTCGCTATTACTATAGAGTCTATAGCTAATATAGCTACCTAGTAGGCTAATACTACTATAAGAGTAAGATCGTACCTATATCGTAGATAGAGTATTACTAATATATCTCTAGCTTACTAGTATAGTAGAGCGCGACGAGGCGCGTACTCGTATCGCTATAATAGATAAGGAGGATATAGTAGATTAGGACGAGGCGTACTACCTAAAGTATAATACGTAGATAGATATACTAGTATAGAGCTTTATACTCTATAAACTTATAGCTCTAGTATAGGTAGGCTATAGCCTTCTTACGTATATATTATTTTCTAGTATACTTATATACTTATATACTTATATACTTATATACTTATAAGCGGCGTCTTTAGAACTACTAGGCGCTAACCCTAAAACTATATAATATATCTTCTCTCTATACTTTTTTTAACTACTCGTTACGTATATAACGTGTAGCTAAGGTATAGGTTCTTTATCTATATAACGTTATTATATATTACGTTTTAAAAAATAGGTATTAAGTCTCTATCTCGTTTTCTATTATCGTAAGCCTAGCCTCCTATTACTTACGAGGTAGGTATCCTCTATCTTATAAATATTACTTAGTCCTTTTAGAAGTATATAGAGTATATAATACGTAGTCTACTAGTAGGTCGCTTATTTCTTCGAAGTCTAATACTCGTACCTATAAGTCCTATTCTTTAGAGTAGCCCTCCTATTATAGTAGGTACTCTATCTTACCTTATCGTCTCCTATAGTCTAGGATCTTATTAACTTACTAGATTTCGTTATCTCCTTTTAGTAGTATCTCTAGACCTTATAAATTATCTTCCTAGGTCCTAGTATAATAGTAATAAGGTTTTAGAAGTAATATATAGAATACGTCGTAGATATAATAGGTAGGTAGTAACTAGATACGGTATACCTACGTTCTAATTACGTCCCTTACTTTAAAGGGTCTAATATATTTAGGTAAAGTCTTTTTACTTAGCGGGTTAAGCTTTAAGTTCCTAGTACTAAGTAGTACTATATCGCTCTTCTTAAATAAGATTAGTAGGTACTTCTTATTATAGTATCGTTACTAGTATTCCTAGGCTTTCTTTATATACTCCTTAAGCGATATACGTACGTCGCGAATATATTATATTCGTTCTACGACGGCGGGGACCTCTTCTCTACGGCGCTCGTCCTTAGGCGTATATAGTATTCTTAGGTATTATTCCTAGATAATAAAGAATAGTATTTATCTAGTAGTACTATATACCGAATTATTATAGGTAAATTCTACTAACGGTAGTAATAATAGCTAGTCCTCTAGATATTTACTATAGAAGTACTATAGATAGTACTTAAGCGTCTAGTTTTATCGTTTAGTTTATCTATCTATTTATAGGTAGAATACTAAGCTTAGTTTACGTCTAATACTTAATTAATAGTAAAGCTCTCCCTAGAAAGCTAATATAAACGTTAGTCTTCTATCTAATACTATACCCTTTAAGATACCCTAGTTAGTATAGTAGATAAGCTAGAAGAAGTATTCTACTAGATTCTTTATATTCTAGTCTTTCTAAGTAGGGATATATTAAGCTATTTTAGAGTACTAGTTAATAATTATAAGGATCGTATTTTAGGCGTACCTATCTCGTATAGCTAGTAGAAGACCTATAATAAAATCTATTATTAATTCCTTAAATAGTTCTACTAGAAGGGGAAGAGAACTTAGCTCTCTATATAGTAAGTATCTTAGAGCCTTACTTCGCTAGTATATAGTATAGGTCTTAATATACTCCTTAATATTACTTTTAGAGTATTACTAATAGTAGCTCTAATTAAATAACTTATATACTTACTCTACGCTAAAGTATCTAGCTATAGGATAATTATAGTACTATATAATAATTTCCTAGCGTATACTTTACTCTAGAGGGATATAAATTCGTCCTTTAAACCTTAGTATACCCTTCTTATTAAGAACCTATATAGAGTTCTTCCTATAGTACTTCTTTTAGTCGTCCTATACGTTAGCTATAATACGTAAGCGTATAAAAGTATCTCTTTACTATATATTATATACTAACTCTATAAACGATTCCGAATCTATACTTATAGTTTCGCTTAGTAGTAATCTTACTACTAAGCGTAGTACGTACTATATATATCTAGTAGCGCTAGTAGTAGGGGTTAGCTTAGCTACGCTATAGTTACGTCTAATAGACTTATTATCTATAGCTCCTAAGATATTCTTAGTTATAGATCCTCTTACTCTACTTATATCCTCTACTCTAACGTTTTATATAATAGCTAGCTTTACTTAGAGAGTAGGGAGTAATCTAGTAACTAACTCGTTTTCTATAAAGTAGTCTAGTCTCCTTAAAGGTCTATTAGTAGGGTTCTTAGTCCCTTATCTATAGGAGATTTTAAACTCGAAAGTAGTAAGGTAAACTACCTAGTATACTTAACGTAGGTTTAGAGTCTAAATAGCGCGGATACTACGTAGGTTATTATAATTAGTATAGACTTAAACCGTATACTAGGCTCCTTCTAAATAGTATCTCTATAATTTAAAGAAGAATATAATTATAAGAAGCTCTTAGTTATACGTTTCCTAATTACGTTTAGTAGGCTAGAGCTTCCTTAAGATAAAGGCTACTAGGTACTATCTCCCTTTAAAAAGCTATAATAGTATCGCTACTATTACAAATTGCGATACGTCTATCTCTAGCTAAATTAGTAGACTTAGGTTAAAATAGCGTAGGATAGACGCTATTAAGAAGCGCTTCTTTAGCGTATTAAACGTAGACGAAGCGCTAGCTATCTAATCGAAAACTAGGTTTTAGTTTTAGTAGATCGGTTAGTAGAGTAGTTATACTTACGTTTCCTATAACGAATCTACGATAGAAGTTCGCGAATCTAAGGAATACCTAAAGCTCGCGTATAGTTATAGGCTATAGCTAGTTAGATATAGTAGTTACCCTCTTTAGGTCGGTAGAGACTCCTTCTATTCCGACGACGAATCCTAGGAATTCGACCTACTTCGTTATAAATTCGTATTTTACGATATTAGTAAATAAGTCGGCTAACTAGAGCCTCTTAAGTATAGCGCGGATAGCGTACTAGTAGTCCTAGATATTATCGGAGTATATATAAATAAGGATATTATCTAAATATACTATATATATATCGTCTAGAAGACTAGTAAGTATCTTATTTATAAAAGCCTAAAACTTCGCTAGAGTATTCGTAAGTCTAAATAGTAAGACTAAGTATTTAAAGTAGCTATAATAAGTACAAAAGGTAGTCTTCTATTTATTCCTAGCTTAAATTCGTAGTTAGTAGTAGGCGTCCTTTAGGTTAAGCGTTATATACTAACGTACGCCTAATAGGTAGTCTAGTATCTCGTTAATAAGTAGTAGTATATAACGATCTTTAATAGTAACTACGTTTAGCCCTCTATAGTCGATATAGAGGCGTAGGGTACTATTCTTCTTAGGTATAAAGAGGATAGGTACTCTAGCTAGACTATTACTATATCTAATTCTACTATTTATAAGCGACTCTATAATATACTTACGTAAGATACGTAGCTCGCGCTCTAAAAGGTTATATAATAGGCTATAGAGTAGCTCCTTACCTTCCTAGATCTTAATCTTATAGTCTACTAATTTATATAGAGGTAGAGTCTTAGCCTAGTCCTTTTCGAAGATATCTTTAAAGGATTCGAGTTTATCTAGTAAGCGTAGCGCTAGTACGATACCTATACTTAATACGAGGTATCCGCGTACTATAAATCTAATCTATAATACCCTAAGAAAGGTAGTATTAGGTTCCTTATCTATCTCTTTAGACGTAACTAGCTTAATGTACTTAGTATTAGAGATTCTAAACTTCTAGGTCTAGGAGCCTAGGTCTATAAAGATAGTAAACTTCTAGAGGGTATAAATACTAATAAGAATCTTAGGGCCTTCCTTATCTACGCTATAGGTAATAAAGTCTATTAAGCGTTTAACGCTAAGGTTGTCGGTAATATATATATAAAGCGTATATACCCTATACGTTAGCTATCTTTTCTTATTAATCTATACTAGCGTTAGTAGGTTGCTTTTAATTACCTTTAAGCTAGGCTTAATAGCTAGTTATTAGCTAACGAGGCTAACGGACGCGCCTAGGTCGAAGAGAGCTTATACGACTTATTCTAAATCTATCGTTAAGTATATATAGTAGGTACGTACTATAGGTAGTAGAATATTAACTATTCTACGCCTCGCTATACCGTATATTAGTAAGCCGCCTATTCTTTTCCTAAAGCCCTAACGTTATTAAATAGAACCTTATTAGAGTTCTTTTTATCTAGGTAGTTAGGAGAGATATATTCCTACTTCTAGTAGTTATAGTACTAGGGCTCTTTTCCTTTATCTAAACTACTTACGTTATATCTATAGCCTAGCTACGTATCCGTTTCGATACGAATAACGATATCTATACGTCCTTTATTACCCTTTAGGTATATAGTTAAATCTAACGTAAGTACTCTATACCTAAGGTTCTTTTCCTTAGTAGTTACGACTATAATAAGCCCCTTACGTATTAAGAGTATAGTACTAGTATCTATAATAGCTATCTAGAGCTTAAGCCTAAGCTTAGTAAAGAGGCTTTAAACTTAGAACGGTTCCTTAGTTCTAGGAAGCTATACCTTAAGGGTCTCTAGGTAGGTAGTAAAAGCCTAGATAGTCTAGTCCTTCTACTATTAGGCCTTATTATATATAGCTACGGCGTTAAGTCCTTAGTTAATTAGGTTAATCTAGGCGTTAAGGATATAATTCTTAAAGAAATCCTAAGAAATTAGTTCGCCTTTAAGGTTTATATAGTTATACTACGCCTACTAGGTTTCTTATAGGTCGCCCTTAAGATATTATATAGCCTAAGTAACTAAGTCCTCCTTATCTAGGAAGTAATCTAGCGTATTCTTAGAGGCTAGTTTATAGTCTCTAACGAAGTTATAGTACTATTTTATACTCGCTGTACTATAGGTAGTTAGGTCCTTTAATTTCGTACTACGCTTCTATAGGCGACTCGTATTTAAGTTAGCGCTTTAGCTATAGCGCCTCTTCTACGACCTACTTACGTAGCTACTTTCGATATTATTATCTCTATCTTCTTCTCTATTAAGGTTAGCCTTAAGTTTTATAATTTCGTCTTTAATATACTAGAGTCTATACCTATTAATAAGCTTTTATCTCTATATCTTAGCTATTCCAATTTATTTAGTAAGCGATAGAGTTACGCCTATCGTACGGCTATTAGATAAGGCGTTTAAGACTAGCTCGCTAGTTATAATCTAGGTATTAGTAACTATTATATCTTTAGGCTACTTCTTTAAGGGAGGATCGATTATAATATAAGAGGGTTCCTATTTTAGTACGAGATAGTACCTAGAAGGATAAGTAGTAGCGTAAAGAATAATAACTTAGTATTAGGATAAGAGTAATCGATACTAAGTTACGATAGGAGAGAGAATCCCCTTTTATATAGGCGCTAAGGCTCTACCTAGCGTTATATTATAGATAAGGTAAGTAAATAAGTCTTATCTTATAAAATAGAGTATATAAAGGCCTATAATCTTATCTTATAAGTAAGATACGTAACCTATCTTATTTTAATTAGTATCTTACTACTAAAAGTAAATTTAATTAAGTAATATAACCTTTAGAGCTACTACTAGTATAGGTAAGGGTTCTTTTAGTATAAAAGACGTTATAAAGCTACTAAAGTAGGATCTTTTAACGTTAGTTATTTATAAAGATACTTATACGTATAAATATAGTATTATAGGTAGATACCTAAACTACGAGTAATTAGATAAGAGCGTTTAGCGCCTATTTTTATCTCGCTATCCTTTAAGTAAGATACTATAGAAGTTACGTAACGGTACTTAACTACTTAATAGTAAGATAGTAAGTACTACTTAACGCTCTTATAGTAAGATAGTTAAGATAAAGATACTTACTTAGGTATATAGGGACTAAGGATATCTTTAATATACTTATATTTAACTTATATTATAATCTTACTAAAAGGTCTATAACTATTTATAGTATATTTAAGTTATCTTACCTAAATACCTACTACTACCTACTCTTTAAAGAAGTACTTACGTAATACTA
>JAABUL010001583.1_pt1 | contig 42096 bp, 33 predicted proteins | sample 5559151 | NCBI WGS metagenome assembly JAABUL01 (sample SAMN10711876, study PRJNA513368) | rock metagenome | isolation source: Antarctica rocks | place: Antarctica: Victoria Land, Pudding Butte sud | reverse complement strand
GCTTATAAGCTTATAAGGAAGCTACTAGGGAAGGTAGTATAAAGGAAGATTCTAAGGACTATAATAATAATAATAATATTAGAGAAAATTAGGATAGTATTACGACTAGCTAGACCAAGCAGTACGTGTTATACTATGGTAGGTATTCCGAGGAATAGTTACCTGCATAGTAGCTTCCTTAGTAGGCGAGTAATACTTACTCAGCTCGATAGCAAGTAAAGCGAGTACCGGTCGTCCTACTTAGTAGCGAGTATAGCGAGTATACCTCTTAGTACAGATTTTCTATATCTATATAGATAGCGATGTTTCCTAAGTAGATAGAAGCTCCGTGTTTAACTTATATTATAATTCTAGTAATCTCCTAAGTACTAAATATAATACCTTATACTAGACCTATTTAATATAAGCCTACTTATCCTGCTTCCTTAACACTCCTCTTCACGAGAACTAATCATAGGTCTACCTTATCTACGGACGGAGTGAACCGTAACACTTAGTAAGTTCTTTAAGCCTTAAGGCTTAAGTTTACTAACTTAGATAGGATACCTTAAAGACTTTAAGCTAGTTATATTAATATAAGGCGAGAAAGGGTACTCCTCTATTATAGGGGAGCTTATAAAGCTCTTAATCTAGTACCTACTCTATACTTATAAAGCTAATAAACTCTTAACTAATACCTACGCCTTATAACTACCTTAAGCTATAGCTTAGCGTTATAGCTAGATCTAAATCCTTAGCTATATAAACTACTAAAGTAATAATAGCTATCTAGAAGGTTATAATATAATACCCTTAATTATAAAGGATACCTATATAAACTACTACCCTTAAGGGGTAAGAGTATACTCCTTATATTTATTACACCGTCTTTATAATTATCTATTACTAATGTTAATAGTATTAGGATTCTAACCCTTTAATTAGCGCTCTTAAACGTAAGCTTCTACCCCTACTCCTTATAAGGGCCGCTATTTATCCTATAAAGCTTTATTATAAGGGGTTTATACTAGCTCTTTAATAGGAGCCGCCTAAGCTCCTTAGGAGGTATCTAAAAAGCTAGGTATATAATACCTTATTTTAATATCCTAAATACTAAGGCTCTCTACTATAAGGCTAAGGATCTATATGCTTTATATACTGAAATACTAGCTTATACCTTAAGAATTAAGTAAGGTCGTAATATAAGTCCTTTTAAGGAAGAGCTTAATAATAATAATAATAAGCTAATAGATAAGTAGATAGTAGTAGTTATTTAAGGAGCTTAAAGAGCTTAAGCTTAAGCTTAATAAGTTTAATTAATAGCCTTATATAATCTTAATTAAATATTATAATTTAAAACCTTTTAGTTTAATCTCCTTTATAGTTTATAAGTAGTATTACTATTTTAATCTTATATAACCTCTTTAATTCGCGACTCCTTAATATTTATATTAAGATATACTTACTTCTTTAGGATTACCTTATCCTACTTCTTCTTTAGATTCTTTTAATAACTCTTTAATATTAATAGGCCTTTAGGTTAGGGCTCCTCCATTAATAGTAAACCTTATAAATAAGATTTAATAATATCTTAAATATACTTAAGGATTAATTTACTATTAATAGTATTATTATTAGGTAATAATTAAGGTTCTAGATTAATAACCTTTACTAAGTCTTTAACTACTTTATTTATATTAGGTAGGCTAACTTATATAGGATCCTTACTTCTTCTTATAAGCTCTTCCTTATATTATAGCTTTAAATTAATAGCGTCCTATAACTAAATATATATCTTAATTATAGTATTAGGTTTATTTAGCTTATAATTAGCTTATAGAGTAGGATTTTCTTTTATAGCTTAAGTCTTCTTACTCTTTATTAAGGTATACTATTTTTTAGCTCTTTAAATACCTCTCTTTTTAAGGTTATAAGCTAAGCCCTCTCCTACTAAGAGTCTTTGTATATTTATATATTAAATACGCTCCTATTTAGCTCTAATAATAGTTATATATTTATTATAAATAGGGATATCTCCTATAAGCTCTTAATTTAATTCCTCCTTAATTTTAATTAAGGTTAATTAAATATTAAAGGCTTTTCTTATTAACTTCTATTACGCCGGCGTTAACTAGTATTTTATTAGGTTTAGAATTATTATCTTAGTAGTTTATAATTAATTCTTATAAATTAGATTTTTAAGTACCTTACTATTTAGGGCCTATAAGATATATATCCTTAATAAGTACTTTTTTAGAATCTAATATAGACTAAACTACTAGGCTTTAAACTTCTATTTAGCTTTATTTTAAATTAAGACCTATTTATTTTCTTTTAATATATATAGGGTTATCCTCTTATTATATAAGTAATCCTATTAAATTACTCTTTTAAGAAGCTTTTTATTAACTATTTATTATATAAGTAAAAGCTTTTTAATTTATTTTTCTATAACTTTTATATTAGTACTTATATTTATACTTTAAATTAAATTCTTATTATCTAGTAACCTTAGGTTTAAGCTATAAATAAGAAAGAATAGAGACTTCTTATAAACTATATAAAGGTGAATTTAAATAGTAAATAAGGCCTAAATAAGATAATTATCTTATAATTAAATTAGCTTCCTTATAAGGTATTTTATTAATATCCTTCCTAATATATTATTTAGGTTTTTAACCTTTCTATTAATATATAAATAGTATGGTATTATTATTTAATATCTTATTCCTAAATAATAAAGATATAATATAATAATATAACTTAAGAAGTCTATCCTATTATCTAATAAGAGTTCTTAAGGTAGATTATAATTTATAAAGATCTCTTTATTTAAGAAATCTATAACTATTTCTTCTATTATATTAAGAATAGCTTTAGTAACTAGCTATCTTATAATAAAATTAATAGCTATAATAATTTAATAATTCCCTCTTAGAATATTTAAAAGTATCCTAATTATATTAATTAACTACCTTTTAAATAATAAAATATCCTTATATACTTAATAATATAAAAGCTCTTTTTCTTAATTTATTCTTAATTAAGAAGTAATCTAATAATTTAGATATATCTTTATAAAGTACTTAATATCAGCTTTTATTAATAGCTACTACATATAGTTCTTTAAGGGTCCTATTAATCCTAGCTAACTAAAATATCTATAGTCTTTATATATTACTTTTAGGAAATCGGCCTAATATACCTACTTAAGATACGGCGCTTTACTACTATTAAAGGCGCTGATATAATTATTTTATATCCGCGTCCTATTAGAAGCTCTTACGCGCGCTGTTAGAAGATACTGTATTAAATAGACGCCGGCATAATTATTTATTATAGGCTAAGAAAGCTTTTATAGTAGTATACTATTTAGCCTTATTAATAATATAAAGCGCTCTAATAAATACTTAGTTACTAATACCTTCCTTATTAAGGAAGTTAGGATATTAAGAAAGTATATTAAGAATAATAGCTAATTAACTAGGATAATATTTAAAATTAAGATTATATTACCTAAATTCTTTAATTTAATAATTAAGATACTTAGAAGGATTCTTTATAGTCTTTAAGTACTTTAGGCTTTTATAATTAATTAAGATTATTATAATTATACTATTATTAATATACTTTTCCTATTACTAAATTATAAGCTTAATTATAAGTTCTTTCTTATAAACTAGATAATTATATTTAGTACCTTAGAGTTTTCTCCTATTATAAGTTATTAGATATAGCTTACTATTAATATTAGCTTATAATAGACTATAATTAATAGCCTATTTAGAAGTATTAGTCTTAATAGTAAAGGGTTTTAATAGATTTAATTAATATAAAATAGGTCTTAAAGTAAGCTTTTCCTTTAAAGTTTTAAATATATTTTAATATTAAGTATTTTATATAATTAAATAATATTTCTTAGTATAAAGTACTAGGTCCAGCTCCTTTAAAAGATCTAATAATAGTATAGTAATTTAAGTAAATTTTAAGATAAACCTTTAATAGTAACTGATAAGTCCTAGGAACTATTATACCTTATATATAATAATTAGTATAAGCTATTCCTTAATAATATTAACCTTTATTATAAATAGTTAAACTTCGCCTATTCCTAATTTATAGTTATAGAACTTAATAGTATTAGCTTTAATATAATACTTCTCTAGCTTTGTATAAGGCTTATAGTCCTTTAGCTTTTAAAGAACCTTTTTAAGATACTTAATATATTCTTTAAGTATATCTAAAAAGATTAAGATATTACTAAGGTATATAATTATAAAGTAATCTAGGAAGGATCTTATAATATTATTTATTATTATTGAAAATATAATAGGAGTATTCGTTAATTTAAATAATATTATAATAAACTTATACTTCTTATAGCGAGTATTAAAAGTAGTTTTTAGGATATCTTTATAAGCTACGCGGACCTAATAATAACCTAATCTTAAATTAATCTTAAATTTATATTAATAACGTCTAATATAATTAAGGTAATCCTAGATTTAAGGAAGTAGATAGCTATTCTTAATTATAATATTATTAAGCGCTTAATAATTAATATATATTCGCTATATCCCTTTAGCTTTCTTAATAAAGAGAATAGGAAATCCTTAAGGGTTATAAGATTTATAGATTAAGCCCTTCTTTAAGAGGTTAGTAACCTATTTTATCTATTCTTTAAGATTCGCTTATAATAATAGATAAGTATTAATATTAATTAGTTTCGCTTCACTAGTCTTAATAGTATATTTAAGCTTATATATTAGAGGAAGCTTATCTAATAGCTTTAACTTAAATATACTTTAAAAAAAATTTAATAACTTCTTAAAGCTTCTTATTTAATACTTCTAATAGCTTCTTTAAAGGTATTATATTATCATTAACCTTTTAAATAATTATAAGATATCCTTAAGTTAAACGCTTTTATAGAGCTTAAATAGCGGTGTAACTATTAATAATACTATTCTTTAAGATTAATAAACTCTTTTATATTTAAGAAGGTCTAATAATATATAAGTAGTTTCGCGAATCCTTAAGAATAATAGCTAATATAGCCTAGTTAATCTAGGGGTTTATAGCCTTAAACTAATTATAGCTTAGGATTAATTTATAGTCCTTAAGTAGGATAACTCTTATTTATAACTATTTATATTAGGAACCTAGATAATAAAGAATAGTAAAGACTTTAGTTAACTTAAGAGATTACCTATTAAGTAATAAAACCTTTAATAATATTATAGGACTTTAATATCTATTTAAGAAATAAGAAATTATTACTTTACTAATATATATCTAATCTACTCTAGAATTAAGTAAAGTATAAACTATCTTTTTATTTACTCTAATACTTAAATGCGTAGGTAACTTAATAAAAGATTAGTTAATTGTATTATATTCTATTTCTATATATAAAACTCTTCTAATATTATATATTAGTTTACTTACTATAATATTAATACTAGAAATATTATATGAAATTAGCTTATAATTATCTAATAATACTCTATTATTATTAGTAGCTACTAGTTTTTTAAAGGATAGTTCCTTGAATAATATCCTAGTTTACTATATTTAAAGTAGTATTAGTATTTTAAATATTATAGTCCTTATAACTCTAAGTCCTTTTAGGGCTAAGGACTCTTATTTTACCTTAAGCTATTACTATTAATATTATTTTAGCTTTTATAACCTTTACGTCCTTCTTTATAGCCTTACTTATAACCTTTATAGCCTTATCCCCTTTTATAGTTAATAATTATATTCGCCTTACCTATCTCTAGGTTCTTATCTTTTAGAGTATAAGGATTAGGAATAATAGCGTTAATCTAGTTATAAACTAACTTCTTAGCCTAGATAAAAGTAGTTTTAACTTAAGTAGCCTACTTAATAGTTTTCTCGCGGGTATTTATATAAATTTAAAACCTATTTAGTAATATTTAGTAATAGATTAAAGGCGTAAGTCTATTTATAAACTTATATTGGAATTTGAAATTACTAGGGGTAAGTAATAAGTATATCTTATACTTAAGGAGTTCTAAATAGAAAGTATAAATAATAGTAACTTAATAATACTATTCCTAATTTTCCTATTAATAAGACACTAAATTAATAGATTAGAAATAGTCTTAAAAAATATATAGGAAATCGTAATATTTAATAATCTATTCTATTTCCCTTTAAGTAATCTACTAGATTATTTATACCTACTAAACCCTTATATTACCCTAGAGATATAGTATTATTATAATAATTTTTTATTTATCTATAAACTATTACTAGGATAGAGATTAATAAGATAGGAATTAAGTATCTATCTCTTTAATCTAATAGTTAGTAGTATCTAGTTTTTGTTTACTATAGTATTTTAATAGATTTAGAATCTTTAACTTATTATTCAAATAGACTTTTATTAAAGGTAGGCTAGATATATCCCTTATAATTAGGGTATTCGCTAGTTAGCTTAGTTTAAATATAAAAGATATTACTATTCTAGGTTAAGTTATTAATAGATTAATAAACCCTTTAGGAGATACCTTATATAGTATTAAAGTAGTTAGAATAGTATTTATAAGTATTAGTATACTTTAAGTCTATAATAAAATAGGTTACTATTAGGATAAAGTATTATATATAATAATAGTATAAGCCTAGGCTAATATTTTATACTAATATTTAAGAAGATTAGGGTAATCTTTAAGTTTCTTTTAATACTCCTTTATAGTAGCTTACTCTAATTATAATTAAGTGTACTTAATAGTAATAATAAGTTTACTACTTTCTATAATAAACTATTTTTAATTAATAAGAGGTATAAGAACTTAGTTAATAATCCTTAAAAGTATAGGTTACTTCCCTACTATAATATTACTTTTAGTTAGTAGTTAGGATATTTTAATATTAGTTTATTTACTTAATAAAATATGAATAGTAAAATATTTAATATTTAGCTTACTCTCTTAAAGAAGGTGTACTTAACTACTACTTTAATAAAAATAAGGTCTTTATATCTAGCCTACTAAACATAAATCTTGATCTAACCTCTTCTAATATTTTATTATAAGGGTTTCCCCTTATTAGTTTATTAATTATAGGATAGAAAATATTTATAAATCCTTATATAATTCTTAATAGTCTAGTTTATAATAAACCCGTATACTCTTATAAAGTAATAGAAATTTAGGATTAATTAAGCGTATTTAAGGTATAAATCTAGGAGGTTATTTATAAGCCTCTTTTTATATAATCCTAGTAGTATCCTTAAAGATAATTTATTAACTAAATAGTCTTAATAGGGGTATTCCCCTAATATACTTATATTCCTCTTATAAAATATCCGTTTCTTCCTAAAGCATATTAGATATTAATAAGGAGGTAGAGTTATTTAATAGACTTATATATATTTTATATCTTTATTAAGATAAAGTAAAATCTATAACTTCTATTAAATCCTTTTAACTAAGTTACTAAGTAACTATTAAAGTATTAATAGTTGTTAATACCTTAATAGTTACGTTATTATATAAGCTATTTAATAAGACTTATTTAAGGTATTACTACTAGATATTAAAGTTATAAATTTACTACTTATTTTTAGGTAGATTCTATCCTACTTATATAATTTATATGTATAAGCTTAGCCCTATAAGTATGAATTAAGGAAAGTTACCTGAGGGGTCTATTGGAAACTACGCTAGTCCTAAAAGAAATCACACTTTAGATGAGTACAGTAGCCTGGCCAAGACTGTGTTAGCTTCTTTCGGCTAGAACTGGCGGGGGAGGTCCTAGCCTCAGTCGTAGGCGAACCCAGCACGCGGGTTTCAAGATAATTCGGATACTTAGTGGGTTCCGAATCATTTTGGGAGCTTGGTTTCCTCGTCAGCAAACACCTTCCTGAAAGGGACACATGGATGATGAGTACTTCGTTGAAGAGACAAACACTACAAAACACCGCATAAGACTCCCTGCGATTTCATTGCTGAACAACGGGGCGCCAATTATTCAATCGCTAGGCGTCGCGTACCCTCGTCCAGGACAAGCAAATTCAGAGACTCGCGTCTCATGGCGATCGTCACGCTTCTCAGGATAAGAGACATTTGATGAGAGACACTTGATCTGAGGACGCCCGAAGGAAAAGTAGACGACGGGACGGTTTCTAACGGACCCGTATTAGGTGGGAGCGCAGCGGATAGCATGACTTCCAAAGGGAGGCCAGCAGAACAAATGATACCTGAATAGCTCACGCTTGATGGGATCGCCGATATGACTGAATGGGAGTCCCGGTTGTTGGGAAAAGGAGCGTCGAAGCCCCGGGTCCTGGGGACCGCTCGAGGGGCATTGTAGTACCAGAGACCATAGCATAGCCGCTAGCAGGTCTAGGGAGGATAATCTTACGGTTAGGAACTTTGCACCTGGGAGAAAAGACATAGTCAGCGTATAGGTCATCATCGCATCGGATTTTCCAAAAAGTCTGAACTGGTTTCGTTTCGGAAACTCCAGTTCCTCGGTTTACTTCTTTGACTTGTTGATGAAGGTAACGTCATCCCCAACTCATAGCTCCTTTCCATTCAAGATTTCGTCGCGTGGAGACTTTCTCTGCACATTCCCAGGTTTTCTGTGGGTAGCGCTAGCGTCCATGGCTTTCGGCGTCAATGCGTGCTTGTGAAAGTATTCAAGGCCGAAGAAGGATGTAGACAGAGACGTCTGAGCTAATGGGGAATCACGAGAGTCCTACCGCCGATGAGAGCAGCAGAAACAGGCGTTCATCTCGTAACGGAATTTAAACCCAAGCTTTTCGACGACAATGGATGTGAGACGTGTGTTACCAACACCAAAGGAACCTCCCAACAATATCACTGTGTCATCACTTCATGCCCATAAGGCGTATTCATCATGGCAAAGGAGCCACCGGTTGGAGATCCAATCACTATTCCCTAGCCAGCTCCGAACATCTTGGATTAGCTTGTCCAGGTACTGCATGCCACTCAGCTCTTGTAGACGCTCTTCTTGTTTGTGGAACATCTTCAGAACGTCTCAAGAGCCAATTGTATGCATGGTGCCAGAGAATATGTCGTATTGTGCCTACACTCGGCACCCAGGTGGGCGACATGTTGCCGCATATTAAACCACGCATCCTATTCGAGGATTTCCCTTGCTACTCTAAGAAGAGTACTGTTGTCGATATAACAAGCAGCCCCATATCAATATTCCAGTACGCTGCGATAGAATTCTATGAGAGATTCTGGAGGCTTTTTTCAAGTGAAGTGCGGCCACGCCGAGTGCCTATCGGCATTGCTAGGATTATGGATATTCTCTGACCAATCTCCATTACTTCCTGAAATACGGTCTAACAGGCCAACGCATATCGACAAGGATGCGGTAGCGCGCGATAATACCTACAATCGCCTTAAGGCTTGTTATGAGGTCATTGTACTGTGGAGAATGGTTCAGATGCGGCCTCAAGAGTCTGTCAGTATCCCCAAACACTATGTGCGCATAGCTGATGAGGAAGCACATACCAGCACATGGTAGTCCGGCTTGTATGGAAACAATGTTCATGGCTGAGCGCCGACTTCCTTGAGAGCCACTGGGGATACTCACAATAGCTCTGGTCATGATCGACATGTGGCCCCACTGCAATTTCCACTGTCCTTGTAGTATTGGTCCTCACCTCTCGATTAAGATACACTAACAAAATGTATAAATGCAGCATTGCCTTCTCACGAACCCAATTCACAACACAAGAGGGAGCGAGAAATAAAAACCCCCTAACGATTTGGAAATGATTGATGCTGGAGCAGTCGCTCTCTATCACAATTGCCAGATACATGCCACTGAATTTATCAGATTGCGGCTCTGCACTTGGGAGCTGTGGCGGTGAATATGCCTAGCACGTTCGGCGCAGTCATAGTTCTCGTCCCGGTGGCTCACATGAGAAATACGTTCTGTGATTTAGGAGCCTTACTGTTGGAATAGATATTGCAGATTCAAAAACAACCCAAATCATAGAATTCGAAACTGGTCCCTTCTGCGAGGAGATGCTCATAGACTTTCGTAAGCAACCGCTGATCGATGGCAGGTTGCTGGTTATCCAAGGCCCCATCAATCGTCCGATTGTACCTCTTCTGGCGGAGAGACATATGTCCGTCGTTGTCTCTAAATCTCTTGCCAAAAGGTGTAACAATCCACCTGTCACAAAGGCCCTGTGTCTCTGCAGCATGACTTCGCTCGTCATTTAGCTTACGTAGGAAATATATCAATCCAGATTAGCTATAGTCCAGCCACCTTTACAACTTTCTCTGTGATACATCGAACCGGTAGATATTATCATCTGTGCTCATGGGGACATTGCAAGCGCGCTATGAAGGTAATGCGGGTAATCATTAGGACTGGAAAGAGCAAGACCATCCTCTATAGAGGCGTGGAAGAGGGCGATCGGAAATTGGCTTGTGCTCACTGCGATGGCTGCGAATATTGGCTACTTCCGATGTCCTGGTCATGGACTTATCATGCCATTTTGAGTTCACCGACAAGGATGCGCGAAAGGAGCCAATTCCAGGGAAGGCTGAAGTGTGATTGGTGCCACGAAAGGAAGACTGGAGGTGCTGTTCCTATCGTGCCAATTTGGGCCTGTGCACTTGGACCCATGTCACAACCATCGAAGTATTATTTTGGTCAAGGCGCGCGGAAGCCATTGTACGAGAATAGGTGCATCCAATCAAATCAAGTATTATTACCACTGCCCCAATCCTTATTCGTACTTGGTGTGTCCCGTTCAGAGTTCTAATATCACAGTAATGTAACCCCTGAAGTAGCACCTAGCAGGCTAAATCTATGAGGGATACCTTAGGTAGGATTTAAATCTTTTACCTACTGTGGTGTCCACCAAGACTACCTGGATACATAGTAAAGCCTACAGAAGCTAGATCCCGGAGCCTTTAAGCCCCAACAAGTTAGCCGTCCTCTGAGCGGTTTCCGTTCCGCTGGTAACATGAGTTCGAACCGTACAATCGAGATTGTTCAGTCATGACCTCCTCTACGTGGGCAGCTAGCCAGCTATCCCAACTCCTTCCACTCGACGAAGCCTCTCTCCAGCAAATCCTTGACTACACCTCCACCCTGCCAAAAGCTGCTGCAGCCGAACACCTCAAAAACTTACTAGGGGACTCGCCCAAGGCCTTGGAATTCATAAGCTCTTACAATGCACGTCGAGACGCACCTACTACAACGACTCCGGCTTCAGAGCCGTCGACGAACACCCGCAAACCGCACAAAAAGAAACCGCCTCTGAACAAACTTCCTCCTCCGCGGCAAGTAGACGATTATGGAAGTACGGCTGGCGCATATAGAAAAGTGGAAGAGATGGATTACATGGCAAGGAAACGAAGGCCGCAGGTGGAACCGACGCTGGCGAAGACATTAGCCTTGTCAGACCAGCCGGACGCTCGCCAATTACCCAAGAGTACCCCCGCTACAATCTCCAAGCCTCCGCCCTCAGCAGCTGGACCTCTGATCTCAGACCTTCCCAATGTTCGCTCCGGCTCCCGTACCTCCTCTCGCACCTCATCTCCGGCCCCGAAGACCAAGATTAGCGTTCAGGGTGGCGCCTCCATGCACGGCGCGTCCACGACACTGCAGGATCTTGTATGGTTCCCCTTGATATCTTGATAGATCAACTATTGACCTGATCTTTACAGGACTCCGCGATCCGCACCCTCGAACTCCAAACCAATCCATCTCTCTCCACCGCCTCCCCCGCCTCGCGCCGATGCACATGCCTCGCAACCCGCCATCCCCTCCTTGCTGCTGCCCCCAATTGTCTTTCCTGCGGTAAGATCATCTGCGTGAAAGAAGGCCTCGGTCCCTGTACTTTCTGCTCCAAACCCCTCCTTTCCTCTGAGCAAATCACATCGATGATTGACTCCCTACGCCATGAGCGCGGCCAAGAGCGTATGAACCTCAACAACGCTTCCTCCCGCCGCGCAGACCTAGCTTCAGCTCCGAGGCCTTTCACCAACCCATCTACAACCGGCGCTACCTCATCATCAGCGAACGCAGACGGGACGCTTGACAAAGCGCTTCAACACCGCAACAAGCTCCTCTCTTACCAAGCCGACAACGCGCGCCGTACACATATCATCGATGAAGCTGCTGATTTTGAAACGCCCACGTCTGGGCTTTCGATGTGGTCTTCGCCCGTGGAGCGAGCGGCGCAGTTGAAGAGGCAACAGAAAGTGTTGAGGGAGCAGGAGTGGAACGCGAAGCCCGAGTATGAGAAGAGAAGGGTGGTTGTCAGTGTGGATCTGGTTGGAGGCAAGGTTGTCAGAAGGTTGGGGGAGGTGGAGAGGCCAAGGGATGAAGAGACTAACGGTAGTCAGGACGTGGATATGAATGGTGCAAGTGATAAGGGAGACAGGGCCGAGGGCGGTGCGTTCAGCAAGAACCCGCTATTGGGGAGTCTGATACGACCTGTCTGGAAGGGCAAGGGACACGATACTGATGCAAGGGATGGGGAAGAAGACAAGGAAAACCAGCCAAGGAAGAGCGTGTGGCGGCGGGTTCAGGACGATATCAACGACAACGAAGCAATGATTCTCAATGGAGGGGCATACGGCGGTAATGATTATGAACGGAGATTGGGCGATGAGGAACATTCTTTTGGATGAATAGTTGCCCAGTCAGACAACAATCAACAATACCAGTTATACATACGACATTCAGTAGCGGGGATGCCCTCCTCATCCCACTTCTCACGCTCACACTTAGACACCTGCTCAAGATTCCTGTTCCTTCCATTGCATCACCAAAGGCGCATTATCGTTCAATGTCACAAGGTGCTTCAATCGCCAATAAGTCTTCCAAAGAGCACAGTGAAGAATGTCTTGATCTTTCCCTCCTCTTAATCATTCTCGCCGTACAGATTCTGGCTCATCAGACTCAATCTTTCTCAAACCTCGTCTTACGCATAGTCTGGTGGCTCATAGGATCTCAATTTCCGAGATGCTAACATTTCGAAACCTTTTGACGTAGGTGCCAGATGAAAGAGCAAAGATGCAGCTGTACATACGTCCATAGCAGACTCTTTCTCATGTCGACCTCAACTCAGACCTTCCAAGGCAGCCATTGCACCAAAATATAGGACCAAGGGCCGTGTGGAGTCTTGGCTCCAGTGCCGCGCTTGGAGTGAAGATTGATGAAGCCGGTAGGAGGATCAGGCCTTCAAGGCTGCTAGGGCGTACCTCCAGGAGAAAGCGGTGAACATTGGTCGACACTACCGTAATGCATCAGCGGAAGTCCAACGAGTAGAGGCGTCCATAAACACGAGCAACGACCTACCACACTCAAAGCTCCTGAAGTCATGACCTCGATCAAAAGATCCAGCCACCATCACCAATCTACCCACTCCAATGCACACACATATCCAAGCCAAACACCATCCAGCTCCATAGCCCCACCCCCTCAAAAAGATCTCCCCCGATCAACCCTCCTCTCTTCCCTCCCCTCACTCCTAGCCTCCAGCTGCGCAATCTTATCCTCCAGCGTAGTCCTCCTAGACACAAGCCCCATCCTCGTCTGCTCCAGAAGAGCAATCCGTTCAGCTGGTGTAGCTTGTTTGCGAGCTTCTGCTTTCTGTGGATTGTATATAGCGTTAGCTGCTGTGTAGAAGGAGGGAAGGGGGAAAGGAAGGGGAAAGGGGAGGGAGGTAGTTGGAAGGAGCTGTCGAACCTGCTTGATCTCGCGGGTCTCTTTCAAGCCGGCTCCGTACCAGGCGCCGATGACGGCGATGCTGGCGGTTGCCGCGGCCATGCTTATGCCCCAGGTCTTTGATGAGAGAGGCATCGTACAGCAGAGAGTATGCGGGTGAGCGCAGAAGTGGCAGAGTTGACTGTCACAGGGTGACACAAGTCGTCGCACACCCTAACCCACAAACGGCTAGAAATGCGTCCCCAGTTAGTACTAGGGTGTGCGACGACTTGTGTCACCCCCGTGAGAACTTGATCAAGGCTAGCTTGAGTGGATTTACTAAATATGCGCCTAGGCTGTGCCACGATTCTCTACTAACAACAGCCAGTGACTACAACGACTGTATCAACGCTCTGCTCTCAATCCATTTTCCTCCACAGCTGGCACCATCCTACTTCTTAAATTAGATGTTGCAAAGTGCTGAGTCAAGTTCGGGTGACGACTGGACCTGCCTGAGATCTTATCTTCCATACATGTGGCAGCCTAGAGGGCCAACACTGGCTCCAGTCCGCGGCAAAGCAAGCATTGACTTAGTACCGTGAGTAGCTGCCTCTTCAATCACTATGCTGAGCGATGCGTTAGCCATCGCGGGCGGCATGTCGTCTCAAGGATCAAAATCGCAAGAGACGCTATCTGCGGACTTCATGAGTCTTCCTTTGGAGTTGAAAACTGCGATCGTGCGGGCTTGCGAACCTGCTGACATTGCAGTACTGGGTCAGCTTGCCACGCACATCTCTTCAATCGTTGCTGACGAAATGGCAGCTCAAACGTCGAGTGAGATGCGGAGCATCACTCTACTGGTCCTCTACAGCTCTGTTGATTTGAGCTGTCATCGCGACGAGGGGACTTTCGCGTCGGGGCTGACAGTTGTCGAGTCTGACAATCCTTTGAGGGTGGAACGTGACGGGCGGGTAGATCAAATCATCCGAAGGCAACTGGCCTTCGTGCGTACGATCTTAGCGCACCCAGAGTATGCCCTGCTGATCAAGTCTCTGGCTTGGACATTTCTCAATCTACTGGACGAGTCCCATAACGGGGAAGAAGTGAAAGAGAGGCCTGTCTGGAAATGTTTCAAGGCTATGAGAAATGTCGAAATACTGGACTTCTGCTCTCTTGCCATGTCGCGAGAGGTGCATACTCCCCCTCCATTATTTTCTTCGGCCAAGAAGATTAGCCTCGGAGGTCTGATGTCTTTCGCCATGGCAAGTTCAATCCTCCACTCTGGAAATCCTGAGTTCATTACCTTTCTGGAACTCAACGACGTGCAGGATCATGGCCAGCTCCGCAAGGGCAAGAGTCTTCTAGGCAACGAAAAGCCGTCGGTACTAAGAGAAACCATGTATCCTAACAAGACTCCTAAAATCAGACATCCGGGGCCTATGCGCGATCACTTGCGTATATTGACAGGCAAATGCCTCTCTCTCTGAAAACCCTTATTCTACGCAGCGTCGGTCAGGACTATATAGCGTGCAATTTTTGGTGGTCCCCCCTGGATGAAATCAGATACAAGCAATGGGCCGCTTTCGTGGATTCCGTAAGGAACACGTTACGGACATTCGAATTCGAGCAGGGCCTCCCCGCTCGCTACCATATTCCAGGTGGCTGTACTTATGGCCACCGTCAGCTGCCGCGCCAATCAATAAGGCCGATGGACGATAGATATCTCAGATATATTGCGCCTGTGCTATTTCACGGATCGTGGCCAGAATTGAAAGACGTTGTCATTCGAGGGGTCGGAGGAAGTGTTCAAGATCATTTTGTAGACTGTAACAACGGTGGTGACTTTTGGAGAATAGCAGAATCACAACATCGATTGCAGCAGGCACTGGAACCTAACGTACTGCTCACCCTTGAGCAGGAGGCGACCAAAACATTTTACCTCAGAAGGAGCACCAATTGGTTCCATAGATAAAGATTCCTGCAAGACTCGACAGACTGCCCAGAATTCACATTCTTACCTCGGCTTTTATGCAAACGAAATTCAATGCCCTACTAAGGCACCTCTTAACCTCATCAAGCATCAACAGAGACGATATAAGCACTCAGAAAGGAGGTCTTGATCTAAAATTACCTTATCCACCATATACTCGTCAGCAGTATCCTTAAATCAATTTTTCTTGACTCACCAGATGGATATTTGGACCACATATCTCAAAACACCTTGGCGAGACCATTTGACCATATGTTGGCGCAACTTGCTGGGTTGTTCAGTAGACCAGTATCTTGAATATCTTAGGATATTTCAAGATTATCAAAAAGATTGTGGATCTACTAAGGTCTGCGTATGTCATGGAGCGAATTCAACAGCGTCTGCGTTTCTAGAGCTGAAGTTGATGGTGACTATATGCTGAATTGTGGCTTTGCCGTGCAAGACTGTGGGCTCGAAAGCTCTCACACCGTTTTCCTCTTTGCCATTTTCCTATCATCAGCAGGAGGTGATGCATAGGTGAGACCGAAGCAAACTCTAAGCCTCCGTTTGAGGCCTTGTCAGCTCAGCCGTGTATTCAATTAGATTCGGAGCGCACAAGCAGTCTTGAAATACTAGCCTGGAGGACCTCCTGCGGACTCTTCACATTTCGAAACTTATCAGATTGTATTCTCCTACTATACCAGTGCGACATTTCAGTCATAATATATCGAAATCCCCACACCTCCAGTCCGGGCCCATCATGGAGGCAGTCTACGCTTCTCTCTTAACATTTCTCAGTATCAAAGTCATACACGAGCCGAACACATCCACTGCTGCTTGGCCTGCAAACGAGGACTTATTACATCCAGCATAGCGCCGGAGTAAAATCTCGGCCAGCAGCCTAAAGCCCGTCCCTGCCGACCACCAAAGTGGTTGGAGGCACAAAGAGGACGAACTGAAGCGTGCAGCTACAGAAACATCCGTTGCCGTTTCGAGTATTGGACTCCAATCAGTTACTAAGAGATAAGCATTGAAGGACGAGGATGGCGAGGCTCCTAGCTTTCAGTATATGGATCAAGGTACAGAATACTGCTGATGTCGGCAGATCCGGTAGTCCTACTCTGCTGATGAATGTTGGTTAACATTGTTCACTGCACATGCAGGCTTACCACATGGGGTAAAGTGGAATTACCTTTCTGCCAAGTACTTTTAGGGCGCCCGGGGGGTAGGACAAATCATATAGGGAGGATATCTATAGATATTCTTAGCTAATAGATTTCCTTAATTAAAGTATCCTAGGATATATATATATAGTATCTAGGCTACGAGATTAGTATTTAAAGATCTAAGTAAATACTTTTCTTACTAAAAATATTATATAAAGGAAATATTTATATTTAAAGATAAAGATAAAAGGAAATAGCTACTTAACTAGCTATATTTATAATAATATTAATAACTAGGCTTATCTTATTATTAAGTATATTATACCTTTCTTTATAATAGGTATTAACTATTATTATTATATATATAATATTTAAGAGGTTATCCTTGTAAGAAGATTACCTAAATTAATTAAATCTAGCCTCTAATAATTAATAATATTAATAGGTAATAATATATATAATACCTAAAAAATAGCTTAATATATTAGAATTAAGATTTATATATTAATACTCTTTATAAGATAATATCCTTAGTATAGAAATATCTATAATTATTAATAATATAAGGATACTATTATATCTATAACTCTACTTTAGGTAATACTTATCTATATATATTATTAATATATTAGAAGGATATTAGTACCTTTCTACTAGAATAACTATCCTAGTACTATTTACTTGACTATCCTAGCGCCCTTAAAGTATATAGCTATAATAGTTACTTTTAGGGCGCCTAGAGGATAAGATAAATTATATAGGAAGGATATCTATAGATATTCTTAGCTAATAGATTTCCTGAAATAAAGTATCCTAGGATATATATATATAGTATCTAGGTTATAAGATTAATATCTAAAGATCTAAGTAGATACTTTTCTTACTAAAAATATTATATAAAGGAGATATTTATATTTAGAAATAAAACGAAATAGTTAATTAGCTATATTTATAATAGTATTAATGACTAGGCTTATCTTATTATTAGATACGCTATATCTTTCCTTATAATAGGTATTAACTACTATTGTTATATATATAGTATTTAAGAAGTTACCTCCGTAAGAAGATTACTTAAATTAATTAAATCTAACCTCTAATAATTACTAGTATTAATAGGTAATAATATATATAATACCTAAAAAATAGCTTAGCGCGCTAGAATTAAGGTTTATATATTAATACTCTTTATAAGATAATATCCTTAGTATAGAAATATCTATAATCGCTAATAATATAAGGATACTATTATATCTATAACTTTACTCTAGGTAATACTCGTCTATATATAACATTAATATATTAGAAGGATACTAGTGCCTTTCTACTAGAACAACCGTCCTAGTACCATTTGCTTGACTACCCCGGCGCCCTTAAAGTAACTTAGGCACCTACGTAGCCTTGGACACCCGCCTGTTGATTTGAAATTAAGGAAATAGACCCAGATGTTCAGCCATTGAATATATATCGTCAGAATCCATCAAGAAGTGTCAAGATTTCATTTGGTCAATCGTGTACTATTTACTAGAGCTTGGATCCGGATCGGACGCTATCTGTGTGACGAAAAGCTTGAATGGGGTAAAATATGGACTTCCCATACCAAACGCTTACTCAAGGTCAGATCCGCCTTCTGACCATTGACCTGACTGAGGGCGAGCCATTCCAATTATCCCTTAACCACTATCCCTACGACGCAAGCTTGAAGTACAATGCACTCTCCTACGCCTGGAACCCTCCAGTGGAAGGGAACGGCCCACCACAAGTGCAAGTCCGCTGCGACACGGCTTCATTTGAACTAAGTGCCGACCTCTACCAAGCGATCAAAAGTCTCGCAATATTGCACATTTCCCGACCAATCTGGATAGATTGCATCTGCATCGATCAATCGAACATCAAGGAGAAGGAATGCCAGTTGCCGCTCATGGGCAACTATTACTCCCGGGCAAAGATGGTCTGGATCTGGCTCGGCGAATCGTATGGCAATAGTGATTCAGCAATGGAAGCGATGGCTGGGCTCGCGTTGAAGTTGCCCATATTGCGCGTCAGCCAGCCGATAGATGACGCGTGGCTCTTTGAGAACGAGCTTCCACTGGGTAGTGATGGGCTTTGGGATGGTATTGATTACATCTATACCCGTGAGTGGTTCAATCGACTTTGGACCATGCAAGAGTTTGTACTGGCAGGGCATTCGACATTCGTATGTGGGCTTGCAGTTGCTACAGGGGCCCAACTTGTGACTGTGGCACAGGAATTCGTGCGTCTTGGTTTGGTTGCTGTATCAAGAAGAGGTCGTGTTCCCCATGTAGGGTACAAAGATGGCTATCACTTCTCAACATTCGAGTCGAGATACCGGAGGCAAAGGACGATCATGGCAATATATCATTGCATCTGGCTTTACAGCTTGGGAGATTCAAAGAAGCCAAGAAGTCCAAGCAGCATGATCGTGTTTATGCGCTTCTGGGACTCTTGGATCGTGAGATTGTCGCAAGAATCCCGGTCAGTTATGAATTGCCATGGTGGAAGATGTACATTGAGGTTGGGAAATTATCCTTGCAAAATTCGGACCATTTCGATCTCCTGGCGCAATGTCAATCCGCGTGGCGACCCGAGGACTTTCCTTCCTGGTGTCCCAACTTTTCAGCGGAGAATGAGGCGGCGCCGTTCATATATGAATGCTACTTCGCAGGCTATAGGTGGGACATGCCTTGCACCCCTCACATTGAGTTCCCAACCGAGCATGAAAGCCATATTCTAGTCAGAGGCGCGAGCTTCACAACGATAAAGTCAGTCGCCAAGGTCCCAGAGAAGGGCATGGGAGAGGACGTATTGGAGCGCCGTCTTGAAAGCCTTTACGAAATGTCCAGGCGCATGGAGGAGTGCTTGGAGATGGCTCGACAAGTGATCCCTGAGTCTTGCTTTCAGCCGGTCCCCGAAGCCTTCCTACGCGTTCTTATCGCAGACGTCCTTCAAGGGCATAGAACAGGGCACTCCTTTGAAATGTTAAAAGCCATGTGGGCTAGTGCACAAGCGTGGTTGTCGTGCATCATACGCAATGGAGATACGTCTTCTCTGGATGCAGAAACAAACAATGCAGCGCATACTTTTCTAGATTCAGTTATTCATGTCTGCCTATTCCGTCGGTTCTTCGTTACAGCAGACTACCGGTTGGCACTTGGGCCAGATCAAGTCGATGTGGGAGACCAAGTCTTGATTATAAAGGATGCTCATATGCCAGTCGTCATCAGGGCCCATGAGACATCTGGTGTCTACAGAATGCTAGGCCCAGCTTATGTACGTGGGCTTATGAAGGGCCCAGTCCCGGAAATGATTGCTGCTGGCGGAATGCAGTGGGCATCATTCGAGATAGCTTGATTGTCCGTTGGTGGTCTGAAGGACTACCGCCACCCCACAGCGCTAGACGCATATTGAGGCGTATCGTGTAGATTCTTTCGGAGCCCTGCTTGCTTGCAACCTGCCTGAAGGCGTTTTCGTTACTTCCGCTTCTTCCACAAAACACGTCTGGAAGAGATTGGCAGAGAATGGAAATGCTCTGCTTATTGATAATCAGCTGGCTCTCGAGGACGCGTGGAATGGTTTGCATCCGTGCAGTTAAGGTCAAGGGACTCATAACGTGGAAACATTTGGATAGCTGTAACGTCTAAATCTTCGCTGCAGGCCGTATCAGCCCAGCATGAGTATGGATAATGATGAAAGCCTTATGATGGAAATACCACAATCAAAGATTGAGCGTCTCTCTCGGGAGTGGTAGTCGTTCTGCCGATTCTTCACCATACCCTTTGAACAGATGGTTCGAGGGCGTACCAAGTCCGTCTCCTACAAAGACTTGAACCCCCAGCGTCAGTTTTGTTTGACCGCTCAAGGATCTGGATTATATCTTACCAGCAACAATTGTGAGACTTTTCAGCGCTTGGTCATCTTCATTCAAGCCATTAGAGATTCCTCAAGGCTTGTACCCCTGCTGAGCTTCACTTGGAGCAGGGGCAAGTCATTGACAACGATCTCGAGATCGCGGTTCTCAGCGAGAATGTCATCTTTCGGAATAAATATCTGGTGGCTTTTGAAGACCATTCTGACATCAAAATTCAAGAACTGTCAAATGTTGGTAGCGGGGCCGAGGGCGATTAGAGGTTTCATAAAACTCATTATGATTCTGCTCGAAGTCGAGCGACAGGGCTGTGAATGTTGGGTATGATTAGAGAATGTACCCCTTAGTATACCTCCGTTCTACTTTATGACGATAGCGGGACCATGACCGCATCGATGGCGTAGTAGTAGCGACGACGTTATTATTCCCTCCAATCAAGTGTGGCTTAGAGGATTAGTCTTCTGGGCACGGCGCTATCATAGAAATTCCCAACCCTTTGGCCGTGATGGACGACATTCCTTTTCGACCTGTTCAACACTACGGCGGCGTTTGCGGGGGTTGCGAATGTCCGCACGATGAAAGCGTGTGCCATACAGATACGCAAAAGTGGCATCATTGGCAGCAAGAGTCTCCATCTCGGTTGCAAAGGTGTCAAGCCATCCGCCCACAGGACCCACTCCAGGCTCGTGAACATAGTGAGCATCCCTCCATCCGCCAGAGCGTACCCACAACCTGAGCGCGTTTGTGCCAGCGACGGTTGCCGCCGTCGTGACATTGCTCGTGGTCGGGTTAGTGAGTGCACCGGGATGCTGCTGACGACAGTGACGACGTAGGGAGACCTGCTGCTGATTACCCGCCTGGAAGACGGTGCCGCACATGATATCGGTACTATCAACGACAATGTCGCAGACACCGGAGTTGATGGTGGACAGCGGAGCGCCGGGCATAGGAGGTGCATTGTTGCCGGAGACATCAGCGAGAAGGATGGGGGGCGCTTTTTGGTTGGTCGCACGCGCCGCTGCTTGACGAGCTGGCTCCCAGCCATGATTGGAATTCATGATGGGACCGTGATGATGTCCGTATGCTGACGCGTTCGTTGCATTCGTCACGGATGTATTGTCAAAACGTCCGGCAGTAGACATATTCGATGCAGGCTGAGAAAATGCCTCAAGTCAATGTGATGAATGCTGACTGACGATCAATGCGTGTCAACGTTTTCTATGTATTGTTATGTTTGTCGGATGGGGATTTTGAGTGCCAAGGATTCGGGACTTTTGTGCACACGCTATTCTAGCCATAATTTGCATTCACTAGCATTGCTTGGCGTGTTTACGATTACAGTAACCCGCGTGCGCTACAACAGTATTTACGCTTCACTCGTCTCCTCTTTCACACTAAGTAATCAATTGCAGGTCCCCTACGATTGGGAAACGATTGTAAGAGCGAGATCCAGCAAAAAGTGATCGCCTGGCGCCTCCCCGTTTGCTATATAGCTGCAGGTACCATGACGGATGCAACGGTAGTTCTAGCCAATATACATTGTGTCCAAGGATGACTGAGGAGTTCCTGCATTGAGCGATCAGAGGCCAGACTGTGTGCCTCTTGGCCAGATTGAGCATACAGGAGGCCGCCTGCTCCTCGACTCCCGTTGCCGTCCCATTGTTACCAACGATGACCACCCCACGAGCTTTCATTATCCGCCATGGCGAGACGGAATGGTCGCTCAATGGGCGACATACAGGCATCACTGACATACCATTGACTGCTAATGGCGAGAAGCGCATCCGTGCAACAGGAAAAGCTCTTGTCGGTGACGACAGACTGATCGTCCCGTCCAAGGTTGCACATATGTACGCTCCCTCTGACTGATATTAGCGTTCCCTCAACTAGGAATACAGTCACCCTAGAAATTCGCACTGACTCCTGTGCTCCCGTCAGCTATGTATCACCACGTCACAGAGCTCAACACACCCTCGAACTCCTCGACATCGGCTGCCGCGACAAGCTTCCCTGGCAGGATTCTCGCAATCAGGCTCTAGACATACGGACAGATGCAAAAGTACAGATTACAGAGGATATTCGGGAGTGGGACTACGGAGAGTATGAGGGGATAACGAGTGAAGAGATTGCGGAGAAGAGGAAGGAACAGGGGCTGGAAAAGTGGGATATCTGGAGAGATGGATGTCCTGGCGGGGAGTGAGTCGCCGACGCTGCCGCCAGGAAACTTAGTATTGGAGATCTATGCTCATAGTGAAACCCAGATCGCCTGCGGATGTCACGAAAAGACTCGATAGGCTCATCAAGGATATTCGGACACGATTCCACAACAGCGCTATTGGCATGCCGAAAGGCCAGGCGCCCATCAGTGACGTGGTGCTAGTCGCTCACGGCCACATACTGCGAGCTTTCTCAGTGCGGTGGATTGGGCGAGAATTGACAGATGGTGTCTCGCTGCTGCTGGAAGGTATGCTCCGCCTCTTAGCTAGACTAGAGTCTTATGCTGATATTGGGAAGCTGGTGGGGTTGGAACGATGAGGTACGCTTCATTGGATATTTTTGGTAACATATGCTGACATGCGTCTTAGCTACGAACATCGAAGCCTCCATGAGCCAGCCATTCTGTATGTTGGATTGCATAATAAGGTAGAGTCCTAGCTGACAGAATCGCAGATTGGGCGGCGCTTTCATGGTGGACGTCATAGAGAACATCAAGTGACAAGTTCTCCTGTCTACACAATCTTTGCCATTTGTCGATTGATTGGTACGATTTTCTGCCCAGTACACTATTTCAGAGAGAAAGGTTTCTTTTTCGCAGGTCAAACCATGAACTGTCTTCCTCTTTCATTCCAAGAAGCTTCTACGCATGCCCCTATGTCTCTTTAATGACCAACGTAGTCAAACGATTGGGATGCATCACAAGCTATGAGCTGGCCTCAATTCGCAAGCACCTGCTTCAGGTAACTCTCCATTGCATGTTTGCCAAATTGTCGGTCAGTACCGCTTGTGCACCCTTTGGTTGCCTATTTCTCTACAATATTCTAGTATAAATGCACCCATACATCCAACCACATGACCCTTACTTCCCTTCAAGTCTCTTTCTGAAGCTCATCACTCATAAAAGCCATCATTCTATCTCAGCATCTTCTCCCATCTGCTACCAACAATCGCGATTATGTCATTTTCGGACAAGAGCAGTCGTCCTTCGTATGGCCTGACCTCTCAAAAGGGAGACACCTCCCGTGACAGCGATACCGCCAACAAGCAAGTGGTGCATTCAGCCTTGACTGGCGTCGTCCCCCAGCCAGAGGACGATGAAACTATTCAGGGTCAAACAGCAAAGGAAGATTTGCGCAAGTCCGAGAGAATTGAGGATTCCTTGGTGCCTGCCGGGAGTCAGCGGCACAGACTGTACCAATTGCTGATCAGAAGCCAGGAGGGCAGGAAGCTACTGATGAACCAGTTGCAGATATGCCCTCTCATATGACAGCAGACGGCAAGCCAATTGCCGAGTGCGACTGCTATCTCCGAGTGCGACTGCTATTCCCGATAGTGCGACTGCTAGTGCGAGTGCGACTAAGCGAGTGCGACTGCTATTGCCGACTACGACTGCTATCTCCGAGTGCGACTGCGATTAAGCGAGTGCGACTGAGTAAGCACAAATTCAAAAAATGCTGCGGTGATAAGAATTCAGTGGTTCGAACCCCCTAGATGGATCGAAAGAAACCCAGAACCAAGAAAACGATGGATTGGACAAGAAATACAATATCCAGGCTCAGGACAGCAATGCCTCTGCTACCATTGACCTCCAGTCTCCCCAGCCCGATTGCCACATCTGCTTCGACCATCACAGCTACGATACAACATGCCCTGAACACGGGACTCTTATGTGTCACGATTGCTGGACCGCACACGTTGAACACGAACTCTCCCTCAACCCATACCATGGCTGCCGCTGCCCCTTCTGGTCGTCGAGGAACTGCTGCCACACCAGAGCCACTTTCAAGCTGGAATAGAGATGCAGCAGGCCGCTCAAGTCACCTCATCTCCACTTCCAGCTTTTGATTGGAGCGGTTCGGCTACTTGGACCTCCCTCGGACCGCGTTCCGGTCGGGGACAGCTTTCTGCTAGGAGCTGGGGATTTTAGAGAGCCGCGGAGAGGGAAGAGCGTGGGGTAAGACTTACACGAGTCGTGGCTGCGAATGTGGAGCGTGAAGCTTGTGGTAGGGAAGAATGGGACCAGTGGCGACGGGCTAAGGATGCCGAGGAGGAGGGGAAGTTTTATCTGTCGAATATCTATGAGTTTAGGTGGTTCCAACTGTATACTTTTGGGCCACCGGACATCATATTCAACATTATCAATCATGACTATGTGGCTAAGGGCTACGATGAGGATCACCCAGAGGGTTATGAGTATGAGGCATGATGCGGATGTGAAGTATGATGGGAGTAGAAAGCGTGATGGGATGTCGTAGGTCCAGTGTCTCTGGTGGTGGCATACATCTTTTCAAAAGCAATGCAGCTTAAGACCAAAATCCACTCGTCTTGTGGGATGTTTGGCTTGCTGGCAGAATACGCGGCGCACTGGATTTGTGCTGAATGAACGGGTATAAGGGAATACTTTAGCAGCTAGAATTTTCCCAGGTTATCTCCGGTGAATGGAAGGATAGGACGCCAGGCAGTGGACGCTTCCTTCTGTGGTGTAACCGATTTCACACCGCTTTCGTTCTGTTGTTGCTGACCCTGAGTTGTCTGGAGAGTGGTCGTCAATGACAATGTCACTTTATCTGATAATTTGGGTAGCGTCTGCGGTGCTGTGATGTGGTCTAAGTTTCCGATGTTTGGGTTTCGACTATTCTTACTCTAGTATCTTTCCTAATGTTATTAGCTGGTTTGAGCTCTTCCAAAGTTACATTGGATCCGTTGACCAAACAATTTCCATTGACTTCTGCACTATCTCCTTTCGTTTTGTCTAACCATTTGTTCCCCATCACGTTACCAAGTCCTTTCCTGAATTATATAGGGCTGGTTTGAGCTCTCCCAAGGCTTACTTTCGATCCATGCACCAAACACAAGATCTTTGATTCTGCACTATAAATTCTCTCCTCTTTTCTGATGAGCGAGTCGGCCGCTTGTGCGCCGGAAGTGGGCAGCCCCTTGAGAAGTGTGCGCTCCCTGAAAGTGCGCCTGAAAGTGCGCTCCCTAACCAGTCGCAGTCGCAGTCGCACTCGGAGATAGCAGTCGCACTCGGCGATAGCAGCCGCACTCGCTTAGTCGCACTCGCACTAGCAGTCGCACTCGGAGATAGCAGTCGCACTCGGCAATAGCAGTCGTACTCACTTAGTCGCAGTTGGAGATAGTAGTTATACTTACTTAATTATAGTTATAGTCATACTTACTTAGTTACACTCGTACTTAGAAATAGTAGTTATACTTAATAATAGTAGCTATAGTTATAATAGTACTTATAGCTATAGTTATAGCTATAATTATATTTAATCTACTAGTTATACTCGTAGTATAGTCTACTAATTATACTTATAATTATATTAATAGTTATAATTATAGTTATATTTAATTATAATTATAATTATACTCCTATATACTTATTAATTATACTTATACTTATATTTATACTTAGTCCGCTAGTTATACTTAGTCTTACTAGTCGTACTCGGAGATAGTAGTTATAGTTGGAAATAGTAGTCGCACTCGCTTAGTCGTAGTTATAGTTAGAGATAGTAGTCGTAGTCGGTAATAGTAGTCGCACTCGCTTAGTTATACTCGTACTCAGAAACAGTAGTCGTACTTAGTAATAGCAGCCGCAGTTGTAATAGCAGTTGTAGCCGTAGCCGCAGTCGTAGTCGCACTTAGTCCGCCAGTCGTACTCGCGGTATAGTCCGCTAGTCGCACTCGTAGTTATACTAGTAGTCGTAGTCGCAGTTATACTTAGTTACAGTTATAGTTATACTCCTACGTACTTACTAATCGCACTTACACTTATACTCGCACTCAGTCCGCTAGTCGTACTCAGTCTCGCTAGTCACACTCGGAGATAGCAGTCGCAGTCGGAAATAGTAGTCGTACTCGCTTAGTCGTAGTTATAGTTAGAGATAGTAGTTATAATTAGTAATAGTAGTTATACTTACTTAATTATACTTATACTTAGAAATAGTAGTTATACTTAATAATAGTAGCTATAGTTATAATAATACTTATAGCCGTAGTTATAATTATAGTTATACTTAATTTATTAATTATACTTATAATATAATCCGCTAGTTATACTTATAGTTATACTAGTAATTATAGTTATAGTTATACTTAGTTATAGTTATAGTTATACTCCTATATACTTATTAATTATACTTACACTTATACTCGCACTCAGTCTGCTAGTCGTACTTAATCTCGCCAGTCGCACTCGGAGATAGTAGTCGCAGTTGGAAATAGCAGTCGCACTCGCACTCGCACTGCGTCGCACTTAGTCGCAATCGCACGCAGTAATAGCACTCGCACTCACTGGTCGCACTCACACGCAGTCATAGTCGCAATCGTACTTATTCTAGTAAATCAGTCTCGCTAAATGTGCGCCTGAAAGTTGGAAGAAAGTGCGCTCCTTAACATTACATCTAAGATAATTGCGCCTGTAGAAAAGTGCGCCGACAAAACCGGAAAAGTAAGCGTGAACTTGAGAAGCATGCGCCTAAGACAAATGGTAGGATGAGAAAATTGCGCCTGAGAAGTGCGCTAGGGGGAAGTACGCCCCAAGTGCGCCGGGGAGAAGTAAAATAGCAGTCGCAGTCGCAGTCGCACTCAGTCGCACTTAGTCACTCAGTCTCCGCAGTCGCACTCGGAGATAGCAGTCGCACTCGGCAATAGCAGTCGCACTCGGAGATAGCAGTCGCAGTCGCACTCAGTCCGCCAGTCGCAGTCGCACTCGCCAGTCGTGGATATCCTATCATAGAAGCCCTAACACAGTATCAAGTGTATAAATGATCGTCAACTGGAATAATCTTGACTGCAACGGCATCAGGCTAAAGTGGAATATCTACTACCCTAATAACAAGAATCATGGAAGAGACCGACTCTTCACCTCTAACACCAAGCAGGGTGTCATAAAGGAATTGTCTGCCAGTCGCTCTTTTTCGTAATATCACTACTCATGAATTAGCATGTGCCAATCCTCAGCCTAGCTCATACAGATCCACCTCTAGGCGTCCTTTCCCAGCGTAACTGTCAAAGACAAAGACGTGGATACGTTATGTGGATAAATAATAATGATGATGATATCTATCTACGTGGTTGCGGGCAAGGTATGTGCGTGCCAAGCAATCCATGCCAAGACTAGTCACGTGACCGGAGTCGTTCCGTGACAGTAACCAGGCATACTTCCCCCGGCGCACTGTCCCCGGCGCACTGGCCCCGGCGCACTTCCCCCCAGCGCACTTTTCCTGGCGCACTCTTTCGGCGCTGCGAGTGCGACTGCGATTAAGCGAGTGCGACTGCGACTGCTATTACCGAATGCGACTGCTATCTCCGACTGCGACTAAGCGAGTGTGACTAAGCGAGTGCTATTGCCGACTGCGACTGCTATTTCCGAGTGCGACTGAGTGCGACTGAGTGCGAGTGTCACTGCTGAGTGCGACTGCGACTACGAGTGCGACTGCTACGGAGGTTGACACCAAAAGTCTTGAGCAAGCGCCAAGTTTGTAGGGATTGGGCTGCCTCAATTCTTTAGCTTGGGGATCGAAGTTTCCGGGGTAACCAACTAACCATCATTAGAAGATTGGTGCTCCTCCCGTTAGCGCATGCTCAAGACTTTTGGTATCAACCTCCATATTGTCGAGTGCGACTACTATTTCCGACTGCTATCTCCGAGTGCGACTAAGTGCGACTGCATGCGAATGCGACTGAGTGCGACTGAGTGCGACTGAGTGCGCTTGAGTGCGAGTGTAACTGATGAGTGCGACTGCGATTAAGTGAGTGCGACTACGACTGCCAGTGCGACTGCGACTGAATACGACTGCGAGCGCGACTCAGTGCGAGGGTGACTGATAAGTGCGACTACGACTGCGACTGTGACTGGCGAGTGCGACTGCGACTGCGACTGAGTACGACTGCGAGTGCGATTGAGCGCGACTACGACTGGCTATTCCCAACCGCGACGACTGGCGGCCTTATGAGGGCAAGCACCGTCCCTCCTGAAGGTGCGCAAGGGCCCCATGCTCCATGTACAAGAAGGCGAACATCGGGTATTAGAGGCGAATGAAATGGAACGTTATCTTATAAGATAGCGAGGATGAAGTAGTAGCGCCATTGAATACTACCATTAACGATGTCTGGTAGGCGAGACCTGGGGGTGACTACCCTAAACAGTTCCCTCGCATATGGGGTATCGTACCGAAAACAACGGTGGGCGTGAGCGGTTTATGGGTTCGATTCCTCGTAGATTTCCTGGTGGAACACTTCTGTCCCGGACACAGTGTACCTAAGTAAAATAGACAACTACCAAATCAACGACGGCGACGACTGGCGAGTGCTATCGCCGAGTGCAACTGCTATTCCCGACTGCGACTGCTATCTCCGAATGCGACTGCGACTATGCGAGTGCGACTAAGCGAGTGCGACTGCTATCTCCGACTGCGACATTTTCATGGAGAAGAGCGCAGAACATCCGGCTTAATGTCCACTTCTCAACATCTTGTAGAGTTGCACGGTAAACAAGGGGAATCAATTGGAAATCTGTCTAGCTTAAGCGGTTCTCGGAGTCATGTATTACAAGCGCAACTGATTAACTTCATTACCCATTCGAATTAATAGTTTAGACATTACTTCCCTCGTTCGACGCCCAAGACTCAAGCCAGCGGCTATTCTGGGCCTCGTCCATAGCAGGCGTGGCGAGCTTTGTCCTTTAAAATACCCTTCTATTACCTACTCGAAACGAAGCTCGACTCTTCACCGCCGTTGTGAACGTTTCATACAGCCCATGTATTCTTCTTCTCCTCCGTGGCCGAATACCGTTCGTAGCGGCCCAGCGGATGAAACTGGGATGCGAATAGGTCATGAGTGTCTCTGTGGTATCTTTTAGGGGTATGGCGAAGGCGCTTGGATGCGTGGTATATTGGAGAGCGTGCAGCTAGACAGATTGGCAGCTTTAGCTCAGCGCTCCAACATTGAAGAGAATTTGAGGGTAGGGCAAGTCGCTTACACATGCTGTGCGATCTTTTTCTGAAAGATTGAGCTCACGAGGGCTGCCGGGTGTGAGGTAGAGCGCTATCACATCGTCGATTTCGGCGCGGAAAGGCTGGAGGGTGACTTTTCGCTGTCAGTGGATGTACATTTCAGGTACAGGTAATTAGAGCAGTGCGTACGTGTTTGGCACTCCAGACCTTTCTGATTTCGCACATCCCACACAGTATTATCTGGTGCTTTTTCCGTTGGAGAGGGGCTCCCATGTAGGAAACACCCCTTCTCCGACATAGCCGAGACTTCTATGACCTTGGTGTCGAGATCAACTTTGAAGCCACTTTCCCATGCATCCCCCTTTTCCCATACTCGCGGTCCAGAACCCGCAAAAGGGTCATTTCTTGCTGCGTCCCAAGCTGGAGATAGAGCACGTTTGTCGGCTGAGGCTGCGGCAAAGCGAGCGGTGTAGTCCCGGAGCCATAGGTAGAATTGGAGATTTTCAGCGTGGTGGGTGATGTGGAGGAGGTAGTACATGAAATCTGGTTTTTGGAATGTAAGTGATCGCATGCATAGACTTGGGTCATGCGTAGAGTGCTATCATACCTTGGATGGAATAAGGCTAGGACGGTCAGTCATCGTGATAATTAGTGCACAGCAAAGCGGAGCCATACAGGTAATGTTCTATTCGAGAGGACCATTCCGAAGGACAGTTCCGGTGGTATGGCCGTTGTAGTCAATTTCGAGTATGTGTCGGAGTCGCTTGAGCTCATGGTATCTAGCAATTTGGAGTCATAGCCGGTTCGGTTTCGAATATAGACATATAAACACATGGCTGCAAACCCAATTCAGTTCAGTTGGTTGCGAGAGGAAAGTACAATAATGGAGACAATGAGGATGTTCAGAAAACATGTGGGAGGTCACAGGAAGCAAACGACGCCGAGCGCGTACAGGCCATTGAAGACGGCATAACCATGCTAACGCACGATCACTACCACAGCCTCTGAGGATTTTGACCCACACTGCCCGGGGAAAGTGCGATGCACTATTCGCGACGACCATGCTGAATTCCCTTCAAGGCGGCGGAACCAACCAACTAAAGCATTGACGCCGTTTCAGTGGACAGGTCGCACCGTCGCGGATCAAACGTAAGCCGCACATCTCATTTTGACACGGTACAGGACTTGAGACATCTGTATTTGAGGCTTGTGAATAGGTAGCGCTTGGACAGCAATTCATCGGCGACGGCAGGAACGGGAAGGCGGCTGTGTTCGTTGCAATATGCGATTATGCGCATCCCGATAGATTTCTCCGCCACGTACGTAGTTGCCAATGTAAGACGAGTAGAGCCTTGAATTGCATGTGCAGGTGTGGAGTGAAAGTGCGGCTGAGAGTCCAACGTGGCGACCATCAAGGAGCTGTATTAGCACTCGCTGGCAAAAAGCCACCTTCGGGTGAACAACCTATCATTACCATCTAGGGCGATGTCTGAGCTGCCAATAGCATACTATCTCAACCCCACCTCGTTCTGAATGGACTTTGTCATAGCGTTCTGGTTTAGGAATCCCGATACACATACACCCTCCTACATAACCACAGCAACATGATCATCCATATACTTATCGATATTCCCCAACAAGCACGCCGCAATGATCGACACACCTCCAAAAGCAATACTAACCAAATAAACCCAGCGATAGCTCTCTGCAAACGCAATCTGCCCTGCCCTAACCACAATCGCATACGCCGTTTCATTCCCCGCGATGCCTGGAATCATCTTGAGATCCTCCAGCAACGACGCGCCAGTTAGGGTGATCGCTTCTTTGATAGCGGCGCGAGATTCAATGCCAAGCTCGAGGATCATGGCGCCACCTATGTAAGTGATGGCGTTGGGCACAAACTTGTTGATGAATACGTTATAGTAGGTTGTGTAGCCAATAGAACCACCGATGACGCGGATTGCGAGTGTGAGCGCGGAGACGGTAGCTATGAGGTCGTCTGGACAGATTATTGTGGTGATGATAGAGGCGGGGACGACGATGCCGCCAATACCAAGGCCAGCGAGAATGAGCAAACCCCAGGCGCGGTAGAGCGTGTCAGCTTTTAGGGAGGCAAGAGCGCCGATTCCTGAAGAGCTTTGCTTAGCGGACCGGATGTTGTAGCGAGGGGTGGGGGGATACATACCAGCAGTCATAACCATCGAGCTCACAATCATCAATTCCCTATTATGACCCCGTAGCAGACTGAGAAGCCAAAGCACTACCACTGCACCTCCCAAAATACTGAAGCCGATTGGCAATCCTCGGATACCAACACCGACTGGGTCTTGGCCATATACGTTGAAGGCTTGCGTGGGCCAGAAGAGTAGCACGGAGAAGAAGTTAGCACCAGAGATGAACGTGATGACGAGAGTCAAGGCGAGGATGCGGGGTGATTGCTTGAGGCGAGCTGGGAACATAGGGTATTTGGCGAACTTGGCTTCCCAGATGACAAAGGCGACGAGTAGGAAGAAGCCGATGAAGAGGGGCGCAAGAACGTGAGCAGTCTTCCAACTGTACTATACTATGTCTTAGTACCACATGACTCTGCTTGCCGATTTCAAACATACCTGATATCCACCCCATTGGAGCCCAGCCATGAAGATCAACATTCCCGAGATGCTGAGGAAGCCACCAACGAAGTCTATCTGTAGAATAACCTCCATCTTTGTCAAGCCCTTCGAATTGACCCTGGGTGGTGGAAAGTAGAAGCAGATCGTCAAGAGCAGACCCACAGCAGCCCAGACTCCACAGAGTAAACCGCAGTATCTCCAGCCAGCATAGGAAGCGATCAGTTGGGCCCAGAGAACCGAAGGGCAGAAGGGTATGATGGTGAACACCAAGATAGCCACATATTGGCCTCGCTTTCTCGTCGGGGCAAGCTCGGAAGTAACGGCAAGGGCAGTGAGTTCATTGATACCAGCGCCTGCTCCTGCAATGGCCATACCGGCTGCGAAAGAACATTAGTAGACTCTTTTGCTCAAGGATGATTTTCTGCGCTGACCGATGAAGATGTTCATGGTGTGCGCAGTCGAGGCCACGATCATCCCCAGAATGATCAAGGAAGCCCCAAGGATAGCCACATACCTACGGCCCATGAGATCTGACATGGAACCGACGAATGGGCAAACAGCTGCAAGAGCAAGCAAGTTGCCGAGCACGAACCATGTCCACCTATCTGTGCCTCCGATGTCGCGGTATATCAAGGGAGGGATACCTCCGAACAGGTACAGCGGGATTTGGGAGCCGGTCCAGAGGAAGGCCATAGCAATGAGAGACATGATGCGCCTGAATGTCATCTGGCTCTGTGTCAGCTTCTGGCGCTGTATGTGAACGAGAGGCACTACTGTACCGGAGGCTCATGGTCATGATCCATATCATCGCCGTAAGTGCGCAGCCCACCCTCCTCATAGTAGCCAGGATGGCCAGGGACACGCTCGTTGGTTTGGACATTGTGAATATGACTGCTCGTACCAATAGCCTTCTCATCTACCTCAGGAGGTGTTGATATCTCAGATGAGACCATGATGCTGTTGCTGTTACCTTTTCCTGGCTGTATGGTCAAGCATCACAGTGAGAAGGTGGATATCAGATGTCAGAGACCACCGCTAGCAACTCACGACTCAAGCCGGCATCACTCAACCGACACCTGAGCTGGGGGCTTAGAGAAGAGATCTGGAACCGGGGTACAGTACGGCAAGTACCATCATGAGCGGATGCACTGCAGGTATCAACATATCTGAGTCGGCCAAGGCGAAGAGGAGATCGACATGAGCTCGTGAGGGGCAATTCAGCGTTTGGCTGAGCCGGAGGTTGCACGGCCATTATGTCGGTATCTGCGATGGCGGTACCTATCATCGATCGAGCTGGAGGTACGATGTATTGAAGGTTGCTGATTGGAACATGTCGTGCATAGCTACTCTATTGTCCAGGATGGGCGCTTGTCCTTGATAGGCTTAAATCCGGGCCGAATCACCGCGCTAGGCGGCATACTAGCATAGATGCATGCTAGCAGGTACACCATTGCTACCGCGGAATACAAACGTATAATGATAGGTCGACTTTGACATTCCTTGCATGAAAGGAGTGGGAGACTCCGCGACGGCACAAGAGGTAAAAAGCGGGGAAGTCGGAGTATGATTAAACAGGCTTAGTTTTCCATGGTTCAGCTTTCTAAAACTTCCTCGGAATCGTTTTGGACATTGGGAATTGCGGGACAAACGGCGACAGGTCGAAACAGGGTAAATCGCCGAAGGCTATCACGATTTTCAGGTCAAAATGGACGAACGGTGAGGTTTAAAGTGATAACGCCAACGCTGTTGGCATCAGATTCGGTTTTCAGATCGAGGGAGCTGGCGCGAGATGGTAATTGGCTGCCTGTTCCCATCTTGATGTGACCTCAAGCCTGCATGTGATTGATTGGTCGTCCTTGAGAGACTGTAAAAGGTAGTAGTATGTTGTACTGATTAGATTTCCTTGTACAATGGATCGATCATGTTGAATTGACATTTAACCTATGTTGCTCATCCGAAGCAATTGCTTGGCTTGCAAACGACCGGCTGCGGAAGGCCTGCATGCATCTTTTCTCTCTGCACATGTCATGCGCTGCAGGAAACCCACGTCGCTCCTTTGGCGCTCAGCGGCCTTGCACGGCCCACCTCCTAAGGCAAGTCACTTCGTCCGTCTAGCTCGGAGGCACACCCGTTGTACTCGTTGTGATTTAAGCATCGTGTAAGTGTTGGCATTGCATCTGCATCTGTAAAGAACACTGTCTGGTTCGGCTTCTTTCGGGAGAGAGTGCGTCGCAGAGCTTTGACACCGCAGGATTACCGTGTTCGGTCGTTGCTATATTCTGCGACGCAGCGATGATGGCTCTAGCTTCTCCCATTTCCTCGTTATGGGCATTTTGACGATCATGAGATTGATTATATTCGGCTTGAGCCTCCATTTGACGTACTCGATCGGTAAAGGTACGTCCCCTCCACTACGACTTCCTCGCCCTCCGCATAGGTCTGTTCGATAGCTTCGTCCACAATTGTCTTTATGGTCATCTCCATATTAACCTCCGTAGCTTTTTTCACGGCCTACGCTTATGCTTCCGCCAAAGCTTGATCCTCATTGGCCACAACTGAAACCCCATCCGAGACCTCCATCTTTAGTACCGTAGAGACTGTATATTGTTGGACACTCTTGACTCCTATAATCAATTCTCATTTCATACCTTGTAGCCTACTATGAAGCCTATGACCAAATTACTATACTCCTAAAACAATTTACATGCGCCGCACAAACGGGCCCTTTGACTTGAACTCTTATTTCAGGAAGGTCGGATCATCGTGCCGTGTATGACTTGTCAGCTATGGTATGAATCTTGGAAAAGGAAGTCGTTCTCCCTGCCTTTAAGCGCGATCTTTGGGCGTTTCTCAATCTCGACTTTGAGAGAAACTATAGCCATGCCATCAAGCTTGAATAGACCATTACCGGTGAAGACCTTCGAGAAAGCATCAACGATAGGCTTTCCCTGCAGGTGTAGTATCGCTCACCTCATCACTGTTGTACGAAATGACGACGCGAGAAGTCTGACTTCCCCTCCGATTCACTATCATAGCCTGGTCCCATCACGGCTCTCTCCGCGACGGTCTCGTATTGCAACCACCAGGGCAGCAGTACATAGAAGTTTCGCAGTCCCCGACCCCTTAGCTGCTTGTACAGTGGGTCAAACAGCTGCATGTACGCGGTGTGAAGCCAGGCATGATCATCATCGCCATGGTCGTACAAGTCGAGCAGGGTTTCTCGCATTCGCCTCGCGTTGATGATGAGGCACAATTTGGGTAGTGGAAGAAGAGAGGCGATGGAGGTGATGAGGGCTATCCAGTCGCGAGCCACCTGGGTGTCCGGGTCACGTATGTGCCAATAAAGCTGCTCATATGATATTCCTAGCTCAATCGTCCTCAAGTGCTGAGTATAGATAGACGGTAGGTTGAAGATCCAGCGCCTCGTTGCGCCAAAGTTGCCGGTGAAGGTGAAAGAATTCTGCGAGAAAAAGACGGAGGTTGCATCGGAGTGCACGAGTCTGCTAGAAATAAAGAGGGCGACGGGAACCGCGGGACATATGCACGTATTTGAAGAAGCGGCTCTTTTGAAAGGGCAGTAGCAAACACTGAGAGTGGACGTGCAGTGAAAGCAGCATTTCTTTGCGCGAGGGATAAGACTGCCGGCTTTGATTTCAAAGCTATCACTCTGCGAGAGCTGGCTGTGTGTAGGCGATTGGCGTGCCACGAGATCAGTATATCCGAGGATTTGCAATCGGATCTCTCCGGGCAGCAGATTCCAAGAAAAACTCTGCTTTTGTGGGGTACTATGATGTTGCGCTTTGCGCGTGAGCTCGAGCACGGCTGTCTTAGCCATATCTTTCATTGTTGTGTGGCCGGGGTTGGGGCTGAGGCACACAGCAGCGCCAATCATTCGCGGAAGCCTTTTTAATGGCTCGACGAATTGTACACCGCTGTCGATATCTTTGACCATGCAGTTGAAGTCAAGTTTCATTGAGGAGGAAGGTATTCTGCACGCTAGATGCTCAACCAGCGCTGACCACTCCCTCAGAAGCTTGCTTCCTGCAATACTCTTCACATCAATGGTCTCGATACCAGGATGGTCGGGTGAACACTGCAAAGGTATGGTCACCGTGAACCCAATATGCAGTGATTTGATACGCTTCCATGCATCAGAATTCAGCGTCCACAGTACTTTCAACTGGTGTCCAGGTGAGTCCTCTTTCGACGGCAACACCCTGAACTCATTTTCGCCGTAAAGCAATGGCATTATCTCATCGTATATCGCGTGAGAAGCATACAATAGCTGATGCGGTAGCGATGGACAAAAGCATCTTACACCTGATGAATAATTGGGTTGAGGGGAGCGACGTGCTGGCCCCCGCAGTCGTTGGTATTGGCAGACGCATAATCTTTCTGAGTTCTGTGTTGCATGTTCGATAGCAATCCATCGCCTACGCACGCCCTCGAAGTTAAGATCGATAGGGCAGGGACGTACTATATTGCAAAGGCGATATATTTGAATGCGAATGTAAAGCGGAATCCTAAGGAATGTTGGCGAGTTGTCCATAGTGGATGTCGGTACACTCTTGGATTGAATGTGAGAATTGTCCTGTACGACGAGAGATATCAAGCTGAAGGAGCTGATGTTCAATTTCTGTCGAGGTCAAAACCTTGAACTTTGCACTCTGACCGTTATTTTCACCCGCTATGCGCGGGCAGCGGACTTCGTCGTCATCTTTCGAACTATCAGAAGGTTAAGGGAGATGAAGAACTCCCGTTTTGACTGATTTCGTCCTGATTGGAGCGATGTCACCTTTCCTGTCTTTGCTGGAGCTAGAACTTACAGTATTCCACGTATTGAGCAGTCGAGCGTAGTAGAACCCTTTCCGCCTCATACAGCACGTGGATCTCGGGTATCAAATTCCAATCTCTAATCCTTATTCTCTATGACCGAGCATACGGGGTATGGATTTGGCGATTAAGCGTCGCCTGCTTATTGTGCATGTCCAACATGGCCGAGAGGCCTGGGGAGAGCTCTTTGTCACACGTTAGACTCAGAGACAGCGCTTGGTGATGGAAAGGACAGTTGTGGCGGTGTTGCCTATATGTTCTGGAATAGAGTTTAGTCCAGCCTTGACAGATCGGAACTAGTCCTAATTCTATCTAAGTGCGTCGTCGCAGCCGGTCGAGCCTCTCCAGTGCTCCGACCAACGATGCGTACTCGCAACGAGACGCTTCGTGCGTGGAGGAGATCCAGTTTGATTGAAGCCCCAACTCGATGAGGGTTGCGGAGTCTATGATCACAACTTAGGAGCACATCTTCACTATAGGTACGCCGCTCACACAGCTTACACTGAGAAGTGGTAGCGCTGATCATCCCCAGCACCACCAAGGCTTCCGTGGAATACACATAAAGATCCCCCAGGGCCTCACCAAAAACATCATTACGGTCCACTCCCACCTGCCTTTCCACCTCCGACAAAGCCTCTTTGCCTCACCAAAGACCAACCTTGTCGTAGTCCACTATATGCACGAGCCAGGTTTTTCCCAAGACGACAAGCAGCCCGGCCCGTACGGCATCGCCATGAACATTTTCAATGTGGTGGAAGATAGACTCAGAGCTCCAGGACAGTGAACTAGCAAAATGCAGGATATCCCTTTCAACAATGCCCCCATGATCGGGTTGAGGAATCTTGAGACAACACTGGACATCACGCAGTTGAGGCTGAATCATTTCAATGGCCCCACAGCCATGATTTTGGTACTCTAAGACGAGGATTGATGTAATGAAGCAGCATGCGCCAATAATGCTACCCATTATCAAATTAAATTCGGATGGCTTGTACACGCAATCAGTAATCCGCTTTGGAGGCTACCACGACCATCAGGCTCGATTCTCGGACCTTCCGCCGGTGAAAGAGCACAACGAAACGGTGTCATTGAGCAGCTCTTGTACCCAGCTTTCGGATTCGCATCTCAACAACTGTCAAGGCGAGCCCGGAAAGTACGACTTCAAGATCCAATCGGCAACACCCCCAGCGCACCGTCCAACAGAAGTCGCAATCATGGAGGTGAGCTGAGGCCACTTGCATGTGCCAAATAACCACCATCGTTGAGGTTTTAGTCGAGATAGCTGGGATCCTGTGCACGACATCGACTCGCTTTGTGCAGTCTTCGCACCAGGGTCGCAAACACAGCATCTCATCCATGAAAATAGCATTCACTTCTACGAAAGCACGATATCCTTGCCAACGGCTTTTCATCTTCATTTCCACCACTCCTCGCAATCAAGCCAGAAAACGTGTGCCCTAGTTCGAATTGCAGGGACGTCCGTGTCTACGCCCCATCAGCATAAAAAGATTCAAATACAAGACTAAGAAGACGAATCAGAATGATGAGAATGATGAGAAGTATTAGCATCCTGATGAGTTGTACGATAAGCATGACGAATAGAAGTAGATTCAGCAAGCATATGAAGGCAAGGATGGGTGATGGAGTTGTCAATTGCTCAATGATATCGTGGGAGAGGGAAAACAGGTCGGTCATTTGCTGCATGAGACGTTGGGATGAGGGCGAGAGGTATGACTCTGAAAGTTGTATCTGCGCTTGCTCCAGATGGTTGCGCGAAGTGGACATGGTTCGTTGGGGTTTCCGTGTATCGGTTTCTTCAGAAAAGATGGATGGAGCCGGGATTTTGCGCGGGATAATGCATGCTTGATGGTTTGGTACAACATCAAAACAACCTTTCAATTCCGAAATCAGATCCGTGCTCTACCAGCTGCCGATTCGTTCTTCTCAGATGCCGGCTAATGAGCTCCATCTCCATGCCAGCATTTTCGCCCAAAGTTCGCCTCTAGCATGTCCCTCAAGACGGACATGGCAGACTTGTGCAGCTCCGAAAGCCGAGGTTCTTACCCGGCTGACAGCTTATAGAGAAACAGCACTGGAGCTAGTAGTTTTAAATCTACAAAATACCAGATGGCGGGTCATTCAGACTGTTCTCCCCGTTGGCCCAGGTAGTGCATTGTTGAAAGCTTGTGGAACGCGACATCGTTCATGCTGCTCGCCTTGCTCGCCTTGCTCTCTGTTTGGTCTTCCCATTTATGGCAAACGAATTGAAAAGGCAGCAGTAGCCAATCAATCCCCACAATCTAATCACAACTCCGTCACACATACGATGTCGTGGGACCATACATCCGCGACGCCGGTTCCAGGAACATTGATATGCTACTTATGCTTGAGGACGAGAGGTCGTCGAGCGCCAAAACGCTAGCTCTACCAATGGCGAAAAAGTGAAGAAAGTTCTCCGTAGCCACAACAAACCCTCAAGATGTTCAGTGTATGACTGGAAATATCCACAGCCCCGACTTGGACAGCCTGCAAGGTTGTCATTGACTTGCGACTGGTAAAGCTTTCCACGTCCATGGTGCCGAGCATCTTAAAACGTTGGACCTTCGTGGCTCTTGCTCATACGATTATGGTCCATTCATTGGAAAGTTCAAGTGCTTCAAGATTGGAATCCGCTCCCTACTTGCTCTGTTCCACGAAAACGTTTCAACCGCAATCACCGACATATACCCGCTTCCCTGAAGAGCGTATACTTATTCAGAAGCGATATTGGCTGCGCCAGGTCTCCAGATGTCGAGAGCTGGTACAACGTAGAACTAGTATCGCTCAAAGCTTTAGGAACGAATGGTCAATACAACACAACCAATCTATAGCACGTCGCAATACAGGGTCGGGCAAACTTCAAGTGCGCATGGAAGACTTGCTTCACGCGATTTGAGCGGGATTGCTGAGATTCATGCGCCAGGATTCATTGGCAGGGTACGCTCTGCGAAAGGGCCGCCAGATAGCCAAGAATGGTGGCTTTCAGCGGTCAAAGAACTGTAAAATCAAAAGCCAGACTAGCGCTATTGGGACGACTTACGGTATAAAGGTCTTAGCTACGACTTCTTTTTTGATTGACGATCGACCAAGACTTCATATATATCAGTCCATACTAAAGGTTTGAGATAGATCTCACACTTGATAATAAGCCGTGGAACAACAGCAAGAATGAGGTTTCATCCCTTGCGAGCACCGAATCATCATGCTTTGGCTCGTAGAACTTGGAGCACAACCCAAGTCTCGGCTCTTTCTTGGTTTTATTTTGTCGCCACATCCGTTGGATCAATAATCCCAGCAGTGTCGTCAAATTCGACCACTCTGGGGATTTCCAATGCATCAGACTCCATCACCTCGAAAACTTTACAAGACCCTTTCTCATACGTTTTTCCGGATCTTGTACACGACCCGGCAGATCGCTTTCCTATGCCTGCTTGCAATGGAATGGTCCTGGAAGAAGCCACCATAGATGAGCTGCAGGAATCAATGAAGAGAGGACAGCTGACAAGTGTGGCGATCCTGATGTGCTATCTGCAAAGAGTCTATCAGACAGATGAATACATCAAGTACGCAACATTACTTTCTTCAAATCAAAGCCTTTTGTGACTGGATTGGTCGACTCTTTTCAACCACCTTCTAACTGCCAACAGTGCAATAATGCAAGTTAACCCCGACTTCCTTCAGATCGCCTCCACCCTCGATGCCGAACGAGCTGCTGGCCACATCCGCAGCCCACTTCACGGCATCCCTTTGGTCATCAAAGACAATATCGCCTCCAAAGACAAAATGGAAACCACAGCGGGCAGCTGGGCTCTCCTCGGCTCCGTTGTGCCCCGAGACGCCCACGTCGTTGCCAAACTTCGCCAACAGGGTGCTCTAATCTTCGGAAAGGCTACGCTGAGCGAATGGGCCGACATGCGCAGCAGTAATTACTCAGAAGGGTATTCAGCGAGAGGCGGGCAAGCGAGGAGTCCGTACAATCTAACCGTCAATCCAGGCGGGAGCAGCTCAGGCAGTGCGGCCGCAGTGGCAGGTAATCTGTGCATGTTCGCTTTGGGGACGGAGACCGATGGAAGCGTGATCAATCCTGCCGAAAGGAACGCTTTGGTGGGTATCAAACCTACCGTTGGCCTCACGTCCCGGGCTGGAGTCGTGCCGGAGAGTCAGCATCAAGATACCGTAGGCACATTCGCTAGGACGGTCCGCGATGCTGTTTACGCCCTTGACGCTATCTACGGTGTTGACCCTCGCGATAATTACACACTTGCGCAAGAAGGCAGGACGCCAGCAGGTGGGTATTCGCAGTTCTTGACTGATAAAAGTGCACTTAAGAATGCTACGTTTGGATTACCATGGCAGAGTTTCTGGGTCCTTGCCGATGAGCAGCAGCGGGCTGCTTTAGTAGAGATAATTAAGGAGATTGAGGCTGCAGGTGCTACAATTGTGAATGGAACGGAGTTGATGGATTGGGAGAGAATTGTTAGCCCTAAAGGGTGGGATTGGTAAAGCACTGTTCGCGTACTCGGACACGTGGACGATTGCTGACTAGCCATGAAAAGGGACTATGGAAGCACCAGAGGATATTCCAACGAGTCCGAATTCACCGTCGTGAAGGTACGGTAGCCGCGATACTCCCTAGTGGTGTCGTGGTCTATACTGATGGTTTGCTGATCAAGGTTGATTTCTACAACGACATCAAAGCCTACCTCGCCGAACTTAACAACACGAACATCAGATCGCTGGAAGACAT
>JAABUL010001580.1_pt1 | contig 42209 bp, 37 predicted proteins | sample 5559151 | NCBI WGS metagenome assembly JAABUL01 (sample SAMN10711876, study PRJNA513368) | rock metagenome | isolation source: Antarctica rocks | place: Antarctica: Victoria Land, Pudding Butte sud | reverse complement strand
TTGGTTCAGGTCAGAATCCATATAGTAAGTGATCATGACCCCAGCGGCTGGACTTGCAACGGCGCTTGTTGCAATGTTAGTTGCGGTTATGGGAGCGTTGACGGAGGTGGGTTGAGTGAGTCGGCTAATGGAAGCGTCGATGAGGTAGGTTGATTCATTCCGTTGGCAGAAGGATTGGCAGAATTGAGTCGAGCGAATCGGCTAGTGGAAGTGTGGATGGAGGAGGTGAAGTCGTTCCGCCAGCGGAAGGCTTGGCGGAGGTGGATTCAGTGACTCCGCCAGTGAGGGTATGGATGGAGGTGGGTAGATTTAATCCGTCAGCGGCAGCCCTCACGGAGGTGAGCTGAGTTATTTGACCAGTGGAAGAAGTATTATCCTTTGCCGTGTACGCTGATAGCTTAGAATTAAGCCCAATAGCCCCAACCTGGCTTTGAAGTGGACCTAGAAGCGGCGTGTCCCGTTGCGTCAGTGCCTGAAATGCACCGACTTTAGACCCGCATGGGGGCGTTGCCGAAAAACAACATATTGTAAGGAATTAAACGTCGTGGCTACAGCACAGGAGCCTGTTGTTGTAGCCTTACATCTCACGTTGCAACCCACTGCCGGGGTTTTCCTAGTCCTATAAGACCACTCTGCTTTCGAAGAAGCGCAGAACACACTGATGATTGCAGCCGTTCTGGTACTACATTCGGGTTTTGTTTTGGTACGGGCTTTTGTCATGGTAAGAGGTTTGGGCGGCGGAGGGTTCGGAGTCAGGATAACAGGATGAATGGGCACGATTGGCGATCTAACAGGTTCTGCGGTTGTTTTAGATGCTACCAACGATGTGGGCCAAAGCTTAACTTCGGTAGGTCCTGGCTTTTGCGGCGATGACAGCGGTAGCCCAGTTCCGGTAGGCTTTGGCTTCTGAGACGTCATGAACGAAAGCTTCCCTTCCGTAGGCCTCGGCTTTGGACACGGTTTGGAATTGGCGTCATTCGCAGAAAATGATGGCATGCCCGTGATTGGAGTCACGGCAGGGACCGAAGCCGAAATGATTCTACGGAAACTTGAGAGCTTTGAGACTGGTAAGTTTTGAGTAGCATTAGTTGTTGATATGACAGGAGTGACAGGGACTTCTGTTGAGTTTGTATATCGCGGGGCCTTCGAAGCTCGACTGGCGACTGTAAGAAGTGAAATAACAGTGAGCCATTAGCGTCTGACCATCTTAGAAACGGAAGAAGATGATATCGGTCAGCGAAAGGACGAAGGTTGAAGGAACAAAGGAAACTCATGTATATGTTCTGGATTGCACTAGAAGGTAACCAATGACAGCTCGTCTGGTAAAATTTGAATACACATTTGACATTGATTATCAAAGACCACGCAAGCCAGGGAAGACGGAACTTGGTTGATATTTGAAACTGAAGGTTGGATGTAGACCACTGGTCACAACCCAGCCGTATTGAGACTTGAGAGGTTGAAGAGTATTAAAAGCTGAAGCTCTTATGACTGGCCATTAAGTCTGTAAAGACTCATAATACGGTGAACTGTCTGCGGGGTTATCGCTCGAAATACGGAGCCAACTACGTAGTATGCAGCTGGGATGGTACCATGCATTCGTGACAGTGCCTTGGTCTACTTAAAAGATATAAATTTCCGCAGAGGTATTGCCGCCGAGATATTGCCGCTCGAGATTTACTCTAGCAGGTGCTAGCATATGAGCCAACGGGACTAATGTCTCGGAGAAACGAAACGAAACACGCGGCGATAACAGTGAACTCAATGGGATTATCTGATATTACCTCTACGGACGTCTTGAAGCCTAAGTGGACGATGGTGTAACAATCTACCTACCTTACCTAGGTAGGACCGGAGCGACATGAATTTCAGCGCTAGTACTATTACAACTATTAGCGTATGCAGAAAGGTTTCGAATCCTTGGCATTCATTTTTGCGCTGCCCCACGGTGATCCTTTATATGAGGAATTCGAAAATTCAACCCAACCACCTATTATCGCATTCAAAAAGCTGATATTGAAGCTATTATTGAAGCTATTCAGACCTCCTCGCTTACTGATCGCTTTTAGCTATGTCGGGACCACTTCCTGCAAGCCTTCGCTCCAGAATACTACGTCTTCTGCTACTCCACTGGTGCCCCAAAGCTATCGCCGAAGAGGTTCACTGTCACTTTGATACCGTCTATAGAATTCAGGAGAATCTCTTCATGTATGGCTCTCCCTTTAGACCTCAATTCCGACCCAAAGGCGCTCCTCGAAAGGTCGTCAAGGCCGCTGAAAATGGCCTCATAGCCTACCTCGAAGAACAGCCGTGGATCATGCAGAAAGAGATGGTCTGGTACATATGGGAGGAGTGGGGCATTAACGTGCATCAGTCCACGATATCGAGGATTCTGAAGAGAAGACGCTGGAGCAATAAAAAGGGACAGCGTGTGGGCGTCAGACAGAACGATGAGCTGCGATTAAACTGGATTGCAGATCTGCTTCGTCTGACTGCCGAGCAGCTTGTCTTCGTTGACGAGACTCTCTTCAACGAGACTACGGGGTGGCGTCATCAAGCCTATGCACCAGTTGGTGAACCAGCTCGCTATCAAGCCTCTAGAACGAGAGGGCATTGCTGGAGTGTTCTTCCGGCTTACACGATAGATGGCTATCTACCCTGTACCGGTATTCGTGAAGGCTGGTTCAACGGCGAGGCTTTCTTTCGATGGCTAGCAGATGAACTGCTACCTCTATGCAGTCCCTTTCCGGCCCCGAAGAGTGTGATCATCATGGATAACGTCAGCATACACTGTAACGCTCGTATCGAGGAACTCATTACCTCACACGGATGTGAGGTGCGTTATCTGCCTCCCTATTCGCCGGATTTCAATCCCATCGAGCTCAGTTTTAGTGTTTTGAAGGCCTGGGTCCGACGACATTTCGAGGAGATATGGCCCCATTATGAAGGCACTTTTGGTGAATTTCTCCATTACGCTGTCGAAAGAAGCAGGTGTGATAGGTTTCCGAGACAGCATTTCAAGCATAGCGCCGAAGGTTATATCTTTGAAGCTGATATTAAAGCCTTGGAAAGAGATCTTGAAGCTGGTACTATAGATTTTGATTAGTAGTATCTGAATAGCTTCAAAATCACCTGTTTGAATGCGATAATAGGTGGTGGGGGGTTAAATGTCGAATTCCTCATATAAAGGATCACCGTGGGGCAGCGCAAAAATGAATGCCAAGGATTCGAAACCTTTCTGCATACGCTAATAGCGCGAATCTCCCACAGAAAAAGCAGGCAGCTAGAAATTACACACTCGTGCACGCATTGTAGGAGTACTTCACTTCCACGATCTCAAGTAACTGCATGAATATAAAAGAGGCCACTTTTCAGTCTGACGAGGTATCGTATGTTTATCAAAAAGAAAACATTCTACGTTTGTGGATCGGTCGTTCTCGCTCTCGTTCTTCGTCTCTCATCGCCCTTCATTCTCAGTCATCCCTCGTTCCTCGCCTATCATGTCTCATCTCTCGTCTCGGTAGCTTCAGCCTGCTGGGGGCTCGATATCTTCTTGATGATGATCGGCCGCCTCTTCCGCTGCAGCCTTCCCTTCGTCCCGTCTTCTAATGAGATACCCGGACCAAGCGATGTAACAATAAGCTAAGAAATAACCCTTTGGGTAAGGTTATAACAATCAATCCGGGGTTGCAGGCACGTGGCGGGTAAGCTTCTACCACTACTGAAATGCTACTGCTACTTTACTTCAACGAGTCAACCTATTACTAGTCTACTATATACTCACATATACCCGACCCGTCTGGCCCCCACGATAATCCTGCTTGCCGTTTGACAGAATACCATTTTAGCACGAAATGCACATCCTACTAATCAACTAACCACTACCACCGACTATGCGTGAATCGGAGTCTCCAATGGAGGCTCTTCATAAATTTCCCAGGGCATTTCCGTGGTGCCCATTAGGTGAAATCAGAGTTCTAGCGTTTCCCTCAAAGATCAGCATATTGGTCCCTGAGACCCTGATAGTTCAACTCTGCAACTATATGTTGTTTTTATTTTGCTCCCAAGACTTGGTGATTGATATTTGTTGTTGTGGATCGTCTTCTTTTTGACCAATTTCAGTAAGTGTGTAGGTGCGTTCCGTGTACCATTCTTCACCGTTCGCTGCTCGCAAACCGGTGAACTTGTCCATTAATATCTCAATAATCTTGCGTGGGCCTTGATTCCTCGGTGATCAGACCATGGCTTCTTTGTTTGCCGCGGTTACCTTTTCTGCGTTGCTGTGTCTTTGCGGGCTCTTCACCCAGGTCGGGGCTTACGCGATTGATCAATCATGCCTACCCTACATGGGAGATCATGACGACAAGGGCAGCATGATAAGAACTGCAATGGCCGAGGCCCGTTTAATGATTTTTGACGCTGCCTTCGCAATCAACGATCCTGGACCAGCAGTAGTAATGCCCGGTCAAACGGTCCTCGATAATTCGCAGCAACAAATCTTCCCAGGTGCTTCCCCAGAAGATCGAGCTGCGATTTCAGGTCAGTCTACCCTCCAATCGTTCTTTCGTCTATTTGTTCATGTTCTAACGATTATATCGATAATCAGCGAAACTATCAGACATTCTGTACGGAGTAGACTGGGTGGAGACTTATTTTGCCTTTCCAGGCGATATAGCAATATACTGTGGCGACAACATGTTCCTACCCTTCCCATCTGCTGAAGGGGCACAAAACATTTGGGTCGACCAAAGATCACAATATTTCTTGCAAGGCACCAGCCACGGAAACAACGTCAACGCAAGGATTTGTGGTACTAGCGGCCAATCGTATGTACTCCGAACGGCTTCCATGTCACCCGGCGCCAGTAATCAAGTCAGCACAAAGATCATTGGATTGTGTGATTCGGCTCTAACAAAAGGGATGGGACAAGAGTCAACCGGCAGCCGGGCTGGGCTTGTAACGATATCCGCTTTATCAGGACGAGCAGGGCTGTTTCCCGGGAAATTGATAAGCGATGTTGCAGAAACAGCCTGTCTTTCCTACGTTCTATTCTATGCACTTGCGCTCATGACATCACCGACATACTGTCAGTGACTTTCAGGAACCTTGTCTTTTGCATCAAAGACTGACATTTTACAGTTATCAGAGGTCCTCATGAAAGATTTGGCTGGGAACAGATCACGACCTGTCCCCTTCATGTAGCAATGCAGAATGCTGATAGTTATGCGTATTACTGTCTGAGTAAGTTCAGCGATCGGCCTTACGCAATTCGCTTCACCACATCCCTACCACAACCCTTTGCCCTCTAAGCCAAATAGTGTCCTCCATTGCATCATCACACCTTGTCCCCAGCACGCACCTTCATGGTCCCGCTAACGATTTATCACAGCCCAGGGGATCAAAAGATCGCATCCAGACACACCCGAATGGTTCACTTTCAACTGTCAAATCGGCTCCTACAAACAACTTGACGAGCACATGATTAATCCGAATGCTCCAGACGCGTTCACCTACCGTCCCTGAGCACTAGACGGCGTGTTTCTGTCGTTACTCTTTTCAGCACTCTCTCTATTAACCAACACCTGCAGCTCGACGGTCTTAGAACATCCCCTTTAGAGCTCCAACCATATAGGTACGCAGACCCCTGCAGGTGTGGAACAGGCAATGGAGGCCGATCTTAACTACATCAAGAGTGTATTTAAGATCTCAACAGAAAGCCGAGCGGAGCGCGCATCACATGATGCGGATGAGTTGGTGACGCTCCCGAAATTCGGTGTTTATATATAGATACCCTGCTCCATAATCTAGCGCTATCATGTCCACATGAAGCTGCGGCCTACATTCACTCATTTGTTTCCTTTGCGGAACCTGAGCATTCAAACAACTAAGATACATACCATCACAGCAGACTTTGACTCCTTCAGATGAAAGCACGTTTGACACTCTACCCGCAACGAGAGGGTGGATAGCGAACACTAAAGGCTATGAATTATTTATTCGATTGGGCTGATCTGTGGGGATAGTGCAAATACAGCGCCTCTTTCAGTTAATGCTGGCATCTACAGACTTAATCCAAACCGTCTTCAGCCTACACTGTCGAGTAAAATGGGATATGGAGACGATATAGCACTACCTTGACCTTGTATTAGAAAATGAAAGAGGTAGCTGCTGAAGCTGTGGCTGAATTCTGTTAAGCCCCGAATGGTGGTTGTGGTGTTTGTCGAACGACTAGTAGGGACGCGGGCTTAAAGTATACAGACAGTGCTCTGCCTTGTGGAATACATGATTGATCAGCTTCACCACCCCTTTCTTTAGGCGTTTTGTTTTCTCGCTAAATAAGCTTCTTAGGTAGTGCAAAAGAGGAACGTCTGGTGCTTTTGCTTCTGTTAACAATGTGGTCAATACATATTTGGTATTATCGCTTTGTTTGCTCTTGTTCTTATTCTCCTTTCCATTCTTCTTATTCTTCTTCGGTATAACTAGTCGTGAGCAGTCCGGCCGCATTACGTGTGGAAAAGCGAGCACGAAGTAATATCACTCGAACAATTTGCTTTCGACAACTTGTTCAGAGCAGTGCGCTGGCCAGTTCGTATTCTAGCAGCTATATTCCCGGTGCCCGCAGTGTTTATGTATCTCATTATGCTATATTCACTCTTTGTCTTAATGCATAAGAGATTTTTTTTACTACATTCTAAAGCAAAAAGATAATATGAGTTGTATGACACGGGGTTGCTTCAGCACAGAGACAGCTACAGTCACTACTACGATCCTGCTTTACTGTCTACGGAATTGGGAAAAACGTTATGCGGTGGCCGAGCCTACCATGTCCCACCGGCAGGCTTCTTGCCCTCCCGTCCTCCCGTCAACCCACACTCCATCCAATCTTCTGGAGCGATAGCGACCTTGATCACATTACTCTCACGTCGCCTCCAATACCATTCGCGGCATAGGATTGGATTCGAACTCTATCTATCCGTCTAAAAGCAAACCACACGATGACGGCAGGTGTGGTATTCTTCAGGGATAAACAAAGTACCTAGCAGAGGCGAAACGAGAAGTGATTCTTGCTGCAGATTTTTTTGCGCCTCATATATTGAAGCTTTCTGGCATTGAAAATCAAGAAGTCCTGGCGTCTGCATGTCTGGTTGAACACGAAAGAGTAGGCGAGTATTTTGAAGACCATCCAGTGGTCATACAAGCTAGTTGATGCAGTATTTTCGCTCGACCACGTGACCCGAAAGTCACCCATGCAGGAAGCGATGCAAAGCTACCGCTTGAGTAAGGGTAGGTCGCTCGCTAATGCTTTTGACGGAAACTGTTTCTTAGCCATGGATTAAGTCGCAACTTTGGAAGAAAAGAGCAGAATTGAACATGCTGTGCAAGTAGCAGTATAGTCAGCCTGGGATTTTTGGTAGAAAACAGAGATGAAGCCTCGCTGAGAGAAGCTACGACCCAAAAGCAGCAAGCCTCCGACTGGCACTACCTGCGGCCACGACAGATCCAAGTCGATTGACGACCAGACTAATTTGCTGGCCTGGAATTAGCAACACCAGGTGCTCGATTTTTGTTGCTATTTCGCACCCATTCTCGCGGGGATTCATTCATGTCCAGAACAATGATCAGAACAATGATCCAACAGCGCAGCCAGCCATCGATGCATAATATCTTCAAAAACAAGTCGATGTGAAAACCTGATCGATTGGCTTTTGAGCCACGGACGGAACGTTTCGAACCCAGCCTTTGGCGGATCGTGTACACCATTGATGGAGCACCCCATTCATGGATAGGGTGCAAATCTAAGCCTTCATCTATGGATTAAATGCTAATTTCGTGGATGTTTGGTCGTACATACTCGTAGATCTTACATCTTTTACAATCAAGAGATTTGGCTGTGTCTTCTTGTCCTTGTCTTCGTCTTTCTTCATTTCAGACTGATGATGAAGATTTTGACTTGATCTTGTCATGCGAATACGACGCGTGTAGAGTCAGGGGGCGGCAGTGAGGTTGTCGTTCAGCTAAAGACCATAGTAGATTCGAGAATTGCTTCATGATTTATGTAATTCCTGATCCATCTGTATATTATCTGATCCATAGATGAAGGTCTGTATTTGCACCCCTATCCATGAATGGGGAGCTCCACCAATGATGTACCCGATTCACGGATGGGTTGAGTTTTAGAACAGCCAAAAACATAAAGAAAAGGGCTCCCAAACCACTCCTAACCTTTCATCAAATTAGACCTGGTGCTGGTGGCGGCCGTTGGGGTTGGAGAGGCACTTCTCTGCCCAACAAAGTGCGGTTTGCGAAGTTTGACCATTGAATTGCAATCATGTTTGTAAATTAGCAGCTCCTTTGAGCTTCGTAGAGTCTTTACAAAAGCTCTAATCCCATGCTAGATAATGCTACAGCATGCATAGCACCATGCTTAACTGTATGTGAGGTGTCGACGCATACCCCTGTCAAGTCACGAGACCTTCTAGTCTTTCTCAACATCGTTTTGGACCGAGGGACAATGATAGTTGTACGGTCTTTTTAATCCTAATGTTCTCCAAGATTCCTGTACTCTGTAAGTCTTTCTGAAGGTCTTTTGAAGGCTGTAGATCCGACGGGCCGGAATAGAAGACGTGGCTATCATCCATGGATTCTATTCGCTGTCTTGAGAACTCCTATGATGCAATAGCGTCCTGGTCAAAGCATGGTGATCAAGGCCAATGTTGGGCAAAAAGTAACTTCCAAAGCTGACAGAATAATTTCGTTTAGGGACATCTACCACAGTCACAACTCGCATGATCGAAATTAGGCCACCCTGTCAAGGCTTAAGCCCTTTCACTTCTCCACGACCATGTCCACCAGTAACATGAACGACGACGCCGTGATGAGAATCCGCCATGTACCCTTATCCTACAGCAATGCCGAGTCCCAGACCTCAGCGTTACGGCTCGTCTTGACTCTCTTTCCAGAATGGGAGCATGAAGAGGGTAACGTGGAGTTCATACGATTTACGGACGGGATCACCAATACCGTACGTATTCCACAACGCTTTAGGAAATCATTCCTGCGGACACTTCTAAGATTCTAGAATTTTAGCTCCTGAAAGCTGTGAAGCGACGGCCTGGCTATACTGAGGAGCAGATAGACAAAGAGGCTGTACTTCTACGGGCGTACGGGAAAGGCACAGAAGTCCTGATCGACCGCGAGCGTAAATATCAAAATACCTTAACTTTGATGGGATACTGATCCGAGTCCAGGAGAGACGACATCGCATTCCCTCCTCTCGCAGTATAACCTCGCTCCTGCCTTACTTGCCCGTTTCCATAATGGCCTCATCTACAGATTTATCCGAGGCCGGGTCTGCAGCCCTGAAGACTTACGGCGGGAATCAGTCTGGCGAGGCGTAGCCCGAAGACTGGGGGAATGGCACGCTTTGCTACCAATCGTATCAGAAGGTACGACGGTCACACCAGAAGAGTCCGACACAGAAGCTTCACTCTCGCTGTTGCCAGCGAAAACAATACCCTCGCTAGCAGCAATCAATGCAATCACTCCAGGCAAGCCAACCCCGAACCTGTGGACCGTTATGCAGAAGTGGATCTTCGCTCTCCCGATTACCAATGAAGCCGAGAAGAAACGAAAAGATGACCTTCAAAAAGAGCTCGAACGCACTGTCTCTGAGCTCGGCGATACGCCTGGTCTTGGTAAAGATGGTGTATGCCTTTCATTCTCTTTGGCCAAATAAGTTTACTGATACCTCCGCCAGCTAATCTTCGGCCACTGCGACCTCCTCTCCGGTAACGTCATCGTCCATCCCAGCACCATTAAACCCTCCACTTCCTCCTACCCCGCCGAAACCGTCTCCTTCATCGACTACGAATACGCAACTCCCTCTCCTCCAGCCTTCGATATCGCCAACCACTTCGCCGAATGGGGCGGTTTCAGCTGCGATTTTAGCGTCCTGCCTACACGTTCTACCCGCCGCGCATTCATCGCAGAGTACATCAACAGCTATAGGAGCTATGTAGATCTGGAGAGCCATGGCATTGGGTACGAGGACAGGCTGTTTGAGGAGGTCGAGCGCTTTCGCGGTATCCCTGGCTTTTACTGGGGGGTCTGGGCCCTCATCCAAGCCACAATTAGCCAAATCGATTTCGACTACGCAGCATACGCCGAAATACGCCTGGGAGAATACTGGGCTTGGAGGGACGAGGTGGATGGATCGAGAGCAAAAGAAGGCCGCGAGACGCCGTTGCGCGAACGACGATGGGCGGAGGAATAACTGGGATAACGAAATGATGACCTGGCTGTGGATACGCATTGGTGTGGGGGTTTGGGTTTCAACACCGACCATAAATAGCGAGATTCGTGATGCAAGGCATAGCGGTGGGCGTTGGGACATTTGTCTTCAACATGACGAGATACCCCAAGTCGAGTACGGCCTGCTGGTCCGGGTCTATGCAAACAGATCGCTACTTTCGAACCGAGATTCATCATCTGTCTTGCACATTTCAAAGCCTTGACTGACTGACTGCTTCTTTCAACCTCAACAAGGGCATCGACAAGCTTTTCCATATGGTTATGAGGTCTTGTTTTCTTCAATCTCAACATCATGTTATCTGTTCCTTTCTTCAGGTCAGAAAGACGAAACAGACGCAACCAAGATGTTTTTCTCCTTATCAAAAAAGGAGAATTAGCAGCAGCGTACATGACGTACAGATGGGAAGAAGAAGTGACTACGCAACAGCGCACACTCAGCATTACACGTCAAGGCGAGAGAGTGTATGAAGAACATTGAAAGAATTGCGGAGTTTTTCAAGTCATTCTGATCTCTCTCTTGTCCTCCTATTTCTCTTTCTTCCTTCTTCTCTTCCTCTTTTGGTCACACGCAGCTCGGATTTTTTCCCCAAGTGGAGGCAGAAGCACACAGATTTCCCTCTTCCCCAACCACCCCCGTCCTCCACCGCTGTTTTCATCCCAGCACACCAGTCCTCACCTCCATTCCTTCGCTCAACCCCTTTACATTTCAAGAACCACAACGAGCAACACTCCCCCATCCATGCAATCCTACCGCGAAATGCCTTCGTGTTCGAAAACGGGATCTTCAGGAGGTGTGATGAGGAAGATAGAGGAGGGTGACGGGACGGGACGGGTGGTAAGGAGGGGAGAGGAAAGCAGGGGGGGAAAGGCGTTGAATGCTGGATTGGGAAATGTTGGAGGTGAGAAGTGAGGAGGGAGATGATGATGATGATGATGATGATGAAAAGGGGGAGTGGTGAGGGCGTGTGGGCTAGAGAATTCTCGGTGTGGATCGGGATGATGGGGGGTGAGGAGGGGATGAGAGAGAGGTTGGTTATGTAGGTGTGGTTGGAGCCGGTTGGCCATTGGGTGCATGAATTGGGTATTTATAGAGTTGATATTAAAAAAAAAAGGGTTAAAGATTTCACAAAAGTAATAACCTAGGCAAACTACTGTATACGCTAGTTTATGATAGCTATATAGGACAAGGGGAAAAAACCAAACCTCCCATCTTCTCTCTCTCATACCGGATAAAGAAAGGGGGTTCTTTCGTTCGTCCCACCCCACCCCAACCACATCCGCAACCCCATTTTCACTTTCCCACTTTCCCACTTTCCACAACCAAGTACCAACAACCATCAAACCGCCCTCATACCTCTCTCTTCCCCGTCAGCTCACCCATCCGGCACTTCACACGCGACGGAAAATCCCGCTCGATACTTCAAGGTGTCGCTATCGAGTCTTTGAAACCAGTCGCGAAGCTCGTGCCTAGAACAACGGGGGAAGAAAGGTGCGGGTTTTTGACTTGTTGGCGTGATTAGGGGTGGGTGGTTTTTGATGGAGGGGTTTGGGTAGGTTTGCGAAGGGGGGTGGGGAGTGGGAGGCTTTGAGAAAGGGGGGTGTTGAGGGAATAAGGAGGGGATTGAGGGGTGGTGGATGGTAGTGGGAACAGGAAGAAGGAGGGGAGATTGAAGAAGGTTTGTGATTGAGAACGGAAGGGATGAGCGCGATGCTAAAATAGAGGGAGATGGGAAAACGGAATGGAGAAAGAAGAGGAGAAGAATGATGTGCCTGTTGAGCGGGTGGTGAAACTAGCTAGCTGTGCGTGGGTTTTCAGTCGAAGGAAAAATTAGTAAACAGATGCTAGGCGATGGGAAGAGGACACGAACTTCATCGTGTAATGCAATGAATGATATCATTTGACACCTGTTTTGAGAGAAAGGAATGCGAGAATTCATTGTTGAGATGCTCTCAACTCGAAGTTTGTTTTCTTCAGACTTTCGCATAGTTCTTTCTTCTTGACTATGCTCATCTTTGTCTGATTTCTCGTTGATTTTTCTTCGCATATGCTTCATAGAAATGAAAGTGTGGCGAGATATTTCTGAAGTAAATCTTGTGCAGTTACATTGATCATCTTTGCAGTAACATATGTGGTGTGGATGTTTTATAGATGAGATTTAAACATTGATGAATGATTTTCCAGTAAGCGAAAAAACTGGCGTTCTGTATGTAGAGACTGTGAAATTACGTACTCACCTCAAAAAAACTTTCCTCTCATCAACAAAGATGTAATCCTCCAGCAAAAAGAGTCATCATCCCCTCCCACCCCCATAATGCATAAACAGCAGCGTCCTCGCAGCCTCAACCCGCGCTTCCGCCCCAGCTGCAGCTCCTGTTTGCAGCTCAGGCCGTCCTTGCAACTCACGCTGTCTCTGTGCCGCGAGTTGAGCAATGGCTTCGGCCTCCCGTTTGAGTTCGGCTTGGTGCTGCGCCTCAGCTTGTGTCTGCGCTTGGGCTTGGGACTGCACTTGCGCTTCGAGGCTTAGCCCGGCTTGGCGAGCTACTAAGACCTGCATTTGGTCCTGGGCTTGCCATTGTGCTGGGCTTTGCAATAGGGGGGCTGCTTGTCTTGATGCCCCTGCTTGGCTCTGGACTTGATCTTGGTTCTGCATCTGAGCTTGCAACTGCGCTTGAGCTTGGTTCTGTGCCTGAGCTTGCATCAGCGCCTCAGAACCTCTCTGTGCTCCCGCTTGGCTCGGGACTTGGTCTTGGTTGTGCACATGAGCTTGCCTCTGCCCCTGCGATGGTGGACCTCCATTTGAATACGGAGATTCCGGCATGACTCGAATCATTGGAGGACAGTTCGGGCAGTTCCCCAGTCGTTGACGCGGATGCTCTCGATATACGGAGTCACAGAAATGCTGGCCGGGGAGCACATTGGGGCAAGGTTGCAAGAAGCGCTGCCAGAGATGGGGGCCGCAGGCCCAGTAGATGTCGGTGAAGTGACACATGGCTGGTTTTTCTGTGTGATTGGGGAGGGTTTCTTCGTTGCAGGGGTTTTTGGGAAGATGTGAGGGTTGAGGAGTCGATGGGCGTTGGAATGGGGTTGAGGATGGTTGATGTAGAGACTGTTAAGATTGCAAAAACGTTACATGAAAGACATATGAGATAAAGGCCTTGTTCAGGAACAAGGCCATTGTCATGATCGTTTCCATATTTGATAACGAGCTTAATCATACTCGGTTCTCAACGGAACAAAGAATGGACAGGTAGGTAATTTCTCGGCTTTTAGTCTGTAACTTGAAAGAATAGAATTGCTTGAGGAGTGAACGAACGGAAGCATTGATGACTTTAAACGGGATTGGCGACTTTTTAAGATGGTACATGTAATTTGTGCTGTGGTCGGATAACGATGAAGTCGTGATAGAATTTATAAATGAAATTCAAGAGCTCTGAACCACACAGGTAGCACCGACGGAAGTCCAATCCATGATAGGAATATACATATTGCAAAAGAGAATAGGTGGCGAGAATGAGTACTCACAGGTTCAGGAAAGCCATCAACAAAATTGATTCGATGTTCTATAGCAAACACAATATTCAATGACTATATCGACTTCCTATCAACGGTCAGATGCACTTTGACGGAAGATTAAGAGAGACGAATGACCGAGGCGAGTCCAAAGAAGACGTCTCTGGAACCCCATTTCCTAGAACTTTATCATCAGCGATTTCTTTCGGCTCCAACCCAGCCACAGCGCTCATCTGATCAGCAAATGCAATGAGAGACCCGTCATCAGCTAACTCGACTGTTGGTGTTCTCTCAGCATCAGCTTCCATTTGAGCGGTTAGCTCGGCTAGATGCTGTTCGTCGTATCGGAATTCGAGTCGAACTCCTGCCTCGCCGAGATACTTAGCCTTTTCGACTCTTCTACATGCAGCGTCAGCGCAGACCCTGAGATTCTCGGCCTTTGTTGCAAAAGCCTCAGAAATTATCCTTGCGTTAATAGCTTCAAGCTGAGCAAGATAGGCTTGGGTTTGGGCACACTCAGCTTGGGCTTCAGCAGCTTGGGCTTGAACCTGGGCCGTGCAGACTAAGCAAGCTTCTGTAATATTAAGGGGCTGTAGTTCGCGAGTGTCGGCGATACAATTCCTGCCTTGAAGACCGGCTGGGCAGGGTTCGAGAACCGTACAGCGGATGTGGCCGCAACCGTACATGCAGCGCAGATTGCACATGATGTATTTGTGCCCTTAGTGGAAATGCCTATACTAATTGTTAATGAAGGTATAAGGGGTGTTGGAGAAGATTCGAGAATTTGCGAAGCTGATGTTTCAGTCAAGGCTGAGGTTGAGAACCGATGATAGAAGCTTTAAAGTTGGAGGTGGCCGGGCCTTTCATAATGCTGCGAAATGTTATGGAGCAATGATAATTTCGTTGTTAAAGAGACAATAACCTTGCTACCTTGACGCTTGACGTTCGCTTGATAAAGGAAGTACTTATGAATTTTGAAGGTTGACAACGAAGACTTTCGTTGTCAATGAGCTTGACGGTAACACAAAAAATCAAAGGGAACTTGTGTGCGTAGCCTAGTCGAGACAACAAGTTTAATGAGAAGTTGGATGGTGTCAAAGAAATGTTCTTACCACTGCTTGCAGGTCACTAGCTGTATTCCCGCATTAGCTAAGACTTGCTCGATGGTGAATAATAATGATCTTGATGTTGGATTTTATAGGGTTGAGACGGTACAACAATAGACTCTTACGGGTTTCCAGGTTTCTCGACCGTCATTGAGCAACGACTTATTGTACAGTACAAAGACACAACAGCTTGGTCGGGTCCAGGGCTAAGCGAGTGCAGATCCTCTCAGTACCAGAATTTGGATCACAGTCGCAACTGTATTTCCCCTTAAGATTTATGTTTTGCTGTGGTTCTCCATATAGTAAGTTGAGCGGTTGTCGGTCTGCTTTTGTGAATGTACTTCGATTTCCATTGAACACAATCGAAAGTTTTCAGCCTTGCCCTACGCTTGCCGCTCTTTTTCTCCGTTTACTGGCATTCCAATCACTATGCGTCATAACCGGAGATGCCGCATCAAGCGGCTTTCTTCTCCTGACTAGTTGATAGCACCTGTCAAGTTCGACTTCTATCGCGCATCTGACCTTCATTGCACCCACAGCCGGCCAGACACTCCTTTCGCCGCGCAGTATCCAGTAATCAAGACTTTCCTTCGTCGGCGTCTCTAGTAGCTTTAGAAAGTCCCCTACGTTCAGGTCAGGCACAAGCGTCAAGCTAGCCCCTGGTATGCTTTCATCTATCAACAAGCGGCGGAGGGCAGTAGGTAGTAAGCCTAGTGAATCCAGCTGACTGAGCCTGTGCCGAACTTCGAGTGTTGTCAGACGTAGAAGTGGAATGATCATGCCCCGTTTGCCAGGGTGTGTTGGGTTTGGATGAAGGTCCGAGCGGAGGAAGGGAGCGATATAAGGTCGAGCTTGTGAAACCACAAAGTGGTTTACGTTGAATAACTCTGCTATACGAGATAGCGGCGAGTCTCTGTCATTGTAGCTTGTTTGCTTCCATGAGCGGAACGTAATGCCATGAGCCGAAGCCCATGGGACGATGGCGCCTGTTTCATCTTTGCATTTTAAAATGACCGTAGAGTAGGAGGTCGAGGAGGCATTGGAGGCCAATGCAGCAGACCATATGAGCTAAATTGAGTCAGTATTATTACATTGTTACGGGATGTACTTCGTTACTTACAACATTGGGAGCTGTAAGGTAGTTCAGTAGGTTCGGCACACCACCACGTCCGGTTGTAGCAACGGTGATGTTCAGAACTCGTTTGGTCCTAGCATACGCTTCTTCGAAGGTCAAATCTCCAACGTTGGCCCTTACGCATTCTTCTAAAACGGTGACGTCCAGGAAATAGCCATCTCGTATGAACCTCGCAATCCGGCGTAGGAGAGTCTGTACACGTCCATTTTGATACTGCGAGATCAAGCCTTCATGCTCTGTCAATTTTTCACCATCGTTTTCCCCGAAGGCAGTCAGATCAATGCCATCACCATTCAAGAAATCCAACAACTCATCCTCAGTATGTATACCCACCAGCGCCGCAATCAAAGCCCCAGTCGCTGTCCCGGTGATGATTCTGGGTAAGAGTCCCCTCAAATGCAACGCCTTCACTACTCCCAAATGACAAAGGCCGAATATTGCTCCCCCTTGAAGCACCAAGGTGGAACGCCCGAAAGCCTGTCGTGTATCATGTAACAAGTCGAGCTTCGCCTGCGACGTCCAACCAGTCTCATAGCCCTGACTCGTTGGTAAGGCAGCGACATACTCGATCGCCAAGGCCACTTGAGTGACGTATTCTTCGATCAGCACTTTGGTGCCCGCGTAGGCGCGATTGTAGAGCCGAGGGGTCGTGATGTTGCCCAGATTCCGGACGAGACCAGAGCGTAGCAGATTCACTAAGCCAAGGATGTCCTCCTCTTCTCTAGCATCGATGATTGCGCGTCGACGCTCATTCATCAACTTGTAGTCGTAGTACTTGCTCGAGGGATTCTGACGCCATAGGTCTGTATGAAGCAGTTCGTCGAGCTGGAACGCGGCCTCTTCCCATTCTTCATAGGACTGCGCCTCCGCGAGAGCATCGAGTAAAGCCCTCTGTGGATTCTTCCTTGTAAACCAGCCGTAAGCTTTCTAATGATACGCGGTTAGGTTGCGTTCGTAAGTGTGAGTAAGGTAGCTGCTTACAGATTGCCAGTAGCCCGCTACATCAGCGAACATGCCCCAAATCGAGGTGAGTGCCATTGCGCTGTTCTTGGGGCCATGATCTTATGGGACGTGTCGAGGCTACGTAGCTAGAATCACGGGGCTTGCGAATAGAAACGTCGAGGTCACTGTCACATGCAAACGAGGCTTTCAAAGCCTGGGTTGACCACTAGCGTTCAGTAATAAAGTCACATGATGTGATAATGGTATGCTCAATTCATAATAACTCAAGAGAGACTCGTAAGGTAGATGTTTCAGACATTGGGAATTTTATTCTATAATCTATACGCAGCGTAGGCTACGTCCACAACCGACATGTCCCATCAGCGCCCGCACTTACACACCAAGGTTCCCTTGGGTGCCAATCAAGATCCAGCACTCCTAGCTCCTTTTTCACCTGATGTCCCCTCAAGACCTTCAACGGCACAATAGTCGCATTCTCCATCAGATCACCCACTACCTTGCCATGGAAAATCTGCAAACTTCCATCATCACTTGCATCCGCGAACAGCGGTAGTCCTCCCTGGTGGAACTTCACGGCCCTGATGGCCTTTTTATGATATCGTAATGTTTTGTAAGGGCGAACGGAAAGATCCAAGTCATGCCATAGTAAGCGTTTGTCGTAGGATCCGACGATTAGGTTGTCACCGCCAGGATGTAGGTCGAATGAGGAGATCCAGCGGGCACCAGGCTGGATGATTTTCAGAAGTTCTTGCTTGGAGAGGTCATAGCTGCGTATCATGCGCTGAGTAGCCACGAAAAATATGGGCTTCAACGGATGAAACTGAGCTGATTGGGCAAGGCCTTTAAGCCTTCGGAAAGGAAGTTGAGTGAGGTGCTTGGACAGTGTATGTATAGCGACAGCACTTGTTTGGCCTTGTGGCGAAACGGTAGCGAAATATTCTCCACGACGATGCCAGGAAATGACTTTGACTTGCTTGCGAAGGCCTACTTTGACTAACACGCCTTCGTCTTCCAGGCGGCTTCCTGGACGTGTCCATTGTGCAGCAGGTTCCTTCTTCGGAGCACCATTGGAAACACCGTTAGCAGCATATCCCCAGCCGGCATCGACAATCTCGCGACTTTTAATCTCGAACTCGGGATCAACTATTTGAGGTGTGATCAGGTAGATATCCTCACCTGTAGCGGCTGAGAGAATCATGGCATCAGTACCAGGTCGCCATCGCACAACGTTGACCGCTTCTCCGTCGCCCAGATTGACATGCCAGATTTGACGGCCCGTCAATAGTTCCCATATTCTGATCGTGCCATCGTCCCCTCCGCTTGCCAGCCACACCCCTGAAGGGTCAATTGCCAGACTGCGTACGCGACCTTCGTGCCCATGGAAGAGCGTAGCACACGTAGTAGGAAAGGGCCTTAGCTCCTCTGGGCTCGGTAATTTGGGTAGTAGAGATTCGGGGTCTATGTTCAATTTGCTCCTGCGCACACGCGGCGCAAGGTAAAGGTCCAGACATCGTTCGAATTTATCCTTGACGAATTTGTCATAGCCGGGCACTTTTCGCAGCGAATCGTGATTTTTGGGAAGATATTCTTTCTCTCGGTCTTCCTCATCTGCTTCCTCCCAAGCCTCTCTCTCTGCCTTGTCTGGTAGATATTCTGGCGGTGGATGGTAGCTCTCATCGTAGCCTGGTGGCGGTAGTTTAGGGGCTGGAATATTCATAGGATGATCTGGCCGCGGAGCCTCATTTGCCCATATATCATAGCGTTTGACATCAACATCTTTCTCATCATCTTCAGCAGGTGGTTTATATGGTAGAATGCGGCCTTCCCGGATAGCCCGGACAATCTTCATTATCCGCTTTGCTTCATGCTTTGACGGTACGAATCTCCGTTTAGGCTCTGGGGCAGCACTCAATGGCATAATCTCCAGCTTCCCGGAGAAATATTCAACCATGTCAGGGTAGGGATCGTAACCCTCTTCCGGCACTTCGTTCATTTGAATCCGCTTCAGGACTTCCAGCTCTTGTTGGCTGAGCTCCAAAGGCTTCCCAGTGGCTGGGTCTGTCAGTCCTGTCCATCCTTTCGGCACTTCAATGCTATCCAGTAATGCGTCCAAAGCCTCTCCCTTTGCTGGTCGCGCTATTTTCTTCCCATTTATATCATAGCCAATGTGGGGATAAGACTCGTAAAAGGACAGCGGGATGTTACCGATTGTGTTAGTGGTTGCAGGCGCATCGGAGTCGTCGGAGTCGTATACTGGATCGATGTCCCGGTAGACATAGCGAGGGTTGCCATTGGCATCTTCGCTAGTTGTGTAATTTGCAGTTCTGTCTGGTGAGTGCTCATATTGCGGTGGTTCTGTGCTTATTCCGTTGGCCTTGGAACTGCTTTCAACACCGTCCGCACCTTCTGAAGGGACTTCGTCGCTGGCGATATCGTCTTCATCTTCGCCATGGCTTTCGTCTTCACTTCCCAACTCTTCCTCATCGCTACTCTCTCCGTCCTCGGCTTCTTCATCGAATTCCTCTTCACTAGCTGATAGAATGCCGTCAAGCAGTCCTGACTCAAATTCGTCCCTTCCGTCACTTATGACTACCTCTTCAGCTTCAGCGGAGTCCCTGGTCACTGCTTTGCGTTTTCTTGTGGAGGTTTCTGTCGCCATTGTGTTGTGGGGGACTTGGGTTTTCTCACTGAAAATACTCGAAATTAATTTCGTGGACCTGGCCGGTAGGGCTGAGTGGGATTATCAAATTTCGTAGTAAACAATGTCTTAATTTACGCACAATACTTGCTATGCAGTACTTTGGTAGCCAGCAATACATGAGCAGATGGAGAAGGTTCTCCTGTTGTAAGGTTTAGACATAACGACATTGCTATGTACTGAGAGCAAACCTGTGTGCCATTGCTTCGTTGAGTATCCTGCCCGATCCACAAGATCCCCTAAACACCAGATAGTCGTATATACAGTATGAACAGTATAGCACAGGCTCCGGCTATGATTCCTGGACCTGTCTTGTCCCCTCGATCACCAAATCGACACCCTTGACTGGATGTAGAAATATTCCAGGCAAGCACATCCTTCCTTCACCCGCCAACTCCTCTTGCTCTCCACCATCATTATCTACTTTATACCCCAGCCAACGTCGCCATAGATTCGGCGAAAATCCTGCATCATAAAACCACGTTGTACCCTTGAAGTTGTGCTCCCGGCTGCCAAAGACGCTTGTTCTGGCTCCGCCAGTTGCGCCATTCCTGCCGCCATTCATCACAGCTGCCAGGTAAGATGGAGGCCAGTCACGGTCAATGTATACTGGATGAGGTGCGTATACTGCTTTGTAGCCGTGATGCAAGGCAACGGATGCGGGCCAGGCTTCGGAGAACATCGCATGTCGCTTGAGGAACACCTCTCGATGCATGGTCTGTAATAGACGGCGAGACAATCGAGATGTTGTGGTGATGGCCGCTCGCCGTGGCGGGAGACCCTCTGTTGCGTTATAGCCTGTCACATCGTTGGTGAAAAACCAAGTGGTGCCATCAGGATCAAATAAAGGAGAGAAAGTGATGAGGTCCGCTTCTTCACTGACGCCCCAGGTGTACCTGTCTTTTTCCATTGTAGTAGGAGGAGTCGGGTCATCTTGTGCATCAAGCGCGTCTGACGGACGTAAAGGGCCCCAAACTGGCTTATCAGTCTTGCCTTGCGGGGAAGGTGGCATGCCCGGTGTGTCATGTTTGAGACCTGACCAGACGTTATTGGGGCTGTCCGTACCCATCTCAGTCTGTACTCGAACCATCTGTTTGAAGTCCTCCCAGCTACCATGCACGGAAGGAATATAAAAGCGGCCATTCCGTTCCCAGAGACCCTTGCGAGGCTGAGCTTTGGTCCACTGTCGGACTCGGTCCAGGAGGTGGTACCAATGGCCAGTGTATCGGACATCCATCTCCCAGTTCCATAGGAAGTCATATTCCGGGTGCTGATGAGAGAAGTACTGTACAGGCATGAAAGTGCTGCGATAAACACCATGAACAGGCAACTGGCGAAAGAAGCTCTCTTCAAGCCCACCATAAATCAGGCCCATCTGTCTTTCACTCCACAAAACGCCCATGCCTCGAAACTCCTCGGGAAGAGCATTCTCAAGTATTCTGTCGTAGATTTGCTTATCTGCCCAGATAGGTATATTGTCGTCTTTGACATGGATGAGGAAATGTACGATATACTCTCCACCTGAGAGGAGAGAAAGCTCAGTAATCAGGGATCTTATATAGATGATGTCCTCCTGACTGTATTGCATGTTCCACCAAGTACGGATCAAAACTGCTGTTCGAGGAAGTATAGTCTTCCGTTGAGGCGGCATCACTTTAGTTTCGTTTGTTGGCTTCAAATCTTCTGCTGAAAATTCCCTTTTGTTTGCGGTAGCTTCTTCGCCCTTTACAGATGGTTCTTGATCTGATTTCGTGCCCATAGCCTGGAATAAGGTGTCGTGAATCTTAGGTAGCGGTTGGAATCGCTTGCCATTTTTCGCTGCACAGACATGCTGCACTTCTGACCATTGGATCTTGGAATAGTCCACCTCTGTCAAGTTTTCTTCATCTGTCCATAGGTCATCTGCCCCTTCTCGATCTCCGTTGAGCCCGGCTCCTATCCCTCCTTTATTGACACTGTAACCAAAACCGTACGGCCCGAGTCTACCAAATCTTTCGAAGCAGACATCGTCTCGCAAACCCAAGACAGTATGTGCACCCATAGCAGGATCAGGAAAGCCCTGTGGTATTCCAGTGTAGTGATGGACTTGGGGTATTCTTTGGTGGCCTTTGAAATCTAGAAAGCACTCATGTTTCGCCTCGTACTTAGAAGTATAATCCGCTGAGCTGTAGTCTGGATAAGGATCGAAGGGAATACTCTTCGGGAGGTGTGTTGAGTCTCGGGCGGAAAATGAAGCGTTTGATTCTTGATGTTGCCCAGTCTCAACATCCCTTGGCCACTCAGGAACGCTGTTTTCTTTCAACACTAATGTTCGTATTCCTCCATGATACCTCTTGAGGAAGTCGAAGCTCTCCCACAATTCGGGCTGTGATGTTGTCTTCTCCACCGGACCCATTTCTAGTCGCTTCGCAGAGGCCCAGCTCATCCGTATCAGGCTTAAGACAAAGATGACCAGCGTCAATGCCAACGTCAAGCAACAATATCTGACTGCCCTGTGCGGTAACCTGTAAAGGTACATTCGGTCTTGTTTCTTCGCAGGAGATTTGTGCAACATGGGCGCATAGGACCCAGATGTTTCTCGTGACGAGTCCGAATAGGATGACGGGATATGGTCGTCTGCATAACCAGGCGATGGGATTTTTCTGCTGTAGCCATACTTTTCAACGTCGGCCGCATTCCCAATGTCGTAGCAATCGTCTTCATGACGAAAGTATGGTCGTTGGCGGTCGTTCTTCTGCATGTTGCGACAGTTACCCTTTCCGCTCGAGCGTGCTTTTGGAATCTACCATGTGCTTGCGTTTTCTATCATGGATCGTAAAGCGATTGCCTCTCCTCTGTGTACTCTTCGAGGCATTCATCGCATAACAAAGTCGTTAGCGCGACTTTGATTGTTGTCTGGGTGATTATCTGGCGGCAAACCCCCCACCATCGAGTTCTTAAAGTAGCCCTCCCATCAAGATTGGCTACCTACGCCAAAGGCCATTTAGCCAAGGTCCTACCTAGTTCTCGAGAAAGTCAACCTGGGGCTCAGATGGGCTTCCCATCCCAGTGCTTGCATATGCTTGGCAGAGTCGGTCTCGCGCAGATTTGCTACTTGCCGGATTACTATGCAGTTGTGGGATTACAGTAAAGCTCTTCCCATGGACGTGGCGTAATGGTCAAAGAGGGGCTCAAAGCAGCTGATCACCAGGACTTTTACGCTCCATCAAGCATGCGCAACCGGTAGAGTCGTTATTCGCTTTCTGCAAATGTTACGGGCTACCGTCCCTCGGGGATGTGTGTCTCTTCTACGGGTTTGACAAACGCCTGCCTACCAAACCATGTTGACAATCCATCCCAGGAAGGCCCGTGTTTTGATGTCCATTGATTGAATGGTTGAATGCCCGCCACGAGAAGCTCCACCCAGAAACGGCGAACAACACACCGGATGCTAGCTCTTCCAATTAACCCTCGATGCAATATTCAAGACGTCCAGAGCCGGGACCTGCTGCTGCTGGTGGCTACAATCCCCCGAATGTCTAGCTGCTGTATCTGCAAGCCACTGGAATATTAGCGATTGGCAGGCCCAGCTCAGGGCCATCAAGGCTAGCGACTGGTGACCATCCTCTCCAATCCAGCGGGACTGTGGCTTTGATATCGATGTGATCTCCGATGATGGTCAGGAGGCCATAGGATCAAGTATCGTTGTATTGAAGAGTTCTCAATTGCATTCTAGGAGGTGCTTGTCATTTGACATGCCAATGGACCACCAGAGTGTAGCCGTCTGTCAATCCAGCATTGTCACGGGGGGGTCAGACAACTACTTTAATCTAAGGAGCGATTAATGTACTGTGATATTGGGAGCTCCCTACATTTATTCCTGCATCACCATTAAGGTAAGGGACTCGTACCTTAGCAACGCAGATTGACTAGTGGGGGTCCTTTTCGGATCAACTTCCGCGATACCTTACCTTATGTACATCCAACTCACGTCACATCGTTCCGGGACTACATGTCCCCACTGTCTCTCGTCTTCGATCAGCTACAAATCATTTGACTATTTAACATGCCCAGGTACCCCACCTGCACAGTCCCTTTAGACAGTTATTCACGGCTTTATCTATCTACGTCACAAACAAGCAGGAACGCAAAACTGCACAGTCCCATCCTCCCCGTTTTGGTGATTGAACGTCGTACTGTGACCTCATCCCCCCAACGTGTCTCACCGTTTTTCCCGCATCGTGTCAAAGTGCTACATCATACCTGCAAACCAACTACCTCAGGTATATCACTGCACGCTAAAAGCTGAATTCACCCCCCCCCCCCTCTCCCAAACCAGGTATATCATCACCCGGTTCCTGATCCACCTCCCTTGACCTATCACACCCTCTAGAAACCAGAAAGTACTCTGAGAACAAGGCTAAGAGCAGTCTACAGCTTCCTTCCCCCCCATCATCCAAACTTTCCATTGACCATGATACCTTAGGTACCAACTACCTTGTTGTTCATTTCCTTATCACTTTGGTTGATACTCACAATGGTAGCCATCGCTGACCACCCGATCCACCACTTCACCCGCTTGCTCTCCGCTGCAGATGGCTCCAGCTTCAACTATCTTCTCTACTCGACCGTCGTCTTCTCCCTCCTCTTTCCAGCCTACCGCTTCGTCCTCCGTGACTACCAGAAATTCCTCGACCTTGGCCCAGGCGGAACCCCGAGCACCTTTGCCGGCTACCTTCGTGTGTCATGTCTCCGCCTCTTCGCCCTCAAGAACCCTTTTATCCCGCCGGCCATCACTCCTGCCACTCTACCACAGCTGAGCTATCTGGTCCACCTGCCCCGTCGTTCAGGTCCCCGTCCCACTGTAGCCGGGATTGCTCCGCAACGGCAGACGAACCAAAAAGGCCCTCCTCATCTGCATGCCGCTCTGAGCCGTGCTCTGCACAATCTCGCTGGGGTCTATCCGGATTTGCTCCGCAAAGGGAATTCTTGCTTTGAAAAGCATGGCCTGGCGCTTTTCTTGTTGACTGGCCAGGACGACTTGGCTCCTATCGGTACACCACACCCAGGATTCCCTCATGTAAACCAGACATGTGCCGACACCGCGGAAATTTGCCATTTGCATGCAACTGTAAGTACTGGTTTTTTATTAGTGTTCCGCGCTAGATGTATAATCAATTTCCCTCATGCTGCACCTTTTTTAGATCCCAGCACCTACCTGGAATCCTCAAAATCTTTTTTGCACCATTTTCTCCCCTACCTCTCCATTCCTACGCTCTGCTGCCAAAATAAAAGACCTTTCCGAACTCTATCCATTTCCAGTCTCACGTCACGTGCCCACTCTCCTCTCCTTCTAATACCATCCCCTCCCAGGACACCTCAATGCACCTAACCCTGCACCCCCACGACGCCGCCCTCGTCATCTCCTCCGGCTGGGGCGAACGCCACCCCCTCGCCGGCCGCCAAATCTTCGGCAAACGCCTCTTGCCCTCCGGCTTCGTCATGGTCTACGCTCCCCGAACCGAAGAGCAAGTAGCCTTGCTGATGGAGATTGTGCGTGCCGGCGCGTGGTGGGTTGGCGGCGTGGATCTGTGGAAGGGGAAGGGGGTTGGCGGCGGGATCACGGGCGTAGTGACGAGGATGAGGGGGGAGGGGGTGGGGGTGGGGGTTTAGGGAAGTTATCGAGGGAGGAGACGTCCGGGTACGACGAAGTTCGTGCTTTTTCTGACTGCTGAGCGCTTAGCATTTCGGCTATCTTCATCGGCGTTCTCATGGGGCGGGGTTAAAGGAAAAGGGGGTTTTTATTCATGTAAGCGGGCGTTATGCGAGGTACGAGCAAAGGCAGATACAAGCATGATCATGAGCTTTCAGAGACGAGAAATAAACGAATACAACGGATCAACTCACCGCTAGTCTTGAAAACCAAAACCTTGCAAACGGAGGAAAGCAACGATACCATCGTCTTTCGAACCCCGCCCATGAATGAGCATATCAGAACTTGCGGAGATGCGCAAACAAGCCGTCCAAACCAGCCCCAAAACCCATGCCAAAAATATCCACCCCCCCCCTCCCCTCCTCTCTTCCCCCTCCTTCACCCATCACATCTACCACAACCCAGCTACGAACCCAACCCACCCACCCACTACCTTCCACAAAAAGATACGCGGTGATAAGGTAAAACGTAGCGGAGGTTCGGGTTTCGAGCCGAGATTGTCTGCGCTGATACTCTGGTGCTTTTGGGGGGGGTTTGGTTTCTTTTGAGGGCTGACGGGTTCGGTTGGGGGAAGTTGTGGAGGAGTTAGTGTGGAAGAATGATGGTTACAGCGAGAATGAGAGGGATTTCTGTTGAAAGAGGTTTCGGTTGGAGGAATGTTGTTGTTGAGTGATATGGAATGCAAGATTGATGGGTTTAGAGAGAGGAATGAATGTTAGGTAGAGAGAGTGTGTGTGTATGTGAGAAGTATGAGGTTGAAAATTGCGTATTGTTCTGCCTTCAACAGTCTCGGACGAGCGAGTCCGTGGTTCCCGTTGGATTGATATCGTGAATCGCTTTACTTCTCCATTCAGTGACAGTGTCGGGGGGGGTCGCGATTCCCTCTGGGATGAGCTCGCGAAACCACCGTTCAACAAGCTAAACTGTCCCCTCACAAACCCCCTCTTCGGTCCCTTGGGGACCAGACAAAGCAAAACAAAACCCCACAGCTTCCTTTAAATGGAGGCTGTGCTGACGGGGCTTCTCACAAAGCAAACCCCGGAACGTCCGGCCGCTCGTTCGCCCGCGCTTGGTGCTGCCTCGGGCGGCGCCGCGTAGATCCGCGTCATCCGGTGGTTGCAGGCACGGTGGTTTTCCCGTCGGAAGTACATCAGTTGGTTGGGGAAAGGAACGGTGTGTGATTTGCCATCTTCGGGGTAGAGACGGGTGTGGTATTGACAACATTGCGTGAGTGTTTGAGGGTGATCGGTGGTAAGTGGTTGCGTTTTGGTGGGTATTTGGTTTTGATTGTCGAGGTTGGTTTTCTGAGTGTAAAGTCGGATATTTGTGATTGGGTAATGATGATGAGGATTGGAGAAGGAGTGAGGTTTGATGAGTATATAATGGGGGTTGAAATGTCGTGAACGCCTTTTTGAAAGGAAAAAAAGTCGATACAACGATCAAAGGACGGAAAAAAAAGATAACGTACATTTATCAATGTCTTAAAGACTCAATTTGCATAATGCTTTCAACAAGCAATGGTACAGCCCACAACAAGCATGTCTTCTACAGTATCAAGATTACCATATCCCTCGGAATACTGTGGTATCAATCAAACATCCGGACTGTCTACCGCGATCCGTTTCGCTATACTGACGAAATTGGAGTCGGGACTGCATGATACATAGAGAAACCAGTAAGAGAGCAGGTACGTGCTGATCGCATGGACACTCGACTCGATAATTTCCTCTGGGGGTGCAGGAAGGCGGATCTGCCCCGACGGATCTTGGAGACAACGATTTCTTCCTTGATTCGATAACCGCTGGGCGGAATGGAAGGGAGGTCGTAGTAGATTTGTCGGAGAATACGTATGGGGAAAGAAGGATTCCAAACCCCTCAAGACCTATGTAAGTAGCTACTTACAGGGCTCAACCAGACTAGTACTGGTGCTAGAAATAATACCGATACCACTGCGCTGCTTCAAACAGATATCTAACCCACATGCTACCTCTCAACTCGTAAAAACCGCTCTTCTAAGCTTCGTACACTTGAGCATAATTATGCAGCGAGTATTTGACAGGGCTGATAGTGCGAGTGTCACGTACGGTGTAATTTATCTGGTTTGTCTTGGGGGAGGGGGGAATTGTGGTTGAGAAGAATTGTGGGATGCGCGGAAGGGGGAAGAGGAGGAGAATGAAGTCTTGAGGGTGAGCGTATGCTTGTTTGAGAAGACCAAGCGATATTGTTTAAGGAGAAATAGAAGGGGCAGACGGGAGGAGTGGTGGGAGTGGGGGACAATTTGATGACGAAGATTTGGAGTTTGATGTAGTGTTTGTGATGGGTTGATCAAGATGGGAGATGCAGTGAGAGGGGAGGGGAACGTGTATCTACGGTCGGGATTGAGAGTGTGAGCGGGTGCTTGAAAACAAAGCCTCGAATGATATTCAAGAACGCTGAGAGGAAGATAAAAGCTCCTGTCCAGCGAACAAAACGTTACGCTGTGATTTTTTGCATTTCAGCTTACGGGGACAATGACCTTCAGAACAAACAAGGAGTCAGAAAAGGAAAGAGGGACGGACAGAACCCGAAGGGAAATGCAGGTCGTGTGATCTCGATATTCTGACTCAATTAGATGGCGAAACTAAAGGGAATAGAAAGATGAAGAAATCGTCATGAGTCTACGAATTATGGAGGGGGTAATTATCTTCATTTAATCAACATAGAATAAAAGTGACTTACTGAGATACAAAGTAATGTCGGACCAACCTCGAAAACTCATTACAGAAAATAGCCTACTATGGTGCACTCGGCAAGCAGTACCAATCTTAGAGTCGAGATTGTAGCGGTTTCTAAGTGTCGTCAGATACATGACTACAATGGTATTTCTGTTACACAAGAGAAGAAAATCGCTGAATACCGAACCTAAAACTTTGGCAATAGTCAGCTTCTGTCCGAGAGGCACATGAAGCATTCATACCTATAAAAAAACGTAAGTAAGACCACAACACAGAAAACCAGAACGTTAAAGCAAGATGGTCATATCACAAACCATCGATAGAGATAGAAATAGAACAAGCAAGAGTTTGTATTAAAAGAATCGCTCACTCACAACTCCCCTATCTCAAGCCTCAAAAGCAAATGCCCCGCCCTCCCCATCCTCCTCTTCAACCGACAAAGGAAACAAAACTCCACTTTAGCATTCCACGATAGATGCCTCGGCGGCACATTGCACAGCAGCTTGGTCTCACTCGCGGGCTGGCATGGCTCGCAGAACTGCAGCAGTGCATGGTCGCAGGTGGGGTAGGACTGTGCTTTGATGAGGCGAGGAGTGTCGAGGAGGAATTCGGGGAAGGAGGTGACGAGGGTTTCGTACTGGCACATTTTTGGGTGGTGGGTTGGGTGAGATGTTAGGGTTTGGAATATGCGTGGTGGGGATGAACGGGAAGTGGAGTGGGTGAAACTGATGGATATTCAAGGTCGAGGCTGAGCATGCGCTTTTAAAGTCTCAAAGAAAAAACAATTAACGAAACAGGTACAGTATCCCAAAAGACAATCAGGAACAAAGCTTCTTGCCGAGCAAACTAAGACCTTAGTGCTGTGTAGCCCATTATCCAACAGCACCGTATTCGCTCTAGAGAACGATCGAGAAGGACAAAGACGGCAAGATTAAAGTGGTGTTATAATGATGTTGTGGATTTTTTGAGGTAATGAAACACAAAAATTTCGCAAAATTGGCCGGAGAGGAGATTGAGTCATAAGAACCTATCGTTGTTACGGCGGTAGACTTGAACAAGGAAGGGTAAAAATCGGAAAATTCATTGGGGTTGTGAACATGGAAAGAGAGAGAAACGACATGGCGATGCCATCAAATCCAACGATACCTTTGGAGACCGGCAACATAGGCTATGATATGAGTCCTCTCTACCTTATGATGAAGAATTAGAAGATCAAAACCGAGAAGGTTTCACCCATGCTGTTCGAGATGCGAATTTTGTGAGGACTGCTCTTTTGCCCTTGGACTACCAATGTCTCTGGACAAGTAGTGATTGATGGCTTCCATGCATGCAGTATCGCGCTCCTTTCACGAGACTCTTGATTTGTTGATGGCCATAGGTAATCTGGCCCTGATGCTCTGCTCTGATCAGCGTCAAGCGAGCAATCTCCAGCTCCGGGGTTAATCCCATTGCAGTGAACTGCAATCAACCATGGCACTCATGGTTCCTTGTGCTATGCGTAATGGGGCCATCTAAAAATCTCCCCTACTACAACCTAACACTCTTGACCAACCCTGTCTTGATCCCCGTCAACTCCCCCCCATACCCGCCCTTCCCTTCCCCCCCTTTGTACACGGGCCTCATACTCCCCAACTTTTTCTTCTTCTCCTCATACTTCTTCCTTTTCTTCACCCGCGGGTTTCTTACATCCTTCTTCCTCCTCGGCGTCAAACCCTTGTTTTTCTCAATCGCGTACGTGATTGCTCGTTTGCCGTCTACGCCTGCCTCTTCTACGACGCGCACGATGCCGCCTTCACGTTCTGCTTGTGCGTGGGCCGCGGCGAGAGCGGCTTTGGAGGATTTTTTGGCGGCGGCGCGGGAGGAGACCATGCCGTAGTAGTCATCCGAGTCTACGTTGTCTCGTATATCCTTGGCGGCGCGGCGATCTTCTTCGTCGCTCGAGCCGCCAAGAGGCTCGTCTCCTTTTCCGTTTCCCTGGGGCTTCTGGCCACGGGCCTCTGCATCAGCGTTCAGCCGTAGTTGACGGTCTCGGAACCGCTCGCGGTAGGGGAGATCTGCGTCTCCACCGGCGTCGCGGCCAGCGGCGTCGCGCTTGTTGGATTTTTGCGCGATCTGGGAGGTGTAGAATCGGAGAGATTTCTTTCGTTTGGCCTTTTCAGCGGCTTCCTGAGCTGTCAGGGCGATTTGCTCGCCGATGTCTGAGTCGTCTGAGAGAAGTGGAGGAATTTTATTGGTGGTAGTGGCTGGCTTCGAGGATGGTTTTCTTGGGCCTGTCAAAGCAGAGAGACTGGCGAGATCTTCTTCCGTTTTCCGTAGGCGCTCCACATGACGAGCGTCTGCTTCAGCTTGAGCGGCATCTGCTGCACGCTGCGCCTTGGTTTTGTGGACCTTCTTCCTTTTAATCTTGGCCGTGGACTCCTCGTCCATCTTTATGTGCAAATTGTCTTCCCCACTTTGTCTTTCGACGTCTTTATGCTCACTTCTCCCAGGAGAAGTGTCCAGCCCTATTGATTGTGGCAAAGGCATGTCTTTCAATTTCCCCCAAAGCTCTCGGCATTGAACCAACGTTTCCATTACGCCGTGATCTCGCAGCTCTGATGGGGCCATAGCTGTAGCTTTACCGTCTGTAGTAGCCTGGCCTGATGTGAAGAGAGCAAAGTACATGCATAATGCGGCAAGATATGCACTCAACGCGCTATGCTTCATCACCGCCTTGGAAATAGGTTCCCCGCCAACACCTGACCCAATGTCGTTGAGTTTACGCCCAAACGACTGTACAGAGACTTCTGCATCAGCTGCAAGTTTCAGATCTTCGTGTATAGCCTGTAGCTCCAAGAACTCTTTCGCTAGAGGCTCAAACTCTGGGTAGCTCGTCCTTAGCAGCTTGAATCGCTCTTCAGGTCCCATAGCATCCGTGATCTCGAGTCTTGGTAGAACCTCCTGAACCACATTTCCGCCGTTTTCTCCATCTTCCCCGTCTTCGTTGCCTTCTTCTTGCCACTCCGTTTCGTCAAAGCCAAAGTCTGCTTCTGTGCACCCTTGGAGCTGCTTCTTTTGTAATCTTCTTGCCTCGGCCTCTTCTTCCAAAGCATCAGCTTCCGTCTCAATGACATCAGCATTGTAGTAGTCCCGCTTCGAGGTTCCCCAGCCGCCCAGGTCCTCGTCATCCTCAAGTGCAACAGACGCTTCAGTATCTGAATCTTGTAATCCCCTAATTGGTTTTGCGGTCTTGCTTTCCGCTTGACCTTTTTCCTCGTAGTCGTCCTCGTCGTCCTCGTCTGAGGACTCTGCTAGGACTTCCTCATCTGAGAGCTCGAGAAATTCTTCTGCTCTTGATATCAGTTTATGCTCTTAGTAAAGATATCGCAAGATTATTTCTTACCATCCTCTCTCAGCTTCCTCTGCCTTTTCTGCACTGGACCCTCCTCGAGTAATATTTTATCTCGGCCCATGTGGAACTCATCTTCTGAATCTGCCACATCTTCGTAGGTGTTTATTCTTAGCTTGCTCTCCTCTTTGGATATCTTCTCCGTCCCATCTTGGCCGAATGGACGACCACCTGCCTTCCTTTTCTTTCCCATCTTATGCATTTCTCGATTGTTTGAAACTCATGAAAGAGGAAGTTTTAACAAGTTTGTGCTGTTATCTAATCTAATCTAAGGTGTTCTTAGCCCTGCAAAAATGTCGGGGTATAAACTGTTTTATGCACCGATGTCAAGGGACAATACTAATAAATAGGGCTCTCCGCTGGGCGACGAAGCTACTGTATAGATAACTTTTCTGCATGGACCTGACTGGTAGTCAAATTTGATATTCATGGCACTTGGTCTCTTTTGGACTTCTGTTTGTCTATGTGTATTCGTCTCTATCTTGCTGATGGACAGAATGAATGTCTTTCACAAAAACAACTTCCCAGTAGATGGCCGAGTAGGTCAATTGCTCATCCTTCCAAAAATTTGGAGCTTACACATCCTGGCCAGACAATACTCATCACCGGCGGCTCACAGGGAATGGGTAAGAGCGTCGCTCAACAGCTCGCCCGAAAAGGTGCCAATGTCATGATCGCCGCTCGAACGATCAAGAAGCTCGAAGCAGCTCTCGAAGACATAAAAGCATGCGCCAAACTCCCTTCTCAGCGCTTCCACTACATCAGCGCCGACCTTACCAACCCTACCGAAGCAGTCCGTCTAATCTCCGAAACCACAAAATGGAATAACAACACCCCCCCGGACATAGTCTGGTGCTGCGCCGGCAGCTCCTGCCCAACTCTCTTCATAGACACCCCCGTCGAGCGCCTGAAAGAGCAAATGGACAGCAACTACTTCTCCTCCGCCTACGTCGCCCACGCCGTGCTCCGTTCCTGGCTAAAGCCATCCTCCGCAGAAAAACAAGCTCCTTCGCCCTCTGATCTTCCACGCCACATCATCTTCACCTCCTCCGTCGTAGCCTTCTACCCCATCGTCGGCTACTCCCCTTACTCCCCGTCCAAATCCGCCATCCGCACTCTTTCCGACACCCTCTCCCAAGAACTCCATCTCTACCCCTCTCCTGGCGTAAAAGTCCACACCGTCTTCCCCGCCACCATCTTCGGCGAGGCCTTTGATGAAGAGAATAGAGTAAAACCGAACATCACTAAGAAACTTGAAGAAGAAGATGGCGGGCAGACTGCTGATCAGGTTGCGGAGGCGAGCTTGAAGGGGTTGGAAAAGGGAGATGAGTTGATTACGACGAATGGCTTGTTGGGGATGGCGATGAAGGGGGGGATGTTGGGGGCGAGTAGGAGAAATGGATGGGGAGTTGTGGATACTTTGGTAGCGTGGGTGGTGGCGATTGTGATTGTGGTTGTGAGGAGGGATATGGATGGAAAGGTGAAGAAGTGGGGAGGAGTTTATAGGGATGGGGGAATGGATAGGATATAGGCAAAAAATCGCTCCTTTGGGACAGCTTCGAGATATCCCAATTAGCGATGATGATCTGAACCAACATGCTTTTCTGAGCCGCACTGTGACTCTATTGGAGCCTATTAGCACGGAGTAATGATTGTACTATCCTATTTACACAGCCTGACCTCCAATACACTACTATATCGCCACGATCGGCGACCAATTGCCAGACAGCATATCTTTCAACAAATCTTCGATGCACCCCTGGGGTATCTCTCTTTACTACACATTTACAGATAGATCTTCTTATCTTTCTTCAGCACATCCGCAAGACCACCCAATGAAACCGCCCCCACACTCCTCTCTAACGCCGGGTTTCGCTTTGGAAACTCCACCAAAGCCTGCCTCAGAAGCACTATCGCCGCGCTCCCAAAGAGCTCCAGCATTCTTGTCTCGTTGTATTCGATCATAGCTTTTAGGACCACAAAGTGCGTTTGAGTGATGTCTTGCGCTGGCGTATTTAAGATGTATGAAAACGACTGCCAGTACTTGTAATTCGGAAATGGATTCCTGAGCTCCGTTTTTGAATAATTTCGCGCCGAAAGTGCAGCGAATCCCGCACCGAGACCAGTCATACGTTCGCGATGCCTTTGCTCAGAAACCCAGGGTCCACCACCTGCTTCCCGCCACCATCCAATACGGGCTTTCCCTGGATTGGTGGTCTCGTCTCCATAGATACCGAAGAGGACTGGGCAAACGACGTGGAGTTTTGCGGTAAGAATGTCTATTAATGAGATATCGTTCCATCGGAAAGCTGGCATTGTAAAAATGTGGCTTGCGATGATCCCCACTGGATCTGCTGTCTTGGGGGAGACTCCAGCCTCGTCTATGAATTGGGCTATCACCGCCTTGGCAAGGATATTCATTTCGTATAAGAAAAGGGCTGGAACACCAGTGTCCGACACATTCGGTGGGGGGGAGGCGAGGTATGTTGTGATATCAATCTTAGGGCCTCCATAAGACATGGCGCTCTTTAGCCCTCCGATAATTTTTTGGAGCTAATTTCGCAATCTCAGCAGATGTACAGGGGCAACTATAACTATACTCACTGGTATTTTATTGACGCCCTTGCCAGTGGTCAGCTGCCCGACGCTTTGCCTGATACCCCGTCGGATGTCTCCCATCGTGTCCTTCAGAGCTCTGTTCTGCTTGGCCTGATCCAGCATGGCCTTTCGAAGTTCTTTCAGCTTTCGATGAATTTCTACGTATCGCTGATGCTCAGCGACTTTTCCCGGGTCCAAATTAGCTTGCAACGAGGGCCCCGTCGTAGGCTGTGGTGCCACTACTGGCTCCTGAGCAGCAATAGCAGCCTCTCTGGCCCTGGACTCTGCTTCCGCGACTTTCCGCTTTGCCTCGTCCTCTTGCCGCTTTTTCGATTCTGCACCTTCTACTTCTCTTGATCTCCTTGCGGTCTCGACGTCTTCCTCTTCCCGCGCTTTTCTCTGTTGCGCTGCCGCCGCCGCTTCCCGCACCTCTGCTAGCCTTTTCCTATCAGACTCTTCAATTTTAGCCTGATCGATTGCCCTTCTTTTCTCAGCGATCTCCCGATCCGCTTTCTCCTGGCGCAGCCTTTCCAGTGTCCTGTGCTCCTCCTCATCTCTCCGTTTGCGCTCGGCCTCTATCTGAAGCTGTAGCTGCTTTTGCACAGCCACTGCACTTTCCCTGACCCGATCATGCTCCGCTGCAGCGAGAGTCAAAGCCTCCTTGTGAAGGATTTCCCGTTCTAGATTGTCCTGGTCCAGGCGAGCGTATAGGTTCTCTTGTGATGTAACACCTAGACGGCTCAGTTCGTACAGCAATTGCCTCGAAGGACTGTCACTTGCTCCTTTGTACGGGCTTGCCATTGTCGCCATAATTCTGAATAGGTGCCTAAAGAGTCTTCCCGGATGGGATTGCTGAAGAATCTTTTCAGCTCGTTCTGGAATGAATTTACTCCTTGAACATTGCAAAACAGCGAAAAAGACGCGTTGCAGAAAAACTGTCGAAACGTCGCGTCAAAGCAGGCTTTCAATGGGAAGTTGTCAATATTGTGTGCTATCAATATCGACAGATATCTCGAGCTCTCCCAGGGGACCAAAGAGTGTTCTTCTATTGCGTGGGAGCTGATTGAGTACTTGACACGTAAGAGTGACCACGCCGGCGGAGAATCTGAACTCCTGGCTACCTTTCTAACCCGCCCTGTCCGTGTGACACGACCAAAACACCATTGGTAATATTGCTTGGGCGTTGGGGAACAAAGGTGAAAGGATCGTTTGCAGCACCTAACACCAAAACCGGGAGTTGCCGTGAGCTAAGGCGGGACGTTCCATAGTTCTACGATATGGTGAAAAGAATACCTATGTACACTGTAATCTTACCAGAATACAAATACAAATACTTTTGCTGCTAAGATGGCACAGACGTGGATGTACGGAATACAATGTTGCATGTGGAGAAACTGTGGTTACCGGTCGTAAAAGCGATTTCTGTATTTGTTTGAATTTGACAGCTTGCCCAAAGTGCTTGATTCGTAGTACGTGGTATCGTGCTCATTTGTGGTTCAAAGGGTCTTCCTAGGGCGAGTTTCCATCCAAACGCAATATCACGATGAATGTGTCATAGACACAGATGCTGTGATGTAGAATAACTTGAACGTGAAAGATGGATGAAAAAGACTTTGAGACACCTTTTTACCGTATCATGACAGATGCCTAGTCGGTATGGGAACCCTGCGGCTGCGCAAGAGGTAGAAAGCTATCAGTCTTAGCTTCGACAACTCTTGAATTCTCCATCTCACCATCACTCCTTCCACATTCACGCCGTTCCCTTCGAAAGCGCCTCCAATCCTTCCTTCACTATCGTCAGTCCTTCTATCCTTCTTCACCCATCGCTTTTGTGATCACAATTGCGTTGCATACGCAGCACTTGGCAATTTCTGTCCTTTTGCGGGGAGAACGTCACATCGGCTGGAAGCGTTGTGTGAATTGCTTCCCAGCCATCAACGGTACACCATTTGTACTCTGCCTCCGATTCTCTATGCTCTCCTTCGCCAGGCTCAAAGCCCCCATCTAAAATACCGTCCGACTTGCCTCACCCAAGCCGATACAATTGAACCTCCACTTCTGACGCTCGAGCCTTCCAGGCAGTCGATGCGAGTTCTGAGTGGCCTTCGGCGGTTTTCACTTTAACCGGCAATTCCGTTGTGCACTCCTTCTGACTGATCACATTCCTTCAAACACCGCGATTATTGGTCGTCGATATGGATCAACAATCTCATAATGGAGTCCCGGGCCCCACCGGCAGGAGACTACACATTGCTCATCGACGTAGTCCTTCGGAGATGACGCCAATGATAAGTGAGTCGATCTCTAGATCTCTGCTTTAGCCATGATCAAGGCCGTACTTGCCCCCCCCAGCTTGCCAGCCTTGGAAGACTGATGGCCTACCTATGATTTGGACATGCTAACCTGTATTTTGTATCAGTGGAACAACTTGCTTTACAGCAACAGATCGAGCTCCTTCAACAACAGCAGCAACAGATAGCTGCTACACATCAACAATATGTGAACATGGGGATGATTCCACAACAACAGCAATTACCCACTGTCAACTTCCCTACCCAACAAGGTCCACAGGGACAAGTGAGCATGTCGGGCATGTCGCCCCATGCCAATGCTTTCCAATTCCCACAGCAGCTCCAACAGCAGCAGATGGGAATTCCCATGAACGCTCCGACGCAACCTTCAGCTCATCGCCGTAACCAATCAGCAATGCCTAACATGAACATGGGTCCGCCTCCGGCCCCTTCATCCGGTGCGTCTGGATCGGCATTCGGCGACTTCAACCAAAACTCTGTCAGCCAGAACCGTGAGAACACTTCGCAACGAGGCGGACGTGGCGGCGGTCCTCCGGGCGGCGGTCATCAGCGTCGTCACTCGCTCGCTCTGCCCGAAGCCAAGAAAGCTGCTCAGATAGCCGAGCAAAAGCGAACCACGTCCGGCTTTCAATTCCCTATCCCTGGAGCCTCTGGCCCTGGTGGGGGCGAAGACAAAGGTACCGAAAGCCAACAGTCTTTGCCGAATCCATCTGGTCTGAGTGTTCGTGCAGGTAACACTCGTGGCGCTGGAGCCCACGGTAGAAGTCAAAGCATGGCCGTCGGTAATGGTCGCGGTGTTCCACAAGGTCGCGGTGCAGCCGGGTTCCAATTTCCTCCTCCGATGGCAACGAATGATGCTGGAGCAAGCTCTACAGGTCTCCAAGCCGATTTTCAACGACGTGGTAGCCAAAATGGACACGGCCGGACATCGTCGAGAAATTTTGATAGTAACTGGCGGCAGCAAAACAGTGCTCAGCCCCAAATACTAGAGAACCAGCAGCAACAGCAGTTGATGGGTAATTTTGCGCAGAACCAGAACCCTACTGCTAACGTGTTCCAGCCTGGACACAGAATGAGAGGCTCGATGAACCAGTCAATTGGCTCGATTCCTTCGTTTCAGTTCCCAAATCAGCCGCAGCTAGTACAGCTGCCACAAGGCCAAGTCATGCTTCAGCAGCCCCAGATGTTTGCAGGTCAGCAGGTCAACCCCCTTCAGCTCTCTCAATTGCAAGCATTGCAAGCCGCGCAGTTGAGTGGCCAGCAATTCGGACTCCAAGGAGGCCAGCATGCTCAGCCGCAACTGTCTGCGCAGCAACAACAGCGGAAGACCCTTTTCACTCCTTACCTTCCCCAAGCTAGCCTACCAGCATTACTGTCTGATGGACAGCTCGTCGCGGGTATACTCAGGGTGAACAAAAAGAATCGTAGCGATGCATATGTGACTGCCAGTGACCTTGATGCTGATATCTTCATTTGCGGAAGCAAAGATAGGAACAGGGCACTTGAAGGAGACTATGTAGCAGTTGAGCTTCTTGATGTTGACGAAGTATGGGGGCAAAAGCGCGAAAAGGAGGAGAAGAAAAAACGCAAGGATATTACTGATTCTCGGACCGGTAGCACTAGTAACGTCGAAGGTCGCCCACGTAGTGATTCCGGTGCCAATGGTGATGGCGGACAAGCGGGCAGCAATGAAGGCGGGCTTAGAAGGAGAGGTAGTTTGAGACAGCGTCCTACGCAAAAGAAGAACGACGATGTAGAAGTCGAAGGTCAAAGTCTTCTACTGATGGAAGAAGAGGAAGTCAATGACGAGCAAAAGCCTTTGTATGCAGGCCACGTTGTCGCGGTTATCGAGCGTGTGGCTGGACAGATGTTTTCTGGGTGAGTCTTAGATACACGCCCCTAAACTAGATGAAGTTACTAACCTTTGTAGTACTTTGGGCCTTCTGAGACCTAGTAGCCAAGCAACCAAGGAAAAACAGGAAGCTGAGCGCCAACAGCGCGAAGGTAATTCGGGTCGACACCAGCAGGACCGTCAGCAAGATAAACCCAAAATCGTGTGGTTCAAGCCAACCGACAAGCGTGTGCCATTGATCGCTATCCCTACAGAACAAGCTCCACGAGATTTTGTTGAGAGACATCAAGATTACGCGAACCGAATCTTTGTTGCTTGCATCAAGCGATGGCCGATTACATCTCTTCATCCTTTTGGAACACTGGTAGAATTGTTGGGTGAGATGGGCGACCTCAAGGTTGAGACCGATGCTCTGCTCCGAGATAATAACTTCGGACCTGATGACTTTTCGGAGGCTGTATTGAAAAACATCGGGTTTGACGAATGGTCGGTTAGCAATGAAAATGAGGAAGCACTTGCTTCACGCCGCGATTTCCGCGAAGAAATCACCTTCACGATTGACCCTAACGGGACGCATGAATTCGACGATGCGATCCATGTCAAGGAAATGGCGGGCGGCATGGTTGAGATCGGCATTCACGTTGCTGATGCGGCACATTTTATCAAAGCCAATTCGCTTGTGGATCGGGAGGCCAAGAAGCGTGGTACAGGCGTATATCTTATGAACCGAACTGTCAACATGCTTCCGCCTAGGCTATCATCCGAAATTTGTTCTTTAAGTCCTGGGGAAGAGAGGTTCACAGTCAGTGTGGTTTTCAAGGTTGACCTTGAAAGTGGTAATGTGGTTGATGATGAAGCATGGATTGGCAAGGCCATGATTAAGAGCGCTGGCAAACTGACATATGATGAAGTTGATGCGGTCATTCATGGTGATGGCGAAGTCAATCTCCAAGGAGCTACTGCAAAGGACATCCATGTTTTGAAGGTCCTAATCTGTTCTGCCCGCAATTTGCGAAGTATGCTAATATCTGGCAGAAAATCGCGCTGAAGTTCCGTGAGGCACGCTATGGATCTCACTCTGAGAATGTACCACCGCTTCGCTTACTTCACCAGCTTGACGACGAGAATGTACCCGTTGAGCAGAACATCTTCGACTCCACTCCGGCCCACGAAATCATTGAGGAGCTTAGTCATAAGGCCAATTACTATGTTGCTAAGAAGATAGCAACGGCATTGCCTGAGAAAGCGTTTCTACGCCGTCAAGCTCCACCTAACCCGAGGAGACTGCAAACTCTGGCGGATAGGATGACGAAAATTGGTTATGAGTTTGATACTACAAGCAGTGGAACATTGCAGAACAGTCTTTTTAACGTTCAGGATAGTGAGATACGCAAGGTTTGTCTCCACCAAGTAATTTGTAAGAGGTTCATACTTATATGGCTTAGGGTATGGAAACGTTGCTTGTCAAGGCTATGCAACGCGCCAAATATTATGTTGCTGGGCGGGCGCGCCAGGACCAGTACCCGCATTATGCTCTAAACCTACCATTGTATACCCACTTTACAAATCCGTCTCGCCGCTATGCGGATATTATCGTTCATCGTCAGCTCGAGGCTGCACTATCAAATGGGTCCATAGATTTCAACGAAGACGTTGAGAGCCTCATGAAGACAGCAGAAGCTTGTAATACAAAGAAAGACTCGGCACAAAGTGCTCAGGAGCAGAGTGTCCACATCGAGTCCTGTCGAATCATGGACAAAAAGCGCGCCGAGCTCGGTAGCGAGTTCATTAGTGAAGGCATTGTTATTTGCGTCTATGAATCGGCCTTTGACGTCTTGATCCCTGAGTACGGCTTTGAGAAGCGTGTCCACTGCGATCAGCTGCCACTGAAGAAAGCCGAGTTCCGAAAGAACGAGCGCGTCTTGGAGCTTTACTGGGAGAAAGGCGTGCCATCATCTGCTTATGTACCCGAGGATGAGCGTCCGAAAGCTGGATTAGGATCACGACATCAGAGCGGTGCTGCGGCTGCCGCAGCTGGACGCTATGCTGAGAATGCGAAGCAACAAGCAAAGGAAAGCGACGATGCGCAGCGCCGACAGATGGAACCCGGAACCATGTCAACTGATGATGTCGATGCGCTCTTTGATGATGAAGACTCTGTATCGGAAGTTACCGAGATGGCGGCTGGCGTGTCGCTCGGTCTATCAGCAGCTGATCGTCCAACCCAGAGTATGCCTCCTTCGCCCACGAGAACTGAGACTGCCGCTGGCCAAACCCCTCACCGCACTCGCTCTGACCCCAAGCTGGCGACCAGCGCTGGTAAGAATGCCGAAGCAAATCTTACAAACAAGGAGAAGTATCTCGCATTTTTCAAGCTTAGGGAGGAAGGTGGCGAGTACATCCAAGATGTGACGGAGATGACCAGAGTGCCGGTGATCCTTAAGACAGACCTTACCAAAAGTCCACCGTAAGTCTTAATCCAATGATGCTACCGCCAAAGTTATGTCGCTAATTACAGGTGCAGTTGCCTGACGATTCGCTCAATGAACCCCTATGCATTGTAGGCATCTCTTAGGAGATGAACAGCACAAGGAGTTGTGTGGCGCGCTAGGGCATTTCGGGAGAGAATCAAGCTGTATAAAGCTACGTAAATGGTTTGGCCAAAGCCGCTGCAAACCGCCAGTTTCAACCGATTGTGCTCAGAGGAGGAACTTTGCTGACGCAGAGAAGCGTGCTTATTTGGCCGACGCTTGGTCTTGGAGAGTCGAGGCTACCTAGCACGACAGGGTACCTAAATCAATATGCTGGTTCGTGGGTTGGTACGATAACGGTTTCGGTTCAGATATTGTATGGCTCGACCCTCACATGTCTTATAAGTGCAGAAAGTAGCTAGTTCATACTGAGTTTTTAGCATTTTAGAAATGTATGTTCAAATGCCACCTCATCGATCGTTGAAACCGAGTGAACCTCAATTTAATGCTAGTCGGTCCAAAGTGAGCTTCAACTGTCATCTTCGGTAAATAAAGTAATTACAGTTAGGGCACGAACATGTTTAAAACATGTTTATTGACTAACCGAATGAAATTAGTCAAAACATGTTTTAAACATGTTTATTGAAGCATGTTTTAAACACAGGGGTAGCAACAGGGGGGTATATATTTATAGTATCAACTAAATTGGCTGTTCAATGAGCACGTGACCATCTGTCGTTCGATTCAATGCTTTAACCACTGCGATAGATAGTGGTTTAACTGCTGATGGTAGCATCATTTGAACTAGTGCAGCTGGCCCATTGAAAGGCCTGTTGATGTAAGCAGTGCATTGATTCAGATGAGTCTGCTGAGTGCTGACCACTGGTTCCGGACGCCATTTGAAGGTGACAGTATAAGCACTCCACTGCAGGAACGATTCGATTTGGTAGGATTATGCTCTGAAAGGCATCAGTAACAGCCTGATTGCGAGGTTTGCCACCGCGTTGAGGAGGCATGGCTGGTGGTAGGAAGATTGATTTACTCCATACTCGTATGGAGCAATGGTGACAGCGAGGTCAAACCCCCCGAGCTAAACCAGCTGGGTTTAGCTTGCTTACATAATATAAAACCAATAAACAAACATGAATAAACCGCTAACGTGTTTTAAACACGTTTATTGTAGAATAAACGGTTTTATTCTACCCCTAATTACAGTAGGTAAACGGCCCTGTGGCCTGACGGGCGGAAACTAAACCTACCAGGGTGCCAGGGTTGAAATTACCGTATGTGTGTTATTCCGTACATTGAAAGCTCTCCGCGCGCCCCCCTCCCCCCCAGTCTATGCAGTCGGATAATGCAAGGCCAACTCGAGTACCTTATGGACATCCTGGCACTTGGCTGTCCATCCTAACATCGGCGTTGTGTAAATAACACTATCACAACGTGTCTTCTACAGTA
>JAABUL010001579.1_pt1 | contig 42212 bp, 50 predicted proteins | sample 5559151 | NCBI WGS metagenome assembly JAABUL01 (sample SAMN10711876, study PRJNA513368) | rock metagenome | isolation source: Antarctica rocks | place: Antarctica: Victoria Land, Pudding Butte sud | reverse complement strand
TTCTCGCTTCGTCACCTTGACTAGTTTCTATTGAGTCTAGCGTCGGCTGAGAAACACACATATGTAGTCAGCTTCTTTTCTGTAGCTATCTTTCTTTCTTAGCATTTATCTTCTAGTTAAATGACATCTCTATCTGACTCGCTTTAGACAGACTCTCAATACATATGATCTTGATGAAACAACTAACTCACTCATCATTATCTTTAAGCAGATGCAAAGCAGTACAGATGAAGTGATAAGTGAGATGCAGTACTTTGTCAACAATGCATATATCATCGAAGCTTTGAGCATCTTGTACAGTCATTAAAAGAAATTGTAAATAATGTTTTTCTCTCTGCATTGAAGTGAAATGATACATACAATTAATTGTCGTATCTTGTTGTCTTGATGTTCAGCGTCGTTGTTCTCTTTTCAACTGATAAATGTAATAAGTTGAAAACTCTTGATACAAAAATGCATGTTCATTTGAATGTTGTTGATTATATTGAAATCATGCAGTAAGCGTCATTTCAATCTCGTTCAGAATGATTTATATCTGTTTCGCTGTAACATTCTTCGAAAAATACATTAATTATTCATCAGAAAGATGCATAATCAAATGTGTAATGAAAGAATTTTTGATATAACTGCAAAACTTGAACAGATTTCACGCAGTCTGATTCAAAGAAATATAATGATCATTCAAGTGACATGTGATCTCATTTGAATTATTCTTTAACTTCATGATTGTTCAATCTTCTTCTTTGTACATGTATTTATGAATATACTTGATGATCTGTACAAAATTGCAGATTTTAACATTAATATGTGCACTATATTTGCAAGTCAGATAGAAATTGTATAACATCACTCATGTGTTATTCAGATGAACATCTTTATTATTTACATGTTTCATTCAGATATGATCATTCTGATATCTTTTGTACAAAGAATAATCGTTGATTTGAATTATGATTTCAATTTGATACAACTTTGAAAACTTCTTTTCACAAACTTGTTCAGAATTTTTCGAATTATCTTTTATGCATGACGCAGAAAAATTTCAAACGTCGCAAGAATCATGTGTCATTTGACTCTCAATAATACGTCGTAAAGATTCATTCAAATTAATAGTGAAATTCAAAAGCTTTGCACAGATCAGTTCATTCATGCAAGCTCATTCAAGAAAGTTATTCTCTTGATGCAGAAACAGTAAAATATGTATATGAGATAAATCGCGTTTCTGATACTCAATAGTTCATACAATGTCAAAATATTGATTGTACTGAATTTTAAGATTCTGCAATAAAGTCTTTATCTTTTTTTGAAAGACTTGTGCAACTATATTTGATTGATTCTTGATTCTCTGATTCAATTCAAGTGCAACTATAATGTTAAATTAATGCAAGTTTGCAATACATGTTACAAACATGATAGACTTTTTGAAATGATGAGCAATGATCATGAAATTCTGATAAAGCTGCTGCATTCATCTGTCTTCTTCAATGTAGCTTGATGATAAAATCATTCAACAATTTATAAGTTTCAAGTCATCATCTTTTCAAGTAATTGCATCTGCAAAATCTTTGTAAATATTTGCGTAAATAGTCTTCTGATTATGACGAAAGAATTTCAACTGATTCTGATCAATAATGACAAAACAATCAACAATATACTGTTAAAACAATTGTTGATCTCTCTGTATAACAAAGTACTGATCTGATCTTTCAAAAAGATGATATTACAATCATGCACGTCGACTGTAATGAGTTTTTATACGTGAGTGATCATTATTATGTAATCAAAGTGCTCAGTGTTAACTCAATTTATCTTCAGAAAAGAATAGTATATAATGTAAAGAAAAGTATGCAACGTTGTCATGATTAATACAATGAAATCGCGATTCTTCATCAACAGCTGTATGCTTTGCAACAAAAATATTTCAATGTTTAATCTCATTATACTCATCTGAAATAAACACAGCAACTTCACTGATCATGAGTAAAGTTATACATCATTGATCAGAATCATGTTCTATTATCAACTTAAGCTGCAAGTTTAAAATAACATGCATAGAATTCATACTCTGTTGAGCAGTCTTGAGCAGTTCTCATGCAAACTTGTACATGTTAATAAATGAATTTTCACATGCTTATATCATTTTGTTCAGCTGTTTTAAAAGACTTTCGTGAAGAGCAAGACTTTAAATCAAGTGCATAGTGATTGTCTGAGTAGAATCATGAAAGTAAAGCTGTGCAAAACATGATAATTCTTGAACAGATGAATGTAAAGATCTTTGCAGATGATACAACTCATCATGTATGATAAATGCTTGAATTTCACGTTGATGTGCAAAATATTTGTTCGCAGTGTACATGTAAGACGTAAAGATCAACGCATGATTGTAATTTCAAATGTGATTTAAAAAATGTTTTGACTGAGTTGTATCATCTTCAAAAAAACTTTTAATCAAAGATGAAGAATCTGATAAAGAATCTAGCAATTCATCATCTTTAAAACAACAGATGATATATGAATATAAATTGAAAATAAATTCAAACTTTCAATGCAATGCTGTACAGTGTAAACAACGTTTCATAAAAGATTTTAAAGTATGTTCATCATTTTGATAATTGACTATGAGTTCTTGATAAGCATTGCAAGAAATGTTAGTTGAGCGAAAAGCAGATGTTGACTGTTGAGAGAGCTGTATGAAGTTTAAGAAATTTATAAAGATTGATAAAAAAGATGAAAAAGACTGTATAAAGTTTGAAGAATTTATAAAGATCAATAAAGAAAATGAAGAAAATGATTGAATCAATGTAGCATGAACACAAGCATGTTTGAATTGACGTGATGAATTTGCAGAAACATTTGAATTTAACTCTTGAAGAGAACATCTTCTGAATTGAGTGAAAGTTCATAAAACAATCAGTAAAGTTGAATAAAGATAAAAGCAGAACTTACATGATAGAATGAACAAAGATTCAAAACATGCATTGAATTAGAATTAACAAATTCATGAATGAGATGATTATGAGCACAGCGAGTACAAATGCGTTGAGACATGAAAAACGATCATAAAAAGAGATAAAAATTGATATATACGCGTACAATGAGAATAACGACAGATGCAGATAGGTAATGAAAGTATGCAGATATGTACGAGTAAACAGATAAACAGATCAATGAAATTTTTCAGTTCAATCAGGTGATTTTCGATCATCTGATGTTCATACAACGACTTCAATGAACTGTAAAAATCAGAATGATAGTTTAAGCAAAAGAAAAAGAAAGGATGATAGTTTAAACGGAAGAAAACGACTTGCACGAGTCAACACAGCCAAAAACATAGTGCGAGGTTGAAAAGTTTTGATGTTGAGTCACCTGATGTAACACTTGGCAACCAACGATCAGAATAAGTCGCTATTTCAGTACATTATAGATAGATTATAGATACTTGATCCGGACTTAAGCGAGCCGGGGATTTGCGGAGTAGTGGGAGGCCTTAACTCTTAAGGTGCCGCATAAAGAGTCCTAACTACATAGAGAAGCGGAGAAAGTCTGTTTCAACGGTCTGGCACCTCTACTCGTACGGTCCGCTGACTCTTCTCCCATGCCATCTGTAAGTGCATCGCTTTCCATGGTACGCCTGATCCTCCACCATGTGATACTAAGATACCTACCTACCTCAGGCCAATTGTGCTTACCGGATGATGATGCTCTCAACGAGGACCTACCGTCACGACAAATGGCAGCGCCATGCAGGTGATTCTAGCGTGCTCCAGTCGTTATACACTTGCAAGGACTGCATTTGCGTGGCAAGGGAAGCATGTCCACCCCTAGATATTATGACTGAGTTCCTGTTAAACAAGCGCACATATATGGAATTGTACTACCAACAATGCATTTCTCTTAGTGAGCAAGTCTCTACAACACGTTATAATGAAGTCTCTCCATTTGAACGCTGACACTACGTTGACATAGCGGTAATGGCACCAGATTCTGCTAAGAATCGGCGTTCTCCTTGCCATTTGGAAGGGTGATTTTTATTCTGAACACACGAAGCCTCCTGAAGGCCTGGTGCTCCCCTATTCGACAACCACGCTTGTTCGTCTGACAATCAAAAGAATAGCTCGAGAAAGCCTTTTGGGAAATGCTAGAGAGAACCTAGCCTCAAGCCGCACTCTATTTTCAATCCTCTTTCAGTCATCTATAGACGAATGATACCGGATGTAAGACGCCTTCAGGCGACCACTTCGCGTTGTAGAGCCCATGAACCGTCTTGATCTTGGGCCGCCATCTGAAGGATTTATCGGGGCAGAGTTCAGCCGTTGAGCGCGCTCTTCTTCCTGGCGCCCACTCTCAGTCTATGGGAGACGAATCAAGTCGAGTCCAGGACGCCTTTCGGCGTTGCTCCTGAACCACGCACTCACCCCCTGTCGAGGCTGACCAGCTGCCAGTCCGATGCGTACTGTCCTAGCTGTGCCATCTGTAATGTGTGGGTGAACAAAGCTTCAGCTGACTTCGAATGCTTCGGAAGACCCGGAAGTCTCTTTGAGCGCAAGCTGTCTTTACATCTTGTATCCGATCTACGGGTTCCCAATCTCTATTTAAGGACGCTGTTGCTTCCCTGACTGGAACAATCATCCAGCATATCCACCAAACTTCCTCTCCCAGTAGTAATCTACCTTATTCACCCCCACCATCACGTCAAGGCAACGTCTCAGCAATAGCCATCATGAAGTCATCAATCGCGATCTTCGCTCTCGCTGCCCTCGTAGGTAGCTCGTTTGTAAGTTTCTTCCCTCCGCCTCTTCTCTCCTTCCCTTCTCACCTTATATAACCTTCTTATATTCAATGCGCCATTATAGGCAAAACCATTTGTGATCCGCTCTGACGGCGCACCCGACGGCTATACCATCATCCCAATGCAATGGGAAGGGCCAATCACTCAAGGTGGTCCGGACGTGACATTGGAAGGCACTGTGCAAGTCTGCGCTCACTATCCGTCAGGCTACGAACCTATCTGATCAATCAAATTAGGAAGTCCACGCTCAGATCTTGAAATTGAACCCGGACTACAAGATGGACGAATCTGCGAATATTTCTTCAAGAGACCTTGGTGCGACTTTAGAAAAGCGCAACAAGGAACTGCCTCCTTCGTGCAACCCTCCTGGAATCGGTCAAGCCAGCAGCCAAGCTACATTGGATAACTACAATTATCTGCATGGCCTCTTCGGCACACGCTGCGTTGTAGGCGGAGGACCCCGTGTTTGTTCACGAATTGCATGCACCAAAGGCGGAGGAGTATTTCTATGCAACGATGTAAGTTCTTGTCTGGTATATCAAAGGTTGGCGCAAACGCTAATATAATTACAGAACAGTTACTCCATTTCACCAGATTGCGGCTATCTCAGTACTTACGTTGGGGATATCTGCAACCAGTGCTACGGTACTTGTACCAACATTAATGACTATGAAGCTGGACAGCTGTTCGACACTGATAACTATAACGTCATCGTGTCGGCACAAAATTGCTAGATTATGATCCACCTTCGATGGCTCTCAGGGCCACCCTTGATTGCTTTGGTCGGAAGCATGCAAGGAAACCAAGATCGGTTTCGTGGAGATCATCAATTTGTGGAAGTCACTCTTTTGTTCCTTAAAGTTGCCTGCGCAGGCCTCTTGTGATGTTTTTTGGGCAACAATAGTTGGTCATATAGTAGCAGCTGAATATCTATAAAGCAGTCTTTATCGTTGTAACCTCACTTTACTATCCGAGAACCCGGTGACGGGGTTTTGAAGGCAGCAAAGTTTTGGCCATTCGTTATTCCTTTATGAATAAACTGCACATGCTTGCCCTTAATCACAGGTTGAGAGTTCATTTGAAGCAGCTTGATTACTTCCGTACGTAACCTACTTCAGAGATTACTAGTATCAATTCAGAGCTAAAACGGGCGGAAAGTTTGGTCTCTATCGATGTAGACTGGTCCATTACGGAACAGATAGACACATGTCTAGTCGAAAAACTCGTCACGAATCTGTAATTACTCGAGGTTAGAGAAAGAAGACATCAGTATTCCCTTCACTGTGTAATTTAGAAAGCACATCTCGAATGCGCAGTGACATTTTTTAACTACAAACACCACGGATTGCTTTTATGCATCAGGGCATAAGCCCTTCAAAACCCTAGAGGTACTACCTTACTTCGCTTGGCCACTAGTGCTGCGCTAACAACCACGAAATTCCAAACGACATCAAAGAAATTCGAGAGTGATCAACAGTAGATATTGACGACAACCAGCAAGGTATGTAACAACTCTCCTCAGCTATTGAATTGGCAGAGCGTTTTTCGAAGTTGGGAAGGTAGCTGACAGCATATGCACTAGATGGGGGCCGCAAAGAAGCACGTACCGATTGTGAAGAAGCGTACGTTTGACCCTTTATTGCAATCTTCAGACGACTTTGCGATATCATCCTAGGCCATATCCAAGACTCTACTGCACTGCGTAAAATATATGTCACTGATAGATGGGTTTGATTGCAGGCACAAAGCGCTTCAACCGCCACCAAAGCGACACCTACAAATGCGTCGACGCAAACTGGCGGAAACCAAAGGGTATTGACAACCGAGTGAGGAGGCGGTTCAAGGGGCAAGCCGCTATGCCTTCGGTATGTTCAGGTTACTTGCATAGACGGCCTACCAGGAGTTTGGGAGGAGCAGCAACCTTTAGCCGAGGAAGGCCTCCAGACTAGAACAATAGCATGCAGAGATGAAGGGCGACATTGGACAAGCTTGGGTTTAGAGAGATGAAGTGCTGATGGTTTTGCATTGATAGATCGGTTACGGCTCCAACAGAAAAACCCGCCACCTCATGCCCTCTGGCCACAAGGCTTTCCTTGTGCATAACACTGGCGATGTCGACCTCCTACTAATGCACAACAAAACTTTCGCTGCCGAGTAAGCCGCCCTCTCCTCTTCTACATCTATCCGCAGCTGTGCCCCCAGATCCCCATTCAATCCCATTTGAATGCACCTATTCGATCCTTCGCTGCCTCCTTAGCCTCTCTGGATACTTCATACTTGGGAGAAAGTGGTGGGTTTCGACTACTGACTCAGAAACAGGATCGGTCATGCGGTCTCGTCGAGGAAGAGAGTGGATATTGTGGCGAAAGCGAAGGCATTGGGGGTGAAGGTTACGAATGCGAAGGCGAGGGTTACGACGGAGGCTTAGCGTGGGAGCACTACTGGGGAGGGGATTCGTAGTTGCACAGGCATTTAAGCTTGAGATAAGGAATGCAATACCATTTGATCGAGCTGGGAATGACACATCAAAACCTCTAGGAGTATGAGGCCTTGATTTAACAAGGCTTTGTAAATCCACGGAGAATCGATGATCTATTGGGAGAGTGGCGTTCACGAGGTAGGCGCAAGATACACCGTGCTTCAGCGGTTCTCGTTTCCAAGGGTTTTATCCTGGCATAACCCACAGCGACTGGGACGGCTCTATATAAGGCAGTACCCCCTCCACTTTTCTGGCGGCCCCCATCTCATCACCCTTATCCCCAACGCCACCGTTGACACGCTTCAATCCCTCTTCCGGGCCGCCCTCGACCTTATCAACAACCATCACCGGATCCGTCTCCCCCGTCACCTCCACCGGCCCCACCGCCCTTACCGGCGGCAACGCCCACGCCGGCAACCCCGTCTCATAACTCCACTTGCCCTCACTATCCGCATATCTCACCGCATGCAGATAAATCCCCAACTCATGCGCTCCGGGATCGCTATACAGCGGCGCATCGCAAACCTCGCACACCTCCCCCGTCATTTTTTCCGCCTTGCGCTTGTTGTACTCGCTCATCATCTCCTCGTGATACGCCATCGCTTCGGCGACTTCTTCCTTACCCATTTTCGAGAGGCGCGAGATGATGTCTTCGTCGGCGTCCGGGAGCGCGTCGAAGGCGCCAAGGGAGGGGCCGAAGACGCGTTGGTTGCAGTAGATGGGGTCGTTGGCGATGGGGTGGGAGAGGTATTGGAGGTGGACGCGGAGTTGGTGTGTGCGGCCTGTGAGGGGGAGGCAGCGCACGATGGAGTAGCCGGTTTTGGCTTTCCAGGACATGCCGTCGTCGCGAGGTTTTTCGGCTGGGGTATCTGGATCGGCTTGTTCTGGGGCTGAGGGAGAGGAGGCTACGTTGGAGGGGTAGTAGGCGAGGCGTTTGAAAACGGTTTTGGCTTCTTTCCCGCTTGCGCGGGCGCGGTTGAGGCCTAGTTTGGGGGAGATTTGCATGATGGGTTGGTCGCAGATGATGTCCCTTTCTGGGAACTCGCCGATGACACGCGCGATGTATTCTTTTTTCACAGTGCGAGATTGAAGCTGTGCGCTGAGTTTCTCGGCGGCTTTCGCGTGCTTGCCGATGAACATAACGCCGCTGGTCAGTCTGTCAAGTCGATTACAGGGCAGAGGGTTCCATTGGTGGCCGCGTTCCGCGCGCATAATCTCAACGACGGAGTTGTAGTTGTAGCGGCCGGCGGGATGGACGGGAACGCCGGCGGGCTTGGTGATGACTATTATGTCGTTGTCTTCGTGGACGATGCCAATAGCTTGGGCGGTCACGGGGGGTTCATGTCTGTGGAGGGTGTGGGAGATGACGTCGCCGTTCTTGACAATGGTTTGGAGAGATGGGACTGGCTGGCCGTTTAGAACAACTTTGCCGCGCTGTATAGCATCTTTCTGGACTATGTCAGGTGAAACGTCGATTCTAGCCACGGGAGACGGCTAACGTAGTATGCATGTGGTCTGTCTCTAAATTCGGTCGCAAAGATATCTAGGAGTTCTCTTCCCCGCCATCGCTCTTTGCAGTACGTATTGTAGGTAAAATGGTAGGGATGGACTTTCCGTAGCCCATCTTCGAGGTAGTAAGGCCGAGGCCATGGGTCACAGGGTGTCGTGACAACTTTCGGAGGAGAGAAAACGTCTGGCTTATCTTCTGGAATTGTCGCATGTTCAATGGTCGTAAGAGCCATGTCGGAAGGTCGGAGATGGCCTTTCCGTACAAGGTACACCAGAACCCGAGGTGAGGGAGCCAGCTGGACGAATCTATTAATGGACTAAGAAGTCTGGTAATTATGGTTAGTGGTTAAGAAATTTAATGGGCCATGCAGCGCTAGATTATGATCGACCAGTCCGAACCGCTTCTGCTAAACGCCAGGTACACTTCCGCGCGTGTACGTAGTACTAGACAAAGGATCTAATGCATGCCGAGGCTCCTGGTCCATGTTGTATGTTTTGTTACCGCAACATGACAATGTCGGACTTAGACCCCAGACAGCGGCGGCGCAGCGACTATTGCTTTCATCTTGAATATAGAACCAGATGGTACGTCCACCACGTTAGCAGTATAACCAGGTCCTGATGCCCAGTAGGTCAGATAACGACATGTACGATCACATGAACAATAGCGTCTACTCTTTTCTGTATGTATAATCGAATAAGAACAGTCACGCATGAGTTGATCAAGGCAAAGCTTTGACTCTATTATTAATTCCTACCTGATTGAGCACTGTGGTCTTTATCCCCCAACATCCGCGCAAATCGGGCTGGTCGTCCGTTCAGAGTGTGATTATTTTGGATCCGTTGCTTTTCCCACGGTAGTGGATCTAGCCTTACGTGTCAACAAGCTGGGAAAGTCCAGCGTGACGTATGAGGTCGGAGTATTTGAGCATGGAAAAGAAGATGTCAGAGCCGTTGGGGGCTTTATCCATGTTTTTGTTGATAGAGAGAAGAACATCCCTGCTGCTAATGGTATGTCGAGTGAGGTAAGAAGAGGACTGGAAAAGATATTATGTCATGGGAAGCCGAAGCTATGATTGAAAGATGAGAGTTTCAGCTTGACTACGTGGAGATCTTGACCTTCTATCAGTAAGTGAGTCTCATCGATATATCGTCAGCTTGAGATCGATATTTGTCAAGATTCTTAAGTATGTTGAAATTTTTCATGCACACTGATTGAGTAAAGCAGCAATGCGCAATATAGCTTTCGCAGACTCGCCATCTCCAAGTTTCAAGACGAATAGAATCAACTCCAAATCTGAATCCGAACGAAACACAGATCTTGGGTGGCCATAATTTTAACCCCAAGCGTTATAAGAACTATGACGCAGCTCGTGTTCAGACCGGCGGTCGTACTGGTACGATTTAACGAGCGCATCTCCAGCGGGTAGTACGGAGCTCATGTTGATAAGATCTATCGGCCAAAAAGTTACGCAAACGGAACTGCTGAAAGTCGATGATGTACTGTTTATCTACGCGAGAAGAGGAGGCAGTAATACATTAGCGGTTTCGATGTATCATTATACCAATGTAATATTACGGATGTGTCGAAAGGTTTAACCCTAACCCCGAAATATCTATCTGTGACGTCAGTGAATTGTTTCCTTTGTTTAGCTACATAGATAGAATCGTAAGCAGGATAGAAGATACATATCGTTATGGACACTGATCCGTGGAACTTTAGGATACGACCAACTGACAATTTTCAAGGAACGGATAGTTCTTCGCATCAATAACATGGCGGTCGGTGTTGGTATCATCGGCGGTGGTGGGCAATTGCTATTTACCTTCCCTGAGCGTGTTTTAGAGCTAACGACTATGTGTCAGGCATATTTGCCAGAGAAGAGCACTTTGTACGCTCATCTTGAAGATCTTGATGCCCCGAGCTGAAATCTGAAAAGCCCGCTGTAGAAGCTTCGGAAGAGCTGACCCTCAAAGCGATTTACTCCCGGTCTTTGAAGTCTGCCCAAAGTCTTTCGATGAATACGTCACATATAGATCTCTACTCTAACGACTCAGGACCTGGGAAAGGCTATCAGGACCTCTTAAATCGTACAGACATTCAGGCAGTCATAATAGCGCGGGTACCGCCTCTACTGTGTATAATACGTTATGCTTACTTCATGTCAGGCTTCCTATCCCTAATCAACCCGAATACATACGTTCTGCGCTCACGGCAGGAAAGCATGTCCTGTCTGAGAAGCCAGTAGCTGAAAACGTCATAGACGCCCAAGAGCTGATAACTTGGTACCACTCTGATATCGACGATAAGAAAGTAATTTGGAGCGTTGCTGAGAATTTCCGCTACCTGAACAGCTTTGACTATGCACGCGAGCAGATCTCCAGACTGGGGCGAGTGCTAGGGTTTACGGTGAAGGTGTATCTCAGACCCGAGCCTGGGGACAAGTATCTTGGTGCAAGGTGTTTCCAACAATATAGTGATTACTACTAAAGGCTGTGCAGAAACCGAATGGCGTAAGAAACCCACACATCAAGGAGGCTTTCTGCTTGATGCCGGTGTTCATTTCGCCGCTGGTCTTCGTCTCCTCCTCGGCCCTGAAAATATAATCACTCGTCTATCGGCTTTCACCACACAACTACGAAAAGACCTGCCTCCGGTTGACACCATGGATGCAACCATCAAAACCAGATCTGGAGTAACTGGGACTTTCTCAGTGTCTTTTGGGAGCACACTTACAGGATCTGAATGGATCGTGGCTTGCGAAGTTGGGAGCGTTAGTGTCTCCGATTCAATGGTTACTACAGTCTTTGATGGCAAGGAAGAGAAGAAGGAGGTCAAAGATGAGCGGACGGGTGTGCCGCCTGAGGTGAGGAAGTGGGGACAGTCGTTGGCGAAGGGAACGAGGAACGAGAGGCAAATTCCGGAGGAGGCACTGGCAGATTTGGAATTGGTATGTTGCCGCTGAAGTCTTTTGATGAACGAGATGGTGCTGACGATAAGTAGGTGGAAAATATGCTCAAGAGCGGAGAGAAAGACGGAACGCCACTAGATTGCGCGTTGCAGATATGAAGGTAAGGGTGTCGATTTCCCTCTTGTGATGGAAATTGAAAGCTCAACGGCAGAGGTTACGCTCCATCTGAACATGGGAAACGTCCGTACGTCTATGTTGAATCATTAAGGCGTCTCCATCTCCATTTATTGACCTTGTTCTTACGGAGTAGCTATTTTGTCGGTCTGAAGAATATCCTTGCAATTGGGTGGCGGGTACAAAAAGGTGGCTGGGAAATCTGCGTTTACATCACCCGCTTCCCTCTCGTCAACCAAGTCACTATTTTTCGCGTTTTGAGTACGTATCTTCCGTTCTGCCAAAGTAACAATCTCCATCCCCATTCTTCCTATTTCCAGCTCTCCATCCACTCTCCTACCATGGCCACGCCTTCCACCGTCTATATCGTTTCGCTTGAGCACAATCCTATGAACCACGAGGGAACATCATCTTTCACCGTCGAAAAAGCCTTTAGAAGTCTCCGCAATGCCAACGAATATGCCAAGCAGCTCATTCGGGAGACCCATCCGGACGCAGGAGAATGGGACGATTATGGGGAGTCTTTGTATGATGGAATGCTCAGGATAAGCGCGGGGATTATATGTGGTGACCAGGCATACGTGGAAGTAATTGAACTTGATGTCGAGGATGAAGAGGTTATTGACTGACTGGCCTCATTTGAGTACCCGAGAAGCTGTAAACGTCGACCTTCGTCAAACTGGCAAACGTTAGGCGAAAGGGATCGAATGGAACCTTTTCAGCCTAAAGGGGACCAACTGCCTCAATACCGGGTTTGAATTCGGCACATGTATCTTTAATTATAAGACTCCGACCAATCATGTTCTCAGACCGCCAAACGACCGCGTCTCTCTCTCATGTGTGGAACCCAGACAAAAGCCATCTAGCAGTATGACAGACTGTTGAATTGAAGCTTCAATCGATTCTCCCGATAAGTGATTCGAGCGGGATTATAGGATGCTTTGTCATGCATGATGAGCTTTTACTATTTTCGAAGAAATCAACAATTTGCTTTGTCCTATTTCATGTTTCTTTCATGTTCTTCCATAATATGTAATGCCATTCATCATGCACGCGAGAGTAACTGCTATGTGGGAAAGACTACAAAGGAAGACTTGGAAACAACAATGCCTACTATTGCATTATTTCCCGATCCTTTCAGCCTGTCAAAATATCATTGTTGCATTGAGGCAGAAAATCAGTATATCAGAGGCCGTGAACATTATTGTTTACTCTCATCATTCCACAACCACATCCTCAGACCAATTAAACAAGACATCAACCTATCCGTTCCACCAAATACCACAGCAACTCCACAACTCTATAAAATCCATCTACCTTTTCAATCCACCAAAATCCAACCCACCAGATAACAACATGCACTTCCAACCCCTCACCCTCCTCACCCTTCTAAGCGCCGGCGCTCTCGCCCTCCCCACCACCCTCAACGTCACCCTCAGCATCACCCCCCGCGACACCAACGCCGCCACCATCGGCGCCTTCACCACCAAAGGCTGCCAAGGCCCCTCCCCCAACCTCAAAACCGAGTCCCCCAACGGCGACTGCATCTCCATCTCCACCGCCGGCGTGCCCTTTGTGGGTATCCACTGGGGCACGCTGGGGGCGCAGGGCGACGGGATTGGGATCACGGCGTTCAAGAGCAACGACTGCAGTGGCAAGTATTGGGCCATGACGATGAAGGGCAAGCCGGATGATTGCATCGAGTTGATGGGGGATACGTGGGGGAGTGTGAAGATTAGGCATGAGAAGGATGGGAAGGCGCAGGGGCCGTGGATTCATAATTCGTAGGGGGGGGTAGTTGTGAGTTGGCTGTTTTTTTTTTTCCAAGGCAGAGTTCGTGAAATGGTCTTTTTGTTATGAGGGGTTTTGTGAGTTGGCTGGTTTTTCCTTGGATAAAAGTTCGTGGAATGGGTCTTTGTGTTATGAGGGGTTTTGTAATTTTTCTTTCCGTCGAAAATCTTCTAGTTCAGGAAGGAGATCGAAAGCTCGAGTGGGTATAGTATCTACTCTCACTCTATTCGCATTTTTTATTCTGCTTTCGATATCCTCTTCTCCCTTATATCTCCCAATCTCACTGTTTCCGTCACTTCACCCTAGCTCATCCAATATCTCACCCCATCTTCCATTCAGGTTCTATACATCCCTCCCCACCTCCTACATTACCCCCCCTTTCATCACACCCCCATCCCCATCTGCCCCCCACCTTCCATCCCCAAACCGCATCTCCGCATCGTCCCCTCCAACAACCACCCCACCCTTCCATCACAAATGCAAGACAAAGACTCAAAACCCCAAGCCTCTTGAGCTTCGCCACTTGCGATCCCCAAATGCAATCTCGATTACAGTGATACCATCTATGAATGGAATTCGAGGAAAGAAGCACGTTTTTGTAGAATGGGACAAGGGTCGTAGTGCCGATTTGGAGATCTTGTCTTTTGGTACGTAGGCGATGTTACGAGGAAAAACTAGACCGGAATATCTCCGCGCGACCAGAATTGAAAGTCGTTGCAGTAAGCACTCACACACCATCATCTGTCACTCCTGCCACAACTCCCGGCCCTTTCCCTTCGACTGCATTTCCATATCCACGCAACCTCGCCCCAAAAACTAATCAGACCAAAGCACAACCAAAAACAATCCATACATCCCTCCACCACCGAATACAGAGAGCATCGCCGCATACTAATATCCTGAAACGAACAAGACACCCATCCACCAACCTAGTAGGAGTACCAGCGAGCGCCGAGATTCGTTCCACGCGTGTTTTCTGGGGCTTCAAAAGGCTTTCGGTCCGGCTCTAGATACTCTCGATTTTGGTTACTTCGTTTTTGTCCGAAAGGTTTGCGAGGGTTTGGAATAATGCAGTGATAATGAGATTTTTACTAAGCTCATGGCAAGGGAAAAAGTCTTTGTTGCAAGATTGTTGTCGCGCGCCGGATGCATTTCCCCGATGATTTGTTCCCACGTACGTCTCGTGTAACTTGCGAGGTTTTGGAGATATTTCCCCGTTGTAGATTTTTTCTATTTGGAAAGGAGGCGAAGGATTAGGGAGAGGACGGAGGGAGTTGGGTGGGATACATGGCCCTGAAGGTTGGCGATTGAGGGTTTGAAATTAATCGGGGAACCGGGCTGAATACCACTGGGGTTCAGTAAGTTAAAAAGGGATATTGATTGATCTGAGATGTTTTTGGGTAATGGGAGGTGCCGAAAAAAAAGGTTGATGAGGATGGGTTGAGGCGTGGTACTGGGGTGGGTGCAGTGGCTCCTTTGGGAAACAAGAAGTGCTGATGAAGAGAGAAAGCAAAAGAAAGGGGCCGAAAAAAATAATTGGATTCAAGAAGGTTGAGAAGTTAGATGTCGTCAAAGGTTATCTTTATGACCAAAGGTACAGAAGAATTCATGATTTCCCATGGTGGTCCCAGTCGTAAGAGTCAGCTGTCATGGCCCTTAAACGCATCGGACAAGCACCGGCCCACCCACATCAGGTAGCCATAAAGCTGCTTTGCCAATGACCATAATGCGCCAGAATAGCAATCTACCCAGCCCATCAGCCCTGGACGCCACGCCAATCCAAGGCTAGAGAATCGTGACAGTGCCATCATCAACCGTTACCACCTGCGTAGACGAATCATACCATCATCTTCTTAATCACCATAACGCCCAGCCCTGCTACGAGTCCTACAATCGCCTTGTCGATCCAACCAGGGACAGCTTCAGGCGTGGAAATCTGCGTTGTAGGCGTGGGTTGTGGTTGGCGAGGTTGTGGTTGCAGAGGCTGTGAGAACAGTGTATTCGTGGTTGAAGGCAAGGAGGCTTGAAGCGAGGGGTTCGGTGGAAGGGCTGATGACGAAGAGGATATCGAAGTGGCGGTGAAGGACGGAACCTTACTAGACGCAGGAATTGGATTCTCCCTTGTCGCCATCGGTTTGCTTCCTTGTGCCTCTTTTCCCATCTCGTCCTTAAAGCCAAGCTTCAATTCTTCCGGGATCGCCTCCTGTTTCCTCTCCCCGTTCTCCTCCTTCCCAGCTTCATCCTCTTGCTCCTTCATAATCTCCTCATTACTCCTCCCCCCACATCCCTGACACCTCCACCCCCTACTCTCACCCGCCAATCTTCTCCTCTCTGCCTCTCCCATCTCCATTCCCCCCACCTGCCCCTTGGCCCCTCCCTCCATAAACGCCCGAAGCGCCCAAAGGGCCGTCCGAATTCCCCACGCAGGCTGCCACGTCTCCTCGTGATGCCCACTTATTGACAGACAAATTTCTCTGTTCACCTCAAAGCGTCCGCTTGGTGTAAGGAAGCGGAATGACGGAGGGCGCAAAGGATAGCTAGGGGGCAGGATGATGCGGCCGTGGTACATGCCACGCTCGTAGGGCGTTGAAGGGGGCCCAGCAATGGTAAAGTGCCATTCGAAGAGATTGGACTCGAGAGGAGAAGCGTGGAGGGTAGGGTCTGGGTTGGAGCGTAGTTCGTGGGCTTCTTTGAGTATGCGCTTGATGGTGGGGGATTTGGTATTGAAGGTTGGGAGGGACATTTTCTAGTAAGTTGTGGTCGTTGAGGTGATGGACGGATGAGAGAAACTGGAGATGTGTTATATCCACAGTTGGGTGGGTAGTAGCTTTGTGTGAGAGTTGTAGAATTGCTCCGTGACGTGTCGACTTCGAGGGCGGCGCAGTTGAATGTCAGAGACCTTGCTTGAAGCTTACGGTCTACGGAGTACTGTAGAGCGATACCGAGGTACGGTGGGCGGCTCTGACGCTATGGGAAATTCCGTAACCCTATCTCGCTTACCATTTTCGAACGCGTGTTCATCGCAGCCCATTATTGTCCAGATGTTTCACGGGAACACTTGAATCGAAAGGGCTTTTTCTATAATTACTTCGGTTGTGTACGCAATGCTCAAACACATTACGTCTCCCCGTCCAGTCTACTGTACATTCGATTCACAGGGGTATCATCGCTAGAAATCCCAAACAGAATAGTCGAAGCTGCCAACGCGTGCACTCAATGAAGCCTTCCAGATCAGACCAGTTACGCCATTCGCAATGCATCAGTTTCCTTCAATGTTCACATTCGTGTGGCCTTCTGGCTCGACCCTGGCATCTTCTTTCCTCTCCCCAGTATCCATACACAACCACCACCACTCCTCTACCATGAACCCCTTGCCAACTGTTTTTGCCGCCTTTGCAAGTACCATCCACTCCAGCACCATTTCCAACTCCCGCGCCTCCAGAGACGGCCTCATGCTTTTCGCCATCTCTTTCGCACCAATGCCTGGTCGCAAAGCTACAACGGCCATCGTAGCTGCAAGCACCAGATCCCACACTGCAGGCATGAGTGTGTCGTGGATGTCATACCACAAGGGGATCTTAGACACTGGAATTCCGAGATGCTGCGATGGTGGTGGGGGGAGAGGTAAGAGAGGGTTGCCTGCGATGTACGCGTCTTTTCGTCGGATTTCGCAAGTGAAATTGAGGCGCGATTTATCCATTTTTCTAGTTTCGTATCCCCCATCTGTTAGTCCAAACTTGTTCATCGGTGGGTTCTTCGGCCTGACTTCGATGCGACCATGAGCTTGCATGTTCAATACAGCAAGTACAATGCCATCATTAGCACTTGGGGCAAATTCAACTGCGCCTTTTTCTTCCAAGTCTTTATCCAACTGGCGCTTGTATGCCGCGGCACAGAGATAACGTTCTGCATCTAGGTTTTTCTTTAGGCGATCAAGAACATGCTGGGAGATGTTGTAATTCCGGCCTGGGATAAGCCGCCCCTTGTTCTGTTGAGAGAGAATACGAGATGCCATTAAGTCCTTCAAAGCGAGCTCAATAGTGGCTTCATTGAACGTAAGTAGCTTTGCTCTTGCTACTTCCGGGTTATAGTTCGCTTCTGGAGTCATAATGTTAGCACGTATCCACGACTTTGCCACCACGAATTGCTCTGGTTCTTGGGCGCTTGTAGAACTGCGCTTTTCTACTGCTGAATAGACGTAAGACTGTTTGATCAAATTGTTTGTCCGCAGTAGAAGAGCCTGGGCTGCATCCGTCTCATAAAAGGCGTGCATATTGTGCCCGTGGGTCTTTTTCATGACGAATCGATCATCGAATTTGATGCGCTCTGCAGGTAAGTCTGGCAAATTCTTTGATGGAGCTTCGATATTTTCCATCGTCCAATCGACTAGCCAAGCCCAGTCGTAATTTTCCAAGTCTTCGTAATCGATGGGGGGGGCCAATCCCTCTTCGTATGCTTGTGCAAACATATCCTGGAACTCGATGTATAGTCTCTCATATTCGAACCGATACTTGTTCAGAACAGCGTTCCACCGATTCTGTATCCACATTTGATCAAACTCTGGAAACAATCGAGCTACCAACACCCAATCGATGTGCCGTTCAACTCCTCCGGTCAAAGTTCGAATGACAAGGGTAGCAAAGATTAGCCGTTTCTCGCCTTGTTCTCCAAGGCCTTGGAGCGTTTGCGGTCCACGTATGCGTCGAAATTTTGTAGGTCTACCATCCGCACCGAACTTGCCAGGAGCTGCCTTTGAGGATTCAGACAGTCGGTGCCCTTGGCCTTCTGGAAGGGATGTAAGACGACGAGACATGAATTTCTCCTTCGGTTCTTTTTGCCGCTTGCGCTTTGCTGGCGATGTGGCTACTGCACTCGCAGCAGGCACCACTGGTGCTGCTCGTCTCGTGCCCTTCGAAGGAATCTTTTGGTCAACCTTAGCTATAGGAGCAATGGACGGAGTGAACGGTTTGTAGAGAATGCGGCCGTTGACTTCAGAAAAAGATACCTTCACAGCCTTATCCATATCGATAAAATCATTAGTTGATAGCCTATGAGGATGGTGGAATATGAAATTAACGAAAGACTGGTTCGCAAAAGCGGCGTGACCGGAGCCCTCTGTTTCCAGCTCCCAGAGAAGCATTGCGTCGACTTCGGCTTCGAATGCTGTTGCATTCTGAGCTTGTCGAGGATTGGGCCAGTCTATGTAGGGCTGATTGGATAAGCCCCAATTGGAATAGACCTGGTCAGCCTTGGAAGTTGCTTGTTGTGCAATGGTCTGCGTTCTTCTGCCTCGGTCTTTAGGTACTCTGAATATGGTTGAAAAGGTACCAGTTGATGGATGGAAGAGATGGTCTGGGTCCATAATGGTGGATATCTGCTGATGTGCATACCATAGATCAATGCTTAGCGTTCCAGAAGTCTTCATTGCATACATCACTTTGACCCTTGATACTCTGGCAGAAGCGGGGCTAACCAGATCATGTGGCAGTTCAGGAGACTGCAATTGTTTATTTTTCTTTCGTTTAATTGCAACAGGCTTGCTGATAGGTTGAGTATGCGCAGCTGTAGATGGTAGATATTGCTTGTACCTATACTTCCGGATCGGTCGTAGATACGGCTGTGTATGGGCTGCTATCGAGGGGAGATACGGCTTGGTCCGCTTCTTACACGGTGCTTTCCTACTTAGCACTGTCCTTGCTTCTTTGCTTGGTGCAACGCTGGGAGTTTGTCTAGTCATTTTAGGCAGGCCAGGTTGAGGCGACTGAGCCTCAATCGAGAAGACGCTCGGGAACAATGTCTCTTGCCGCCAGGCTCCAGTTGATTCGGCCTTAGCAGCTGTGCTTTCTCCGAGATTGACTTCAGGTCCGGCCTCATCGTATGAGTGTACTTCTGATAGGATGACTTGGGGTTGGACAGTCTCGGATAAAAGATTTAGATAGCTTGCACGAGACTCTGCTTCGGCGGCACGTTCAATCTGCCGTTGAGGAACATGGTGACCGGAGTTATGGCTAGTGTCGAATCCTGAACGAGGTTTTCTGATGCTTGCAAGTCGTTGGACCTTTCGTACTGGTGGCTCTAGAGCCGGATCCAGATCAGGACGCCGAACAAATCCACGATTGCTGTCTGGCAAAGCACTGACATGCAGTAAATGATCATGGGCGGGACTGATCCCAAGTTGGTCGTTATTGAGATTTTCGGCAGTAGAAGTAGGCCCTCCGGATCCTTCCCCAAGCTCGGATGTCTTTCTACGCCTTGGCATGGGGCCCCTTGGGTTTCTCACAGCTTCGATGCGCTGGACGTACTGAGGCTTATGTTGCAACTGAACACGGGCTTCATGATCAATCTCGAGATGCGGGAAAGTTCTGTTAGTCCCATAAACCTGAGGATTGGAGAATCTATTTCGCACATCCTCAGAGACTTCTGCTTCGTTAGGGACATAGGGTCTGGGATAAAGCTCAATGATCTTTTGTTGAACCTTCTTCACCTTGGGATCATTAGGACTGATCTCTCGTACTGCCATCATCGGCTTCGTCACCATGAGCCCTTTTTTGTCCTTGAAACTGAAGTACAACTGTCGAAGCTTGCCAGAAGCATACAATGATTTGCAAGCAGCTGTCACTGTACTCTTCTCAGGCATCCCTGGCCTGCCCTCTTTCTGCCATGCGTAGGCGAAAGGGTATACGAGCTCTCTGTCGCTTGGAAAAACACCTCCACATTTCTGCACGATGTCCATAACAATTTTTCTCCGTAAGAATCCCACGGATCCTCCTGTCAAACTTAATTTAGGCGTCACTTTTGTCCGAGACCTCCTTTTTATCTCGACAGTGTCTTGGATACTGTCATCAGGCGAGGAATCAGCAAGATGATCGTCAGCTCGCAACGAGGACACTGTAAGACCGTCTTCCGAGGGTATCTGGTTGATGGATAGTCTGTTGTCCTTATATGAGCCTGACGCGGTCCGGGTAGCTTCAGGTGGCCCGATTTTGTTTCCTTGAAACTCCTTACCACTTTCTAGCGTACACCCATCAACAGATCCTCCAAAAGATAATGGTCTGGGCCGCTGCGAGGAAGAAGATCGCTCGGGAATTACATTCAAAGGTTCAATTTCATTGCTTGCTAAGCCCTCGTTCATGCAAACCGAATCATCTGGGACAACTTCATGTACAAGATCGAGCGGTCGCTTTATACCTAAAGACTTTAGTAATGTGGAAATTGTCTGGTTTTTTGGATCTAGTGGAACAGATTCTTGGACACTCTGAAGGCTGGTAGGCCTAACTGTCTCATCTGTACTCGGAGAAGTTGGACCGAATGAAGGGCGTACATGAAGTTTTACCAACAACGTCCTTCGTTCTTGCTTCTCCATGAAATGCGGATCGTGCCCGGATGCATATGTAGGATCAGTCCGTCCGGCCAAAGATGCATGTGCTGGGGATGGAACAGATTCTCCCACTCCAGAATGACCATAGTCCAGTTGACTTGGGGTCGGCGTAAAGGAAAAACTGGCTCTGGTTCGTGCCTTGCAGCCTTCACTTGTAGAAATCTGTAGAGCTCGTCCGGAACTTGATGTGTCTTTCTGAAACCAGCTGAATTCGCCCAAGCGTTGCGACTTAAAAATTGCGAATTGACTTTTTCTAGGCCCATTCCCGCCCTTACGGTAGACCACAGACCTACTGCCAATGAAGATACCATCTTTCGGTCTCTTAATTTCGTTGACCTGTTTTCTATAATTCCTCATTTCAGATTCTGTTCTGCTGCCTAGAAGTCTATTCTTCGATGACTCTGGACTAGTAGCTTGAGTCAGGCTTTCCAAAAAATGACCTCCTAATGGTCCACGCGACTTATTTTGCATACCAATATTACCCCGAAATAAGCTTTCTTGGACGTGAGAAAGGTTTTGGGTATGTGCCGCAATGGAAGGTAAGTATTGACGATTAGCCCGCTTATTGAATTCATGAGATTCGACTCCTGACCGTTTCCTTTTGAGGCCCGAACGACCGGTTGAAACATTATCCAAAGCAACGTCCCCAATTCCTTTAGCAGGCAGCCCTCGGTTGCGTTTCTGCCACGTTGGCAAATCGCATCCGCTGAGATCATAAGGCGTACCTTGAGAGCGCGTGGGATCATTAATAGCCGAAAGATCTAGTGAGCCCTTACGCTTATTACTCTCAGCGCTTCCAATCGGCTTCTGTTTCAATTGCGGGGTTGTGGTGCTCTGGGCTAACGCAGGTGAGTGCAAAACCGGCTGGGTATGGGCAACCACAGAGGGGGTGTAGGTAAAGTCGATGGATATACGGTGTGTGCGTGATGAGTACGGTGTCTTCTTAGGTGGAGGCTCGAGATGTATGGTCGGAGTTGAGGGTGGCTGCGGCATTACAAGTTGTGAATGCGCAACAATTGATGGCAGATATTCGGCGATGAGCGCATTCTTTTTACCACTGGGTCGCCGGCCTTTTTTGGTAACTTCGAGAGAGTTCATTTTGGTCTTTTCAACCATTTCGGCAACCACTTCCGCTGGTAGAACTGCTTTGTTCTCTCTGTCTCCGGACATGTTCGCTCGAATGTGTACCGCTTTAGCGGCTAGTGAAGGTGGTAATCCTAATTGTGTATGCTCAACGGCTACCTCATGAAGGACTCTATCAAGCGCGCTAGTCTGATCTTCCCCTGCATCAACACGTCTGTCGATCTCTTTTTCAATCTTGAGCACATCATACTTGACAGCTGCCTTCTGTAAACGGGTGAATTTATGGATTTCCTGAGGGGTCATCGTATCCATATTGGACGGTAATCCTGTCCTTGGCACTTTGCGTGGCCGGCCGCGGGGTTTGAATGACAATTTCTGCGCTGTACTCTCTTTCGGCTCCTTTAGAGTATGGGGGCCACGACGCACACGAGGTTGAGTTTCTTGCAGGACCACTGAAATCGTTTTAGCAATATATCCAGAGACCTCCAATGCTCCCTACATACCATAAGTGCCATCATCCAGCTTTTTCGGGATAAGATCCAAGCTAGTCAGATGTAGAGCCTTGGCCTTGACCGCAAGAGCGCATTCGGAAGGCGTCGCATTATTGTGGTGTCCTTGAAACAAAGTTGCTTGCAGCTTGGGGAACCCATATTCGTCCAAGTCAGGCTCAGCGTTGGCTGCTAGAAAAGAATTTTTGCCCTTTTTCCTGTTCTCTGAAATTGTCTCAACTGCCTCCCATGACGCTTTGCCGCTATCTACTAAAACTCTGAAGCTTTCGTAAGAATAATGAACGTAGTGGGAGACGGTCTTGTTCGTAGCAGTATCTCTGATAATTCCCAGATGGCGAAGATGCGGAGGCTGCGAAACCTGCCACTGATTTACGAGCTTTCCGAGCTGATACTCTAAAGGTCTTCTGACCAAATCCCCAAGAGCAAAGCGTTTGATATCCTGAGCAGCCGTGAGTAAGAATCGTACGGGAAACATGTAGAGCTTGAACGAACCATGCTGCTCATGCCCTGAGTACCTGTATTGTCAATAAGGTTGAATAAAAAGTTGTTCAAGCACTGATCTCCACCCCATTGGGCTATGGGTCTTCCAACTTCTCGTAGATCCTTGACCAGTGCACCGGTTTCGTCATTCCTTAGGGACGGCATTCCTACTAGGTCGTCGTCTTCGTCCACTTCGCCGTCCGCGTCCAGATCCTCATCTTCTCCCAGGGTCGTTGTGTTCGGCAGCCCACGATGAGGGGAGAGGAATAACTGCCACTCCTTTTCGTCCGGTTCACGAATCAATTTAATACATCGGAAGTATAATGAAGCGGCTATATTAGAATTTGCTTGGGCCCTGATTTGTTTAACGCAACCTAGAGCCTCGAGTCGTCGTAATGTCCTTGCTAGGACTTTCATTGGCCATCGAAGGCCCCAGACGCCCTATGTAGCTCTTAGTCGAGACCCTAGCCTCACACGCACGGTATACATACCATTTTTTTTTTTAAGTCTATTGTGGTAATAATTTCTAGATCTCTCAGATTGTCAAAGATGCCATGTGTTAACGTAAGCAAGTCGAGAACGCTATCTTTTTGAAGGTGGGGTGAGGATGACCCTTCGGTGGACGTTGAGGCGCCCTCAATGATAAAGGGGGCGGTTACGAATCTTTTCAGGATGCAAAGGCTCGTCCTGCTCCCGCAAACTAAGACAGGTCTCTTTTCAATGTATCCGTTCGTTTGGAGGCGATCGGTTCGTTTAGGGAGAGACCGCTTATCTTGACCGCTGACGGCGACAAGCTCTGGCTGTAAAATACCTTTGGGCCCTCGTGCCGCTATGATTGAAAGGCACGCAAAATCCATAGCGGGGACTTTGCTGTGGTCGGGTGCATGGCCTACTGTCACTTGCCACATGCGGGCCTCGCTGCCATAAAGCCGGAGACCGTTCGAACGTTTCAGTTCTTCTCGGCTCTTTGGTTTCGTTGACGTGCCATTTGACCCTTTCTTCACTGGAATGGAAAGTTCATTCGTCGGGCTACCCAGACGAGTCTGGGTATCGCGAGAGTTTGATGTGGCTACATTGTGGCCTAGGACTGGGCCGTCGTCCACTGGTTGCTTTGAGCGCTCAACGGTTGGATTCGTGGAGTGCAATGCTTCCACCTCGGACAAGCTCAACTCGTTACCCTCCCTGTTCTTGCCAACCCGGATTTCGGGATGACGTGTTAGCCATCGCCAGACCTGCTCCTGGAATGCCCGGTCGATGGTAACGGTTTCACAATTGGGTTCGCCGTCATCGCTGCACGTGGTCGTGTTGTTATTTGATTGCGATTGCTTTCCGTAGTAATTTACGATATGTTGGATACAGTCGGATGGTAAAATTCCTTGTAACAATTAGTATCAACCACAGAAAAAATATTGCGATCTGCACGCTCGGAGCAGGAGCACGAGAGCTGGTGTTGTCCTGTAATTGTGCTTGAGTCTAGTGCTGAGGTCAAGGCATATCTAACCTTAAGATATGGAAGGAAAAGCTCTGCAGCGTTCCTTGTTGTGTAGACTGGCGAGACGTGATGAGAGATCAAAAACTATCTCACCTTCTTCGCCACGGAGTGCGACCTCGTCGACCAAATGCCGAATCAAATCATCCAAACTTTTCACCATCTTCCCATCTCACCATATTTTTATCCCAGCAGAGGGCGTGTCAAAAGCCTCGAATATGTTGTGGTCGCCGTGTCTCGAACGCAAACGATGTTGAGTTGGTGGGGGTTTTGGCAGAGTGGTAAAGTGGAGCTAGGTAACTTTGGTCGAACTCGCTAAAACGGCGCTAAGCCTGGCTGATGACGAGGAAGTCCGTTCACTGCCATGACTGCGTTCATCTCCAGGGTATTATTACAGTATCATTACAGTATTATTCTGCTAAGTGGCGATGCAAGTTCTATAAGATGATATCGTATTCACCCGTAGTCCTTCTCCCAGAATTTACTAAGTAATCCAAGGCACCTTGAATATCACTAAATGCCTGGCCACAAGGGCATGTACTGAAAGCCTTCAATTCCATCTTCGCTGTGTGGCGCCTTCTAAATTATCAACGTTCAACAAGTCTATCCCTTCTTTAACTAGCACGTCCCAAATATGGTTCCTCAATATTATCGGCCAAGAAGGTAAGTCCCAGTATCTTGCTTTGAGGCCGTTCTCGTGAGCGCCCGCAATCTGTCCCTTGATCAAGCTCATTTGTTGATTTGTCAATTGGCCTTGCCGTGGGTACCCAATTGCGTCGGCAAAAGAAGTGCTAGCGTAGTAGGAATTCGAGGTGTTATAGAGATCCTGATCTATCAACGGAGGCCTTATTTTCGAGCTCGAGTTAGCCGGAAGCTGTTGTTCTCTTGGGTTTTCCCACATCTGATCTAACGGGGCGTCAAAGAAAACATCAAGATGCGGATTTGTGGACTTTGAAGAAGCTAGCTCGAACGGGGTATTGCCTGTACCAACAACTGTAATGGGGCCGTGGACTATTCCATCAACATCATTGTAATGGGTGAGGTAGTTCCGAGAGCGCAGAGGTTCTAGTGCGGAAATAACATTCCTCCAGAGATCGGAGCCAGATGTTTTAAAATCTATCAAGAGTACAAGCGACTGCTCAGGAGTGGTATCAAAGACCCCGTCGAGACTAGTGTTCCCATTGGGGTGGAATGAGGTAGTGGGATTCTGGTGTGATAGAATATCAAGAAGAGGGTTTATGTAAAGACTGGCAAGAGTACGCTCAATTGTGAGACTTGCTCGAGAATGGCCGACATACAGTTCGTCGTCTATAAGCCAGACATCGGCTTCGACACTCATACATCCTGCCTCAATTGCAGAATACAATGGGACCCGTCGCCAATAGTCGTTGTGAGAATGGCACGGTATGGGTATAATGCCTCGAGAGAAATCTGTTGGCCATGAAGATAGCTCTTCACCAATCTGTCCTGGTTTGCCCCACTGTCTTAGGATACGATGAATACCATCTGAGGGAAATGATGGTGCTAAACCAATCAACAAATTCAGTAGTTGGAGTACGCCACTGATTGGCTGTTAGTAATATTAGCGAGAATACAAAGCAGCTCTGGAGATCTTACAATAATGCAAATATCCAGAACCCAACAGACGTGCACTTGCGCAAGGGCGTCTGTCTACCGGAAGTTTTCTTTCCGCATTGAGCGCAAGACACTGCCTCAGAACGTAACGTACATCCTCTCCGTCCTCTACCCCACAAATTGTTTTTCAGTCTCCTCCATAAGGGCACCTCTTCTGTTCTCACCTCCCCAAACTCGAAGTTATGGTTTAGGAGATGCTCTGAAGCTGAAGAGGTAAATGGTGGTTCCTCGTTTTCATTATCATCCGCTAGTGGAATACCCACCGCGACCGACTTCTTATATACCATTGATCAGATTCCTTGCAGTATCAGAGCATGATGAGCACAACCGCTTAATTGGAAGGAATATAGGACTGAGCTCTATTGCCAAGGAGAGTCCAGCTCCACTCAATGTCATGCGTAAAGTAAAAACCGACAGAGTTCGAAAGCGTCGCAGCTCAGCATGGTGAGTAGAGTATCTTAGAAACTTAGATTAGAAAGGGCGGGATGTGACGCGGAAGTGTTCCGCGGTCCGCAAAAGTGTTTCCATCTCACACCCCTCCATAAGGTAGGCACCAGTATCCATTCTACTGTCAATCCCCGCCACCATGCCTCACAAACACAAGAGAGATAAATCCAAAAATGGCCCTTCGTAACTACCCCTCTTCTTCCACCCCGCCCATGTTTCCCCCCGCCCAAACCAGCCTCGCTAATCCTCACTCTCCAGCTACGACCTTCCCCCTACCTCCCTCGCACACTCCCTCCCAGTCACCAAAGCCCCTCCATCCGTTTCTACTTGCAAGTCATCAGGACCACGCTCTGGTAAACGACACCTCAAATCCACCACCGCAGATGACACCCCTCGCGGCTTCACCCGGCTGATGACCTACACCCTCACCGGCCGCAAACTGCCCTCTGGTCTAGATGACGGTATTCGTCATTCCAAAAAACGAAAGCGTCCTGCTAATTCGTCCGACTCTCCTCCACCCCGCCCTTCATCAGATACCACCATACCTACCACATCCATCACCCAAGACTTTCCAAAAATCCACCCCTCCGAACCCCTCTCCGCCTTCTCCGCGCGAGTCGACGCCGCACTACCCGTCTTGGGACTCACCTCAAAACGTAAAGTAAAATTTGAGGGCGAAAAACCAAGACAAACGAAGACGGAGAAGAAGATGCAGCGGATGCAGCGAGAATGGAGGGAGGAGGAACGGCGGAGGAAGGAAGCGAGGGAGGAGGAGAGTGATGAGGAGTTTGACGGTGATAGGAGTGGAGTGGTCGGGGCGGGCACGGTGGGAACGAAGAAGGGAAAGAAGAGAAGGCAGGGTGATTTTGTGGACGGAGGTGATGATGATTGGGCAGCCATAACCTCCAAACGCACCTTCTCCACCACCGCCACCATCACTAACACCCCAGTATCATCGTTCGGAATTAAAGGTCTCGTCGGCCTCCACGACGTCGTCCTCGCACCGCCTAAACTCGTACGTGTGCGCGAAAAGATGAAAGCGCCCGGTGGAGTTGGACCAGGAATGGGAGGCCTGAAACGACAGGGCGAGCTGAGTGAGGCGAGGGCGAGGGTCGTGGATGGGTATAGGGCTTTGATGAAAGAGAGGAGAGGGGTGGGGGTGTCTTGAGGCGGGGCTTATGTGGAAGATGATTAAGAGATGGAAAGAGGTTTGGGGGGTGGATGGGGTGGATGGTTGGTATGTGAGTGGAGTAGATGAAGGGGTTTTATGGGTAACTAGAATCGTTGTTTAGAAAATCAAAGAATCTAGAGAATCTCCTAGTCATAAGATTCCAAGCCGCCCGAATCTATTCGACTAGGTAATACCACAATGATTCGTATCGAAGAAAATCGATGGTAACGAAACGAAAACAATCATACACCACCAAATCGATTGACTTCAAAGGAAATTTTCATATAAGCATCAAGTAATTATATTCATATCATCATTCAACTTTGTTGAGAACTTGGGTTTTGCATATCAGAAAACCCCACCTTTCCTATCTAAAGGGGCAGGTGGTTCATGTAAAGTAGGAAGAGTGAATACGTCTACTCTGCTACGCGTTGGTCCCTCAACCGATATGTTCTGCGTTCCTTATTGTTCTGCGTGTCATTTTTCTGCGACCTCATTGTCCCGTGCTACCATTCCATTAAATTATCGTGCACGGCGGTATAGATAAGACTGTGCAGCTGCAGTTCCAAGAACATGCCCCTTCACACTGACACAGCAATGCCTTCTCCCACTGACGCTCAGCAAGAAACCATGGAAGCCTATCTTACAGGCGCATTATCTCTCTCCGCGGTCGTACTTGCCCTGGCCGAACCCATCGAAACTTCATATACCGCAGGAGAACTCGAATCACCTGATGGCCAAAGCACCGAAGGCCGCCTCTGGACCCTTTGGCTCAACATTATCGGCTATGCAAAAGACACTCTGCATGATGATTCCTCCACGCAGACCGCGCTCGTCAATCTAATGGCCGCCCTTAAATCACGCCCGAACCCTCCCCCGCCGCAGGGTCGTGAAGACCTGAAAACTGGGTGGGTCTGGAATGGCTCTGGCGAACTTTGGACCGATCTTGTCATCTTTGGCCCTAGCATGCGAAAATCATGGAACGATACACCTACAGGGTGCGGACATGATGCTATTACAGCTAAAGGCTGGACGAATTTGAATGCGTTTGTAGCGAGGCTTACGGCTGCTGGGATTCAGGACTTCTCGTTGTATGCGATTTGGTCTATGAGGGAAACGCTGGAGACAGAGAATGGAGCGGAAACGCTGGAAAAATTACTGCCTGCGTCAGCAATGTGGGTCCTCTTCGCAGGAAGACAGCTTCACGATAGTGAGCAGGAGTGGCCAGCACACCCGCTCAAGGGCGATCCCGCTATGGGAGGTCCGCATTGGAATGGAAAGAGCGGGTTCTGTAAGGAGAGATGGGCACTATGGAAGACGATGTTTGATTCTATCACGCGGAGAAGCGATACTAATGAGGCAACTAAAGAGTTTGCCGCAGACGCAGTCACAGCGATGGATGCTATTGAGCATAGATTTTAGATTTTAGATATCAGATATATTAGAGAGATGGATGTGAATGATGAGCGCTGATCTACCACGCCATATTTACGCCTTGCCTTCAATCCAACGGAAAAGCCTGACACTCCATGCCTTAAAATCTTAGATAGAGCCTTTCGTCGAATTAAGCTGATAACTAGCTGCACTGGTCGTTCATCAGTTTTAATGCAAGAAAATCTTCCAAGTCTAAAGATCTCATGTCTCTTGTATTGTTCCACAGTTGTTCTCACTCCTGAAGGGTTGAAGATGTCTTCGAGATTGCTCAATTATACCTCCCCCACCACTCGCGCCTTTGCATTTGTCATCAAATGATAGTACAATCGTTCCTTAGTTATGTGATCATTCAGCATTCTAGGCTTCATTTTCGAGATGAAAGTCCGATAGTCAAAGTCAAGTAGTAGGCATCACTATTGGGTAGTCAAAGCTAAGTTCATAGAGCCCACTCCAGCCAATCCCGCCCCTGATGGTAGAGAAGGCTCTAGTGGGAACACATAGCTTATGATAGTTGAATTTAACCTCTCAACTGAACGCTGGAATAATGAGCTTACGGCGACCTCTGTTTCCACATGTACACCAGTGTTTATGAAGCGTGGAGAACGGAGAATCGCTATGATCATGAACTTGGATGATGTTCAAGTGGGATTGATAGGATGTATGTGTCACTTTCTCTTGCCATATCCAAGGTAAAGGGGGATGACGAAACCTTCGCTCGTTTGTCTACTCGCACTAGACGCCTCAGGCGCCGAAGCGCTCGATTCGTCATTGATCCTTTCGAGATAGCTAGTGGCATAAATAATAGAGGTCAATAACGGTTCTACATCCTTGAGTGTATTTCATTGCAATAGATAGTCCTGCTTTCCGGTCACTGTATTTTATTTAGGATCTCTGTATTGATAGATTCGGTGCATTTTCATATGACTGTTCCTGCAAAGTCTGCTGATGGCTTTTGTTCTATTTCTAGCTTCATTTTCTTGAACCTTTCCCTCTGATCAGAATGAACAACAAAAGTACAAGCAGGGTGCTACAATATACCAGATTTTGTGTTCATCGATGTTCTCGCTACTCATCAAGCTACAGCACCCCTGCAACCGCGGGCGTGTCTGCAGCAGAACTTGAATCAGCAAAAAGATACTGCTTCGATCTTCTTCAGTAAGCGTCATTTCAGATGTACCAACGTCTTATACACTCTAAACCCTTCATAGGAAATACGACTCCCCATCCTACACCCTCCAAACCTTCATTCCCCCTTCCGCCCAACCCGCCCACCTTGCCACCCGTGCCTTCAACATTGAAACCTCCCGCATCGCCGACACTGTCTCCACCCCCACTATCGGCTCCATGCGCCTCCAATTCTGGCGCGACAACGTTTCCAGGTCCTTCACCGGCTCGCCCCCAAAGCAACCCGTCGCCATACTGCTCTCGCATGTCCTCGAGGACCTCTCTGCCCGCACTGGCGGTACCGCAAGGATGAGTAAATCCTGGTTCCTGCGCATCATTTCCGCGCGCGAGCAGTATATAAGTAATGCCCCGTATCCGAGTCTTGAAGCGCTTGAGAAGTATGCGGAGAACACCTACTCAACCTTGTTATACCTTACTCTCCAGTCCCTTCCCCTCACATCTCTAACAGCCGATCATATCGCCTCGCACATTGGCAAAGCGGCCGGCATTGTCGCTGTTCTGCGCGGCTTACCGCTCGTCGCGTTTCCGCCGCCACCGAAACACCATTCTAACCGCTCGGGATTAGCAGGGAGTCTAGATTCTCAAAGAAGCAGTCAAGGGGCCGTGACGTTGCCATTAGATGTCATGGCTGAGGCGGGGGTCAGAGAGGAGGACGTTCTGAGGCGGGGTGCCGAGGCTCCTGGTCTCCGAGATGCGGTCTTCGCTGTAGCAACCAGGGCATCGGACCACCTAATCACGGCACGGCAAATGCTCAAGAACGTCCGCGCGGGGGAAGACGTAGGGCATGACTTTGAGCACGAAGCAGAGGAAGAACATCAATACAGCCATCAACGCACCAGCACATCACCTACAAATAAGAACAAACTACAGAACGAAGAAATCGACAAAGCATTTGGCGTTTTCATGCCAGCGGTAGCGACGAGTTTGTGGCTGGGGAAGCTTCAAAAGTACGACTTTGACGTTTTTAGGGAAGAGCTGAGGAGGAGAGAATGGAAGTTGCCGTGGAGGGCTTACTGGGGGTTTCGGAGGCGGATGTTTTGATGTAGCATAAGTTACAAAACCAAAAACCCAAAAAGTCGGAAAACATCATCCTATCCGCTCTTGTCCCAACAGTTGTTACTTCTCGAATCAATGCAACAATCCGTACGGCCTCCTCTCAGCATCCTTCCCTTCCCTCAACTCTCTCCATCTCACCAACCCCAACGCATTCCAACTCCCCTTCTCAAAACCCACACAACCACGCGCATCTGAAATCCCTCGCGATCCCCCTCCCCCTCCTTCTTTCCCCGTTACTCACCTTCTTCCCGCGCAAACGCAGCGCAAAATGCTCGAAAACCTCCTTCTCAAATTCCGAACCTAGCACATGATACCAGTAAATTTCCCAGACAGTATGAAATAGCCCCATCCAAATTTCCAAATCTACCAACATCCGCAACCCTGCGATCAAGCGCGTGTACCAGGCACCTGACAGACCCCAACTCGCCTCTCAAAATATCTAATCCCCCCCCCCCCGAAAAACTAAAAACTAAAAACTCAAGCACGGCCCATCCCAACAACATAACAGCCAACAACCGAAAAACCGAAAACCGGACATCGAAAAAAACCACCCCCTCGCCCTTCAAACAACCAGACAGAACCCCCACCCATCCATCCATACAAAAGAACCAAAACCCCAGCGAACACCAACCGCCTCGAACCCAGTCCCGCCCGCCAGTAGCCCGAGGGTTCCAGCGGGCGCTGTGGTCGCAGACTGATCATGACGTCCGACCTCGGTGGCGTGGAGGGTGTTAGGTTTTGTATTTATATATGTGTCATTGAATGATAAGCCGATTTGATTTGATTTGATTCGATTGTGGAATGGGAAAGAAGCGGATGGGTGAGCGTGAACGAGGAGGTTGTTTTGGGGGGGGGGGGGTGGTTGGAGAGGAGAATTGGGGCGTGGAGGGGATTGAGATAGGGGGATATATGTATTCTATAACCCACGCTATCAAAGAACGCAAAACACATCCATTTCTTTCTTCCCGCTATCGTACCTACGTCGGACAGAGCCAGGCTCTCGAACTCGAGGGAGGGATTTTGGGGGGATCACGATTGGTGTGAGCACGTAGGTGTTTGGGATTGGAGGGGGTGTTATACAGTGCGTTACAGTGCTTTAGATATTTTCCAGGTCTTGATATTTGAGGCTGTTGGGTTTTGCTCGAGATGCTTACGCCTATTCGTGGACATAACTGTAGAAAAATCATGATAAAAAGCAGCTTTTCCCGGATTAGAATGTCTCTCTGATCGGAAAGCAGCCAATTGAGAGAAGGGTGGTTCAATGCACGTAGCATACGAAAGGCTTGTTCAGGGCTTCGCTGAGACGTAAAGGACAGCTAGAAACAATAAGCGAGAGAAAGAAGGGCGACGAATGCTCCTTTTCAGTGCGGTGCATGTCATAATCCGCAGCTTTTCCCCGGCGTTGCTACGACAAGGAAACAATATCCCTCCGCACAACGATATATTCATTCCATTTTGCGTTCGTGTACTGTCATGTGTGGGCAAGGGATTGGATCTAGGTGCGGGCGAGGGTATTCTTGAATCGCTACTATGAGGTGTGGAGGCCGTGGGCTTGTTTTAGAGCTGTATGTAAGAGTCAGCGATTTTCTTCTGATTTAGGGGGAGCGGTTTTGGTAGGAAATAACCTTGCAAGACTTCAGCCTGCCCATCAGCGTGTTCACATGAGCACTGCAAAGTACTGCCGTCTTTGAAATCAAGAACAACGCTGTTGGGAAGCTCTTGTCGGTCCTGGTCAGGAATGTAGGGGGAATGGAATTCGGCAAGGGGAAAACGCTTGGTTAGGATTTTCGAGTTCTGGGGGGGTTTGGTTATCGTGAGGCTCGAGGTTGTGTGAGGGATTGCAGGCAACTTACGTTGTCCGCTTTGGGTGGAGATAGGACTAGGGTTCCTTGTTCGATGATCATATGTCGGCGTTTCCATAACTTGAAGGATGTTTAGTCGGAGAAAATTATGTCAAGACGGGGGGTTGCCTACCAAAGTATCAGGAAACTGGACATTGACATCCCCGATTTCAATTATCGCTTGAAGTGCTTCGTAGACCGGCTCATGATGTTCAGCAATCGGTTCCTCCGTGACCGAAGGACTCAAAGCTTGCACAATACTTCTCCGCGAAGCAGACGAGATATTCGACATGCGTTTGAACAACCTGCTTTTCTTCGACTCTTTCTTTTCCTCTCTCTTACCATCGGTAGTCAGCGTAGCTAGCGAGGTTTCACTTATGGATCGTGGAAGGTCTACATCGCTTCCTCTGCGACTTGACGCTGAGCGCCTACTCATGAAGGAATCGCGTCGTGAAGCCTTGGCGGAGTCGCTATGGTGCTCTGTGCTGGACGAGGACATGGACATATTGGAGGCCCATCTTCGGGTAGGGGGCTTTAAAGGTGATAAACTCCGTCTTGGCGCATCTTCCCTGGGTTGATGGTCGACTGTAAGAGGGCTTTTATATAGATCTACAGGACATGGTTCGGATGGATTTAGCGGTACTTCAGGAACCTTGTTTCGACCGCCTCGAATTATTCTGGCCGTCACAGATATTGATTCTGGACGTGATTTTCCAGGTCTACCAGAAGTCTCTGGTGGGGTTGGAGTATCCTGATACCTGGTTGGGTCTGCTTCTGGCGACAGTGATGGCGAGGGGTAGGGCACGGATTGACGGCTCTTATGCCCACTATAGTTTGCAAAGTCTGGCGGAGCTGGCGGGCTGCGCAGAGAAGACTTCCGGAGATTGATAAAAGGCGGACTTGTTGCAGGAGACGGAAGCTGAGCGCCCGACGGACTTGGTGGCCGGCTTGATAGCTTTTCCAGAGCCTTGATGCGCTGCGAAATCCCTGATGAGACGCCTACTTTCGTTGGTAATAAAATCTGGGTCGGCTTCACTCCAAAGTTTTGGGATTCAGGGATTGAGAAGGACCGAACAGAAAAGGGTGTTTGTTGGTTTGGGCTTAACAGGTCTTCTCTGCTGGCATGGTGAAGAGGATTAGATACACTTCGAGCTGTTCTCCCCTGTTCACTGCCCTGATCACTGGCCGTTCGGGGAAAGACTGGTGTAATAGGGGATTTTGAAACCGAGATGGGCTTAGCTTCTTGGACTACAGCATATTTGAGCTCTTCCATAAACGAATCATCTGAGAGGAAGTTCTCGTCTGAAGTCTCTGACACTCTCTTTACGCTTGGAGTCAGACCGTGTCGGCGGTACCGATTCTCTGCAATAGTATCGGCTGTGGAAGGCCTTGTGTTTGTCCAAGTATCGTCCTCATCTTTAGGATGGCTAGTAACCTGCGAGTGTGCCACCTGAGGCGATGCGTCTTGCTGTAGGAATGGTAGCAAAACAATTCTCTCGCGGTACGAAAGTCCCAGAGGATTAAGAACTGGATCTTCGTCTTCACTGATAGCTGGTAGCGGCATCTCTTGCTGCGAATTGTCATCACTCGTAGATTTAGGGAGGGAAGAAACCATTTTGGGGGGCGGAACTGCTGGAGCGTGGCTTTTCCAGACGGAATCAGGTCCAACATCAGTTGAGCCTTTCTCTACTGTGGGATCTTCGACTTGTGGGATCTTCGGTTGTGACACTGTCTTTTGCGTACACGGTTGTTCACGTAGAGTTTCATCGACTCGCGGAATCGAGAGAGCGGATGGTATAAGGTTTGCGTCGGACGACTGTACAGAGGACTCTTGGAATATAGTAGACATTGGCTTGACGTCAGTCTGTTTATCCGAGCTATTTTTGATAGAAGCAGCTTTGTCTTGTTTCGCTGTTGCTTCCTCCTCATCAGAGACCGATGAAGCTTGCGTAGAAGGTCCATCAGATGCTTCGGTTATAGAGATCGGAGAAGCTTCCGTATTGACAAGCGTCTCCTTGTCGAAAGCATTTGTGCCAAAGTGCACGATGTTGGAGTTTTCATCAACGCTGAATACATCGACTGATGTTCTAATACCGGAGTCCTTGTGTGCAGCTTTGGTAGCCGTTGGATTGTTAAGCACAGCTGGAACGGCCTCAGCCTCGTAGGTTTCTTGTAAGCTACGAGCAGCCATCTGCTTCTGACGAAGCTGCAAGGCCTTCATCAACCTTCGTTTCTCGGGGGTCATGGTGGGCGACTTTGGTGGGAGACTCTGCACGTGAGCGCTTAGGTCTCCATTAATTCCTGCACTTGGCCGTCGAGGAGTTTTGGCAGGTTGGGCCTTTATTGAGGCTGTCTTAGTCGGCAACGACGGTGTTGATGACACGAATGATGCTGCAGAGTCCATTGTGCTGTGAGGACCTGTTTGACTTTGCTGAGACTTCGGCCTTGGTGCTGCTTTGCGTACTGGCATACGGAGGCCAGCGGGCAACGTCGAAATTGGTCGAGTATCTGTGACGCGCGAAGACGGATCTGTGGCAGTTGGCCGCCCATGCGTGTCAGTGGAGGGACGGGGGCCTAATTTCACTTTCGGTTTATATCCGTGCACACTTTGCAAATCTCGTGTAGTAGGACGGAGCGATTGAGAGGAAGGGCGCCCGTCAAAACTGGGTTTCACTTCGTACTCATCATAATTCGCAGCAGTCTTAGGCTTTTCTGTCTCCTGATTTAGTTCAGCAGGTGTTGGTGGTAGCGCTTTATCCACGTTAGAGGGGGTTCGCGACAAGGGCGCGGGTGACGCGCTCTGCTTGCTGGAACCGGGTCTATGGTTTTCTTTCTCACTGCTTTTATAGTCCGGTAGATCGACGCGACTTGAAGCACGTTGCCCCAACTTTGTACTGGTCATGACCTTGCTAAGGTCCTCGTTATTGGTTGTTGTGGCTTGATTTTCACACACATCTTCCGCAATCTCTGCTAACCCTCGCTGCCGAAGTGAATCATTTGAGGACTTGATTGAGGCCGAAGCTGTGTGTAACGAGCAACTTGCCGAAAAGGCGGTTTCATTTAGCTCGGCTGAGAACGTGAAAGGGAAGATCGTATCGTAGGGCGTGAGCTTTTCAACAACAGCTTGGAAGTGAATAGACATGCGTGCTACAAAAGTTTTGTTTAGCTTTTTGACATCTCAATTCTGGGAACTGTGCATACCCAAAAGCAGTCGTGAAGTCCCTTCTGGTACATATTTGAGGACCACCTTCCTCCTCCGATATTGCACGAAGCCATACAATGGTGATTGCTCGTCGTATTGGTCGACGGTTTCCTTGACCTCCACGAGACCCCCGACGCCCTTCCCTAATAGACCCACCTCAGCTCGTCCTGTATATTTGAGGAGGAACCTGCATGGGGATTAGCTACTGGACTTCAACCTGCTTGAAAGGACGCATACCATCCTCCACCTTCTCCAAGTGCGGATGCATATGCCTCGTTGACTTCTCTGGCATCCAGGCCATCGAGTGACATGTTGCTGCCTCATGAAACCTCCGGTCCCCAGCCTGGCTTGTGCTTCCTGGGTGGGGGAAACGTCGGCTAAGGGCACCAATTTGGCGACGGTCGAAATCAGGGGTAGAGATTGCGGCTGGACTGGATTTCGCAATGCAGTACAACATCCACAGCCGACCTTTTCCTTGCAATTCTGTACATAAAGGTCAAAGTTTGCTTGAGTTCCGCTCGAATGTAAGTCATTGACGTAGCAAGCTGATCACCTTAGTCCAGTCCACCGTATCTACCTTGTCCCACACGTTTTCGCGGTGATAAACCGAAAATGCTAGTTTTAATCATCCCGTTCCTGCATGAAATTCCGCCGCCCCCTCATCATATCTAAATCCTTCCCGATGACCCTTCCTGTTTCGTCTCTTATTTTCAACATTGTTGCGTGTCCTTCAGCATTTGAATACTGTCTGGTTCTCTACGGTCCAAGAATAGGAGAGACACACTGGAACCGCTGCCGTGGCTCTGATTTGTGTGACTCTTAAAAATCCGAATGTGCTACAACTACAGAAGCGATGACTTCCTACCGATTACCCCCCATCTCATCCGTGCCCACCCTTTCGTCTGCAGCGCGTGCCGCTATCCTGGATCATCTCTTTGAGCCGAGTACACCGCTTCATACGCTCTCCGTCGGGCTTCTACATGACCAATCGTTTTCATCATACAACGAGCTTCTATCAGCTATCCGCGTGCAGCTTGTGGATTTGGCCGAGTCATCCTCTACGAGCGATACGCAGTGGCTAGATAGCATATTGGGAGCCCATCCAAGATTGGGCGAGAGCAACATTGACAGTACCCAGAGTCAGGGGGAACAGACACACCTTAAATCAGGTCAAGAGAGCGATAAGAAGACATGGGCGGAACTCAATGCTTCGTACGAAAGCGCTTTTCCAGGTCTAAGATACGTGTGAGTGATCAATAATTGTTGCAAGGTGGCGAAGAACCTGACGTAGAGGTTCAGTGTCTTTGTTAATGGAACATCTCGATCTACCATAGTGGAAGACCTGGAGTCTCGCATCAGCCGTGGGGACATCTTTCTTGAGAGGATACAAGCTATCAGAGTTTGACTTTATCTCCTGTGGTTGCAAGGGGAACAGAGAGCACTAATAGTTTGCTAGGCTATGTGTGAAATTGCTGCCGATCGTGCTAGAAAGTCGAGCGTGTAGAGCGCGCGTACACAATAACAGCGTTGTGGGTATCTCAAAGCCCCGAACCTTTGCAAACACAAAACGCCATTCTTTTCGCTCGCTGTCAACATAACATTCGAGAGGCAAGGCTTTCGCTTTCAAGGTAATGTATGCACCACCTGCGGCTGGACACAGTAGGAATCATCCTTCAATGGTGTAGTGAAGAAGACCTCACGGGCCAGAGAATGCAACTTCCACCTCATTCTGTTTCTCATTCTCGATGATGAGACCCATTACGTCTTCGCCAAGTCCAATCACTAACTCTCGTTCATTCCCATCGTCGTCGAAGGGACGAAGAGAATCGTAGTCTTCAATATCTGAACTTGCTGGGTCAAGCACACTGAAGTCAGAATAAATTGTGTCGCTCCCAGTCATCTCGTCCGCTTCTTCGTCCAAAGGATCATCTTCCTCATCGAAAGCATCGTAATTCGATAGACCTGGAGGTGAGGGCGGAGGTGGAATAAACTGTTGAGTACAAAATCCAAGATGTCTGATGGATTGGTGAGATCTGCCGCAATCAGCCAGGCTTTCGATTTCGGTTTCGGTGAGATTCTTGTACAAAGATCTTTGTGTGACGACTTCTGGTCTATGCTCTTCAGCTTCTTTCGCTGCTATCCTTTTGATTCTGATCGAATTGACAATCGCGGCTTTCCTCAGAAGGTCTCGGCCTGGCACTCTCTGCCGAGCCCATACGCCAACCCTCATGGTACCTCTGCTGTTGATGTGCGTTGGAGGAGTGGCATACGGCTTGCTAAGCCTTGACGTTATAAGATAAAGTCTCAATCGTCTTTTCTTCTTTTGCAGATTTCCTGACCCTTCTCCGTCTACGTCGGTTCGTGGCCTTGAGCGCTTCAAGAACTGCGGTGGGGTGCTTTCGGAACCACCCAGTAACGGGAGATGCAAGGCCGTTTCGGTTGCTTGAGGCTCTTTCAAGGAAGACGGAGTATGTATGTCTTGAGAACCGTTAGGCGTGACACATTGCCAATCCACAAGCATCTCACCAGTGCTCGGATGGCGCCATGAAGATACTACCACTTTGTGGTTGGAGTATTGGGCCAAGCGGTTTCCATCGATTGAAAATGAAACAGGGCCTTGTGCCGAATCTGAGTGCATTGCGTGTCACCTGATGAAACATGCTGGAGCCAAAGTAACAAGGGCGTGGTCCCAAGGTGTTGGAGAATGCGGAGAACCCAGTACACATGTGCAGGTAGCGAATGAGATTCGTGCCATAAAGGACTGCAATATCGATCCGTGGCGCGGGCGTGCTACTCCTCACGAAGGGCTTGAAGGCAATAATAATAATATCTACCTTAAGTAAAAAAAGGCCTAGGTTTCGTGCTTCCACGAGATAAAAACAGGATGGGCCTCTATGTTCCGCTGACTTGAGGATCCAACGACTAAGGTTCGAACAATGGGCCGAACTGCCACTGTCATTGCAGACTTTCGCCTAAGATGGCCGGGTATCTACCTTGAGTTGATGCTTGATTGCTTGATGGACGTAGCGTGAGGTAGATCAAATATGTCACTGTCTCGGTCTGTCGGATAGACGTGACTTGGTACTTTATATAGTTTTGTACTAAGGTACTACAAGTAAGGTACTGTACTGCTAGTAGGTATTGGTTAACTTAAAGTACTCCCTCGTCAATGTGGATGTCGTGACTCGTGGTAGTTATTGGTGGATTAATAAGGGGGTTTCAGATGGTCGATCTTCCAAGTGCTTATCTATATAGTACTGAAGCAAGAGTCCATTCTGATCGTTGGTTGCCAAGTGTTACATCAGGTGACCCAACATCAAAACTTTTTCGATCCCGCACTATGTTTTTGCCTGCGCTGACCCGTGCAAGTCGTTTCTTTCCGCTTCAACTACCATTCTTTCGCTTCAACTATCCTCGCAGAGTATTGAAGTCGTTGTACGTCAAGCGTTACATCAGGTGACCGAAAATCCCCTGTTGAAATTTTCTTCCACCTGTTTATCTGTTTACCCGTACATACCTGCATCTGTCGTTGCCCTCATTGTACGCGTATATATCAATCTTTATCTCTTTTTACGATCGTTTTTCATGTCTCAACGCATCTGTACTCGCTGTGCTCATAATCGTCTCATTCATGAATTTGTCAATTCTAATTCAACGCGTGTTTTGAATCTTTGTTCATTCTATCGTGTAAGTTCTGCTTTTACCTGTATTCAACTTTACTGACTGTTTTACGAACTTTCACTCGATTCAGAAGACGTTCTCTTCAAGAGTTAGATTCAAATGTCTCTGCAAATTCATCACGTCAATTCAAACGTGTTCATGTTCATGCTACATCAATTCAATCATCTTCTTCATCTTCTTTATTGATTTTTATAAATTCTTCAAACTTTATACAGTCTTTTTCATCTTCTTTATCAATCTTTATAAATTTCTTAGACTTTATACAGTCTCTTTGACAGACAACATTTGCTTCTCGCTCGACTAATCTTTCTTGCAATGCTTTTCAAGAGCTCATATTCAATTATCGAGATGATGAACATACTTTAGAACTCTTTATGAAACGTTGTTTCAACTGTACAGCATTGCACTGAAAGTTCAAATCTGTTTTCAATTTATATTTGTATATCATCTGTTGTTTTAAAAATGATGAACTGCTAGATTCTTTATCAAATTCTTCGTCTTTGATTAAAAGTCTTTTCGAAGATGATACAGCTCAGTCAAAACATTTTCTAAATCACATTCAAGATTACAATCATGCGTTGATCTTTACATCTTGCATGTACATCGCGAACAAACATCTTATGAATCAACGTGAAATTCAAGCATTTATTGTACATGATGAATTATATCATCTGCAGAAATCTTTACATTCAACTGTTCAAGAATTATCGTGCTTTGCACAGCTTTACTTTCATGATTCTGCTCAGATGATCACTATGCGCTTGACTCAAAGTTTCGCTCTTCACGAAAGTCTTTTAAGACAGCTGAACAAGATGATATGAGCATGTGAAAATTTATTTATTGACATGTACAAGTCTGCATGAGAACAGCTCAAGACTGCTCAACAGAGTACAAATTCTATGCATGTTATTTTAAATTTGCAGCTTAAGTTGATAGTAGAACGTGATTCTGATCAACGATGTACAACTTTACTCACAATCAGTGAAGTTGCTGTGTTTATTTCAGATGAGTATAATAAGATCAAACATTAAGATATTGTTGTTGCGAAGTGTACAGCTGTCGATGAAGAATCGCGATTTCATCATATCAGTCATGATAACGTTGCATACTTTTCTTTACATTATGTACTATTCTTTTCTGAAGATAAATTGAGTTGACACTGAGCACTTCGATTGTGTAACGATGATCACTCATGCATAAAGACTTATTACAATCAACGTGCATGATTGCAATATCATCTCTTTGAAAGATTAGATCAGTACTTCGTTGTACAGAGAAATCAACAATTATTTCAGCAGTATATTGTTGATTGTTTTGCGATTATTAATCAAAGTCAATTGAAATTTCTTCGAAATAATTGTTAAAACATGACTCGAGTTGAGATAGAAACTACGACAGAATAAGGCGTAGTTCACAGCATGATGAACTTTGAGCTAGTAAGATCATGATCACGTGCTAATGATTCATTATATGAGAATCATTGAAATCATGAAGCGACTCTCATGATTCAGAGTCTGAGTCAACGAGATCACTCAGCAACTCAGACGATTGCATGAATCTTCTATGTCTATATTGTTAGAGATCAGCATAGAGCGAGTCATATGAGTGTCATTTAACTAATAGATAAATGCTAAGAAAGAAAGATATCTACAGAAAAGAACTCGATTCTTATATGTGTGTTTCTGTTACGAAGCGTGTCGGGATGGAATAGGGCCTAGCCAATAGGCCCTAGGGATTTCGGTATGTGGACAAGGAACAACGATGTTCCGGATCGGAATATGCTGGAACATTCCATCTATTCGAGCCCTGGCAAACCGGCTACTTCGCCCCTTTGCTCGCTCTACTATAGATACAGCTCGGAACCGTCTTCTTCCTTCTGTATTCTTAGTTTCCTAGTTAGAGCTACCTCTATTGATCAAACATTCTATCCAGCTACGCACTACCTCGCTGCAGTGTGGTTAGATTCT
>JAABUL010001578.1_pt1 | contig 42262 bp, 29 predicted proteins | sample 5559151 | NCBI WGS metagenome assembly JAABUL01 (sample SAMN10711876, study PRJNA513368) | rock metagenome | isolation source: Antarctica rocks | place: Antarctica: Victoria Land, Pudding Butte sud | reverse complement strand
TATAGAAATAATATTAATAATTAAATTTATAGTTACTTTTAAGATAGTAGCTTACTTATAGAAAGAGATTTTATTAATTTTGATTATATTTTATAATATCCTTTATTAAGATACTTTAAGAGAGGGTACTTAAAAGTCTTATAATACTTAGGGTAATAAGACTTTAAATAATTATTTTAATATTTTAATATTAATAACTTACTATCTTAATTTAAGGGAATATTTATAGATATTCTTATACCTTGTTAACCTTAACTTCTTCTCGAAAGTTTAATAGTAATTAAAATAAATATAAAAGATAACCTTTATCTTTTAATAATTAAAGTACCTTATAATATATATATCCTTATAATCTTTATCCTTTAAATATTATAAATAGTCGTGTAGGTAATCCTTAATTTATTTAATCTTAAATTATCTTATATAATAGGGGATTAGGTAATTTAAGGTAATTAAATAATTACTTATTATATAAATTAATATTAATAAAAGTTAAGTTAAATAGGAATAAGCGCTACTTAATCTTAATACCTAGCGCGCTACTAATATATTACCTCTTATCCGCGTTTATCTTTAACGTATCTTTATAATATTAAAAGATATAGGAAATATAGGTTCTAAGCTTATACCTTATAATATATCTAAGAATAATAGGCTTTACTTTATAACTTATATATCCTTTAATTTATATATATTTATAAAAGTATCTTAGATTACTTAAATTACTACTCTTAGGCCTAATCTCTTAAGAGTTATATTTTACTTCTAAGTTATACTCTTTTAAGGATAGAATTCCTTTAAACCTATATTATCCTAGTTATAGCCTCCTAGGACTTTAATTAGAGATTAATATATATTAATAAGATTATCTATTATATTAAATATAAATTATAAGGCTAAGAGAGCCTTTTAATAATCCTAGGACTATTATTTATCTTACCTAGATTTATCTTAATAATTATTTAATACTTTAGGATAAAAGGCCTTATTAATAGTATTTATACTTTAATTATTATAATTATAATAGCTTATATCCTTATTATATTTAAATATATCCCGCTTAAGATCCTTTATTCTCTTTTCCTCTAATTTATTAAATATCTTATTTAATATTATAATATACTTTTTAACTCTTAAACCTTATAATCCTAGCTTCTTTATAGGCGATTAAGGCTTATATTTTAGAGAATAGGCCTTAATTACGCGGCGCGCGCTCTCCTTTATTACTATAATAAGCTAATTATCTTAAATATATCTTAAATAGAAAGTATATAAATCTAATATATTATTATTATTATTATTATAATATTAAGCTATCTTAATATCTATTAATTAAATAAAGAATATATTAATAAGTATATAACTTTATATCTCCTTCTTAATTTAAATCTAATAATAGATCTTTATAAAACTAAGCTTTAAGTTAAACTAAATAAACTTATCTAGCCCGCGTATATATATTTTATTACTAACGCGGGATGTATTCTTAAGGAGTTAAATATTAATAAGATTAATAAGATTAACGTAGTAAAGAGCCTATAATACGTCGGCGTTATTCTATATATCCTAGGTATATTTAGGTATATTAGTATTTTTAAGGATAGATTTAAGACTCTTACCATTATTTAATATTATAATAAAGGCCTATTTTTTTAAGTAATAAGATATTAATAAGTTATACTACTATCTATAAGTAAATTAAAATAGTAATAAGGAAGATAATCTTATATTAACTTAAATAATTTCCTTTAAGATCTAGGTAAATTATATTAAAAGGAGGGATAAAGGAAAGAAAAGCTTTAAGATTAAGTATAAAAGAAATAAGAGTTAAAATAAATATAAAGGTAGTTATATTAAGTAAATAATAATATTAAGAAGAGAAAAGCTAGTATCCTATCTTATAAAATAAGAAAGTAGAATAGGCTAAGTTATATATAATTAATTATAGGGGAATAGGAAGATATATACTTATAAAAGGTATAAGACTTATTATATTTATTATACTTATAAGGGAGTATAATTAAACTTCTATTATTTATACCTCCTATAACTTTTAAATATATATTTAATTATCAGGCGTAATAGTAGCTATTAAATATAATACTCTTTATAATATTAAACGCGAATAAAGCTCTTTTATAAGTAGATAATAAGGATAGATAAGAAAGCTCTAAGTTACGCGTCTCTAGTTTAAAACTTAATAGTTTATTATTATAGTCTATTAAGTAGAAAGGATAATACTACCTTATATTTTATACTATTTTATATAGGGGATCCTAATATATATATAATAAATATATCTAATCCTTTTAATTATATAACGCTAGGTCCGCGAAACTTCTCCTTATAATAATATCTTATAAATTATTAAGATCCCCCCTTTACTTTAAGTAATTAAAGGATATTAAAAATAAGTATAACCTAGCTAGCTTTATTTAGAGTTATAATAATAAGTATAATCTTTTAATAATTAACCTATCCTTAAAAGAATTATTAATAGTAGATTACTAGGATAAAGACCTTCATATAATAGGTATCTTTTATATTTAAGTTTAATATATTATTATATATTTTTTATTATAAGTTAAAGGTATAAAGCGCTAATAAATGAAAATTAAATTAAAAATCTTTTAACTTTATTAATAATATATAAATTAATATAAGATATTAGGCGTTCTTAATATAATTTAATAAAGATAGTAATATATATAGATTTAAAGTATTTACTCTTAATAATTAGAGCTTTAATAGTATTTAAGATACTATTAATTATTAATTAAAGTATTAGGTAGATTATAAATAATTAGAAGAGAATATTAAATTTATAATTAAAGCTCTTAAATAGGCGAATTCTATAAGATTCCTTTAACTTATTAAGGAGATAGATATAGAAATAATCTAAGTTATAAAGGTAAAGAATAAGGATATAAATAATATTAAGGTAAATTATAAAAAATAAGAAATTAGAAGAGGGAGGATATTTAATATAAGAGGCGGCCTTATAAAACTTAAAATTAAATTAAAATATAATATTAGAAATTAAGGTAAATATTAGAAATTTTAAGGGCTATTTAATTTAAAAAAAGATTTAAGAGGTAAGATTAAGATCTATCTTTATAATAGGATTTAAGTTAATAAGGTTATCCTAGAATATTAATTACGCTAACCTTAGGTTAAGATAGAAGGTATTTAAGTTTATTAATTTAATTAAGAATAAGAGAATAGACTTTACATCCTAGGTCTATCCTCCTGGAGCTTTTAAATATAGCTAGTCCTACTAGCTAATCTTAATTTCCTTGAACCTAGAAGAATCCTCCTAGGACGAATACCCTAGGAGAGCCCGAATATAATAGGACTAAATTAAGTGGAGGGACTTATTAATTAATAAATAAATAGCCTTTTAGGTTAATTAATATAATAATATATTAGGTTAAAGAAAAAGAAAGTATAATATTTTATTAATTAATTATAAATCTTAAACTCTTTCAAGTTAAATTATATTTATTAAACCTAAGTTTATTTATAATTTTCTACTTTTCTATATAAAAATATTAAAAATAGTTAGTAATAAAGTTAAAGATAAAGTAATAGAATTTTATTAATAAATAAAATAGAGATTACTACTTTAGAAAATATAAGTAAAAATAATAGATAAAATATATTATATAAGAAAATATCTCCGCTACTAATATTATAAATATAAGAAGGAGGATTAAATAATTTCTTATTTATTTAAGAGGTAAAGGTTAAGCTTATTAAATATATTAATATAAATAAATAACGCTAGCGTCTTTATAATATCTATAATCTTATCTATTATAAAGATATTTAATAAAGATAAGTAATCTAAGTTAATTAAAGGAAGTATTAATATTTTAATAATATATTACTTATATAATTTTATTATCTTATTTATATATTTATATAAAAATTAGGATTAGGAGTTAAGCTTTACATTTATATTATAATCTTTAATTTATTTAAACCTCTTTTTTTAAGCTAATATAATATTTACTTTATTATTAGATTTATACCTTTTAATCCTTTTATTAAACTTAATATAATAGATGTCCTAAAGGTAAAAAGATAAATAAGAAGGTATTAATATATTTTTATCTTAAATATATATATTTAATTACTTTATAATTATTAAGTATCTTAATATATCTATTAATATATACTTTCTATTTTTCTTAATTAAGGAATTATTATATCTACCTAAGAGTTAAAAGTACTATATTTCCTAGGTAGAAAGAATAATATCTAGGATAAATAAGGATTCTACTATAAATAAAAGGATTATATTAGATAAGAAATATTTTTAATCTCCTTAAATATATCTTATAATAATTATTTTAAGTATCTTTACTTATAATCTATTTACTATAATTAAAGTATAGCTTGATAAAGTTATAATTAATTATAAATTTCTTTTTATAATAATTATAAATATATTTCTATTTCTTAATAGCTAGTTTTTTATAAGGAAAGAATCTTATTAGCTATTAAATATATATATAAAGGATATTAAGGATAAGTAAATTATATACATATTAAGCTCTAACTTATAATTTACTATTAAATAAGTATATTTTTTAGGTTTTAAATTTAAGTAAAAGGGAACCTTAGCCTTTTATTAATAAAATATAATTATATTATAAAAGATAAAATAATCCTTATTACTTTAAATAAAAGTAGTAAGGAAAAGATTTAATATTAATTAATTATATTTAAGTATAAGATAATAAATATAATAAAATTAATTATAATAATATCTTATTAATTTAATATTATTAAGACTTATTAGAAGTTTATTTAATTAAAGCTTTTAATACTTATTAAGCTCTTTTATTATAAGCTTTTATTTATTTATTATTAATATTTTTTAATATTTTTTATAATTAGGTCTATCTTTATTTTTAGGATTAAAGCGTTAATCTTAATTTTAATAATAATAAACTTAGGGGTATCCTTTAACTTATATTACTTCCTAACTAATAATACCTATTATAATTCTAGATTATAATATAGAGTTAATTTATAAAAGTAATTATTTATAATATTATATAATTTATTATTAAAGTAATCCCCTTAAAGATTAATCTTAATATTATTAAATATATAGGAATTATAATAAATATATTTATTTTAATATTTATTATACTTTATCTTTTAAGTTATTAAATAGAGCTTATTTATTACTTATATTAATTTAAGAAATTAGGTTAAGGAAGGAGATAGTAGGATCTTATTAATAAGATATAAGTTCTCCACCTTAAAGTTATAAATAATAGGGGGTTATAAATATCTAGCGTATACTTCTAGCTCCCTTAAATACCTATTAAAGGTATTAGCTTTTTCTATCTTATTAGTAAAGATAATATAAAAAAAGGGCTTACTAAATATACTTTTATTTTATTAAAGATAATATATTTTATTTTTTAATAATTTAATCTCTAATAATTCCTTTATAATATTATAATCCTTAAATATATTATTTATAATAACTTTAATTAATATTATAAATATTAAATTATAAAAAAGTAATTATAACTTTAAATCCTTATAAATAGAATATTTTAACCTATTTATTAAATTAATTATTAAAAAAGATATAATAATATAAAAGCTTAAAATATTATAAAAATAAACCTTTTCTTTAATATTAATATTAATATTCTTTATATCTTATATTATTTATATAATAAACTTAGTTTCCCCTTATTTATTTTAAAAGATATTAAAGGTTATATCTTATATAAGGTATTCTTAATTAATTTTATTCTTATAAGAGAATTTATTTTAATTTATAAAGAATACTTATATAATAATAAAGGCTATAATAGGAATTAATATAATAAGTAGATTTAATATACTTACTTATCTTAATTAATATAAATATATAAAGTTAGATCTTTACTTATATATTTATATAGATCCGCGGCTTATTATAAATCTACTAATCTTTCTCTTAAAGTTATATACTTAAGTAAATAAAATAATTAATAATATTATAACTTTAAAGCCGCTTTTTATAAATAAGGTTAAGCTTATTATATAAATAAATTTTAATAAATTATAAACTAATTAACCTTAATATTTAAAATATAAGTTATAGAAATTATAAGATATTATTATTTATAATAGACTATATTATTTTAAGAGGTATAAAGGAATTATATCTTTATTAATTAATTATAAAGTCCTTTTAATATTATAAAATAGACTTCTTATTTACTTTAAAATTATTATAAATATTATAAATATTATATATTATTATCCTTATAAAATTCTTTAAGATCTTTAAATTGTATAGGTTAATATTAAGATAATCTTATATATATTTATTTAATAATTATTAACTTTTTTTAAATTACTTTAAGGTTTAAAGTAATAAATTTATCTATTTTATAATTTTAATACCTACGCGTAATTTTTCTTAATTTTAAGTTTAATATATTTCTTAATTATATTATTATTAATAATTATTTTATTAATATTTAAATCCTTCTTATAAGTTTATTAAAAGAAATCCTTTAAAGACTTCTTCTTTAATATTATCAATAATAAATAAAGTAATTTTAATAAAGGGAAAAATATAAATATAAGATTATAAAAAAAGAGAGATATAAAGAGAATATATTTAAGTATTATAAAGTAATAATTTATAAGAAGTAAAGAAAGCGTATTACTAAATAATTAATATAATAATTAAAGTATAATAAATAAATAAAAAGGAAGAAATAAAAAGAATAAAGATAATAAGTTATATTTTATATAAAAAAATAGGGGGAAGATATAATATAAACTTTATATTTAATTTTATAACTTATAAAGTTAGCTCTAGCTCCTTTTTATCTTACTAATATTCTATTATTTAAAGTTAATAAATTTAAGCTAGTAGGATATATTAAGAGTTTTAAGAATAGGACGTTTAAAGAGTAAAAGGGAGTAATACCTATATAATAGGTACGCGAAGGTAAGTAAGAGTATATCGAGGATAACGCGAAGGTATATAGTAGGTAAGGAAAGCAGCGGGAGCTGACTAACCTGACTCGGAGGGCAACCACATTTTCGTGGGCTACCCTACCAGAGTAAACTCCTGAACAAAAGCGCGAGGAATCCATACGTGGCATACTCCAGCAGCTGTACTACTTGCAAGGCCAAGGTTGATCAAGGACATAAATATTGTCATAAATGTGCTTACGCTGAGAACGGTATCTGCATCGGCCGTGGAAGGTGTGCAAATGATTATCGCTGACGCGTTGACAGCCTGTGCCGTGTGTGGAAAGAGCCAGAACAAGAGCACATCGAAGAACGGCGAATCGACAGTTCAAGGACAGAGATTCTCAGCTAAGTGAACGAAGATCAAGTCTTTAAATTTCTGCTTGATGGCCTTCCATCGGGCCTCTTATCAATGGCTGGAGCCCCGCGTAGCCTACCAGGGGACCATGTTCCTCTGGGCGAACAGCGCTTCGGTCGGTACAGCAGCAGTACAGCGGCTCGTTACTCCTTCGCGACTCGGAGAGACTCGCAGTGACGTCTCAAACAATGAACTTGGCCAACGATTGCAGTCGGCACAGCCTGAGGCTAAGCGTGTGCTTGCGACGGTGTGGGAACACTTCTGGGGAACGCAAAGTACGGCGGAGCTCATGAAAGGCGCAAATCTTATCATGCGAGCGGAAGCGTTGATGTCAATCCACTACTTTACCATCCAGTGGGGAAAGCTACTGGCAAGGTCAGCAAGCTGGTCGGGCGTAGTAGGAAATAGGGCCATCCATTTGCCAGTCAGGCTAGACTATATACAAACTCAGAATGTGTGCATGAGTAGGACGCTTCACAATGCATAGAATAAAATGGAGAGGGTAAATATATCTGCATCACGCGCTATGACAGTCATTGGCTGTATGTTGTAAACTAAAGCAGAACCGGAGCAATTTGGGAGCAGTGAATCAGGCAAGGCGTGACTTAGCTCACGTGGCTTCCGTGGCTCAACGTTTCTATTTAGAGACTGCGAGATTAAGCAATAAGCATCAATTCCCCGTACGTTAGAATATGCCAGGCACGAGCACAAGTAGTTCTAACCCTAGCGGTCCAGCGTCCAAGTAGACGGCGACATTACTGCCAGTGTTGTTAGAGGAACGCTCCATATATATAAGTCCCAGTACAAATAGAAGCCCCTTGCAAGAGTGATCAGCTTGGAAAGTAGGGCTGGCCGCATTGGTTTGTCATTAATATTGTGCAGTGACTTAGCCGTGGTGCTGTGACAGCAGATCCCTGCGCCCCTATTTGGCTGGGCGTTCTCATATTTGGATCTCGTGGATTTATCTCTCTGCATTTTTCACGCTCTTTTACCACTTCCACCCGCTCTCCTACTCCCACTACATTCTTTTCTTCATCTACGCTCTTCTAATACGTGCAGCATTCCTTCACACATTCACTAAATTCTAATACTTAACAGCTACCTCTGCACTTTGCTTCTTCTACACCACTCGCCAATCCGGCACTCCAAGACATCAACACACGCTGCAACCCGTAATCCATCAAGGCACTCGATCATCAAACCACCATCTGCACTTATTACTAGGCAAACGAAAGAGTTGGGAGAGTCCGAGAGCTCCGAAGCTTAGTCCTGGTTATCCTCTCTTCATACCGTTCAATGTGCAAATAGCTTGCTGGTGCTTTTCCTTCAGCAGGTGTGCAGCTTTTATCTGAATGGGTCATGCTAGCCCAAAACCCTGGGACCCGGCGTTCGTATGGCCACTAACAGAAAGGCAGACATTCCCTCTCGGTCGAAGCCCCTACTTGCTTGTACCATCATTTTGTACCTTAGGCTGTAACATACGCCTTTTCATCTTCAGAACACGTCGAAACCCTACGTTCGGAACTCTTCAATCCGAACACCCTAATCCATCATCACGGCTGCTGTATTATCTGATCAGCAGGACAGCTTCGTCCTGCCGCCGCACTTGCTCGGAATGCAGCACCAGGAATCGTCGATGGAAAATGCTTCGCATGGTCGCTTTCCAATCTCCTCCTCGAAACCGTCGAATGTCAATAACAATGACACTGGCTTTTCTCATGGCGCATACAATTCGAATCAACATCCTGTTGGAGGCTATGCTCAGAGGCATCCTCGTCGTGGAAACATGTCTATCAACACTGCTGCTTACGGGCAAACGAATATCCAGAGCCCAAGCGATATGACTGCACCTGGCACAGCGATGGATATGAATTTTACTCCCCTTCTGCCGTCTCAGCTGCTGTTGGGCAGTCCATTCCAGCCTGGTACACCACAATTCAACAATTTTGGTGGTTTTCAGCAACACAATATCACGGCACATCAGCACAACCACCAACCGCAAGCTGGCAGCCCCGTGAATAACCAGCATTCGGGGTTTTCTCCCCAGCTGTATCAAGGCATCGTCTCGCCTACCAATTACGGAGTATCACAATTCCTCAGTGGACCGCAGTCACCTACCGGCTCGTTTGGCAACACCGGAAACCAAAACTTTGGGGGAGCGCCTCAGATGCAAATGGCACCAACCGTGGGCAATGCAGGCAGCCGGACAGTGTATTTGGGGAACATTCCCCCAGAGACTTCAGCGGAAGAGGTACTTGGCCATGTCCGTAGTGGACAGATTGAATCTGTGAGATTGCTTCCGGACAAAAATTGCGCATTCATTTCTTTCCTTGATGGAAGCTCAGCTACGCACTTTCATTCGGATGCTATCTTGAAGAAGCTCGCGATCCGTGGTCAGGACATCAAGGTCGGTTGGGGAAAGCCAGCTCAAGTTCCAACTTCTGTGCAAGTTGCTGTGCAACAATCGGGAGCTTCTAGAAACGTTTATTTGGGCAACCTTCCAGAGACGGTGACCGAGGCGGAGTTGCGTGAAGATCTTGGCAAATTTGGCCCTATCGACACTGTCAAAATTGTACGTGAGAAAGCGATTGGCTTCGTTCACTTTCTCTCGATTAGCAATGCCATCAAGGCAGTCTCACAGCTGCCTCAAGAGCCAAAATGGCAAGCACCTCGCCGCGTTTACTATGGCAAAGATCGGTGTGCATATATCTCAAAGACACAGCAACAAAATGCCGCTCAGTACTTGGGTATTGCTCCGGGATACTCACATATGCTTAACGGCGCTGACCGTGACCTGATCTCCAACGTCCTAGCTCAACAGTCTGTTGCAGCAGCCGCTGTGGCGACACAAGCAGGAGGCGTGAACAACCTTGGCAATCGCACAGTGTACTTAGGAAACATCCATCCTGAGACGACCGTCGAAGAGATATGTAACGTTGTTCGCGGCGGTCTTTTGCATCACATCCGCTACATTCCTGACAAGCATATCTGCTTCGTTACATTCATTGACCCTACATCAGCGGCATCGTTCTATGCGTTGAGCAATATCCAAGGTCTGATGATCCATAACAGGCGTCTGAAAATTGGATGGGGCAAGCATTCTGGTGCACTTCCGCCGGCTATCGCACTGGCGGTCGGTGGTGGTGCCTCTCGAAATGTGTACATTGGTAATTTAGACGAGTCTTGGACAGAGGAACGGCTGCGTCAGGATTTTTCGGACTATGGTGAAATTGAGCTTGTCAATGCTCTTCGAGAGAAGAGCTGTGCTTTTGTCAACTTCACAAACATTTCCAATGCCATCAAAGCCATTGAAGCAATACGAAGTCGGGAGGATTACCAACGCTTCAAGGTGAATTTTGGCAAAGATCGCTGCGGAAACGCACCTCGACAGAACAACCAGAATAACCAGCATGTGCAGCAGCAGCAACTTGGTATGCAGGGAAGGGACGGTTTGGGTTCGCCCTCGCCGATGAACGGAAACCTACGTCCATCTATGAGCCACAATGGCTCTTCGGTCAGCCCAACACGAGCTGCTCTTTCACCAGCTCCAGGATCCACTGGCTCTAGCTCACAGAACGGTATCCTATTTGGTCACCATGCTAACCATGCCACTACGCCTTCTGCAATCCTCAATGCCGGCAGCAGCAATCCTCTGGCCATGTATCTCAACCAGATGTCTCTTCAGGATATCCCCCAAGATTCGCAGCAGCCGCAAGCAGATCCCTACTCTGTCGCGACACTCCAGCAGCACCAGCAGCAAGTGCTTGCAAATCAACAAGCCGCCATTTACGGGAACTCGAACAATGACGTCTTCACCAATGGCATGCTCGATGCTCCACAGCAGCACGGAGGCCATAGCAGCAGCCTCAGCCAAGGCATTAACGGCATCAGCTTGTCCAGTGTTGCTCCGACCATTGGCGGACTGCTTGCGCCTGCGCGTAACCAGCAGCATTCTCGCGCTGTCAGCTTGCCCGTCTTCACCCAAGAGCCGCTGACGAACGGCGTGAGTCAAAGCCATCAACCGCAACAGCAGCAGCTAGCACCCCAACAGCCAAGCCACAGACATCAGCAAGCCAGCATGAGCGGGTTCGGCAATTTCGGTGGCAGCACCTGGGGTCTTAACGGGTGGGCAGAAGAAAGTAGCCAGTGAGATCCTCTAACAATTGATCATTCGATGTACAATTAATGTACGACTAACACTCTGGTCACACAACTTTCTGCTTGTTCTGATACCAGTACTCGATCAGCTGGTTCATTGGTTGGATATCACAGGCGTTTGACGGTTTAGCAGCGTCGCCAAAGCACAACACTTTCACTTCGTGCAAATGTTTTATCGTAATCTTTAATCCCCCTTTCTGGATGCATGCGGCTAAGAGGCAAACCATTTGGAGAGCGAATCGCAAGGCCCTTGGATCGATATAGAGAACACTGTTCCACCATCGAGTTTAAGATGTTGGGGAATATGAGAGCAAAGCTTTTATCTTACTGGTTAGGATAGCAATAGAGGGTCGCATGGGATGGAGCTGCAAGGTGGTTGGGAAATCAAAGCTACCTTTTCGAAAAGCCTTCTAGAGATTCATCTACATTTGCCGTGAACGCATCATTCTGCAGTCCGTAGCTTCTTGAAGACTCAATCAAGACTTGACAAAGAGGACGTGGGTGTTACATTCGGGTCTCGCTACTTATGGAGCTGACATCCAGCCAAGATTGTTCAGAGGTCGTCGCGGTACATGACTGAGCCAGGCCGCACTAGAGAGAAAGAAATTCCAGCGTTCAAATATTAATTTCCCCATGCACCTCATGAGAGCCACCGGCGGTTCGTACGAGGATGTGGATGTGGCTTGGGAAGGGAAGGAATAATGGATAGTAAACAGCCCTAGAGCGTGTATACCTGCGAGGCCCCAGTGCTTGCCAAGGCACGCATTCTTCCAGCAACCCTGCCCCAGCAATACCACCTACGTCGCTCCAGCAGCAGTACCCAACAGCTTCTTCAAGCTCCCAGTAGCAGAGCCCATGCTCGTCCCAATGTGCTTCTTCTCATAGGTGAGATCATTACCGTCCTTGCTGGCCAGAGAGGTTTTAGTGGCAGGTGTAGCTGGCATGCTGAGAGCAGGTCGAGCCACAAACTCGTATGGCGTTCCAGCCAGGCTCTCCTCACTCGAAGTGCTTGCGGTCGGAGTATGAGAGAGGCCAGGAGTAGAGCGGCTCGAGATAGTCGTGCGGCTATGGCCGATAAGAGGACGACGCTTTGATGTGAGCGAGTCACTGGGGCGGTGGAACTTGCCGAGGTATGATGTTGCCTCGCTACTGGGGCGATGAGTCAATTTTGGCCTCCATTCGCCAGATTTTGTAGGTGATCCTTCTTGCGTCATGCCTGATTCAGCAGGCTTCCACTCGGTGGGGTCAAGATCCGATTTGCCATCATGAAATTTCGCAGGTATCCGACCATCTGGAGCTGTGCGAGGAGTCGGTTGCAGGCGGGGAACGTATGTGGGGATCTTGGAGCCAAATCGGTCGTCCATGTCATTCCCGACAGTGAAGGTTCCCATCTTTGTTGGACGACTGAGGAGTGATAGGTATGGATTAGCAGTGGGAATGGCGGCGTCGCGACGACGGCAGCTGCGGTAACGAATCAGTAACATGGAGCGGTAGTGGGTTCGTGGGAAGCACCTCTCGGAGCAGTACAGAATGGAGGAGTCGGGGACCACGATTTGCTTCTCACACATTGCACTGGTCTAGTCAGCATCATAGACAAGGACATGTAATACGAGTAGCTCACCAGAATTGTAGAAAGCTCGATCCCGTACCGTCGTCGTCCTCGTCGAAAACGTCCTCTTCCTCTGCCTTGGCCTTCTTGGTGGCCTTGGCACCCTTGATGGTAAGTCTGGGTGGTGTTATGCCTTTGAAGGTCGGGGCAGAACGGGCAGCTTTGGCAGCAGTCTTCCTAACATAAGGGGGAGAGTGACGAGTGTGCGCGTGAGCATTGTGGATACCAGACATTGAGGGAACGAGCGACTACTTGAGACAAGGTCGATGCTGCCTTGATATTCCAATGGCGGCCTGGTTGGGGTATTGACGCGACTTGATCAAATGCGCAAATGCGTCGTGCTGGTGGATTAATGAGGCCGAGGTGTGCACCCTAAAGTAGAGGAGGCCGAGCGGATGCGGCTTCGTTCTAGTCCTAGAGTAGGAATGACGGGCTCGACGGATATCTGCAGTGTTGTGTAGGATGAGGAAATGTTCGGTGAGGAAATGAATGGAAATGGACTTCTTCTTTTTCTACCTGGATTATGCAATGCGCCGAAAGACGGGGGGCAGGCGTTGTTTGAGTGGTGTCTTGAGTCTTTGATGCTGGCTCGGCTGGGGCCTTTGTTGATTGATCGACCGCTAGTCCTAGACTGATAAGCATACCTTACGGAGTACGTTAGAAGGACCCCTCGGACAGAACTATTCCTGGCGTGCCTGGTGAACCGGAGGCACCGCTGCATTTCCATCCTTTGTTCTTGCCGCTACTCTTATCTCCAAAACTTCGAGGACAATGAATGACTCTAATACGCCAAATTCACCAAATCAAGTTTAATAGCCACAAGGACCTCCTATACTGCTCTACTTGGATTTCATCACGTCTGACGCTCTCCCAATCACCTCACTCAAGCACGCATCACCCCACCTCGCCTCACAAGAGTACATACTCTACCTGACGGTACACATGCTCGATCCCTCGCACTCGTGGAAGTCGTTACGAAAAGGATCCACTCGTTCTCCTCACGCTGTCGGAAGATGGCCTCCCGATAGGGTGGGATTTGGCATGTACCCGACGTGATCGCGACTCGATATCGGCCCCCACGGTGCTCCGTTCATCCAATGAATGCACTGACGCTTCATACTTCTGCAGTTGCCTTAAGTCGTTCCTCAACCTCTCGCACGCACTGGTCCCAGCCCAGTCCAAGCCCCAACTGCTCTGCCAGAATTGGAATGGCCCATTCTCGACATGTTGGGAAAGTACACAGAACAACGCACCACCCGATCGGGTATAAAAGTAATTGTCTAGCACCATCCTACAGGTGATAAGACCAAACCATGCTGTCGTGCTGGCCTCAGTCTCCATAGCATTAGATGCAACCATCTTGGCTAACCTGCATCTTCATGCCCCTTTCCAAAACCTTTCTGGCACTCCTTGAGCGGCGCTGTTGACCGGACCCACGTAGCAGTCCAAAAGATTGCTCCACCGAGATCCTCCACACCGAAGCCTTTGGATTTCTTTGTACGCATATGAATTCGCGTAGGCTAGACTAGTCGTCGGATCACGAAATCGGGCTGGCTGCATTGTGATTGCGCACATCTCCGGAGCTGACCCTACAGAATTGGTCAGCTTCACGAAAAATGATACAGCGGATGCGAATGACTTACTCAGTAGCTTTGCGCGTGGCCTCTTCAGGAGGACGCTACTCTGGAGTTCGGGCAGCCTAACCGCATCGGAATCGATGTCTTTTAGTGCCACCAAAGTACGACTTGCAATTTCGACCTGAGGGGCCTGAGTTCGTGCTGGCACAAGTGTCGGTGGTCTAGCGTCGTATTGCCCTCTCGAGATAGGGCCAGAACGGCTTTGTAGGCGCAAATCGCCGTCCGCAGTCCCCGTAAACTCTGCTTGCTGTTGTTGCATAGGCAATGCTGCGTAAGCGTGGATACCGTCAAGGAATCCGTAGGGTCCTTGTGGGGGTGCAAATGCAATGTGTTGTGGCGTTGATGATTGGTGTCCGCATGGTACAATCATTTGGGTTGAGGGCTCGGTCAGATGATGAGGATGTAGGACATCAGGTATGGCTGCCTCTTGGTCTTCAAACCCGTTCGAAAAGCTATCAAACGGCTTCTCGATTGCTGTATCAAGGTATTGGGCTTCTTCGATTGTTGGAGCTTCAACATGGCCTGCCTGTCTAATCGCTTTGACGCCGAGCTGTTCAATCTTGCCGTTGACCCAACGTGACAAGCCACTCCACCAAGTGATGACAGGTCCACTAAGCTGGCGGTTGTGCAGAGCTTCTAGCTTAGCTCGTTGGTCCTCTGCGCGCTTCTTTTCCGACTCCTCCCATCTACTCAAACTCTTGGCGTTCTTCCTCTCTGTCCGAGCAGCTTCCTCCATTCGATCGGCTTGAGTCAGAGCTTTGGGTTTCAAGGCGTCTTTTCGCTTTTGAGCCTCCTCCATCTGATGCATGACCTTAAGTCGCGTTTGCTCGCTGTCCACCAGCCGCTTATGTACAACCTCTCTGTTTCGAACAGTCTGTTTTCGAGACGAAGCCCGTATCGGCGCATCCGCCTCTGTATGCACCCATGACACCCTCTCGGACTTCTTCTTGGGTTTAGAGACAGGTGTTGAGATGGCAGCGGATGGATCTATCTTAACCTTTTTCCGTAGCGCTCCGGGTGTCTTGAACACATCCTGGGCCTTGCGTTTCTTTTGCCGTTCCAATCTGCCCTGCCTCTGTAAGTCCTTTTCTCCTACTAGCTCATCGTCACCCTGAGCAGCGTCCTGGTCCTCCTCATCAGTCGAAGAGTCAAGCTCGGCATCTGATGCTCCTTCATCTTCATCCTCGAACTCCACATCCTCATCTTCTTCGTTCTCCGCGAACAGTAGCTCAAGCTCGTCGTCGCCTTCTTTCTCTAGTAATGAGGAAAGCCTGTTCCCCGCTGTGGCGCGCCTTTCTCTCCCAGTCACAAGCGATTCCACAGCTGGCTGATCGTCACTTTCGTCATCTGCAGACGTCTCATCATCACGGTCACCGAACGGCGCAGGGGACGCGTCTCCAGACATGATCACGCGTGAAAGGTAGATAAGGAATATGAGCCAAGCCGGGAGAAGCAACTTTAAGAGAAGCTACTCGGTTACCTGAGTGCCCTCTGCGAGACAGGGAAGCTACATGTCCAGCGGGCAACAATGAATCTTACGGTCGGAGACGGTTCGATGGTTGGGAGGGCATCAGGTGGAGTTCCAGAAGTCTCAGATTTTAAACTTAAACGTTGCACCAGTATCGGAGTGAGCAAAGCTCGGAAAGATCAAGTAGTAGTTGCGATACGGAGTGATGAAAGATGCCCGAGGTACAACGCTTACTCAGCACGGTTTGCCTCAAAACAAGCTCATGCAAGGCGTTTTCTTGTCACTCAGTGAACGAGGAGAGGCTCTCTACTATCCGGTCTATTCTTGGGCTCATTGTATACGCTTGATTGGTCTTGCTGCTAGCCATACGAGCAACAACGCTTCGCTCAGGCATCTGTCACCTTGTAGTATATGCGACAAACTTGCCGACTCCATGAAGATGTCCAGAGCTGGAGCCAAAGGCACGAGAATAAACGGATAGAAGGGTGTTCCTGGACTGTAAATCAAATTGTAGAGTGACGAACAACAGAATGTTGACGAGTGCCATTAAAATACTTACTAGGTGCAGGATGGCTTAAACACCTTTCAAGGACTGCTGTTTCAGAGTACAAAATCAGGGGATCGCTTCGGCTGAATTTGCCTTTCCCCAATGCTCTCACGCCTTCACGGAGCTCACCAAGGCAAGAGACCAACAATCTTCATTTTCATCTTCATCTTCTTCCATTCTACCTTCTCCTTGCAAGCCAGCTACCCGCCCACCTTCGTGATCCATTAGCCATCAACACCTCTAATTGACTAATACTTCCATTCTCTTTCCCTCACAGCTTCACTTCAATTCGTCCTCTTGCTCTTCTCACGCCATAGTCCGCCAGCGTTTCATTCTCTATCAAACCATCACATCAACGACCCCGACTATCTCGCCTCAAGGACCAATATTACGGCATTCGTCCTCTGTATCAGTGGCCACTTACAGCGCTCTTAAAAAGTCCAGCGCACATCTCGATATTGCCCTGCAAGGGTTGCGAACAAAGCTGTATATCATCTTTCCGCATTCTATACTATACAACACTCGTCAGCTGCGGGCACAGGCTGGGTTCGTCCACAAGGCTATCATCCGAGACTGTCCTTACCCGCCCTCGAAGTACCTTGTGTCACCGATCGATATCCACCGATCCTCCTAGCGAACCGGCCAGGAGATCTGTTTAAAAAGTCTCGACGACCGTACACTCCCTGAGGCACAATAGCCAGATATAGGTGCTCACTTTGTTGAGGAATAGATCTATCACCATTCGGACGTGGCACAACGTGCCCATCCTTGCATATAACTGCAAGGGAATACGCTTTTTAATACATAATGGGTCCTTCGCCAAGACCAGACCATCATCTAAATCTGAATCATCTTCCTCAACTCTCTGCAGCCCAGCCACGGTCTGGGTCTTCTACCGCCAATACATCACCGATTGAACCACCAGCTGGCACTGCTGTGCGGTCTCCATTTGGAAATTCGGGGAATAAAAGTGGTATGACTACCGCAACGGGAAATGCGAGGTCAGGGACTGGCTCCCCATCGCATGAACTTGGAGGAGCGGGCAGGCTCTATGCGAAGAGGTCAGTTGGAATAGATGTATTGCTACCACACTGCTAATGGATATTTTCTATAGAGCCCGTGAGATACAAGCTCAGGAGGGCCTGACCCCAAGTCTTTGGGGACTGCCAGGACCTCCAGCTAGCGGGGGCTCGACCCCTTTGCGAGAAACTATACCTGAATCACCAAGTCAAGATGGCTTTCCGGACTTTATGCCGCCCTCCGAAGCTACTACCCAAAGTCCTGCTCGTAGAATTCGAGCGGGTACTGTTCCCTCGAGGTTCTCCCCTGCTGCTCCCCCAGGCCAGAGTGTTAACCAGTCGTCCTTGCCCAAGACTTCAAGACCTACACCATCAGCCAGTCCTTTCAGATCGTCGTCTATGATGGGTACCGATGTCGCAAATGCAACTGCAGCACTGGGCAACACTACATCGGCACTCCTATCACGCCTAAGGGCAGGCTCTATGCCACAGCAAGCAAGCTATCCTGATGGTTCCAATCCTTTTGGCTCGTCCTTGTTCTCGACCAGCTGGAGTAATCCGCGGAATCGGTCTTCAACCTTGGCCAGTATCCACTCCGCAGATGTACCAGCATCACCTGCACAATCTTCTTTCTCCAAAGATGGGTTGATCGAAACCGGCGTGAAGACACTTGACTACCTCGGCTTGGCAGAAACACCTCGCCAGGGGCAAATCGGTCTGGTACAGCCGGCTATGCAAAGGATGTCCATGCAGCCTTTCATGACTGACATGGCCAGCATGAATAAGAACTTAAATCGATTCAGGTCTTACTCCGTGAATGCAAAGGAAAAGTACGCAGCAGACGATGAGGACGATTACCTCCCCAACGGAGGTTATTCGGGACAACAGAGTGGTGTAATGACGCCTATGGACGCTGCAATAGCCCAGACTAACGCTCAGATCATTCATCATAACCTCGCTGTCCAAGCCTTTGCCAGTCAGGCCTCCGCCAATAGGCCGAGGGCTCGTACGGCAGGTGTTCTTGACGCTCCGTTGAGGACATCGGGAGGACCAGTGCGGTTTCTTGCACGTCCTCAACAGCTCACCAGCTCCGCTCTTTCCACAAATTGGGCCGACGACTACGAGGGACTGCCAGAGGCCGTTCAGAGTATGAATCTAGGTCAAATAGGACGACCATCGACTTTCGAGAGCTCTGACGATACAAGTCAGGATGTACCGACTCGTGCATTGTGGCTTGGCAATATTCCTACCTCGACAACGGAGTCCTCTCTAGAGGCCATATTTGCTGCCTATGGAAAGATCGAGTCTGCCAGAGTGCTTTCCCACAAAAATTGTGGTTTTGTCAACTTTGAAATCACCGAAAGCGCATTTCAAGCAAAGGCCGCCTTCAATGGCAAGGAAATCTTCCCCGGCGCTGGGCCTGTGCGGATCGGCTATGCCAAGGCGCCTGCATCAATGGGTGGTACTCCTGGGAACAATCTACACTCTCGGAGTCCTGAACCATACAGTAACGGGCAAACCAACAACGAAGTCTCTCAAGCAACAGATACCACAAATGGAAGTCGACCAGTCAACGAAGCTCACGCTCAAAGTTCTGCTGCTGCACTTGAAGTCCCACTATTATCAGATTCAAAGTCCGAAATGTTGCAGATGGCTCACGAATTCGGAGCCAGTGCGGACGAACGCTACAACATCGAAGATAGCATCGTTGCTGCTATAGACTTTCAAAGCTTCGAGAAGGAAATTTCGGCAATTTCCGAACCGAGTCACGCCAGACTCCATGATGCTCCCAAGCTTCGCGAGATTCGGAAGAGGATTGATAATAATGCTATGACCCAAAGCGAAATTGAGGAAACAGCAATGGGCATGATACCCGAGATATCTGAATTGGCTTCCGATTACCTTGGAAACACCGTAGTACAAAAGCTGTTCGAATACTGTTCCGAGCCTGTTAAGGACCAAATGCTCCTCCAAGTTGCCCCCCATTTGGCCGAAATTGGGGTTCACAAGAATGGTACTTGGGCTGCGCAGAAGATTATCGATGTAACCCATGACCCAGCTCAGAAGGACAAAATTGTGAATAGTGTTCACCCATATACCGTGGCTCTGTTCCTTGACCAGTACGGAAACTACGTACTGCAGGGCTGTCTGCGGTTTGGTTGGCCACACAACAATTTCATTTTCGAGACGATGCTCAGCCGCATGTGGGAGATTGCCCAAGGGCGGTTTGGAGCAAGGGCTATACGAGCTTGTTTGGAGAGCCACCATGCGACCAGTGGTCAGAAGCGAATGCTCGCTGCAGCCATTGTACTGCACAGCGTACAGCTGGCGACGAACACCAACGGGGCCCTATTACTCACGTGGTTCTTAGACACTTGCACGTTCCCACACCGACGGGCTGCTCTTGCTCCCAGGCTTGTTCCCCATTTGGTACATCTTTGCACGCACAAGGTCGCCTATCTTACAGTCCTCAAGGTGATCAATCAGCGGACTGAGCTCGAAGCTAGGGACACGGTCCTCCAGGCACTTTTCTTTTCCGATGATGACAAAACTTTGGAAGATATCTTGGGTGACCAAGTATCTGGTGCCACTCTGATTTTTAAGGTTCTCACCACTCCTTGTTTCGATGAGAATCAGCGTAACGACGTTCTACAAAAGGTTCGCAATGTACTTGTAAAACTGAAGGTATCGGCATCGCAAGGCTACAAAAGACTTATGGACGAGGTAGGCCTTTCTGCCAAAGGAAGCAAAGCCGAGCGAGAGCAAACTCCAAATGGCCGTGCCTCTCACCAGGAACGCAATCGAACGCCGCAACATGGATCAAGAGAAAGAAGAAACCATCAGATGGACAACGACGGGCAGTACAATGGGCAATTTTACCCACCGGCGTCTCAACAGCAGTATCAGATGCAGACCGGATTCCCCGGAACAACCCCTGTGAATCCCACGGGCGTCCTAGCTTACGATCCGCTCGGAACCAATTTCGTACCGAACGCCCTGAATCCGTTAAACCAACAATACCAGCCATCACTCCTCCCACGCGGTGCCTCGCCAGCAGACTACTACCCTGGAATGGGCCTTGGTGGATACGCTTCGCCTCCTTCCGCGATGGGCCAGCTTCCCCAGCAACCCATGCGCATGAGCCCGAATCCCATGCTCCAGCAATCTGCGTTTGCTCCGCCTGGCTTCACTCCCCTGATGGGCGGTAATGGAATGGCTGGCGGATATCAGTACCCCATGCAATATTATCCCCAGCAGCAGCATGTGATGCCGGGACAGGATGGGGGAAGACGCGGAAGGGTATGAAGTTCATTGGCAACCGAGTAATCCTAAGCTAATCTCTCGACAGCGTTGAGTCTAGAAGCAAACCTCTGTCTCCGAGTTCTCTACCAGACCACAAAGGGCCAAGTTCCCACCGTCACTCATGGCTTGATATATTGGTTCCATCTTAACATGTTTATTTATCCGGGCGTTTGACGAATACCTCCATCTTTCGAGGGTGCTGGCACGCCTCTGGATCCACGTATGGTTAAATATGCCAGGCTGAGACGATGATTGCTTGGGGACTATACTGGCTGTAAAGATTCTTCAAATGGATATCGAAAGGGAAATGTGGGTTTCACATACGGGCGTTTGTGACATGGGCCTACGCGAGGAGCGTGAGAGCGCCAAATCCAATGTACCTAGTCTTGCTTCATATGTAGGTCCGTAACAATGGCCGGTGAGCACTTTGACTCCAGTATATTCTATCTTGAGTGAGTCGGATCTTTGTTAATGAATACTCGTTGTTCACAAGGCAACAATGCCGAAGGTAGGGTAAACCCCGTACGCGGGACTGACTACCTTACATAAGATATCGAGCTAAATTCGGCTCGCTGCCGCGCCCAACAACTGACAATAAACAAAGCACAGGCTTCAGCATTCTCACGCTTAGCCGTCTGGCCACCGATCTTTCAACCGCGTGCATTCCGGATTGGCCTCGTTCCGCATTAGATAGCGTCATGCCTGGCCTTCTCGGCTTCGACACCACCCTCCCCCCCAAGCTTGATATCAACGTAGGCGACAAGTCCCATTTCTTTCAACCGCCCAAGACGCCCTCCGCTTTCAGCGCACTTCACCGATCTACAGCTTCCTCTTCTCAAGATGTCGGCAGTGGCCCAAGCCGGAAACGGACACGCCATGGTTCATTTGTCGACCAGACTACGCCATACTCAGCACCGTCACATGCTTGGTCGATGGCTTCTGACACCCTATCCACCCTAGATGCTTCCGGCGCAATAAGCCCCCAGCCCTTCGTGAATACGCGGTATGCGCTTGCTGGCGGATTGGACACACCCACGGCTGCCGCTTTGTCTGATATGGATCTGGGCGAAGAAGACTACAGAGCATCTGCGGATGTACATTTGCGTAGGGGCAGACGGTACCGAGGCTTCGACCCTATATCAGACAGTTACTTTCCGCGCACCTCGGTGGCTCTGGCAAAAGAGGGTAACGGGCGTCCGCGGGTACCAGCACCGCCTCAAATACGGGATGGATTGGGAAGGGCAGTCTACAGTGTCGTGGAGGTTGCTGGTAGGGTATTGGAATTCTGCAAAGCAACGGCCTTCAGAGGATTCTACGCCGGAGGTGGCAGGGGGTATGAGATTAAGTCATCAACACCAACAGTGAACGGCGACCAGAGTGTTTGGCTTGATGACGGGAAGCAGGATTTGTTCCAGACGCACGAAAAGGGAATCATACCTGGTCGATTTCCCGAAGAGGACTACATACCAGACTACATGTCACAAGATCATACCACGCCGCCACGAGCCACGAAGAAGGTTCAACGAGACAAAGGTGTAGGAGAAATGAGCGCGAGCTGGGTATTGGTGGGGAGCAGAGAGACGAGTCCATCACGGCTCTCACATCGAAAAGTGCCGTCAGCAAATACGTCGTTACGAAAATCCGTCCCAAGGCTTGGTAAGAGACCAATCCTACCTGCCTCCAGGCCGTCACTCACCTCACATGCTGGTTCATCTGATCTGCGTCCCGACCGGCCAGCATCATTTGCGTCCGTGCGGTCTCCAGTCCCTTCACCCAAGCACGAGAGCCCGGTCAGTGTTGAGATGCAGCGTCACGTCGCAAGGATGAGAAGGCGAGAATTGGAGGAAGACGCCAACCTCAAGCGTTTCAATTCTCAGCTTAAGGCAATGATCAAAGAGGGGAAGGAAGCGCTAGGGACGAAGTTCGAAGTGGAGGAAGCTGAACCCATAGATGAAGGCTGTTCTGAAGGTGACTGTTTCTGTGAGACTGGGAAAGGATGATGTGTGCATGCAATACTTGACGAATCAGTCTTAGAATATTATGGGCACAGGCGATCCAGACGCAATGAAGGGGTGCTCTATCCCAATCGAAAACAAGATGCGCTAGGGCTAATTTCCCCCTGAATACTGGACATTTTCCTAGAACCTTGCCTTAAACTGACGCCTTTGTGGATGGCCTTGTCTATGCATGCCTTGGCTCCCTCCTGCTCGAGCTGTGATAAGCTGACAAAAGATACTGTCATTTTTTCCATTCTAACAGAAGACCCGAGCATTGTCGCTTAGGGAGGTCACGTAAAGTCATCGACGGCAATTTGGTCATCGAAGCCATTGGCCTGGGCTGGGGCTGGGGCTGAGTGACGGAAGCCGTTAACCTGGGCTGGGGCTGGATAACGGAAGCCGTTGGACTGGGCCGGGGCTGCGTGATGGTGGCCGTTGACCTGAGCTGGGTCTGGGGAATGGAAGCCGTTGACCTGGGTGGGTGCTGGGAGGTGGAAGCCGTTGACCTGGGTGGGTGCTGGGAGGTGGAAGCTGTTGACCTGGGCTGGGGGACCGGAGCCTGTGGCGTGAACTTGAACAAAGCGATCAGCAGGGGCCGATTTCCTCTGGATCTTGGAACCATGCCTGGGCGCCGAAATTCTCGATTTGCAATTCTGGCCCGGTCACTAGGGGCCTCCAAATTTCTCTCGTGTAGCCTCCAGACGTACAGGTGTAGGTTGGTGGCTATTTTCGCAGACCAGAGGTGCACAGAGCGTTGTCCCACGGTGCTTTCGTAGTCGATAATTATATCTCTTGATCCATCAGGGCATATGTCTCCCTGTCCTCCTCGCAAACGGTTCTCTACCTCGCTTAGCTGAATGGCTAACGTATTTTTGCCATCAGTAATACTCTCGAAGACATCTGAATTTTCGACATCAAAAAAGGCGGACAAGATTCGTCTATCGCGATGCATACTGAAGACGATGTAGCACTTCCGCGACATATTGATGCAGTCACACTCATTGCTCCGATGAGAACATCTGACGCTAAACGGCTTGAGGTTGTAGGATGTACGTTGAGCATGCTGAGAAAATGAAGGCTCTAAGCTCAAGGGTATGGGAACTGTGAAATGGGAGAAAGAGCAAGCTGAGTGCTAGTCGACGTCGTCCCTGCCTTTCCATTTATTCCGCCATTTGTGCTTGATGAAGTTGCAGAAACAACGACAATAATGTCTCATCCTAGACCTTTTCTGCCAAAGGCCTCACCTTTGAGAAGGACGAATTATTTTGCTTGCATATCCAATCAAGAGGGCTGTATGCTGGAATGCAGTCGTTGTAGGAATGCAGTCGTTGTAGGGCGCGGACGCTTTTCTTACTTCGTCGGAAAACATGTAGCATGTCCATGAGTCTCTTAAGCTAGATCTAGAACGCATTCAGCTTCATTCCCTCGTGGCCATTGCATTTTACGAAACAACATATACGAGACGCACCATGTTGTCGGACTTGGTTCATAGAGTACCGAGATGAGCGATGAGAAAACATGTTGGACTGTTCGTGTATGAATATGGTTAGTAATTAGTGAGGACGAACCGAGAACAAAGGTGGAGACGGTTGGGCATTGGCTGTAAGGTGTAGGAAGGTGAATTGAGGCGAGCTGGAGAGGAGTGAGATACTGACTGCAATTGCACCATTGATACACAGGTCATCGAGGACCCAGTGCTGCTGTTTCTTCAATCTCTGCACAAGCCAAATCCTCGTTCCGAACACCGTGCTTCATCAATATCACCAGCTACATGATTGCGTGCCTAGTTATTCGGCCGTCAACAGGCTTTGATTCCCTACTCCTTCATGTCTGCATGAAATTGCCCCTAATGTGCTGGAAGGAGCTATCGTTGATGATCCTGCGCCAATTTAACGCAGCGTAAAGGTACTTGCTTTGATAGACTCGGATCCAGCGAGAGGCTTGAGGCACTTCCTCCCGAGGCGCGGCATCATGGTCAACTCGGTCGGTGCACCGACTAATCTCAATCGCCCATACCAACGGCAAGACCCACGATTGTTCTACAAGGTGGACTGTCTGGTCCAGCTGGTCCCACCAAAATCCTACTCGCTGGAGTTGCTGGGTGCAATCCGCTTTCTGTTGGCTATGACGGGCGACACGCTCGACTAGAGACGAAAATAGCGATATGTCATTCTCTGGCCTAGGTAACCCAACTTGAGGCCCACGGAGGCCTACTTTGCGCTAGCAGGCCGATACCTGAGTGTGTTTGATGGTCCCTTGTACGAGTTCAGAGCTTTCATAAGCGCGAACACATGGTGGACTTTGTGGTGTATGACTCGGTATATCATTCTACCAGCGTCGATATTTTGGACATCCAGAAAGAGACCCCTCGAAGCAAAGTATGGATGCAAAGTAGCCAGCATAGAAGACTTCTTACTAGTAGGCCTGCCGTGTAATACTCTGTTTCTTACAGAATTGTCGTGTGTCGTTGCACTGCAGACTGCACAAGGGAAAACCGAAAGCTCTTCCCGAAGATATTACCGCAGCACTTATCCACTGAGCTTCCATAAAAGTCCGAAAATTCCCCTTCTTCCATGCTTGAGCCACACCAGTGAACCCTACATCTGTACTATTGATCATCAGACCGATGCATGTGATCTCCTGCTTTTATTTGTATTCATCTGCCGAGACACCAGACACGGGTGTTTGGCCGGCATACAATGCGCTTGCTTGTGCGCCTTCCCTTCACATTCTTCCCCCAGTCGCTTTACCACAAAGATGATTTTGTCACAGTCCTGGACCCTGTAAGCCGCTCGTCGAACAAAGGTCATACTTGCATCCAGCTTTCATAGACCATGTCACAAAGGTGGATTGTTTTGAGCCGCCTCGTGAAGTTTATTGCTGGATGACACCAGTAGAGATCCAATTCGATACCACTTATCATTCCCGGCAGTTCATCTGACTCAACGGTCAGTTCGATGTTTGAAGTTCGGCATCAATCTCCAATCTCATGCTCTCAACTCTGGTCCATCCCGAGCTAGCGTATGCCCTGAGAAGATTGGTGCTGGTACCAGCCATATCCTCGATCTCTGCCCTCTGGTACACACACTCTTTGAGGTCCTGTGACCGGTCATCTTACGGCCCCGCAGTCGACCCTGAGAAGCTTGATGGCCTTGTACATGGGTTTCCTTCTCTGACAGAGTTGGGTCACACTTGCTGATCTCTCGCAGCGATTCGCCTGCTCTATCAACAGAACGATCTGAGAAGGAGCATGAGCCATAGAGCCGACAATGGATGATTTCGGTCGCAGTTGACCTTTGGATCTCGTGACGAGCATGAGAGTTCACGAGATGAATAACGTCATGCCTGACAACTCTCTGGTCATTGCCTCGTAGTCTCGGCTACCTCTTGGGAGCTGGGCGAAGCTGGCTGCGTTCGAGGTCCGAAAATTCCCCGAGCATGCACAGATTTAGCAATGACTCCCAAATTAGAGCTATTAGCTTGACCTACGGCTAATTCCCAATTCCATCGTGATAAAGCCAGGCCTTTGGCCTCCCGCCGCCCACATAGCTTTCTTAGGCCGAGAGATGATCACAACGCAGAGTTCACATAGAGCAGACTGGGAGGGAGCATCTATCATCTTCAAGCGCCCCTCCAACGCATCCTGTGGACAGCAGCTTGGATGGGACACAGAACTCTCTCCAAGGCTGCTTTCGCAAGGAAGCTAGGGTAGAGCAAGCAGTAGACTAAGCAGCACAAGACTTGTAACTGAAAGATAGATCGATGATGGAAGACTAGAGATGACCATCTTTCTATTGCTGAAATGTCAGAGATCCTCTGATGACCATGCTGAAAGCATTGCACAGCCGTGAGCGGAAAAACACCTTACCCTGCAGTAAGGGCCTCCAAAGATACCTGTACGCCTACGAAAGTGCAGCCTTTCATCTCCTCACAAAATTGTGCAAGCGCGATGTTTTTTCCCATCTTTGCCACTCCTACCGCCCTTCGTTGGAGGCGGTTCCAGAGCAGCCACGATCGCCTAAGTGTAGAAGTCTTGTCAGTCACCGTAGGGAGGCTACGGAAGAAAAAGCAGAAGGGATCAGATTCCTACCTCATCGAACACGTCCTTTAACTTATACTGCGTGAGTGCTGAACACTCAACATACTTCACCGCACCCAAATCTTTTGCCATGCGTTCGCCATCCTCTTTGCGGACAGGCTGCATACGCTGCTTAGCAAGTTTGTCACGGACGTTGGGATCGTCTCGAAGGTCGGTTTGGGTGCCAACAATCAGGCAGGGCACTCCGGGGCAGTGGTGGTGGACCTCGGGAAACCATTTTTCTCGTACGTTTTCGAAAGAAGCGGGTGATGTGACCGAGAAACAGACGAGAAACACATCTGTTTGAGGGTATGAGAGAGGGCGGAGGCGATCATAATCCTCTTGTCCAGCGGTATCAAAGAGTCCGAGGGTGTAAGGTTCGTCACCAATCCTAGGGCAAGTATTTGCGTCAGCCTAGCCTGTCAACGGTCCACGGCTTTTGATAATGTCGCGAGACGGCCCTATTGGAAGGATCGGGCATGCTTGGACCTACATGACAGTTACGGCATAGTTGTCGAACACGGTAGGCACGTATTCCGAGGGGAACTTGTTGGTGGTGTAGGAGATCAACAGGCAGGTTTTGCCAACGGCACCGTCCCCAACGACTACGCACCTAGGTGAAGAGTATTCCTGTCAGCTGACGGATCTCCGCGGATTGCCCGAGGATTGTTGACGCCCTGGGGCCTAACATTGTAGAGAAAAACGTACTTAATAGTAGCGACGACCATGTTCGCGATTCTGCTGATTACGTGGGAAACTTGAAGCTTTGAGGGAGTGAGAGAAAGCCTTCTCTGGGTGTAAAAGCCTGGTTGTGGGGGCTTTTGTTTCCGAGGTAGGGGGAAGACTGTTGCAAAGGCAAAAGTATTATTGTGCCGTGAAGTCGGGACACCTGCCAAAGGATCTGGGGCCACAAAAAAGAGCTCGAGAATACTGTGGAGGTGTGTAGCTGGAAGAGATATTTCGTATCTGCACGGCGGCTCCAGGGGATACTGGGTGCTGTGCGGTCGGACTCCTATTACCGCGGTAGCGAAGAGATGCCCCTACTCGAGCTGCAAAAGATGTCAGGCTTTTGTCTTTTTGCAATGGATTAAGGCTTGGAAGGGTGAGCGGGCAAGTGACAGGTGTCACCGCTGCTTGGTGGCCGAGACTGATGGGGACGAGGTACATACTCGGATCCTGATCCGCAAGGCACCCTCCTCCGTGACACCTGCCTGTGCCTTGGCTGTGCCTGTGCCTGTGAATGAAGCCTCGACAGTTGCCACAGTACTGTGTAGGGTGGTTGATCTTATCGGTGTCTTGTGGAGGGGCGAAGAGGTTCGGAAGACGTTGGTAGTCGAGTCGAGTCGGTAGCCCCCCTGCTCCCCTGCTCCCCTGCAAGCGAGTCAAGCTTGGGTTTGGCGCTGAATGCAAATTCCAATCGTCCTCGATCCTCTCAAACTTCAAACTTCTACAGTCTCACCTCTGGACTTCCGCTTTGGGTCTTCTACTGCTACCCGAGGCGGCTTCTCACGGTGTGAGCAGATGCCAATTGCATATGGACTCAACAACATACAACATAGTTCTATCTGCAACATTTGACGCCCTCGATGGACTGGCTGTAGCTATGGTAGGCATGGTGTTCGCTCTACACCCATGACTCTCGGCCTTTGTCACTCAATTCAAGCCTACCTAGTTTCTTTCTTCATCACAAAAACTATTCCGCTTTTGGAGGGGTAAGCTTCTGCCACTGCTATCTGACGACTCTGGGAAGTCGGATCCGGAGCGGAACAGCACAGCCATTTCCGCATCAGTCTTCCTTGCCGACTACCTTACGCTCTCTTGTCCTAGGTCCAGCAGACGTTATCCGCAGCAAAGGAGCATTGCCATGTAGCCGAAAGGCCAAGCGGCAAGAAGTTGGCCCCACGACTTGATGCCTGTGATCATACTGGAGAAGCTTCGCAACGCTGCTCCATCCCACCTACATAGTTTCGCAAGAGATAGGCTATATCGTGATTTACTCTTACAATGCTCATTCACTGCTCCATCAAGTGGGTCTCGGCCGACCAGGAGTCCTCCTGGGACTGGTAAAGCTTTATGCCTAGTATTGGTTGTGGAATTGGCCAAAACCTTTGCATTCCATCTCGACATCTAGATTTTATTCGATGCTCTCGGTTCTTAGAAGTTAGGCTAGCTACCAAGACGTGCGACAATTGGAGTCTCAATTTCCGCAAAGCTTTGAGCCTCTTGAAAATACTGCCGGCATGGGGGGTGCTCCGATGGAGTCTGGCAGCTGCTTCCTCGATTCACTTCTTTCCAATCCTCATACGCAACTCAAGCTCTACCAACTTTCAAAGTCTTGCGTTCTTAGCCCCTAGCGAGTATCCCATATCATAGCTGAGTGCTAGATCCAGCGGTACTCAAATCTAATAACTATAATACCTCACATCACACGCGAGGTTTCTATCCGACTTTCATCAAACTGGAGTACCTAAATAGCAAGAACTCTGGGACTCTTGCTGATTGGGCTGACCATTCACCGAAAGTGAGCCGAGAAAGTGTGCGATATGAAACACAACCACTTTTAGCTTGCTTCTCATCAATCCCAGAGACTACGGGAGCATTCTCCAGAAATAATGCCGTCTGATGTTCGCCAAGGGACTCCCGCATCAAGGACCCAGGTCGCCGGTGTATGGAAAAATAGGTCGATCACTACAGATGCTGGTATTATCTGATTCATGCAGAAGCCTGGATTGACGTTGACAATTGACTTGTGAAACAACGAGAATTGTTGAAAAGGAGGTCGCCGTATCTCCCGAAGCGTCCGAGAAGCCTCTTCTCTGCTACTCCCCTGCCCCTCCCAATTCCGCTGTTCTAGTCTGGATGCCGATTTCGTCCAATCACTACCCTCTTGACCTTCTGGTCCATAGTATCCAATCTATAATTCCTCAACATCAGACTCAAAGGTACAAGAGGTGCAGCAAGAACTTCCGCAATGATCCACAAAACGTTTCTCATTGCTTGGTAGCTGCGATTAATCGCTGTTCTCCCAGAGATATCTTTCTTTTAGCCTTTGGCCACTTTCAGATTGCCGAAGATCAAGGTAGCGTCTGCTTGGAGGCAAACCCTGGGCCAATTCGATTGGTATATTTGCTGTCCTCACGGCGCCGTACCTTGCCACTCCCACTGCACCTCCAACCTCCATAATGGTGATATAAATGGCAGTCGTGGTGGTAATACCTCGTATGAGATGGCCGCTTGTACTAAATGATTTCGCTGTCAGCCCCTCCTCATGAAGGCAAAGTTCTGATTGATGAGACAACAGGAGTATAGGTCCTCAAGACATGTCTCAAGGCATACGAGGTCGGAAGGAAATATTACCGCCAAGATAGGAATGTTCAGCATGCCACCATACCAATAGCGATCTGCATACCCACTGTTTGGGAAGTGGAGCTGCCCTCAATTCGACAACGGACAATACCAAGCAATTAGACGCAGGTGCCAGCAGTGGATGTATCTCTGATAAGCGCGGGTATATTTGATGGCGAACGAATGTGCAAATGGCTTTTACAGTAGATGTGAAGGCGAATGTTTGGACGACGTGACCGGCCGCAGTGACCCAGGCATCTTGCACAATTTGCCAATACGATAAGCAGTATGGCTGAATCGAGGCGAAAAAGACAGCGAAATAAGAGGAAGCAACCGCACAGCCGGCCACGACGTTTCGGTTGATTAGAAGGCTCAAAGAAAGAAATGGTCGGCGAGCAAGCTTATGCGCTGGTTCCCAGAAGGAGTATTACGAGGAGGCAAACGCAGCTGACGACGATCATGGCAATAGTGATTGCGTTGTGCCAATGAACATTTTGCGCGGTTGCGGCCAAGGTCAGAGATGTAAGATTCAAAGCTATGGCGGCTGAAAGCAGCAAAAGTCCCATGATGCCGAGCTCATACCAAAGGCTCTTGAAGCCGCTGACCATGTTTTAGCCTTTCCATGGGGATCGTGGGAAAGGGTGTAATCTGCATATCTTTCTCATATTCAACACAGCTATAACGCAAGCTGCATAAAGGCTACTGGCAAAATAATCGCCCAGGTTTCATAGCCTCATGGCCATGCGTGAGTCAGCAAGCTGTTAGCAATCCGGGACCTTGAGAACAATTGCAACTAGCGAATGTTTGGCAAAGGTGCTGGTTGCAGATACCATCAGATTTGGCGTGGCTTATCAATCCAAAGGATTGGAGAAAGCCACCTGGAAGATCCTGCAAAACGTCAGACATATCCATCCTGGACGAGCAGTATCCATCAGGGGTTTCGTCAAGCGATACTTACCCAATCTTCGCTGCGATTGGTGACCATTCGGTTCAAGTCTGGCTGACAGCTTCTATATTCTTGACATCAATTTGGGTCTCATCAGAGCTAAAAGAAGATGGACTGTCTTCCTATTCCTCAATCGCCCGACCCTGGATATTACTTGAGGGGACCATTTATCCCACGACTTTGGACATGGTAGACTTCACAAGGTCCCGAAAGAATCACAGCAAAGACAAGGAAGTCTTCAGCACAGACCGGAGATACATGGAAGAGAATCGCACATATAGAAGAGATGAGGGAGACACAAGGTTATCAGATAGTCTAATGATATCCATCAGATCATTCGACGAGCACTGGCTTTTGCTACCGGGAGCCAAGGTCCGGCGTGAGATAGTTGAAGGTTTCAAGATTGGCATACATGTGAAAGACGAAGATTCGGAGGGCTTCCCAAGACAGACCAGCAGGGAGGTCAGGCTTTATGCAACTTCAACAGTGATTTTGATTGGCAAATGCGAAGACACAGTCATCCTGTTGTATCTTTGCCCCATTGGCTTTTATCGGCCCCCACAAGCTTGCTCTATTATATCCACTTCAGAGCGATGGCAAATGGTGCCTTCGAGTGCCCACTACCGCCGATATTGCTCCAGGCCTGGCGCCCTCGGGGTGCACTTGGGCGGCCGTCAGACGCTGTGGTACTGCGTAGACAGTAATCTGTGGCCGAATTACCAACGCTTATGCTATATGAAAGGTCAGAAGCAAGGCTTGGAAGCATGATGCGTTCGCAGACATAAATCTTGTGCCAGCACTTTCTATCTCTTTAATCCCTTGCATGGCTCAAGGTTCGTATAATCAAAGAGATGGACGTCGATAGGTCTCACGGTAGGAGCCGCAGCACGAGCCCAAATAACAGCTAGTTGTCGCCCAAAGCCTACATTTTCTGTGATAGCAATTGCTTCTAATAGAGAGAGGAGGCTTGGTGCATCGGTGTCTTTCGATTGCGCAAGGAGGCTGAAGCATGCCATTCCTGCCAGGCTTTTAGCTTGTCAATCGTCCCTCCTGACTTAACATTCCCATCTGTCATGAATCTTGTACCCACATGGCTATTCCTATAGGACAATATTAGAAGCTTCCAAGGCAACCTTACCGGCAATGATGCTTGGGGCCTCGATTATTCAGACTACCTTTTCCTGGGGCGTTATCCCCATCGGAGTCATTTCGAGTATTCGCTACCAAAGGCATTATTCCTTTCCGATTCCTACAGCTAGACTTGGGTAAGGTATGATCATCATCCCGTTTGCCTCTTGGCAGTGGGATCCGAAGTACCCAGACTAAATCTGATCACAACATTACAACATCTTTGATGCCGCGATCTTCTCCAATAACAAGCCTCAGCTGTTTGCCATTCGTTCCCTCAAACGCGCCTGCTCTTAAGCGGTCGGTAAAAAGCTCATACGCAGGGTAGTAGCCATCCACAAACTTCTTGACTTGCTCATCTGTCATCCCAGATCCCTTCGCCTCGCGCAAAGCTTTCTCTTGCTGCCCTCTCCACTGATACACGAACAGAGGATCTGCAGCATCAAGATGAATCAATGCGTCGAGCTGATCCGTCAACTCATCATAACCCTTCAGGGCCTCGTTCACAAACTCCACGTCGATTTGCCTGTTGTAGCCTAGTCTTCCGTGGTACACTCCTTGCTCTCGCTGTCTCACTGCGCTTGCCCACTTTCTCTCCAATTCTGCCGAGGACGCTGCGCGAAAACCTACGCACCATCCATCAAAAATCACGACCTTTGGGATTGGCTGCCCCTTTTGATTTGCTACTTTCCATTTCTCTTCAGGAACGCGGTCGCCTTGCCCGTTGTAGGCGCTCTTGTCGTAGCTAGGGATCTTGGTCTCTTTCCCGTCAAGGAGGTCAGAGAAGAGGGAGAGGGCTAGCGGAAGATCATGGGTTGACGGTTGCCCTCGGTGTTGGACCAAAGGATTGTCAGGGTGAGCTGCAGCAAGCCTGGCTTGAAGATTATGCGGTAGATAGAAATCATCAATAGAGAGCACTGTGATTGGGACGGAATGGGGAGCCTGGCTGAGCTTTTCCGCAATAGTTGATACCTAGGAGCAGCAAGGAGAAAATCAGACATGGGCAAACAAGATCTGAAAGAAGGCTTGAGAAGATGGACATGAATTGAAAAAGCGGAGGCGCTTTCCCGAAATCAAAACAATAGATGTGATACACAGCTTTAGTCAAATATAGAGGGCTGCCTCAATCTGCTATACTTCATAGTGTGTCAAACTCACACCAACCGCTCGAGCAGCAAAGACCTCAAGAATGCACAAGGTATTGTCAGACTTACTAAAGTCGTCTTCCCCGAGCCTTGAGCTCCATTCAGTCCCACGAACAAGGGTCCTTGCGAAGCACCGTTCCTATTCTTCTCACTAAGTCGCTCAAGTATGAATGGTATACAATGCTCTGATTTGTCGTCATCTAAATTTTGCATGTTGAGAGTGTATTTGTTGGATCCTCGGATGTCGTTATGGTGGATGACGGTCCTCGGTAGAATAGAATAGGGCTGAGCCCTAAGCCGAGGTCTAAGTCCCTCATTCGCAACATAAAGACGTCGACCATGTCCTTCCCTTGAGACTCCGGCTTCTTCTTGATTGTCGATGTGTTACTTCTTCACACATTTCGCTTGTTTGTCACAAGTCTCACTTGCATTTGCCATCCTCTCGCACTCGTTGCCTGCTAATTACTGATCGCACCGGTCTTCCCTGCACGATAATACACAACATGGCAGACCTTCGCTTTGACAACCAGGTCGTAGTCGTCACAGGTGCTGGCGGAGGTTTGGGAAAGGCCTACGCTACATTCTTCGCCTCGAGGGGTGCCAGTGTCGTTGTCAATGACTTGGGGGGTTCATTCAAAGGGGAAGGGCAATCGTCAAAGGTAAGCATGCGTCCTGTCTACATGCCCAGACTAAACGCCGAGACTAACAGTCATTCTGCAGACAGCCGACGTAGTTGTCAATGAGATACGAGCAGCGGGTGGCAAAGCTGCAGCCAATTACGACAGTGTCGAGAATGGCGACCGGATTATCGACACAGCCATCAAAGAATTCGGCAGGATAGACGTTCTGCTAAACAATGCGGGCATTCTACGGGATGTGAGCTTCAAAAACATGTCAGATGATGACTGGGACCTCATCATCAAGGTTCACGTCAAAGGGGCATACAAAGTGAGTGCGGCGAACTACCTGAGTACTCAAATCATTGCAGCTAACAGGAGGCTCTTAGTGTGCAAGAGCTGCATGGCCGCACTTTAGGAAACAGAAGTATGGTCGAGTAATCAATACAGCATCTGCAGCAGGCCTATTTGGAAGCTTTGGGCAATGCAATTACTCCGGTAAGTCTAGAACCACTGGCTCCTCAATAGACCATGGACTGACTGCTCCTTTGATCAGCCGCAAAACTGTCGCAGGTAGGATTCACCGAGACATTGGCAAAGGAGGGCTACAAATATAACATTATATGCAACGTCATTGCTCCGATCGCTGCCAGCCGGATGACACAAACAGTCATCCCATCACATATCCTTGAGAACCTTAAGCCAGATTGGGTAGTACCACTCGTTGCTGTACTCGTGCACCCTACGAACAAACACGAGACCGGGTCGATCTTCGAAGTAGGGGGCGGTCACATTGCCAAACTGCGATGGGAGCGTGCAAAGGGCGCTCTGCTGAAGACTGGCCAAAGTCTTACGCCAGGAGCAATACTTAAGAAGTGGAATGATGTAAATGATTTCTCGGAGCCGAGCTATCCTAGCGGTGTCGCTGATTTTATGAGTCTACTTGAAGAGGCGCAAAAGCTTGGCGACAACGAGTCGGGTGAGCAGCTTGACTTTACTGGCAAGGTCGCGTTGATCACCGGCGGAGGAGCTGGCCTTGGTCGTTCATATGCTCTTCTTTTTGCTAAACACGGTGCATCTGTGGTCGTCAATGACCTGGTGAACCCCAATGATGTGGTTCAAGAGATCCAAAAGAGTGGTGGAAAAGCAGTAGGCAACAAGGCCTCTGCTGAAGACGGAGATGCAGTGGTGAAGTCTGCCATTGACGCGTACGGTCGTATCGATATCCTCGTCAATAATGCCGGGATTCTACGCGATAAAGCCTTTGCCAATATGGAAGATAACATGTGGGATCAAGTGATTGCAGTCCATCTCCGTGGTACTTTCAAGACAACAAAGGCTGCCTGGCCGTACTTCCTGAAGCAGAAGTACGGACGAGTGCTCAATACAACGAGTACGAGCGGCATTTATGGGAACTTCGGCCAGGCCAATTATGCAGCCGCCAAACTGGGTATACTCGGTTTTTCGCGCGCGCTGGCCCGAGAAGGCGCAAAATACAACATAAACGTCAATACCATTGCACCGAACGCTGGCACAAATATGACAAGAAGCATCATGCCCGAAGAGATGGTCCAAGCGTTCAAACCAGAGCAGGTAGCGCCTCTCGTCGTAGCACTGTGCTCTGACAAAGTGCCGAAGCCTCCTACGGGCGGCCTGTTTGAAGTTGGTAGCGGCTGGCATGCGCGAACCCGATGGCAGAAAAGTGGGGGCCATGGTTTCCCCATCGATGTCAGGCTCACCCCTGAGGCTGTGTTGAAAGCCTGGACATCCATCATCAGTTTCGATGATGGCAGAGCAGATCACCCTGAAGATAGCCAAGACGGCTTGAAGAGCATCATGAACAACATGCAGAACAAGAATGGAGGAAGCAAAGCAAAACTGGAGGAAAACGTGAACCCTCAAATCCTGGAGAACATTGAGAAAGCTAAAGGAATGCAATCCGAGGGAAGCCAGTTCAAGTATGACGACAGGGACGTTATTCTCTACAACCTCGGCATTGGTGCGAAGCGAACCGAACTTCCCTTTGTATATGAGAGCTCCGATTCTTTCCAAGTCCTTCCCACCTTTGGTGTGATTCCTTCTTTCGGAGCCGAGTCTCCGTGGAACATAGATGAAATACTTCCCAACTTCAATCCCACGATGCTACTTCATGGCGAACAGTACCTTGAGATCCGCAAATTCCCAATACCCACAGCTGCAACACTGGTCAGCTATCCAAAGCTTGTGGAAGTGGTTGATAAAGGCAAATCCGCTATCATGGTATCCGGGAGTACGACCAAAGATGCATCCACGGGAGAAGACGTTTTCTACAACGAATCATCCGCTTTCATTCGCGGGAGTGGGGGTTTCGGTGGACCAAGCAAAGGATCGAATAGAGGGGCCTCGACAACTGTATACCAGCCGCCAAAAAGGAAACCAGACGCTATTGTTGAGGAAGCAACGACTGAAGAGCAAGCCGCTTTGTACCGATTGAACGGTGACAGGAACCCGCTTCACATCGACCCGGATTTCTCCAGGATGGGCGGCTTCAAGACTCCCATTCTGCATGGCTTGTGTTTCTTCGGCATCAGCGGAAAGCACGTCTACCAAACTTACGGTCCTTTCAAGAACATCAAGGTAAGGTTTGCAGGCACTGTTCTTCCAGGACAGAAGCTGAGGACGGAGATGTGGAAGGAGGGCGGGAAAGTTATCTTCCAGACCATTGTCATTGACACGGGCAAGCCATGTATTGCAGGGGCAGGGGCAGAGCTAATCGGTGACGGAAAGGGTGCTAAAATGTGAGGCGTAGGAAGCAGCACTGTAAGTCTGGGATACAGCTTTTGGACAAAAGACGATTGAAAGGAGTGAACACAATTTGGGCTTTTGCGTGCAGAGACATTGTAAAACTTTATGAAGTAGTGTGTCGTATCCATCGTATCGTTACAAATTTATCCACTAGTCTAAGATGACGCTCCGAGGAAATCTGTGTTATTGCTCCTGGAGAGATGATTTCTATCTTTAGTGCTGTATTAAACCATAGATACAGACCGAGCCGGTAAAGTTCGATATGCCGACGGAGACCGACTATCCTCCCATACTTTAAGGTACTTTAGCTCCGCTCGTCGTTGTAACGTTGAGACTTCTCGCCGCGCCATCACGAGCGTCCTGTTCTCAATATGGCGAACGGGTATGTCGTCGATAGCAGAATCCAACTCCGAAATAGCGGTCATCTAACTCGAACCTCCCCAACAGCGCGAGCATAATCATCGGGCTGGTCTTCGTTGTCGTTGCCTCACTCTTAGCATATTTCTTCTCTCCCAAGGGCGAAAACCAAACGTACGGCAAACACACTCTATTACCGGTACCCTCTCTCTCATAAGTCGTCGATATGCTGACGGTTCGTGTGCAGAGTCTGGCGCAGTTCCCTCATCCTGAGCTTTGCAAGTTGCTACATAATGTGGGGTACGTCTCGAACTGAAAACGGTGCGACGAGAGTGGCGCTGACGGATACGTAATAGCGATAACGTTTCTCTCTCAATGGCACCCTTTGATCGTGCCGGTCAACGGAAGCTTGAGACCGGAGCATGCACCATAGGAACATTGGAGGCAGCCTCCCTGGAGAAAGGCCCGAGGAGCACCGGGGTGTTGCCAAGAGGTGTATAGATATCGCATTGCGATGTGCAGCATTTACAAGGGCGTCGGGGCTGCCAGATTGATTAATGTAGGGTATAAAATGAGATACCAAGGTTCCGAGAGGACTAGGACTAGGAATATTCACTTGATGGCGAGGCACGAATGGAATGTCAACCGAGCTTTTGTTCGCAGCATTTGTACTGGTACCAACGCCCTTTCAATGGATGTAGTAGCATTGAAGCACGCTCCCCAGAGTCGACAATCTGTCTTCTATTGAATGGATTATAGGTAGCACCACACCATGACAGTGCTCATCCTGAAGGCAAGGTAGTTCACAATCTACCTCACAAATCTTGAGTGAAATTTTCAGAGGTTGTTAGATCATAGAACGCTCTACGACGATTGGTCATGGTAACTCGTGACCTATGTACGCATAACAGCCTCCTGGCCTGGTGCCACATCAAACACTGTGCAGTGTTATGCAGACGTTAGATACCTCCTGCCATGCAGGATGACGAATGGGAAAAAAGGCAAGTAAACACCCATCTACATCACCAGCCTGCTTCGCTCCCCTTGTAGATAAAGATATGTGCAGCAAGAAAAACTCATATGTTATCCGTGCCTCATTCAGCCATTGCCATACGCCATCCGATCCTCGCTGATGCTGTACTGAGAAATGATAAGACGTCCTTGATCCTGCTCACGAGGCCAACCCAGAACGGCTGGCCGAAGATGATTGCCGACTTTCTGACCGGCTCTCTTTCCTCTCGTCAACGCCCTGGCCTCTACAGAGAGGGCATGAATTACGGCCAGTAGTAAGCCACTAGCAGAGAATTACATCAGCATAGAACCTAGTAGGGATCGAAGCAGGGTGCAAGACATACTTGATCAATACACTCGCGGTGGAACAAATGGGAACACTTGGTCAATTGCCGTACTTCCTCCTCCACTTCGTAATCTTCGAGGCAAACTAAGCAACGCTCGCTGGGGGCAATTCGAATCTGGCCTAAGCCTTGTTTCGCTATCGCAAATAGGGTCTCCCCATTCCTTTGCACACAATACGTTCCCGAAGCTGAGGCGACATCTTCACGGCTGGCGACTGGGGGTTTGGCGGGGCCTAGGAGCGAAGATAGCAATAGCATGTCCTCATATGTAGGGTTCTTTAAGTATTGCATTAGTGCCAAGGTTCGCGGATCACCTCGAATTCAAGAACGGACTTACATCTGTGAAGAGGCTCGGAGTGGTCAAGGCGGGGTGATCCTCAGACAGATTTGTCCCAACTACGTAAATTAACCAGCTCCGGCTGCCCGAAGCTGGAGGGTCACCAGTATCGACATCGTCGGGCTCTACGACGCCATTGCGTCTAGCGGCGCCTGCTCCGAGATCTCTATGACGTGCAAATTCGGAGTCACTTCGTCGTCGCTGCTGCACGCGGGTCGCTTGATCTTCAGATGTAGGTATACCAGCTTCTCTCAAACGCTGGGTCGCTAACTCCCGAGTCGGCATCGGCGGTTGCTGTATAGCAGACGCGGAGGACGGTCGACGACTCGGAGTCGTGGCTGCAGAGGAATACCCAGACAAACCTGGCTCGGCTGGGGTAGATGGTGGGGGATGTGGACCTGGAGGAGAGTCGGAGAGTACCAAGGGAGTAGAGGAAGAAGCTGTATCCGCGGGACCTTGGCCACTTGAGGAGCTAAGAGTACGCTGATGCCGTTGGCTATCGTAATTCGCTGGAAACGAATTCAGTCCACCAACAGACGCTCGCCGACGATTTGGAAATCTCACTCTTCCGTTGGCATGCCGAAGCAAGCCACTCGCTCCATGTCTAAGTAGATTCGGAGAGGGAGCGTGGGGCGGAAGGTTCAACAGAGTGTCCAAGTCGGGTTCCGTGGCCGTTGTATCTTCTTGGCCACTGGTGTCAGATGGCACAGAGCGAACGCCAACTACAACCAGCGTGACAGTCCTTCCGTCAGCGTCTTCGGGGGTCTCATCAATTGCTGTACGGTCTGCCGGCCTTGTTCTCCCTCCAACCCTCTCACTATTTGGACCTGGACTGACAAAGCGAAAAACCCGCAAAAAGTTCAAAGGTGGACTTGCACCCAGCCGAGAGGGATCATGGCCACCATCCTGGTTTCGTGGTTCTCCAGTAAGATTCGAAGCGTTCTGTAGAGTACGAAATAGGTTCTGTAGACTACCATCGAGGTCATCAGGACCGATGGCTTGCATGTCGGGCACAGGCTGCTCGGGTGTGCCTGAAAGCTGCGCGGCAATTGCAGTGGCAGCCAAGTGTAGGATCCGGGGCAGAGGACCTTCGTTATCACGTCTGATAAGTCGACTAGACCTTCCCCTTAGCATGCTAGGCATCCGACGACTCTCTCGCCTTGCTGCAGAACCACGTTCCGCCCAACGTTCCGTCCAGCTTGGACCATCAGCACGCGTAAGAATACGTTCAGGTGTTTCTGAAAGGATAGGAATCCCTGAAAGCCTCGGTGCCATATTACTAGGTGATGACGAATCAAGGCCTGGGCCATCCAGACTGATGCTTGCATCTGTGACGTTAAGCGGCGGGAGTAAAAAGTTGGGGTCGTGAGTCGGCGTCAGCCTCGAAGGGCGTTGTGGTGGTGTTTGGATACCTTGATCCTCAGCAGGCGTGGCCTGCGTTGCAGGAAGAAAGGCCTCGAATGGGGACGATATAGATCGGCGAACTCGTGATAAACGTGACCCATCGCGAAGCGACCAGAACCTCGACGGCGAACTTCTAGACACCATAGAAGGTGTTCTTGTGGGAAATGTTTCTCGTAGTGGAGCAGTCGAAAAGCCAGAAGGAGGGAGGGAGGCATCGGGATTGAGTGGGAACGGTCGAGAGATGGTTGCAAGCTCTCTTCGCTGCCTTGCCCTCGGAGCATTTGACGAGCTGGGAGCAAGCGACCCAAACCATGACAGTCGGCGATTTCGATGGCCATTGGCCTCGTCCATAGCGTTGGGCGGATGAGTGTTTGACAATCTCCTGCGTACGGATCGACCCTCTCCTTGAGCCTGTTGACCTTCACCTGATGGACCTATCGCAGCGTAACGCGGTATCATCATCGAGCTCAGTCTAGCAAATCTGCTGGTCCGCCTTGGCATGGGTGATGCCGTAATGTGTGTGATAGGGGCGTCACGCATACCAAGCTCCTCCATATGGACTAAAGGCCGCTCTTCATGCTGCTCGTAGAATATCTCATCTCGTGTCAAGATATCCCTATTGCTAACCGAGCCGCCTCTGAGGGCAGGTATCGACTGAGCCGATATCTGCCGGCTGAACGTTGCGATAGGCTGTGAGGGATGAGACTCCGAGACTTGGGGGGCTGGGTTGGACAATGTGGAGACGGGGTGAGGGGACGTTTCCTGAGTAGGAGGATGCGACGGTGGAGTAGGCCTGCCTTGTCTGTCCCGCACAATTTGAGAGAGGCGCCGAGCGTCGCGGCTGAGGAACTCCTCTCGCTCACGTTGGCTGGAAGCGCTCTGACCCATCTTGGGCAGGGCCTGCCTCAGAGAGGAACAGCGACAAAGAAAGTTCGAAGACTGTTGGTCACACCATTACGAGGGTATAATCAAGTACCCAGTAAAGCAGATCATAGGTTTAGACGAGGGGTGGTAGTCAGAGGCGTCCTCTGACGAGGATGATTGCAGGCTGCTTGTGACAGTAGGGCCCTTGCTCGAAGACTAGATAGGCGTATAGCTTGCTTGGAAGACACGATTGGAGTGTACGTCGGAGGCTCACTTCACTTCTGTGTTTCAGGCTGCTTCTTAAGCTGGTGGGTTGAAGTGGTAGACGATGGTGTTCTACTAGACACGAACTAAGTTCCAGCCTTGGCTCTCCTCTTGGCAAGTAGAACTAAGGTAGGAGTAAGGTGGTGAGAGGCAGTCGTCAAGGAAGAGAGATGTGAGAGATGCGAGAGATGTGAGAGATGCGAGAGATGTGAGAACGAGATGTGCGTGCTCCTGAAATTGTGACGGCTATGGGCGGTAAGTGTTCAGATCGAAATGCAGTGATGTTGCTCAGCTCTGTTGGAAATCGACTAAGCTCGAGACGGCGAGATGGCTTGGTTTTGGTCCAGAGGATGGCTTTCCCCTGTCCGATGCGTTCTTCAGACCCTACCACATTACTGTTGGTCAAAATTCTACATGATAGTGCAAACAATACTCTATCTCATTCTGCTCATTGAAACCAATCCATGTGCATAGACTTGGTTGTGCACGCGTGGCCGCCAAATTGTTGTCAGCAGGTAGGTACACAGAAGTTTGATA